>Ga0111538_10010030_pt1 | contig 12615 bp, 11 predicted proteins | sample SoiMethybrSBSTD1_FD_79669 | JGI IMG/M metagenome (GOLD analysis project Ga0111538, IMG submission 79669) | Bulk soil microbial communities from a Populus tree surrounding site in Tennessee, USA - Soil MetaG P. TD hybrid SBSTD1 (version 2)... | ecosystem: Environmental > Terrestrial > Soil >...
GCCTAGTTGAACAGCCATAATTCAGATCCTTCCGACTGTCTTACGCGGTCTTCTTGATGAAGTAGTCCACGAGCTCCGACGAAGAGTTGTCCATCTCGACGTTGAAGTACTCGAGGCGGCTGGTCAGGTAGTTGTAGAACCAGACCGCGGGAATCGCGACGAAGAGGCCAAGCGCGGTCTCGACGAGCGCTTCGGCGATACCGGCCGACACGCCCGCGATACCACCCGACCCGGTGGACGCGATACCGACGAACGCATTGATGACGCCGACGACCGTGCCGAGCAGTCCGACGAACGGGGCCGTCGAGCCGATGGTGGCGAGCGTGTTGACGCCCTTCTTCAGGTCGTTGGTCGTCAGGGCGGAAGCGCGCTGAATCGAGCGGCGCACCGTGTCCAGAACGTCATCGCGATGGAGGCTCGTGCCGCTCTCCTGCTGGAACTGATACTCCTGGAGACCGGCGAGCACGACCTTCGCGAGGTGGCTGTAGCGATAGTCCTTCGACGCCGACAAGGCGATGGCTTCCTTGAGGCGGCCGTCGCGGAGGTGCTTGGCGACCTGCGGTGCGAACAGCTTCGACTGCTTGCGCGCCTGGTTATAGGTGTAGATGCGCTCAATCGCGATACCCACCGACCAGAACGACATGATGAACAGCACGACGGCAACGCCCCACGCCACCGGGCCCATCTGCGAGAACATGTCGATGAGGTCGAGACCCGCACCTTCACTCTGCGCGAACGCCGGCGTGCTGAGCAAGAGGGCGCCCACGGCTCCACACGCGATCTGACCTACCTGACGCATCTTCCGAGCTCCCATTACTGCATCCTCCGCAATCTCCCTGTCCGTAGTGTCCGGCTTGAGCCGGACCGGCATTGGGGGCTGCCTGTCTATGTCCGCGTGACGTACTAACTGAGCGTGAACTGCACGGTGACGGTCATGATGACAGGCACCGGTGTGTTATTCAGCAGGGTCGGGCTGAACTCCCACTGCTTGACGGCATCGAGCGCCGCCTGATCGAGCAGCGGAATCGAGCGCAGCACCTTGGCGTCCTGCACCTTCCCGTTCGGCCCGATGATCGCCTCGATGATCACCACGCCCTGCACGCGGGCGGACTGGGCGATCGGCGGATAGACCGGCGCGACGTGCTTGAGTTTGGTCGGCTGCTTGATCTGACCGCCGACGCGCACGGGCTGTGTCGGGGGCGGGGGCGGCGGCGGCGCTTCCGGCAGTCCACCGACAACACCACCGACGACGCCTCCGGGCACACCACCTTCAACACCCGCACGTTCGAAGTTGGTGTCCACCGGCTCCGCCTTGATTTCCTTCGGCGGCTCGGTCGGAGCCGCGTTCGGGTTCACGACTTCCACCGGCTTCACTTCCGCAGGCTTTGGCGGCGGTGGCGGCGGCGGCGGTGGCGGTGGCGGTGGCGGTGCAGCCACGAACGCCATCATCGACGGCGGGGTCGGCAGCGCGTCGAACGCCATCAAGGGAATGATGACCATCGCTGCGATCACCGTCGCCTCAATGAGGATCGTCACACCCACCGAGTAACTCTGCTTGTTACCAAGCTTGATGGAGGGATCGACGATATCGCCGAACATGCGTTCATCACGTGGCACGGGTGCTTTACCTCCCTAGAGTCGCCAGCGCGGCCGCGCGGAGCGGCCGATTATAGCTAGGCCCAAAAAACGGTGTCAACGAAACCTTCCGTCACACTCGTGAAACGACCAGCAATGGCTTAGACACCGCCATTGCCAAAGTGCTCCCGGCCCAGCGAGCGGGCATTCTATCCCGGATCCGACGCTCGTCCGCAACGACAAAAGTGGCTCGACCACTCGGAAACCCGTGCAAAATCGAGCCCTTCACGTGCCGTTTTAGTGGCTCCCGATGCGCATCCCGTAGAACGACCGATAGACGAACACCACGGAGACGAGGAAGAACAGCGCCGCCAGCGCGTGGCTCATCGTTTCGCCCTGCTGCTCGCTGAGCCGCACCGCAAGGGAGACCGCGAGCAAGCCGAACAGCGTGGTGAACTTGATCACCGGGTTGAGCGCCACCGACGAGGTGTCCTTGAACGGGTCGCCCACCGTGTCGCCCACAACCGTCGCCGCGTGAAGCGGCGTGTTCTTCATCTTCAGCTCGGTCTCGACGATCTTCTTCGCGTTGTCCCACGCACCGCCGGCGTTGGCCATGAAGACCGCCTGATACAAACCGAAGAGCGCGATCGAGATGAGGTAACCGATGAAGAAGAAAGGCTCGACGAAGGCAAAGGCCAGCGTCGCGAAGAACACGGTCAGGAAGATGTTGAACATCCCCTTCTGCGCGTAGACCGTGCAGATCTCGACAACCTTCTTGCTGTCCTCGACGGAGGCTTTCTCGACGCCCTCGAGCTTGATGTTCGCCTTGATGAACTCAACTGCGCGGTAGGCACCGGTCGTGACCGCTTGCATCGACGCACCAGTGAACCAGTAGATGATCGCACCGCCGGTCACCAACCCGAGCAGGAACGGTGGGTGCAACAAGCCGAGCTTGTCGACGTTCACGGTCAACTTTTCCGTCAGCTCGACGATGATCGAAAAGATCATCGTCGTCGCTCCGACGACGGCCGTGCCAATCAGCACCGGCTTGGCGGTCGCCTTGAATGTGTTGCCGGCGCCGTCGTTTTCCTCGAGCATCGCCTTCGCATGCTCGAACTGTGCGTTGATCCCGAAGTCCTTCTTGAGCTCCTGCTGGATACCCGGAATACCCTCGATCACCGAGAGCTCGAAGACCGACTGCGCGTTATCGGTGACCGGACCGTAGGAGTCCACAGCGATGGTCACTGGGCCCATGCCGAGGAATCCGAACGCGACAAGGCCGAATGCGAATACCGCCGGCGCCAGCATCAGCGTCGTCATCGACGTGCCGAGGGCGCTGACGAAGTACGCGATGGTCATCAGCAAGACGATGCTGAGGCCGATCCAGTAGGCGCTAAAGTTGCCCGCCACGAGGCCCGAGAGGATGTTGAGCGAAGGGCCACCCTCCCGCGATGAGGTCACGACTTCTTTCACGTGACTCGACTCCACCGAGGTGAAGACCTTGACCAGCTCGGGAATGATGGCGCCGGCGAGCGTGCCGCACGTGATGATGGTGGACAGCTTCCACCAAAGGGTGCCGTCACCCAGGCCCGCGATGAGCAGATACGACACCACGTAGGTAGCCACGACCGAGACCACTGACGTCAGCCAGACCAGCGAGGTGAGCGGCGCCTCGAAGTTCATCTTCGACACGTTGCCGTAGCGCGCCTTCGCGATCGCCTCGTTCAGCAGGTAGGAGAACGCGCTCGCGATGATCATCATGACGCGCATCACGAAGATCCAGACGAGGAGCTGGATCTGCGTCGCCGCCTGCGGAACCGCGAGCATGATGAACGTGATGAGCGCCACGCCGGTCACGCCGTAAGTCTCGAATCCGTCCGCGCTCGGGCCGACCGAGTCGCCGGCGTTGTCGCCGGTGCAGTCCGCGATCACGCCAGGGTTGCGGGCATCGTCTTCCTTGATGTTGAAGACGATCTTCATCAGGTCCGATCCGATGTCGGCGATCTTCGTGAAGATGCCGCCGGCGATGCGGAGAGCGGCCGCGCCGAGCGACTCACCGATCGCGAAGCCAATGAAGCACGCGCCCGCGTAGTCGCCAGGAATGAACAGCAGAATGAACAGCATGATCAGCAGCTCGACGCTGATGAGCAGCATGCCGATGCTCATGCCCGCCTTCAGCGGGATCGCGTACACCGGGTACGGCTTGCCTTCCAGGCTGGCGAACGCCGTCCGCGAATTCGCGTAGGTGTTCACGCGAATTCCGAACCACGCCACGCTGTAGCTGCCGAGAATGCCGACAACGCTGAACAGGAGGATGATGGCGACGCGACCGAACGCCATGCCTTCGAGCACGCCGAAATACAGCACGATGATGACCGCGATGAAAATCTCGAGAATGGCCAGGAAGCGCCCCTGCGTGACCAGATAGGTCTTGCAGGTCTCGTAGATCAGCTCCGAGATCTCGCGCATCGAACGGTGGACCGGCAGGTTCTTCAGCTGGTTGAGGATCACCAGCCCGAACAGGATGCCGAGTGCGGAGACCACGAGGCCGATCATGAGCAGGCTGCGGCCCTGGTATCCGCCGACGGGCACCTGATTCAGATCGGGCAGGACCAGATTGGCCTCTCCTCCCCGCCGTCCGCCTTCGGGAGCCGCGGCCTGTGCGGCCGGGGCAGCGGGCTCCGGCTGCTGCGCCCAGGCAGTCGCCGGCCCTATCAGGGCGGTCACCAGCACGATCGCGAGCGCGACCATCGCACCACTCGCACGGCCGAATCCTTTGAACGACTCGGTCATCACAATCTCAGCTCCTCTCGTTACCTGTCAGTTGGCCTTCGCGGCCGCTTAGGACTTGCCTTCGATGCGACCGGGCAGGGACATGCCGCCGGTCAGGAAAATTCGCACGCCTTCCTCGACGCTGATGTCAGGAAAGATGGCGCGCTCACGGGGGTAGATCATGATGTCGCCGAGATACAGATGATTGGTCGGCACGTACACGGCCATCAACATTTCAGGACCGCGTCCGCGGTCCACCTCGAATTCCTTCGTTAGAAATCCCATGACCCAGCCCCGGCTCGGGTCATCCACCATCACGACGCGCTTGAATCCCGTCTCGTTGTCTGGCGAGAACGCCACCACGAGTTGCTTCACTGGCGCGTAGATGGTCCGGAATACCGGGATCATCATCAGCCAGCTCTCGGCTCGTGCCAGCACTCGCCGGCCGATGACGTTTGTCGTCACAGCACCCACCGTCAGCACGACGAGCAGCGTGACGAGGACGCCGGCAAATCGTGCCACGTAATCGCGGAGCGTGCTCGGCTCCGGCACCTCAGAACCCAGAGCCCACCTCGCGAGCGGCGCCGCGAAACTATCAATGATACCGAAGATCCACACGAGCGCGTAAACACTGATCACGAGTGGAACCGTGACGAAGAACCCGGCCAGGAAACTCCGACGCAGCCACGGAATCACAGCCATCCCACGCCTATCGCCAGAAGAACGAGGACGCCTGCCACGATGCGGTACCACGCAAAGGGGGCGAAACCGTGTCGCGCCACGTACCGCACAAAGGGCTTCACCACGACCAGGGCGGCAAGAAACGCCATCACGAACCCAATCGCGATCTCCGCGCCGCGCTCGGGCGCCAGATGGTCGCGCACCTCCCACAAATCGTGCAGAAAGGCCCCGGCCAGGGCCGGCATCGCGAGAAAAAACGAAAACTCTGCGGCTGCGGACCGCTCCAGGCCGGCCAGCAGACCGCCCATGATCGTCGCGCCCGATCGCGAGACGCCGGGCACTAGCGCCAGCATCTGACACACGCCCACCGCGAAGGCTCTGGGAATGGGCGTCTTGTCCGCTTCGAAAATGACTGGCCTTGGCCGGAACCGCTCGATCATCAGAATGGCGACGCCGCCGATGATAAAGGCGGACGCGATCACCGCGGGACTCTGATACAGCTGGCCTTTCACCCAGTCGGACAGCAACACCCCAGCCAGTCCGGCCGGAATCGACGCGATGATGAGCATGAGCGCAAACCGGCGCGCCGCCGGATTCGAGGTGAGTCCGAGAAACGCGTCGAGAATCTTTTGCCGGTACAGCCACATCACGGCCAGCACCGATCCGAACTGGATCATGACCGTGAACACCCCGCCGGGGTCCTGAAATCCGAGGGATTTTCCAACGAGCAGCAGGTGTGCGGTGGATGAGATCGGCAGGAACTCGGTGAGTCCCTGCACGATCCCGAGCACGGCGGCAAGCAGATACGTCAAGCCTGAGTAGGGCCAGTCCTTTCGGACGGACTAAGAGGCCTTCGCTCGCTTCTGTTTCTTCCCACCCTGGACGACGTCGCCTGACGAGGACGTGGCCGACGCGGCGCGCGCCTTGCCGCCGCTGAGGATGATGGCGATCGCCGAGGCGATGAAGATCGTTGAGTAGGTGCCGCTGACGATACCGACGAGCATCGTGAACGCGAACCCGCGCAACGCCTCGCCGCCGAACAGGAAGATCGACAGCACCGAGAGGAACGTCGTGCCCGCCGTAATGATCGTGCGCGACAGCGTCTGGTTGACGCTCTCGTTGACGATCTTGTCGAGCGGCTCACGCCGCCGTGACCGCAGGTTCTCGCGCACGCGGTCGAAGATGACGATGGTGTCGTTCACCGAGTAGCCGGTGATCGTCAGGATCGCGGCGACGACATTGAGCGACAGGTCGTAGCCGAAGAACACCAGGAACGCCAGCGTGACGAAGACGTCGTGCAGCGTGGCCGCGATGGCGCCCACCGCAAACGAGAACCGGAATCGGATGCCGATATAGACCGTAATCGCGAGCAGCGACGCGATGGTCGCGTAGATGCCCCGCCGCTGCAGGTCGGCACCGATCACAGCGCTGACCAGCTCCCGGTTGACGATCGTGGGATTGGACAGGCCGGCCTTCATCAGCGCCTGCTCGACTGCCGCCGATCCCTGTTCGAGACTGTTGCCCTCGACGGCACCTTCGACCTGCGGCAGCCGGATCAGCAAGCGGCGCTCGCTGGCGTCGCCGTACTGCTGCACGACTTCTTCTCCGGGCAGCGGCGCAACCGCGTTTCGAACCTGCGCCTCCGTCGTCGGCTGGTCAAACTGCACGATGATCAACGTGCCGCCGGAGAAGTCGATGCCGAGCGGCATGCCTCGCGTGACGATCATCCCCAGACCACCCAGGATGACCAGTGCGGAGAGCGCGATAGCGTGCCACTTCCAGCGTAGGAAGTTGTAGTTGGCGTTGTTCAGAAGCTGCATGTCAGATACTCAAAGTCTGCGCGGCGGTCTGACGGCGGCTCAAGATCAACTCGAATGCCGTGCGTGACACAAAAACCGCAGTAAACACGTTCGACAGTAGGCCGATGATCAGCGTGACCGCGAATCCGCGAATCGTGCTGGTGCCGAACTGCAGGAGCAGCAGCGCGGCGATGAGCGAGGAGACGTGGGTGTCGACAATCGTCCACCACACGCGGTCGAAGCCGGCGTTCACCGCCGCCCGCGCGCCGCGCGCCGTCGCCAGCTCCTCTTTGATGCGCTCGAAGATCAGCACGTTCGAATCGACGCCCATGCCAATCGTCAGAATGAATCCGGCGATGCCTGGCAGCGTCATCACGCTGCTCAGGAACGCCATCAGTCCGAGCAGGATCACCAGGTTCGCCACGATTGAGATGACCGCGTTCAGCCCGGTGAGCTTGTAGTAGAACACCATGAACAACACGACGAAGCCGAGACCGGCCAGCGACGCGAAGAAGCCAGCGCGAATCGATTCGGCGCCGAGCGACGGCCCGACCGTGCGCTCTTCCAGGTAGTCCATCGACGCCGGCAAAGCGCCGGACTTCAAGGTGATCACCGTGTCGATCATCTCGTCGCGGTTGATGCCGGTGATCTGGCCGCTGTCGGTGATACGACCCTGAATCGTCGCGACCGACATCACACGGTTGTCCAGGACGATGGCCATCGGCTTTCCGATGTTCGTCTGCGTGAAGTTCCCAAAGCGGCCGGCCGCATCCTGCTTCAGTGAGAATTGCACCGCGGGCCGGTTGAACTCATCGAGCGACTGCTTTGCGTCGCGCAGGTCGCGGCCGGTCACCGCTGCCACCCGCTTCAGGGCATAGAAGACCGTGCCGGCTGTGCCGGCGGTGCCACCGCCTTCCTGCCGCCCGGGCAGGATCTCCACGTCCGATGGCACGGTGTTGTTGAACGCCTGCAGCGCGGATTCACGGTTCGGGAACGGCCCCTGTTCGACAAGCGTCAGTTTCAGCTGGGCCGTGGACCGGATGATTTCCTTCGCGCGCCGCACGTCGCTCACACCCGGCAACTGCACAAGGATCTGATCCGCCCCGCTGTAGCGCGCGACGATCGGCTCAGCCACACCCAGTTCGTTGACGCGCCGCTCGATCGTCTCGAGCGCCTGCGTGACGGTCTGGTCGCGAAGCTGGTTCACGATGTTGGGCTTCATGCGGTACGAGTACCCGCTGGTTTCAGACGCGCGGTCGTAATTGGTGTCCGCGTCTGCGGCCGCTGTACGGAATCCTGAATCGTCCTGGATCCCCTCGACGCGGAATTCGGTCGCGCTCACGACATCGGCCTTCGTGAACTGCACACCGGCGCGCTGCATCGAGTCCCGCAGACGCTCGACCGTCGTCTCGGTCTCGACGCGCAACGCATCGTCGGTGTGCACGCGGAGGACCAGGTGCACGCCGCCCTTCAGATCGAGACCGAGCTTGATCTTCGTTTGGGGTGGGTAAAACGACCAGATCGACAGGCCGATGACGGCCGCGATCAGAATTAATCTCCAGCGGATGTCTTTCATTGCTGATTGCCCTCAGGGACGACGGGTTCCTGACCCTGATATCCAACGATAGCCGCGCGCGAAACCTCGATGCGCACGTTGTTGGCCACTTGCAGTTGAACGGATTGATCGCTCAAACGAGTGATCGCGCCGTACATACCTCCGGTCGTGATGACTTTATCGCCAACTTTCAGCGCGGCGAGGAAGGCTTGCACCTTCTGCTGGCGCTTCCGCATCGGCAGGACCATCACGAAATAGAAGATGCCGAGGATCAGCGCAAATGGAATGAGCTGCAGCCACGGATTTGGCCCTCCCTGCTGCGGCGCGGCCATGGCTAACAGAAACGGATCAAGAAGACTCATGAGTCGAGAGACAGGCTGGAAACTCCGTTTGTAGTGTCCGGCTTCAGCCGGACTGATCGAAGGAACTCCTGCCTGAAGCGTTCGAAAGTACCGAGTTGAATAGCCTCCCTGATCCGTTTCATCGTGTCAAGGTAAAAGGTCAAGTTATGCAACGTGTTAAGGGCTCCAGCGGTCATCTCACCGGCCTGATACAAATGCCGAAGATAGGCCCGTGAGTGATGCGTACAGGTATAGCAGCGACAGGCCGGATCGACCGGGCCCTCGTCCTCCGCATATTTCGCGTTCTTGATATTGAGACGGCCAACGCTCGTGAACAGCTGTCCGTTGCGGGCGTTCCTGGTCGGCAGGACGCAGTCGAACATATCGATGCCGCGGGCGACGCATTCGACCAGGTCCTCGGGGGTTCCCGCGCCCATTAAATATCGTGGCAAGGCACCCGGAAGGCGGGCCGTCGTCTCCTCGACGACCTGATACATCTGGTCTATGGGCTCCCCGACACTCAGGCCGCCGATGGCATAGCCCTCGAACCCGATGGCCACGGTCGCGTCGGCGCTTTCTTGACGCAAGTCGGAAAAGACGCCGCCTTGCACGATGCCGAACTGCGCCTGACCCGGATTGGAGACCATCACGTCGGGAGACGGTGTTCCGCGCAGTAGCTCGAGTCTGGCACGGCAACGAGCGGCCCACCGCACGGACCGTTGCATCGATTCCGCGGCGTCTTCACGCGTGGCCGGATAGGCCAGGCATTCATCGAGCACCATCGCGATATCCGAGCCAAGCCGGGCCTGGATGTCGACAGCGCGCTCGGGCGTCAACTGATGGCGAGAGCCGTCGAGATGCGACTGAAACTCGGCGCCTTCCTCTGTAATCGTCCGCCGTTGGGCGAGACTGAACACCTGGAATCCGCCGCTGTCGGTCAGCATCGGACGTTCCCAACCGATAAAGCGATGGAGGCCGCCACGCCGAGCGATGAGCTCGTCACCGGGACGGAGGAACAAGTGATAGGTGTTGCCGAGAATGATCTCCGCGCCAATCTCGACCAGGTCGCGGTGAAGTGTGGCCTTGACCGCGCCTTGTGTGCCCACGGGCATGAACGCCGGCGTGTGGACGAGACCATGCGGCGTCTCGAACTCGCCCAGCCGCGCCCGGCCGTCGGTGGCGCACAGTGTGAAGCCAAACGGCCTGCCCTGAGTCTTGTCGAAGGGGCGTCCCAACCCGTCTATTATTAAGGAAACCGTGTCGAAACGACGTGTCGGTGTGATCTACGGCGGACGATCGGGCGAGCACGAGGTCTCGATCGTGTCCGCGTCATCTATCTTCGCGAACCTCGATCGCAGCCGTTACGAGCCGGTCCCCATCCGGATCGAGAAAGACGGCCGATGGGTACTTCCCGCTCATCCTCCTGCCGTCGTCTCTGCGGCCGATGTCACGAAGCTTGGGCCCGGATCGACCGATGGCGCGCCGACAGTCGAACCCACCGCCGCGATTCGTGGTCTCGATGTCGTCTTCCCGGTCTTGCACGGGCCATACGGTGAGGACGGCACGGTGCAGGGGCTGCTGGAGCTGGCCAACGTCGCTTATGTCGGCGCTGGCGTACTCGGATCGGCGGTCGGCATGGACAAGGCGGTCATGAAGACCATCTTCGGCGCCCACAAGCTGCCGATCGTCCCGCACCTCACGGTGATGCGCCGCGAGTGGCAGGCTGACCCGCAGGGGATCACCTCACGCGTCGCCAGTCAGCTTCGCTACCCGGTCTTCGTCAAGCCCGCGAACCTCGGATCGAGCGTCGGCATCTCGAAGGCGAAGAACGACGACAGCCTCCATGAAGCGATGGAGCTCGCGCTGCGGTTCGACAAGAAGATCGTCATCGAGTCCGGCGTAGCCAATGCCCGCGAGATCGAATGCGCCGTGCTCGGCAACGACGATCCCGAGGCCTCGGTTCCGGGCGAGATCATCGTGACCCACCGTGACGGCTTCTACTCGTACACGGCCAAATACATCGATGCCGAGGGCGCGACGACGCGCATTCCTGCCGATCTGCCGGCCGCCATGATCGAACAGGTCAGGCGGCTCAGCGTGGAGGCGTTCCGGGCGCTCGAACTTTCGGGAATGTCGCGCGTGGACTTCTTCCTCGACGGACAGACGAACGCGCTGTTCCTCAACGAGGTCAACACGATTCCGGGGTTCACATCGATTTCGATGTATCCGAAGATGTGGGAGGCGAGCGGTCTACCCTACCCTGCGCTCATCGATCGCCTGCTCACGCTGGCGCTCGAGCGCCACGCCGACAAGCAGCTGCTTCACACCAGCATCACGTGAGGGCACGAGGGTCCGAGGGTGCGACGGTGCGATGGTGCACGTGTGCCGTCGCGCTGCTCCTGCTCGCTGTACCAGGCATCGCGTCACCGCAAACGACCGGCCTGACCGCAGGTCCTCTCCTGGTGCGCGTCTACGACGCGATCTTCGATGCGCGGTTCGATCAGGTTCCCGCACTCCTTACCCAGACGTGCGGCCCCTTGGGCGCCGACTGGTCCGCCATAGCGCGTAGCGCGAAGGCGGAAGCGCAAAGCGCGAAGGCGGCGCCACCCGAAGCCTGTCAACTGCTCCAGGTGGTGTCACTGTGGTGGCAGATTCAGCTCGATCCGAAGAATCGCGTCCACGACGACCAGTTCCGCAGCAAGTCGGACGCGGCCATCGCGGCCATCGAAGCGTGGACCGAGCGCGAGCCGAAGCGCGGAGAGGCCTGGTTCTATCTCGGCGGCGCGTACGGTGCGCGTGCGCAATGGCGGGTGCTGAGAGAAGAACGGTTAGCAGCGGCCCGCGACGGGAAACGCATCAAGAACGCCCTCGAACAGGCTCTCGCGCTCGACCCGTCCCTGAACGATGCCTACTTCGGCATCGGCTTGTATCACTACTACGCCGACGTCGCCCCCGCCGCGTTCCGCTTGCTGCGTTGGGTGCTCCTCCTGCCCGGCGGTGACCGCCTCGAAGGCATGCGAGAGATGCTGCGCGCGCGCCGCGAGGGACAACTCCTGCAGAGCGAGGCCGACTATCAACTGCACCTGATCTATCTGTGGTACGAGAAGCAGCCGCAACGCGCCCTGCAGCTCCTGCGCGGCTTGCGGGACCGCTATCCCAGAAATCCATTGTTCGTGCAGCTCATCGCCGAGATCCAGGACGTCTACCTACACGATCTGCAGGCCTCCCGGCACACGTGGCAGGCCTTGCTCGAGTCGGCCCAGGTGCGTCGCGTCGCCCAACCGGCGGTGACGGAGGCCACAGCGCGAATCGGGCTCGCCGGCGTGCTCGACCGGCTCTCGGAGAGCGACACAGCAATGCAACATCTCCGCGCGATCATCGAGATGAAGCCGCCCGGGCCCTACGGCGTGCTCGCGCGCGCGCAACTCACGCTGGGACAGGTGCTCGATCGTCTCGGCCGCCGCGAAGACGCGCTGCGCGCGTATCGCGCTGCACTCGACGTGGTGCCGCCAGACGATCCAGATGGAATCGTCCGCGCAGCGCGATCTGGACTTCGCGCACGATGAGCGTGACGTGGACGAAGTACGACGAACGAGTGCGTGAAGCATCGTCGTCGCTGCGGCGAAAGTCGATCGACGACCCGTCGAGTGACGATCGATCCATCACTCGTCGATCGTTACTCGACGATTGCGCTGTAGCGTTCGATCGCTTGTGCCGACACTTGACAACGTGGGTGTCATTGCACGTGTCGTCGGGTATCGCGGCGACACGATCTTTTGACAAGCAACGCGATTTTGTGCTTGACACAAAGGAAATCTCACCCATAATCTACATCTGGTATGAGGGTGGATGGCTCAGCCCACCCGTTGTGACGGCCACGCGGTCCGTCGGA
>Ga0111538_10010031_pt1 | contig 12615 bp, 5 predicted proteins | sample SoiMethybrSBSTD1_FD_79669 | JGI IMG/M metagenome (GOLD analysis project Ga0111538, IMG submission 79669) | Bulk soil microbial communities from a Populus tree surrounding site in Tennessee, USA - Soil MetaG P. TD hybrid SBSTD1 (version 2)... | ecosystem: Environmental > Terrestrial > Soil > Tree...
AGCGCCGCGGGCACGTTGACCTCGAGACGAATCCGCTCGTCGAGACCGGTGCGGTACGGATCGAGGATCTCGCGCAGCAGGTCCGGCACGTCCACACGCGAGCGTCGCGCCGTTGGCGACGACGCAAAGCTGGAGAACTCCGACGCGATCTGTCGCAGCAGCTTCACCTGCGTGAGGATGTTCTCGACGCACGTCTGCAGGATCGGGGACAGCGGCTCACCCCGGTCGTGATGCACGCGTCGAAGGTGTTCCGCATTGAGCTGGATCGGCGTCAGCGGGTTCTTGATTTCATGCGCGACCTGACGCGCCATCTCGGCCCACGCCTCGAGTCGATGCGTCCGCTCCAGCTCCTTGCGCTGTCGCTGCAGTTCCGCCGCCATGCTGTTGAAGTCCTCGACCAGTCGACGCAGCTCGTCCGACGATGTTGCCGCGATTCGTGCGTCGAGGTCTCCGCGTGTGATGCGTCGCGTGGCGCGGGTCAGGCGGTTCACGGGATCAGAGATGCGCTCGGCCATCGAGTATCCGAGCCCGGCACCCGCCAGGATGAACAACAGCGCTCCGACGAGCACACGCCGGTCGAGTGTGTCGATCTGATCGTCGATCTCCTGCTGGCGAGCCGTGAGCGGCACGGTCAGTGTGGCTTCCAATTGCCGCACGCGCAGGTGCGACGCGGCGACGAGGTACTCGAGCGTGTCGATGTGCTCGCGCGTCACGGTTGCGGCTTCGTTGCGGAGCTCGAGGGCGTGATAGACGTCGGCGGGCGTGCGCGTGGGCAGCAGCCCCGAGGCGAACAGATTGCGTTCGCTCGTGGCGACGAGCCGGGAGCCGGTGAACAGATTCACGTCCTGATCGATCAGGCGGCTGACCCAGACCATCAGGTTGTCGTCGACGCCGACGCCCTGTTCGGTCGCGCGCGGCGCCACGAGATCCTCGACCACGCGACGCGCGGCTGACGCGGTGCGAATCGCTTCCTGCTCGACGTTGGCGCGCATCTGGGCCGCGACGTAGTAGCGCGTCAGCAGCGCGAGGGCGACGACCGGGATGATCACCGCGAGCACGAAGGCGAGGAACAGCTTGCGGTAGAAGCTCGCGCGAATTTCGCGCAGCAGCGCCGGCGCAGTGGTGCCGCGTCGCGCGAGCCAGCCAAAGATCGCGTTGACGCCGAGCAGCAGCACATAGGCGCCTGTCGCGAGCACGGTGAGCTCCGCCAGGTTCACCAGATGGCCGAGCGCCGAGATGATCGGATAGCCGAGCGCGTAAATGCCGCTGCGGTCGTTGAGCAGATACACGCGGAATCGTTCGCCTCCGTTCCCGCGTCGCAACACCGTCCAGAACGGATCGCGCGAGTCGACGAGCCTGGCGAACACCGGATCGTCGAGCTGCCACGCGGGCTCGCTCGACGCAAAGAGTGGAGTGCGACTCCAGCCGTAGAACGCAAACTCGACGTCCCCGCCAGTGACACCTTCGCCGCGCAGCGGATCGGAGGGCCGGAGCAACTCGAGATATGGATTCTCGGACGAGATGAATGGCAGGTTCTCGTAGTCGACCATCGCGTGGACGATGATCGAGCCGAGACGGGGGGCGCCGGGACCCGAGCCGCAAATCGCACGACCCGCATGCAGCACGCGTCGCTCTTCGGCGAAGAACGTCGCCACCTCGCCGAAGACGTCCCAGTTGCATGCCCGCTCTTGCGACCGCGGCGTTGTGGTGAGGTCGTCGGGCAGGTTGAAGGCGAAACGGCTGACGAGCCGTCCGTCCGCCCCGTACAGCTCCACCGACGACGTCACGGGGTACATCGCGAGGGCCGTCGTCTGCCACACCTGATACGCGCGATCGGCAGGTGATTCTGGCGTGTCGGCTGACGGCCGCGCGGCGATCAAATCGGCCAGTCCGGCAAAGGCGTCGATCTCCGTCAGGCTGTCGGTCAATTGCATCAGCACCGTCTGCTGCTGGTTGACCGCCTCCCGTGCATATCGCGTCTCGATCAATTGCGCCTTCGCGTCGCCCGACAGCTCGAACATCGCCGAATAGAAGGCGAGCGCCGGAATCACGAGGCCGAGCGTCAGCAGGATCAGTCGAAAGGCCTGAGATCCGCGGCGGAACCGCAGCTTCAGCCGCGTTGCCTGGTATGTGAGGACGATGACCGCGCCGACTGCGACGAGCAGCGGAAGTTGCCGCGTCATGTCGACATGCAGCCGCGATTGCCACAGGACAAGAGGGGTGATCCAGCAGGCCCACGTCAGAATCCGGATGCGCCAATTGTGGCGCGCGACGCGCCAGGGCAAGGCAGCGATGCGAAGGACGAGAAGGCACAGGCCGAACACCGTCGCATGCGCAGCGATCAATCCAACCTGCAAGGCGATCCGGACGACGTCCCACGGGTGCAGCGAAAAATGCAGCAGGTCGAGCGTCGTGTGCTCGCTCGTGTCGCGGAGAAGCGCGGCATGCGCAATCAGCAGGGCGGCGACGAGCGTTCCGGCCGCCGCATGCGTCGCGAGATATGCCAACAGTCGCGCGGACCCGTCGACGGCCCGCCGGCGTGACCAGGTATGGACGCGCCACGCTTCAACGGCGATGAACGCGAGTGCAACCAGGCTGCCGGCAGTCAGCGCCGTGGCGAGAAAGTCGAAGGGCGAGGTCAGAAAGGGGGGCAACAGCGTCGACGCGTACGCCGCGCCCGAGAAGATCGGCGCGTCCGACCAATCGGCAAACGATGCCGTCCGCAAGAGCATGCGCCCTGCGACGATCGCGACGGCTGCGAGCAGCGTGCTCCACACGTAATCGGGAATGCCACGGGCTCGATTTCGCGCATCGAGCGCCGGCCCTGCCAGCAGAAGCACTGTCGCCGCGAGGACGAGCAGAGCGAGGGACACCGTGGCGCGACGCCAGCGACTGCGAGTGAGCGCGATATCCGAGGTCGCAACGCCTGCGGTCAACAAGCGCGCGCCGGTCGGCGTGGCCACATCGAACGCGCGAGGGTCCGGTCGAGTGCCAGGGTCACCCGCGAGGAACTGGATCGAGACAGGAGCAATGCGTGTCGGAAAGCGGAACCCGAGCAGGCTCGGTGTCTCCGTGCCACCAGCGGCCGGCGGCTGCGATGGACCGGCCCTCGGCAGCGTGCGCTCCGCGGCGACCGTGGCGATGCGTCCGGAAGGACCGTCAACCGGCGCCACGTAGACGAGGCGGAGCCCGAGCGCGCCCTGCGCCGGGAACCACGCTTCGCCGTTCTGCAGGCGATCGCCGGGCAGTTCCGACGGGCGTCCGGCCCACGCGAGCGGCCGGCCGTCGCTCGCATAAACCGTCAGCGCCACGTCGTCGTCTTCGCGCGCCCGGACGGCGGCGTCGGCGGTCGTGAACAGGCGGCGCGCCGCGCCCGTATCGGCTGCTATGGCGAGGCGAATCGTGGCCGCGTCGCTGACGTCGGACGCCATATCGCGCAAATCGCGCCCGATGTCGCCAAATTGCGTGCGGACGTCGCGCTCGATTCGGGCACGGGCCGAAGCCTCATCCGCACCCAGCACGATCCGCTGCGCCACTTCGCCGGCGACGAAGACGAGCAGTGCGGTGGCAAGTCCCGCCAGCGCGATACGTGACACTTTTGTCACAGGAACATTGTAGGTAATGGCCGATTCGCCCCCGCGGGATTTACCATTGAAGGGAACCCCCCGTGACGTTCCTCCGGACCGTTCAAACCGTCCTGAAGCGCGGTGCGCTCGTTGCCGCGGCGAACTGGCCCGTCACGTTCATTCAGGCCACCGCCGACTCGATTTTCAAGCTCCTGATGGCGGTGCCGCTGATTGGCGGCATCTTCCTCGTCGCCCTGGTCGTCGGCGACGAGCCCGTAACGTTACTGACGCTCGAGTGGCGCGAGTTGGCGGCCACGATTTTCAGCGCACTTCTCTCGCATCCGCTCGAACTCGCGCTGTTCCTGCTCGCGATGGCGGTGGTGACGGTCGGCGGATCGCTGTTCGTCTTCCTCGTGAAAGGCGGCACGGTGTCGACCCTCGTTCGTGGAGAGCGGGAGGCGACCGCCATCGAGGTGCCGCCGCTGCATTGGAGTGTCGTCACGACCGCGTCGAAGTTCTCGGTCGAGGCGTTCATCGAGGCGGCGCAAGCGCTGTTTCCACGATACGCGAAGCTCGGCGTCCTGCTCATGGCTGTCTATGTGCTGTCCGGCGCTGCGTATCTGGGCCTCGTGATGGCGAGTCGCGCGGCCGGCAGCTATTACGGCGCGCCCGCGCTGGTCACGGCGCTGTTCGTCGCGTGGATCACGGCCGTCAATCTCACGTATCTGCTCGTGCAAATCGTGATTGCGGCAGATGACTGCGGCGTCGGCGCGGCGCTTCGTCGCGTCGGGGTCTTTCTGCGGCGCGACAGACGCACGGTCTTCGGCGTTTTCATCGTCATCCTGGCGATGGTGGTTCTCGCGACCGGGGCGTCGATCATCGCCACGGCAGCCCTGGGCGTGATCAGCTTCGTGCCGTTCCTGGGCCCATTCCTCGGGCTCGCTGTGCTGCCGCTGCAAATCCTCGCCTGGCTGCTGCGCGAGCTCGTCTTCCAGTACATTGGACTCGCGTCGATCGGCGCCTACGTGAAGCTGTATCGTGAATCCGCTGATGCTGAGGGCCGCCTGAAGGCGGCGCCCACGTATCCGGTGCTCGGACACGCGAGCACTTAACGTTCGGATGACCAACTACGACCGATTTCTCTCGCCCGTCGGACGCCAACTTCACGAATCCGCGATCCGGCGGATGGGCACCGTGGTCGCGCGCGCGAAGGGTGACCTCGTCTCGTTCGCGCCCGGCTATCCTGACTCGACGCTGTTCCCGTGGGACGAGCTGCGCGAGATCACCGCGTCGCTGTTGACCGGAGCAGACGGCAGCACGCTGCAATACGGACCGACACGCGGGTACCAGCCGCTGCTCGATGCGCTCGTCGGAGTTCTCGAGGCACGCGATATTCACGTCTCCGCCGACGAGTTGATCATCACCAGCGGGTCGCAGCAAGGGATCGATCTCGCGGCACGTGTCCTGGTCAGCCCGGGCGACGTCGTCCTCGTCGAGTTACCGACCTTCACCGGCGGCATCGCCGCGTTCAAGAACGTACAGGCCGAGCTCGTCGGCGTGAAGCAGCAGGCGGATGGTCTGGATCTGGACGATCTCGAGACGGTCTGGCAAAGAGAACGTCGCGCGGACAAGACGGTCAAGCTGCTCTACATCATTCCGAACTTCCAGAATCCGACCGGGATGCTCTTATCGCTCGAGAAGCGGCACCGTCTCCTCGAGTGGGCGGAACGACGCGACATCCTCATCGTCGAAGACGATCCGTACGGCTCGCTGTATTTCGATGACGTGGCCTCGCCCGCGGAGACCCGTCCCCTGCGCGCAGACGATGTGAATGGGCGAGTGTTGTACCTGAGCACGTTCTCGAAAACGCTCGCTCCCGGATTTCGCGTCGGATGGATGGCCGCGCCCGCGTCGCTCATCGAGCGCTTCGATACCGCGAAGCAGTCGACCGATCTGACGTCGGGCATCCTGGATCAGCGGATCGTCTACGAAGCGGTACGCCGCGGCGTCGTCGACCGACTCGCGCCGAGATTGCGCGCACTGTATCGAGAGAAGCGCGACGTGATGGAGCAGGCGCTGCGAGAGTCGTTGAGCGATCGACTGACGTGGGCGTCACCCAAGGGCGGCTTCTTCGTGTGGGCCACGCTGCCGCCCGGTCAGACGGATACCGAACTCCTCGACCGCGCCCTCGAGCACGGCGTCGTGTACGTAACAGGCAGCGCATTCTTCGTCGACGGCAGCGGCCACGACACGATCCGCTTGTCGTTCTCGGCGCCATCGCCGGATCGGATTATCGAAGGGGTCAGTCGGCTGGCTGCGGCGCTGAGCGCGGTGGAGATGCAGCACCGCTAAGAAATTCAAAATTCAAAATTCGAAATGCAAGCTAGTAAGCCCCACGGATTTCGGGCTGAAGACGGGTTCTTCAGTTTGCATTTTTCATTTTGCATTTTGAATTGATTCCGGCATCCGCTCGCGTGTAACTGGTCTGCCGGGTAATGCAGTCAGCGGGACGGCCGCGGCCTCTGTATAGGCGATCGATTGCGGACGCAGCGCGACCACGCGTCCGTCGCGCATCACGATGACAGCGGCGACCTCGAACGGGTGGAAGTCGGGATCGATCAGCGGCTCGCCGGCCAGGGCCGCCGGCGCGGAGAACATACCGCCCGGCGTGCCGGTCTTCGTGTCAAACGTCGACAGCGTCGGGTCGAGGCCGATGATCAGCACATCGTCGCGGACGATCCGCGGCGGCAGCACCGGTCGCGTCGGCGTCGGCTTCTTCCAGCGCTGATTCCCGTTGCCGCGGTTCAGCGCGCGGACGATGTTGTCGAGCGACGCGTAGAACACCAGGTCGCGGTTCGCCGCAGCGCCGATTACATCACCGCCCGAGCGCCACGGCCACGCAAGGTTCCCGGTCTTCGCATCGAGCGCGTAGAAAGAGTTGTTCGTCGAGCCGACGAACACGCGACCGGGAGCGGTTGCCGGTGGGCTCAGCATCGGCGGAAGCGTCTGCGCCCATAGTTTCTGACCATCCTCGAGCGACAGCGCCACGACCTGTCCCTCCGATCCGGTGATGTAGACAGCGGCGCCGATGGCAAGCGACCGCGTTCCGGATGTTCCCGCCGACATGCGCCAGACCTGCGTTCCATCACTGCGGCTCAACGCGACAACATCGTCCGGATCGATCATCACGAGCACGACGGCTCCCGACGCGGCAATCGGGGCGATCGCCATGTGCTCGATCGGACTGCGCCATTTCGTGGCGCCGGTCTCGGCGTCGAGCGCGTGCAGCTCGTCGCTCGCGACGACGTAGACGGTGTCGCCGTCGGCGACCGGAGGCCATGCGCTCTCGATCTCGCGCATCCAGACCATCTCACCCGTCTTGCGGTCGAGCGCCACGATGCGGTCGGATGACAACGGAACGTAGATGCGCTGACGATCCATGGCGCCGCCCGCTGAAGGCGGGTCGGGCAGCGTCAGCATCCAGATGACATCAGCGGGGAGGAGCGGGACAGGCGGCGGCGGCAGCTTGCTGCGGCGGCTTTTCGGGGGCGTGGCGCCACCGGTTTGAGCGCTCGCGCGCTGAGCAGGGCAGCTGCCCCAGCATACGAGAAATAGCGCCGTGACCAGGAGAGGTCCGCAACATCTTGTGGAAGATGTGCGCGCGAAGAGCGACACCCGACCTATAATAGCGTCTCCCGCCGTGCATCAGACCATCCTTGTTCTGGACTTCGGATCGCAGTACACCCAGTTGATCGCGCGGCGCCTGCGCGAGCTCTCGGTCTACTCGGAAATCGTGCCCTTCAATACGCCGCTCGAGGTGCTCGAGGCGAGGAAGCCGGCCGGCATCATCCTGTCCGGCGGCCCCAGCAGCGTCTCGGATCCCGGGGCTCCCAACTGCGACGCACGGCTGTTCGATCTGGGCACACCCGTCCTTGGCATCTGCTACGGGATGCAGTTGATGACAGCGGTCCTGGGCGGCGAGGTCAGGCGCTCAGGCCATCGGGAATTCGGTCACGCGCACGTGCACGTCGGATCGGATCACGCGATGTCGCGAGGCGGGACCGGATCGAGTGTCGCGGTCGCGCCCGCGCTGTTTGCCGACATTCCTGCGGAGCTGCGCGTGTGGGCAAGCCACGGCGACGATGTCGCCGCGGTGCCGCCGGGATTCGAGATTGCGGCGACCAGCGCCACGGCTCCGATCGCCGCGATGCAGGCGTCGGAACGGCGGCTGTTTGCGCTGCTCTTCCATCCCGAGGTTGCCCACACGGAACACGGTCTCGAGATCCTGCGCAACTTCGCGTATGGCGTGTGCGGTTGCACAGGCGACTGGACGATCGCCTCGTTCATCGAGGAGGCCACGAACCGGATCCGGCAGCAGGTTGGCGACGGAAAGCTTGTGTGCGGGTTGTCGGGCGGCGTCGATTCGACCGTTGCCGCGCTGCTGATTCATCGCGCGATCGGCGATCGGCTCACGTGCATTTTTGTCGACAACGGGCTGTTGCGGTACGACGAGGCCAATCAGATTCGGAAGCGTTTCACCGAGAAGCTGCACCTGCCGCTGGACTTCGTCGATGCGTCGGATCTGTTTCTCACGCGACTCGCAGGCGTGACCGATCCCGAGCAGAAGCGGAAGGTGATTGGCGCCACCTTCATCGATGTCTTCGAACGCCGCGCCAACGAGCTTGGCGGGTTCGACTTTCTCGGGCAGGGAACGCTCTACCCGGACGTGATCGAGTCGGCGTCGGTCCATGGACCGGCCGTCGTGATCAAGAGTCATCACAACGTCGGCGGCCTTCCGGAGCGGATGAAGTTCAAGCTGGTCGAGCCCTTGCGCGATCTGTTCAAGGACGAAGTGCGGCGCGTGGGTCAGGATCTCGGGCTGGATCGCGAGTTCGTCGTGCGACAACCATTTCCCGGTCCCGGTCTTGCCGTGCGGGTCGTCGGGGAAATCACGGAGGAGCGGCTCGATTTGTTGCGACTCGCGGACAAGATCGTCGCCGAGGAGATTCGCCGGACGGGCTGGTACGAGCGGCTGTGGCAAAGCTTCGCCGTGCTGCTGCCGGTACAGAGCGTCGGCGTGATGGGTGATGCGCGGACCTACGAATACACGATCGCGATTCGCGCCGTGGAGAGCCTGGATGGCATGACCGCGGACTGGGCGCGCCTGCCGCACGACGTCCTCGCCGAGATCTCGTCACGGATCGTCAATGAAGTCCGCGGCATCAATCGAGTGGTCTACGACATTTCGTCCAAGCCGCCTTCAACGATTGAGTGGGAATGAGCGAGTTCGTCCACCTTCATCTCCATACAGAGTTTTCGCTGCTCGACGGCGCGTGCCGGATCGACGAACTGCTGGACGAAGCAGTCAAGCTGAAGATGCCCGCGCTGGCGGTGACCGAGCACGGGAACATGTTCTCGTCGGTCGTCTTCCACGACCACGCCCGCGATCGCGGGCTGAAGCCGATCCTCGGGTGCGAGGTCTATGTCGCCCAGGGAAGCCGGTTCGACAAGACCGGTCCGCAAACCGAAACGAACCATCTCGTCTTACTCGCGGAAAGCTACGAGGGCTGGAAGAATCTCATCAAGCTCTCGTCGGCCGGCTACACGGAAGGCTTCTACTATCGGCCGCGCATCGACAAGGACCTGCTCGCGCAGCACTCGAAAGGTCTGATCGGTCTCAGCAGCTGCCTCAAGGGCGAAGTCGCGAGCGCATTGAAGGTGGAGCAGGCGAAGCAGGCGCTCGAGGCAGCGGCGCGCCTGCGAGACATTCTCGGTCAGGACAACTTCTTCCTCGAGATGCAGTATCAGGGAATCGAGGAGCAGAAGGTCGTCAACCGCGGCCTGATTCCGCTCGCGCGCGAGTTGAACCTGCCGCTGGTCGCCACCAACGACGTCCACTATCTCCGTCAGGGCGACTACCAGCCGCACGACATCCTGCTGTGCATCGGCACCGGCAAGACCGTCAACGACGCCCAGCGCCTGCGCTACACCGGTGACCAGTTCTTCCTGAAGACCGCCGAGCAGATGGCCACGGTGTTCAACGGCCATGAAGATGCGCTCAGGAACACGCTGCGTATCGCCGAACGCTGCAACGTCACGATCCCGAAGGGCGCGAATCACCTGCCGATCTTCGGCGTGCCTGAAGGGCTGACGATCGACCAGTACTTCGAGCACGTGGCGCGTGAGGGCTTCGCGCAGCGGCTGTCGCGACTCCGCGAGCTGCACGCGTCCGGGAGGCTGCGTCACACCGCGGAGGAATACCAGCGTCGTCTCGAGTACGAGATCGAGATGATCAAGCAGATGGGGTATGCGGGCTACCTCCTCATCGTCTGGGACTTCATCCGCTACGCACGAGAGCACCAGATCCCGGTGGGTCCGGGCCGCGGCTCTGCAGCCGGATCGGTCGTCGCGTGGTCGATGCGCATCACCGATGTCGACCCGATGGAGTTCGAGCTCATCTTCGAGCGCTTCCTCAATCCCGAGCGCGTGTCGATGCCCGACATCGACGTGGACTTCTGCGAGCGACGCCGGGGCGAGGTGATCGAGTACGTCACGCGCAAGTACGGCCGCGAGAACGTCGCGCAGATCATCACCTTCGGGACGATGAAGGCCAAGGCCGTCGTGCGCGATGTGGGCCGTGCGCTCGACATGCCGTACGCCGACGTCAACAACATCGCCAAGCAGATCCCGCCGGCGCTGGACATGACGCTCGACAAGGCGCTTGCGGAGAATCCGCTGCTCAAGGACATGGCGACGAAGGACCCGAAGGTCAAGGAAGTGATCGACATCGGGCGCCGTCTCGAAGGGATGTCGCGGCATGCGTCGGTGCATGCCGCGGGCGTCGTGATCGCTCCCGGTCCGATCACGGACTACGCGCCGCTCTACAAAGGGGCACGGGACGAAATCGTCACGCAGTGGAACATGAAGGAGGTCGACCGGGTCGGCCTCCTGAAGATGGATTTCCTCGGGCTCAGCACGCTGACGCTGATTGACGACGCCCTGAAGGAGATCAAGCGCACGGAAGGAGTCGATCTCGATATCGATAACCTCGGACTGGCCGATGCGAGGGCGTACAGGATCTTCGCGGAGGGTGCGACGTACGGCATCTTCCAGTTCGAGAGCTCGGGCATGCGCGACCTGCTGCGGCGAGCCAAGCCCGATCGCTTCGACGACCTGATCGTGCTGAACGCGCTGTATCGTCCCGGGCCGCTCAAGAGCGGCATGGTGGACGACTGGGTGGCGCGCAAGCAGGGGAGGACCGAGGTCAAGTACGAGCTCAATGCGCTCGAACCGATCCTGTCGGACACCTACGGGGTGATCGCGTATCAGGAGCAGGTGATGCGCATCGCGCAGGCGCTGGCCGGCTTCACGCTCGGCCAGGCCGACGTGCTCCGCAAGGCCATGGGCAAGAAGGATCCCAAGGTCATGGCCAAGCAGCGCGAGGCGTTCGTCGCCGGCGCCGCAGCGAAGGGGATCAGCGAGAAGAAGGCGACGAAGATCTTCGATCTGATGGAGTATTTCGCAGGCTACGGGTTCCCGAAGGCCCACTCGACCGCGTACGCGCTGCTCGCGTATCAGACCGCGTACCTCAAAGCCAATTACCCGTCGCATTTCACCGCGGCGTTGTTGACCATCGAGGCGCAGAACACCGAAAAGCTCGCGATGTACCTGTCGGAGGCGCGCGATCGCGGTGTCACGGTCCTGTCGCCCGATATCAATCAAAGCCAGCTGGGTTTCTCGGTGGAGAAGCGTGCGGACGGATCGCGTCCCGTGCGATTTGGGCTGACGGCGATCAAAGGGCTCGGTGAAGGCGCCATTCAGTCGATTCTTGCCGCGCGCACGGAGTTGGGCGGTCGGATCCCCTCGCTGCACGCGCTCTGCGAGAAGCTCGACATGCGCCTGGCGAACAAGCGGGTGTTCGAGGCGCTGGTGAAGTCGGGTGCCTGCGATTCGTTGGTTGTTCCAGGATCCAATGGCGAGCCGAACAAGGCTCGCCCTACCGGTCCGCCGCTGGCGAAAATCCGGGCGCAGCTCTTTGCGGCGATAGACAGCGCGTGCGAGCACGGCAGCCGCATGCAGCGGAACAACGATGTTGGTCAGGTCGATCTCTTTGGTGGCAGCGATGACGGGACTGGCGCCGCGAACGCCGTTCCGCTTCCCCAGGTTCCACCGTGGTCCGAGATCGAGCAGCTCAATTACGAGAAGGAATCGCTCGGCCTCTACTGGAGCGGACACCCGGTCGATCGGTATGCAGACGCGTTGCGTCGCTATGGAGCAAAGTCCACAGCCGATCTGATCGTCAAACGGGAACCGGCGGAGAACGACGACGAGCCGGAGTCGGCTGAGACGAGCGAGTCGCCAGCCGGAGTCAACGGAACGGCAACGCCCGTGGCGCCACTGCCGGCCGCGGTCGCGGCTCGCGTCGCCGAAGACATCTCGATCGGTGGTATCGTCTCCGGGCTTCGGCCGCTCAAGACGCGCAAGGGCGACCGCATGTGCGTGTTCATGCTCGACGACGCGCACGGAAGCATCGAGGTGGTGGTCTTCCCGGACGCCTTCAAGCAGCACGGTCACGTCGTCGACAACGGGCGGATGGTGCTGGTTGCGGGGCGTTTCGAACGGGACGACGAGTCGGCGCGCGTGCTGGCGGCGGAGATCCAGCCGCTCGAGATCGTGCGCGAGCGATTGGCCAAGGCGGTGGCGATTCGCGTGGCGACGCCGCCGCACGATCGGGCGACCTTCGAAAAACTCTGGGACGTGTTCGCGCACCACAAGGGCGATCGGCCGGTGGCGTTCGACATCGAGTTGAACGGCGCCTCGGGTCGTCTTCGCGTCACGGTCGATGTCAACCCGCAGGTTCGCGTGCGCCCGTCCGAGCAGCTGGTGTCCGAGGTCGAGAAGATCTGCGGAGCTGGGTCGGTGAGTCTGAGGTGACCGCGTGACCTACCCTGTCCATGCCGTCTGACACACTGGACTTCGAAGAACCGATCGCAGTGCTGCTGAAGGAGATCGAGGCGCTCTCGATGCTCCCGCAGACGCCGGAGCGGAT
>Ga0111538_10010034_pt1 | contig 12610 bp, 10 predicted proteins | sample SoiMethybrSBSTD1_FD_79669 | JGI IMG/M metagenome (GOLD analysis project Ga0111538, IMG submission 79669) | Bulk soil microbial communities from a Populus tree surrounding site in Tennessee, USA - Soil MetaG P. TD hybrid SBSTD1 (version 2)... | ecosystem: Environmental > Terrestrial > Soil >...
GGCGACGGCGCCCGCGTGACGGCGACCTATTGCATCATGGCGACGGGGTGCCTCTCCTCCCCGAATCTGCCCCAGTTCGAAGGCCTCGAATCGTTTTCAGGCGACCGCTACCACACCGGCTATTGGCCCAAGGAGGGCGTCGACTTCACGGGGAAGCGGGTCGCCATCATCGGCACCGGCTCGTCCGCCGTGCAGTCGATCCCGATCATCGCCGCGCAGGCCAAGCACCTCATCGTGTTCCAGCGCACGCCCAACTATGCGGTGCCCGCCCACAATGCGCCGCTCGACCCCGCGTACGTGCGCGCCATCAAGGCCGAGTATCCCGCGCTCAGGGCCCGCGCCAAGCAGACCATGACCGGCATCGACTTCGACTACTCCGATGAGGCCGCGCTCGAGACGCCGGCCGAGGCGCGCGCGCGCGAGTACGAGCGGCGCTGGCGGCATGGCGGGCTGTGGTTCCTCGGCGCCTACAAGGACCTGATGGTCGACCAGACGGCCAACGACACGGCTGCCGAGTTCGTGCGCGGCAAGATCCGCGAGCGCGTGCGCGACCCCGAGCTCGCCGAGCTGCTGGCACCCAAAAACACCATCGGCTGCAAGCGGCTGTGCGTCGACATCGGCTACTACGAGACGTTCAACCGTGCGAACGTGTCGCTGGTCGACGTCAGCCAGTCGCCAATCGAGGCGATCACGCCACGCGGCGTCAAGGCCGACGGCCGGGAGCACGAGGTCGACGCCATCGTCTTCGCCACCGGCTTCGACGCCATGACCGGCGCGCTTCTCAAGATCGACATCCGCGGCCGCGGCGGCCTGACGCTCGCCGACAAATGGAGCGGGGGCCCGCGCGCCTACCTGGGCGTCGCCATGGCGGGCTTTCCCAACCTGTTCACGATCACCGGCCCGGGCAGCCCGTCGGTGCTCACCAACATGCTGCCCACCATCGAGCAGCACGTCGACTGGATCGCCGACAGCATGGCGCACATGCGCGCGCGCAACTTCCGGCGCATCGAGCCGAGCCCAGCGGCGGAGGACGAGTGGGTGGCGCATGTGGGCGACGCGGCCGGCCGCACGCTGCGCTACACCTGCGGCTCGTGGTATCTGGGCGTCAACATCCCCGGCAAACCGCGCGTGTTCATGCCCTACATCGGCGGCTTCCCGAAATACATCCAGAAGTGCAACGAGGTCGCCGCCGCGGGCTATGAGGGGTTCGTGCTGAGTTGATATGTCATCCCGGGGCTTGTCCCCGGGATCCAGCCATCCGCTTGCTCCGTGGGTTTCGGTGACGCGTTCACAGGGCAGCTAGCGGCAACGACGCCCTCTCCAACCAGCCAGCGGAGCCCGCCGCACGGTGGATCGCGGGGACAAGCCCCGCGATGACATGGGGGCCGCCTAATGCCGCGTGCCGACGGTGGGTTGCGGGGCGGCCTCGATGACGGGCATCGGTCCGGGGCCGATGCCGCCGCCGCGCTGCGCCGTGCGGCTGACCAGCGGCTGGCTCGCGTGCCACAGGCGCTCGAACGACACGGCGGCGCAGCCGGCCGCCTCGCCGCAGTCCTCCACAAAGCTCTCGTAGGCGTCGCACTTGCCGGGATCGCGGCGCATGCAGTCGCCGATCCAGCAGGTCTCGGGGCCGAGCACCAGCTGCTCGTGGGCCTCGACCAGGCGCGGGTGCCTGGCCCAGCGGATCTCATAGGTGAAGGCGAGGCCGCGGCCCCAGTCCTCGGGCGCCGGCTCGCGGTCGACGTGGGCGAGGATCAGCCGCGCGCCGAGGCCGGCGGCGGCGATCTCGTCGCTGAGCGCGGTGATGGCCTTGACGACCGGGCTGTCGAGCGAGCGGGCAACCAGCAGCAGATGGGAGAGATGCGCACGATCGCCGCCGGGCTGCAGGCGGCAGATGTGCTGCGACAGGAACTCCTGGAGCTTGTGCTCCTTCTCTTCGTGCCGTGTGACGCTGACGCGAAGCGGAGGCCTGGAGCGCATGGTAGGCTCTTTCTTGCTTTTGAGGCGGCAAGCGCGGGGACCGGAGCGCTCAATGCTCTGGCGCACCATTAGCAACCATTACGGTTAAATAATGATTGCTAGCCGCCTCATACCGGCTCTAGCTGCACCATGTCACTCCATACAGGACTGGGGACATAGCGGCACCGCTTGTGCTCCTAGCGAACACATTTAAGAGCAAAAAAAGAGCCAAATTTTGAGTTGTGTGGATACCGAGCTTGTACGTCAGACACCACATGATACGATAGCGGAATATCAGCTATGGCCCACAACCCTTACCGCGCCAAAAGCTACTCTCACGCAAAAAAGCGTGCCGCATATAACGAACGCCGCAAGAATGAAGGATACCCACGCGGAGGCTACAATCGAGTTCCCCTAAGACCTTACGCTGGTGAAAAACGCGCTCGCTCTTCATAACATGAGCCCCGCCGAAGCGGGGCCGGCTCACTTCTTCACCACCGATTTCCCAAACGTAATCTCTCGGAACTCTTCGATGACCTGGAGGACATCCAGCCCTGTCTGACCCTTCTCGTTCTTCCCTTCCTTCATCGCCAGAACCTCTGACGACAACGCTGCGTTCTCGAACCCCGCCTTGATGGCCGCCTCCAGCTTCGGGTCCACCTTCGCAAGCTCTGCGAACACATACGAGACGATTCCTTGAAGCGCGACCATCAAGGTCTCCTGCGTCTTCAGTTTCGTCTCAACCGGGTACTCACTCATCTTCACTTCACCTTCTCTAGCATCTGCGGCTTGAACACCTGCGTCTCGGCTCTCATCGGCTGGTTCGGCCAGAACCACACGCACTGCACCTCCCCTGTATCCTGCCGCACCAGGTCTACCGTCATCGATGGACCAAATGACTTCAGCCTCACCACATCACCGACCTGGAAGTTCATGTTGCGCTCCTGCGCTAGCACTCATGCACTATGAGTGCCAAGGTTGTATCGATTCCCTAACTCTGTCCAGACCCAACGTTCGCGGAAAGTTCGAGAGCAAAAAAAGAGCAAAATCCAAAATTACCCAACGAAATCAATGGCATAATTCTTGTAAATAATGATTGAGCGCGGGGTCACGGTGGGGCGCCCGGATCCCCAAGGATTCCCCGCTGGCGACGGCCTTCAAGCCTTGGGGCCGCTCTTGCGGAACAGCCGCAGCACGAACCAGATCGGGAACACGATCACGGCGCCGAGCAGGAAGTACTTGAAGGCCCAGTTGAGGGCGTCGAAGCTCATGTTCATGACATTGCGGATGAGATGCTCCAGGCGCTCGACCAGGTTGAAGGGCGTGATGCCCAGCGCCGAGAACACGACGCCGACCACCACCGACAGCAGCACGAGCCGGATCAGCGTGCCGGCGACGCTGTCGCCGAAGAACTGGCGGCGGTCCATGGCAAGCGGCCTCCCGGGCCTCGATTGCGGCGCACTTTGCGGCGCATTGGCGCCCGATTTGCCATTAGCATAGCCCTCCCCGCCGCAACAGCCCGCCGGCACCAGCCAGCCCCATGCACGCCCGCAGCAAGCCCGCCAGCCCGTTGCGCCAGCCCGAGGAACCGGGCTCCGTGCGCAGGCGCGAGCCGGCCGTGGGGCTGCCGCCGGCATTTCTGGACTGGTTCCAGCGTCGTGGCTGGCGTCCGCGCGCGCATCAGCTGGCCTTGCTGCAAAAGGCAGCCGAGCGGCGCTCCACGCTGCTGATCGCGCCCACCGGTGCGGGCAAGACGCTGGCCGGCTTCCTGCCGAGCCTGGTGGCGCTGTCCGGCGCCAAGCCGGCACGCCGCGAGCGGGCCATCCACACCCTCTACGTCTCGCCGCTCAAGGCGCTGGCCGTCGACGTCGAGCGCAACCTCCTGATCCCGCTGCGGGAAATGGGCCTGCCCGTCCGTGTCGAGGCACGCACCGGCGACACTTCCACCGCGCGCAAGGCGCGCCAGCGCAGCCGGCCGCCCGACATCCTGCTCACCACGCCCGAGCAGGTGGCGCTGCTGCTGTCGCACGCCGATGCGCCGCGCTTGTTCGCCGGCCTCGAGACGGTGATCCTGGACGAGCTGCACGCGCTGGCGCCCACCAAGCGCGGCGACCTCCTGGCGCTGGACCTCGCCAGGCTCACCACGCTGGCGCCGGGCCATCGGCGCATCGGCCTCTCCGCCACGGTGGCGAGGCCCAGCGAGCTGCGCGCCTATCTCGTGCCGCAGCCCGGCGACGGCACCACCAGGCTCGCCGATCTGGTCGTCGCCGACGGGGGCGCGCGGCCCCAGATCCGCATCCTCGAGACGGAGCAGCCGCTGCCCTGGGCCGGCCACACCACGCGCTACGCCGCCGCCGAGATCTACGCCGCCATCAAGGCGCACAAGCTGTCGCTGGTGTTCGTGAACACGCGCAGCCAGGCCGAATTGATGTTCCAGGAGCTGTGGCGCATCAACGAGGACGGCCTGGCGATTGCGCTGCATCACGGCTCGCTCGATGCGGGACGGCGGCGCAAGGTGGAAGCCGCCATGGCCGCCGGGACGCTGCAAGCGGTGGTGTGCACCTCCACGCTCGATCTGGGTGTCGATTGGGGCGACGTCGACCTCGTCATCAATGTCGGGGCGCCGAAGGGGGCGAGCCGCCTGATCCAGCGCGTGGGGCGCGCCAACCATCGCCTGGACGAGCCTTCGCGCGCCCTGCTGGTGCCGTCGAACCGCTTCGAGGTGCTGGAATGCAGGGCGGCGCTGGAGGCCGCGGCGGCCGGCGACCACGATGCGCTGCAACATCGGGTCGGCGCCCTCGACGTGCTCGCGCAGCATATCTGGGGCACGGCCTGCAGCGCGCCCTTCCTGCCCGAGCAGCTGTTCCGCGAGGTCCGTTCCGCCGCGCCCTATGCCGACCTGCCACGCCAGCGGTTCGACCGGATCGTCGAGTTCGTGGCCACCGGCGGCTACGCGCTCGAGGCCTACGAGCGCTATGCCCGCCTGAAGCCGGCCGGCGATGGCCGCCTGCGCCTCTCCCACCCGCGTCTGGCCCAGCAGTACCGCATGAACGTCGGCACCATCGTCGAGGCGCCGATGATCAAGATCCGCATCGTTGGACGGCGCGCGGCCCAGCGCAAGCCGGGCACGGCCGGCCGGCTCGCCGGCGGCCGCGTGCTGGGCGAGCTCGAGGAATACTTCATCAACCAGCTCCGCGTCGGCGACACGTTTGCCTTTGCCGGCGAGGTGCTGCGCTTCGAGGGCCTGCACGATACCGAGGCTTTCGTGTCGCGCACCAGCGATCCCGAGCCGGCAATCCCCTCCTACGAGGGCGGCAAGTTTCCCCTCTCCACGCATCTGGCCCAGCGCGTGCGCCGCATGCTGGCCGACCGCCGACAGTGGACTGCGCTGCCCGAGGCGGTGGGCGAGTGGCTCGGCATGCAGGCCGAGCGCTCGAGCGTGCCGGAGGCGGGCGAGGTGCTGGTCGAGACCTTCCCGCGGGGCGAACGGCATTTCCTGGTCGTCTACCCATTCGAGGGTCGGCTCGCGCATCAGACGCTCGGCATGCTGCTGACGCGCCGGCTGCACCGGCTGGGGGCGAAGCCGGTGGGGTTCGTCGCCAGCGACTACGCGCTCGCCGTGTGGGGCATGGCCGACCTGGCCGGCATGGAGCGTGCGGGTCGGCTCGACCTCAATGCGCTGTTCGGCGAGGACATGCTAGGCGACGACCTCGATGCCTGGCTTGCCGAATCGAGCCTGATGAAGCGCACGTTTCGCCTCTGCGCGGTGATCGGCGGCCTGATCGAACGCCGCCATCCCGGCAAGATCAAGAGCGGCCGGCAGATGACGGTCTCCTCCGACCTGATCTACGACGTGCTGCGCAAGCACGATCCCCGCCATATCCTGCTGGAGGCGGCGTGGGCGGACGCCGCCACCGGGCTGCTCGACCTTCGCCGACTCGGCGACTTCCTGGCGCGCATCAAGGGCCGCATCCGCTACCAGGCCGCGACCCATGTCACGCCGCTGGCGGTGCCGGTGCTGTTGGAGATCGGCCAGGAGCTGGTGTATGGCGGTGGCATCGCCGATGCCATCCTGCGCGAGGCAGCCGACGATCTCGTGCGCGAGGCCATGCAGCGGAAGCCATGAGGGAGACATGCTCGACATTCGCGCGCAACGCCTTTCGGTTTGCGGGTTGCCGCTGATCGCCGATCGGTCCGGGGCGCTCTACTGGCACGCCGAGCGCACCCTGCTGGTGGCGGACCTGCACCTGGAGAAGGGCTCGGCGCACGCCGAGCGCGGTGGCCTGCTGCCGCCCTACGACACGCGCGAGACGCTGGCCCGCCTCGCCGAAGCGATCGACCGGTACGACCCCTCGAGGGTCATCGCCCTGGGCGACAGCTTTCAGGATCGATACGGGCCCCAGCGCCTCCGCACCGACGATCTGGAGCAACTCGAGGCTCTGCAGGGCGGACGCGACTGGCTCTGGATCGTGGGCAACCACGATCCCGCGATCGGCACGCGCGCTGGCGGGCGCGTCTGCCTGTCCGTCAAGCTTGCCGGCCTCACCCTGCGGCACGCGCCGGCGGCGGGTGGCGTGACGCACGAGATCGCCGGTCACCTGCATCCCGCCGCCAAAATCTCCATGTACGGCGCCAGCATCCGCCGACCCTGCTTCGTCGGCAACGGCCGACGCCTGGTGATGCCGGCATTCGGCGCCTTCGCCGGCGGCCTCAACGTGCTCGACGACGCCTTCCAGCCCCTGTTCGGCAACGGCGGCATGGGCGTGTGGATGCTTGGGCAGAGCGGGCTATATCCGGTCGCCACTCGCTATTTGAGCGCGGATTGATGTAGGTCGGGGTTCAACTCCCGCATCGGCCGGAGGCAGACCCAACGCTTCAAGGGCGCCGGTTCGATCCGGGCGGCAGTCTGACGTCGACAGAATATGGCTGGTAAGTTTCTCCGCGATGGCGTAATGGGGACATGCCTGGGAATTGCCTTGGGCCCTTCGCTACTTTTGATCAACCCCGCGATATTGAGGAGTTTTGCCATGACGCAATACGCAAGCACCTCCCACGTCCCCAGCACGGTCCCGACGTTTTCCGCGAGCCAGCAGACCTCGAGCAAGGCCCTGCAGCCCACGGCGCTGGACCCGCAAGTGGGCAGGATTCTGGGAGCGGCACCCACATCTCAATCGATCACCTTCAACAGCTGGTCCCCCGACCCCTGGACGGTAGTCGGGACCAACGGCGCCGCGCTCGTCACATTCTCCCGCATCTCCCTCACCATCGTCAAACCGGATCCGCCCGCAAAGGTGTTCTACGTTCTCTTCACGCACATCAAGTCCGAAGGCTGGACCACGACGCCGCCGAACACGGCTCCCTATGCCAGTCCGTTTCGCATCGACATCAAGAACGCGGCGGGAGGCATCATCTGGGGTTTCGATCAGCGCATCGGCATCGCCTGCGGGGTGGATGGCGATCTGCGCTTGAGCGAAACCTTCTACGTCGACGTCTTCGACCAGATCGCGGGAGCAGGACTCTCGATCCCGACAAATGTGACGTTCTGGCGGTGCTGACCTCGTGGGTCGCGTAGCGCGGGCCTTCGCCGCAGGGCAAGGCAAGACCGCATCTTGAAGCCGCAGCCCCCGTCCGGCCGGGGGCTGCGCGGCATAGCGGATCGACACGCAAAGTCGGCTCGTCCAGCGCCGCGCAAAACCGCATCAATGCGCGGTCTTGCGGAACATGGTCGAGGCCAGGAGCCCGGCGGCGATGGCGATCGCCACGGTCATCAGGCCGTAGAGCGCAGGGAAGCTGAAGGCGAAGACGTGCAGGTAGCGCTCGAGCCCTTCGCGCTCGAGGTTGAGGCGCGCCGATTGATGGCTCAGGAACTGCTCGTCGCGGAACAGATAGACGCGGGTCTCGAACGGCCCGACGGTGACGTTGGCGGGCAGCTCGATGGTGGCGCGGAACAGGCTCTTGCCGATGAAGGCGACGCTGAAATGCTCCTGCACGTAGAGGCCCTGCCTCTGCTTCAGGCGCACGATCGCCTCCCGGAACTGCTTTAGGTCCTCGGTCGACAGCGCCTGGCTCTGCCCGAACGCCGGCGTGAAACGCAGATGGTTGAAGCCGATGCCGTGCGTTGCCCGGAACTCCTCCGATGCGATCTCGTCGATGGGGCGTGTTGAGGCGACGGCGTAGTAGCTGGGGACATTGTCGAAGGTCGCCGACGACGTGTTGAGCCACAGCCCCGCCACGTTGTTCTTGCGCCGCACCACGAGGCGCGCCGGCACGCCTTCGACCACGATCAGGACGTCGTAGTAACCCGATTCCGCGCTCGGCTGCTGGCTGTTGTCGACGGCCCCGAAGATGACGATCTCGGTGCCGTTGAAGCTCGACGTCACGGCGACGTTGCGTGCCGATACGTCGGCCTGCACCGATTCGCGGGCGCCTGGCTGCTGCTCGCGCCTCACTTCTTCCGGTTGGCCGTGCGGTGCCTCCTTGGCAACCGGCGGCGGGCGCTGCTGCTTGGCGCGTTTCTGCGCCTCGGTTTCGGATGCGCCCAGCGCCAGGAGAGCGATGCCCAGGGTGGCTATCATCGCCAGCGTCGCGTGCCTCTGCCGGTGCCGGCGCATCAGGCGCCTCCGATTGCCAGGCTGAGCGAGTAGAGGTCGGAGGGCGGCGCGATCAGCTGCCAGGCAAAGCGCAGGCCGACCAGCAGCACCAGCGCCGCCAGCAGGAAGCGCAGTTGCTCCGCTTTGAGCCGTTCGCCGGCCACCGCCCCGAACTGCGCGCCGACCACCCCTCCCAGCATCAGCAGCACGGCCAGCACCACGTCCACGGTCTGGTTCTGCGAGGCATGCAGCACGGTCGTCGCCGCGGTCAGGAACACGATCTGGAACAGCGAGGTCCCCACCACGATGTTGGTGGGCACCCGCAGCAGGTAGATCATGGCCGGCACCATGATGAAGCCGCCGCCGACGCCCATGATGGCGGCGAGCAGGCCGACGAACAGGCCGATGAGCAATGGCGGGATCGCACTGATGTAGAGCTTGGAGCGCTGGAAGCGCAACTTGAACGGCAGGCCGTGGATCCAGTTGTGCTGCCCGGAACGGCGGGCCGAGGCGCTGGCGCCGGAGCGCGTCTTGCGCATGGTGTTGAGGCTCTCGATCAGCATCAGGGTGCCGATGACGCCGAGGAACGTCACGTAGCAGACGGCGACGAAGAAATCGAAGAGACCAAGCCTGCGCAGGCTGCCGACGAGCTGCACGCCGAACACCGAGCCGACGATGCCGCCTGCCAGCAGCACGCCGCCCATCATGAAATCGATGTTCCTGCGCCGCCACTGGGCGAAGGCGCCCGATACGGAGGATGCCGCGATCTGTGCCGACTCGGTGCCCACCGCGACCGCCGGCGGGATGCCCGAGAAGATCAGCAGTGGCGTCATCAGGAAGCCGCCGCCGACGCCGAACAGGCCGGACAGAAAGCCCACCGCCCCGCCCATGGCGAGGAAGATGAAGATGTTGGCCGACATTTCGGCGACGGGCAGATAGAAATGCATGCCGCACCAAGCTGTCTGGCCCGACCTCCCCGGGAACGCCCCGAGCATCGCCACCGCATGGCTCGGCGCGCGGGCAGCATCAGGTCGAGATCGGACCCCGCGGGAACTGCGTCCGTGGCGATACCGGCGCCAAGCAAGACACGGCACGCCAGGCTACGCCGCATCGGCGCGCCCGCGCTGCCTCCCAGCGGCCGCGAACTTTCCCTTCGTCGATAGGGACACCATGTGCCGAGGAAATGCAAGCGCACTGGCGCCTTGGCCGCACGGATTGACGCGCGGTGCGCCAATCCGGCATCCGTCCGGGCAGCGCCCTAGCGGCCGACGGTGGCCGGCTCCGCAGTCTTCGGGCGCCAGGCCGCGAGCTTTTGCTCGCCCGCCTCTCGCTCGGTGGGGTCGAGTTGCGCCTTGATCTCCTCGAGCTTGCGCGCAGCTCCCGAGTCGCCGGCCCGCGCCGCGAGCGCAAACCACTTGTAGGCCTGGGCCAGGTCCTTGGCGACGCCGCGGCCATGAACGTGGAGCATGGCGAGATTGTACTGGCTGTCGGTCAGACCGCGGTCGGCGGCCTGCTGGAACCAATTCGCCGCGGCGGCATAGTCGGCATCGTCCTTGCCGCCGCCGACGATGAGCACCGCCAGATTGTGCATGGCCCTCACGTGGCCCTGCTCGGCGGCCCGGCGATACCAGACTTTGGCCCGTTCGGCATCGACGGTCATGCCGACCCCGCGCTCGTAGTAGGCGGCGAGGCGGAATTGAGCTTGCGCCAGTCCGCGCGTGGCGGCCCGCTCGTACCAGGCAAACGCCAGCTTGTGGTCCTGCGCCACGCCGCTGCCCTCGGCAATGCGGGTCGCCACCTCGAACTGGGCGAGCGCGTCGCCGTTGGCCGCAGCGGTTCTCAGGGCCGGGCCCCCGACGCCGGGAGGGGGCAGGGCATCGCTGCTGGGCGGTGGCGGACCGTCGTTTGCCGCCAATGGGCTCTCCTGGAGGATCATGCCGGGCAGCGCACGCGCCGGCACGGGTGACGGAAGGCCCGGGGGGTCCGCTTTGGCAGGGTCGTCGGTGTTGGTCTCGCGCCCGGCGGGCCGTGGTACGGGCACGCGCATGGGCTCGGCCTTGTCGCCTGGGCTCGGCGGCGCGGTTTCGGATTTGCCGGTCGGTTCGCTCAATGGCGGGTGTTGGACGGCGTCAGGCGGCGGGAGAGCTTCGGCCGCGGGCACCTTCGAGCTCTGTTGGAGCGCCGGCGCGGCATCTGGCTCGAGCAACGTATCGACGGCGAGATAGCCGGTGCCGAACAGGGCCAGCATGGCCCCCCCCAACAGCAAGTTCGACCGGGAGGACCTGCCGATCCGGGCCGAGATTTTGGCGGGCTCGCGCTTGTCGGCCTCGGCCTGGGTATCCTCGCCCGCGGTGCTTGCCGTGGCCGGCTCCTCGGGCGCGGCCTGGGCCTTCAGCTTTGCGCGCATGACCGACGCACGCAACTCCTGGAGCGTCTTGGACTCTTCGTCGCCGACGTCGCCTGCGACCGGCACCACGCTTTCGTCTTGCAAGGGGCGAGGCGGCACATAATCGGCCGCGTCGAGCGTCGGCAGTGGCGGCTTCTGCCCGAGGATGCGGGCGCCGGCCGCGTAGGCCTCGGCGAGGCGGTCGCTCTCGGCGTCCATGCCGTCGCGCCCGAGCGGGTTGGCGTTGCGCGGCGCCAAGGGGGCCGCGCCTGACTCCATCGCATCGATGCGGTCGAGGACGCGGATCAGCGTCTCCTCGATGGTATGGAGCATGCCGGAGGCGGCTTCCTCGCCGCGCCGCCGCTCGGCGATATAGTCCTGCATGACGCGCTCCAGCGCATCGATGCGCTTGCTGCCCTCCGCATCGGGTGCCGGTGCCGGGGCGGGCAAGGCGGCCGCGAACCTTGTCGCGGCGCGCTCCGCGGCCGTGTCGATCAGGCCGGCGATGGCGTCCTCGCGCAAGGCCGAGGGTTGTGCCTGCGACCAGCGCAGCTGCTCGGCCTGGGTGGACGACAGCTGCCGCAACTGCTCGTCGACGGCATCGAGGCGGGTGAGTTGCCGGCTGGTCGCCTCGAAGTGGCCGGCCAGACCCTTGATGTGCGCCTCGATCAGCTCCAACCACTCGCCGCTGAAGCGCACCGACATGTCGCTGAAGAGCGTGTCGAGTCGGCCGTCCAATCGGTCCAGACGCTGGTCGATGGCGGCCAGCGGCTGGGCCGGGTTGTTGTCGGCGAGCGATTGTTGCAGCTGGGCGGCGATGTCGGCGAAACGGCCCTCCAGCCAGGCCCGGTCATAGGCGCATGCTGGGGCTTGCGCTCGTGCCGGCATGTCCTGTGTCGGCCGCGCCTGCCTGGCTGGCGCGGGCCGGCCGCTCGACCGGGTGGCCGCGCTTTCTGCCTGCGCCGTCTCGCAAACGCGGGTCAATGCCTCGGCCGCCTGGGCATCCCAGGGCTCCTCCCAGGGCTGGTTGGCACCGCTCGGCGTGGCGAGCACCGTCCTGCCTGCGCCCTTCTGCGCCTGCCTTTGCCGGCCGTGGGCGGCGATACGGTCGCTGAGGCCGGCGATCTCCTGCTGCAGCCGGTCGAGCGCGCTGGCATGCTGTCCTGCCAGATGGCTTCGCACCTGCCCGACCTGGCGGCCGAATTGGCCGAGCCGCTCCTGCACGTCGCAGAGGACGCCGCGGTGGCGCCGGTCGGCATCGCCGATCTGGCTGGCAATCCGCTGCAGCGCGTCCTCCAGGCCTGCGCCGACCTGGGGCGGTCTCTCGCTCGGCCGGACCATGGACTGGGTGCTGGCTTGCTCGCAGGGGCGCATGGCGGTTCCGTTGTGCGGGGTCGCGGGTACACGGCCACGCGGCCGGCAGGCCCAACGGGCGATCGAAGCGGAAGAAGCCTGGGCTTCGCTCGTGCCGGCGGAGGCGTGGGGAGGCTCTGGGACGCGGGCACCAAAAGCTCGCTCCAAGGTCGCAATCCGCCGTAAAGTTTCGGTTAAGTCGGCAAGTGCCGCCGATTGCGCTAGGATTTGTCGAGACAGGGCGCATCCGGGCCTAGCCCGGACCGCCGGCCTCGGACCCGCGGCCGCCCGCCAAAGGTTATGATTCGCGAGGAGACACCCA
>Ga0111538_10010036_pt1 | contig 12609 bp, 11 predicted proteins | sample SoiMethybrSBSTD1_FD_79669 | JGI IMG/M metagenome (GOLD analysis project Ga0111538, IMG submission 79669) | Bulk soil microbial communities from a Populus tree surrounding site in Tennessee, USA - Soil MetaG P. TD hybrid SBSTD1 (version 2)... | ecosystem: Environmental > Terrestrial > Soil >...
CCCGGCTGCGGCTTGCCGGTTTCGAGCAGACCGAAATACGCGGTCATGCCCGGCATGCCGAGCGTCCCGAGATACACCGGCAAGGCGGCGAGACGCGGATCGACTTTCGTCAGGCCCTTGCCGTCGACGGTCGCGTATTCCTGGATGCCGACCGTGCCCGAAACGTGATCGCCCGGTTTGAATCCAGGATGTCGCGATTCGAGCACTTCGCCGACGCCGCCCGCGCGCATCACTTCGCCGATCTGCACCGGCGGAATGTAGGACTTCACGTCGTTCATCCAACCGCGCATCGCCGGATCCAGCGAGAGGTAGGCGATCTTCACGAGCACCTCGCCGTCGTTCGGCGCACGCACCGGCTCTTCGGTGTAACTCCAGTCGGTGCGCTTCGGCAGGCCGACGGGACGGGCTGCAAGGCGGAATTGATGATTGAGTGTGCTCACGGCGGCGCTCCCCTGTTTCTGTGTTCGCCGCGAGAGCATAAGACTCTACAGATAGGACAGCCACCAATCGCTGCGTCGGCGCTTCACTGCAGCGAACCAGCGGCACGCGGGATAGAGCGTGCCCACTACGAGGATCCACGCGAGATACACGACCGGCAAGGAGAACCCCCACTGCTGCGGCACCTGCAGGAAATCTGCAGTGAGCAGCGCGCTGCCGAATCCAGTCGAGTAGCCGACGATGCCGGCTGCAAGATGCGCAAGCGCGACGTGCAGCACGTAGAAGAACAGCGGCACCCGCCCAATGGTTCGCAACACTTCGCTCAATTTGCCGCGCGCCGACTCGAACGCTGCGAGCAGCAGGAACCCAACGCCGAGCGTGATCAGCAGGTAGTGCAGCGACGGCGGATATTTCTGCACGTTCACGAATGACAGCAGCGTCTTGAGCGTCGTGCTCTGCAGCGTCCAGTCCGACGGATCGCCATACACGTTCGGCGCGCGCAACACGACGAACGCTACGAGCGAGGCGGTGCCGAGCCAGATGAATCGCTGCACGCGCTGCTCCCGCCCGAGCTCGAACAGCGAGCCGATGCAATAGCCGAGGCTCATGACCGCGATCCACGGAATCAGCGGATAGGCGACGAACGCGTGTGGGATCGGACCGAACACGTGCAGCACCGACCACAGCGACGCCCACGCGCCGAGGTTCTGCGGCTCGATGCTGTCCAGAAAGTTGTGTCCGCAGATCACGACGACGCTGAAGAGCGCGATCGCGCGCATCGGCAAATGCACGAGCAACGCGAGCACCATCATCGAAACGCCGATGGCCCAGATCACCTGCAGGAACAGCCCGTGGTCGTAACGGACGTTGAAGGTCCAGACCAGGCTCATGAGCGTCACTTCGAGCGCCGCGAGCCAGAGACCGCGCGTGAACAGGAATCGACTCAGGTCGGCGCGCGAGCACCGCTGCGACATCAGGTAGGCGCTGACTCCTGCGAGCAGTACGAACGTCGGCGCGCAGAAGTGTGTAACCCAGCGCGTGAGGAACAAGAGCGCGCTGGTCTGCGAAAGATCGAGTGGATCGAAGCGCACGTTGCTGAAGAAGTCGCGGACGTGGTCCAGCGCCATCAGCACCATCACGAGCCCGCGCAGGATGTCGATGGAAGGCACGCGCGCCGGAGCATGGGCAGCGACTGCTGCATGCGCGAGCGGAGCGGCGGAGATGTTTTCGAGCCGGGCGGACATGCAGGGCTTTCCTCGCTGGAAAGCCCTGACCCTAAGCGAGCGCCGCTCGCTCCCTAACTAACCCAAGTCAGAATGCAGGCCGGGCTTTAGCCCGGGTCTGTCTCGTCTTCATCCTGGTCGGCGGCGTCGCCGTCATCGCTGTCATCCGCTTCGTCGCCGCAATCCGGTCCGAGCCAGTGTCCCTTCAGCTCCGACTTGACCCGCATCGGGTCCTTGCCCTCGCCGAGCTGCAGGTCGAGCGTGCCGGTCATCGTTTCCGGCGTGGGCGTCGTCACGCGCAGCACACCGCTACCTTTCATAGCGCCGTTGCACGAGAGCCGGACCTCCTGCGTCGTCCGCGTCGTTCGCACTATAGTCTTCGTGCAGTCTTTGTCGCCGACGTCGAACGGCTCCTCGATGTCCTTCTGTGTAATGCATTCGCGCTCGGTTTCGGTCTGCGGGCCCTTCGCCGATTCCTTCCTGAACGCCTCCTCCATGGCTGCGCGCTGCTCGGGTGTCACCTTGTCCGCCAGGTCTTTCGGCATCGGCGGAATGCCGGTGATCAGATGCGAGCTGGTGATCTCCCACAGGCCCGGCTTGACGTCGAGCTTGTCGGCAGCGAGCGCCACAGGCGCTGCGCAACAGCAAGCAAGCAAAGCGATCGGCGCACGCAGACGGATATTCATCGAAGGGCTCCCGTTGTCGTCGCTGGCCGGATTGTGGCGTAATTTCTCACGGAACGCTGCACCGGCACGCTGCGTTCCGTCACGTGGCGACCCGCAAGCTTTCCACCTACCGTCGCAAGCGCGATTTCACGCAGACAGCCGAGCCGAGCGGCGAGCTGCCGGTGAAGGCGTCGCAGCAGCTGCGCTTCGTGATCCAGAAACACGCGGCGCGGCGGTTGCACTACGACCTGCGCCTGGAGCTCGACGGCGTGTTCAAGTCCTGGGCGGTGACGAAGGGCCCTTCCCTGACGCCGAAAGACAAACGGCTCGCGGTGGAAGTCGAGGATCATCCGCTCGACTACGGCGACTTCGAAGGCACGATCCCGAAAGGCCAGTACGGCGGCGGCACCGTGCAGCTGTGGGATCGAGGTTACTGGCAGCCGCTCGGCGATCGGTCGGCCGCAGAGCAGTTGCGCAAGGGCGAGCTGAAGTTCGCCATGGCCGGCCAGCGCTTGCAGGGCAGCTGGGTGCTGGTGCGGATGAAACGCGATCGCGACGGCGGCAAGCGCACGAACTGGCTGCTCATCAAGCATCGTGACGAATTCGTGCGCGACGCGGACGCCACGCAGCAGCTGCTCGACGAAGATGCTTCCGTGGCGTCTGGGCGTCCGATGAGCGACATCGCGGCAGGCAAGGGCCGCGCGCCGCAGCCATTCATGCTCGACACGCGCAAGCTGGCGCGTGCGAACGCCATCTGGAATTCCAAGGAGGTGCAGGAGGCGGCCCGCAAGGTCCCGGACTTCATCGAGCCGGAGTTGTGCAAGCTCGTCGAGCAGCCCCCGGAGGGCAACGAATGGGGGCACGAGGCGAAGCTCGACGGCTATCGCATGCAGCTGCGCCTTGCCGCGCACGAAGCGACGCTGAAGACGCGCAAAGGTCTCGACTGGACTGACAAGTTCCAGCCGCTCGCCGCCGCCGCAGCCAAGCTTCCCGATTGCATCATCGACAGCGAGGTTGCTGCGCTCGACGCGAATGGCGCACCGGACTTCGGCGCGCTGCAGGCCGCATTGTCCGCAGGCGATGTCGAAGATCTCGTGCTGTTCGCGTTCGATCTCCTGTTCCTCGACGGCCATGATCTGCGCAAGCAGCCGCTGCGCGAGCGCAAGGCGCTCCTGAAGAAGCTGCTGCAATCGCAGCGCTTTGGCGCAAAGAGCCCGATCCGCTACGTCGATCACTTCGAAGCGCGCGCGAGCGACGTGCTCGAATCGGCGTGTCGCATGAACCTCGAAGGCATCATCTCCAAGCGCCTCGATTCGCCCTACCGTGCGGGGCGCATCGGCGACTGGACCAAGGCGAAATGCCGCGCCGGGCACGAAGTCGTGATCGGCGGCTGGTCGCGCGAAGGCACGCGGCTGCGCTCGCTGCTGGTCGGTGTGTACGACGACGGGAATCTCGTGCCGGTCGGCCGCGTCGGCACCGGATTCGGCCAGGCGAAAGCGCGCGATCTGATGAAGCGGCTCAAGCCGCTCGCCAGCAAGGCGAGTCCGTTCACCGGCCCGAATGCGCCGCGCAAGGGCGGCGACGTGCAATGGGTAAAGCCGCAGCTCGTCGCCGAAATCGAATTCGCCGGCTGGACAGGCTCCGGCAACGTGCGTCAGGCTGCATTCAAAGGCCTGCGCGCCGACAAGCCCGCGCGGGAAGTCGTCGCGGAGCGGCCGGCCCGCGCGGAGGTAACGGCAGTGAAGAAACCAGCACCGCGACGCGCCAAGACCACGCGCGCTGGCAAAGCGACTCCTCAACCCAACGTCGCTCCGGACGTCGTGATGGGTGTGCCGATCTCCAAACCCGACAAGCCGCTGTGGCCGGACGCGAACGACCGCAAGCCGGTCACGAAGCTCGATCTCGCGCGCTATTTCGAGAGCGTCGGCGAGTGGCTGATGCGGCACATCGCCGGACGCCCGTGCTCGATCATTCGCGCGCCCGACGGCATCGGCGGTCAGCGCTTCTTCCAGCGCCACGCGATGAAGGGAACCTCGCAGTTGCTGAGCCTCACGCGCGTCGCCGGCGACCACGAACCTTATCTGCAAGTCGATCGCATCGAAGGGCTAGCCGCGCTGGCGCAGAGCGCAGCCGCCGAGCTGCATCCGTGGAACTGCGAGCCCGGGCAGCCCGAAGTGCCGGGCCGGCTGGTGTTCGATCTCGATCCGAGTCCCGAGGTCGAGTTCGATGCCGTGATCGCGGCGGCCCGCGAGCTGAAGGAACGTCTCGAAGCGCTCGGCCTCGTCGCATTCTGCAAGACGACTGGCGGCAAAGGCCTGCACGTCGTGACGCCGCTCGCGCCGGGCAAGCGCAGCAAGCTGGGCTGGCCCGAGGCGAAAACGTTCGCGCAGGCCGTGTGCGCGCGCATGGCCGAAGACAGCCCGGATCGCTACCTGCTCAACATGGCGAAGAAACAACGCACCGGGCGCATCTTCCTCGACTATCTGCGCAACGACCGGATGTCGACTGCCGTTGCGCCGCTCTCGCCGCGACTGCGCGAAGGTGCGCCGGTCTCGATGCCGCTCAATTGGTCGCAAGTGAAGGCAGGACTCGATCCATCGCGCTACACGGTCCGCACGGCGCCGGCGCTGATCGCGAAGAGCACGGCGTGGAAAGAGTACTGTGACTCCGTCGAGCCGCTGGAGCCCGCGATCCGCAAGCTGGTCGGGCCGAAGGGGAAACGCACGAGGACCTCGGCAGACACTCATGCGCGCGCGTAAGATCGCGCCGCATGCCTCTGCGAAAAATCTCAGTCGCCGGCTGCCTGATCGCAGTGCTCTGCTGCGCGCTGCCGCCTGTCGCATCGGCCGCAATCGATAAGGGCGTGAACGCGATTCGTCAGCGCGGTTGCGACGGCAAAGCCGGGCTGCGCACTTCCTTGCGTCGATCGCGAGGACTCGACGAAGTTGCCCGCGAGTGGTCGAAGGGCGGCCGGCTCGCCGCCGCGATTGCGAAGACCGACTATCGCGTTGCGAACTCCGCCTCGATGACGATCGAGGGAGCGAAGAACGAGAAAGCGCTGCTGCAGATCGTCGCCAGCAACTACTGCAAGATCGTGCTCGATGCCGAGTTCACCGAGATCGGTGTCTACGAGCGCGGCGACTCCGCGTGGATCGTCGTCGCCGTGCCGAAAAACCTGCCGACGCCGAACGACATGCCGAAGATCTCAGCACGCGTGCTGGAGCTGGTGAACGAGGCTCGCACCAAGCCGCGCAAGTGCGGATCGCAGCGCTTCGAGCCCGCTCCACCGCTCACGCTCTCGCCGGTCCTGTCTCGCGCCGCACTCGTGCACGCGAAGGACATGAGCGCGAACAAGTTCTTCGAGCATCGCGGCTCGGACGGCAGCAAGCCTTCGGAGCGCGCCACGCGCGTCGGTTACGACTGGGCGGCAATCGCGGAGAACATTGCCGAGGGACCGGCGAGCGCGGAAGTGGTAGTGCAAGGATGGCTCGACAGTCCGGGTCATTGCGTCAACATCATGGGCACGCAGTACCGCGAGATGGGCATCGCGTACTACACCGACTCCGCGCACAAGGGCGAGATCTATTGGGCGCAGGAGTTCGGCACGCAGAAGCGGAAGTAACGGGGAAGGCCTCCCTGGCCCTCCCCGCAGGTGCTTACTGCTTGCTCGTGTCGCGCTCGCGACGCGGGGCTGGAGCAGGCGCCGGCGTCTCGTCCTTCTTCTTCGCGTCCAGGCTCGCCGAGGCGTTCCCCGAGGCCGAGCCGGCCACGTCGCTCGTGATGGACTCGAGCTTCGGCGCAGCTTCCTTCTTCGCATCGACTTCAGACTTCGTCGCCTGAGCCGCAGCAGCCGTCGAGGCCGCAGCGTTCGCGCTCGTCTCACGCGCGCTCGTCACAGTCGACTCCGTGCGATTGCGCACATTCGCGCCCGCGTTGCGCGCACGCCGAGTGCTCTGATCGGCCACGCCGCGCGCGCGGCCCATCGTCGAATCGAGCGTCGAGCCCGTGTCGAGCTGGCCGCCGAACGAGCCGTTCGCGCCGCTATTCGTCAGCACGCTCGTGTCGTGCAGGCCGCCGCCGAGCGTGCCGTTCAACGCACCGCCGACATTGCCGCCGAGCACCTGAGCGTGCGCGGCCGAGCAGGCCATGACGGCAACGATCGCAGCAGCGCTGAAAGTTTTACGCGTCTTCATGGTCATCCTCCGGTCGTGACCGCAGCCAATCTGCGGCCTTTGAGAGGAATACGAACCGGAGGAGCGGTTTCTTCCCTGACGTCTTACGTCAAATTCAACGGGCGCTGACTTTCGCGAGCTCGGGAGAGGGCCTGAGGGTATCGCCGACGAGTCCGTTGCCGTAGACCTTATCCGGACCGCGCGGGCCGAGGTCGACCGCCTGTGCTGTCAACGCGGCGACTGCAGACGCAGCGTGGTCGCGATCGACGTCAGCGAGCTGGCGCGCAAATAAGCCCGCAGCGATGGGCGCTGCGAACGACGTGCCGCGCACCAATGCGAATTCGGTATTGAGTCCCGCCGCCGCCATGTCCGCGCCCGGCGCTGCAAAGTCGACGTGCTTGCCGCGGCATGCTTCGATCAGCACGCGCTGCTGCGAATCAACGCCCGTGACCGCGATAACTTCAGGATATGCGGCCGGATACAGCGGCGGCGAGCTCGGCCCATCGTTGCCGACGGCCGCAACGACAATGTGCCCGCGTGCAGTGACGATGCGGATCACTTGTTCGAGCAGGCTGTTGGCCGGACCGACGAGGCTGATGTTGATCACCGGCACGCGCTCGCGCGACAACCACGAGAACGCCTCTGCGACTGCATCGACGGCGCCCCCGGTCGCGAGTCCGCAGTACACGTCCACGGAATAGAGCTCCGCGCCCACTGCGGCGCCGCTGAAATGATCGCCATGTCCGACGAGCAGCGACGCGACGGCCGTGCCGTGCTCACTCGGCACGTTGCCGCCTGCACAGCCGTGCTCGTGAATCGCCACGCCCTGAAACACCGGATGACTGCGCTGCACGCCACCGTCGATCAATCCGACTCGCGCCCCTTTAGCCGGCGAGCCCGCGTCGAAGCTCGCTGGCGCCGGATCGCCGGCGGCCTCGCCCACCGCACCGCTGCTCAGATAGACATGATTGAAATCGTAGATGCCGCCGGGATCGAGCGCGCGCAGCCGCTGCAATGCGCGGCGCGTCGACATGCCGGCCGGCGCTTGCAGGACCACGATGGTGGTGTCGAGCCCTTCGAGCGTTCGCGTGCGGCCGACCTTGAAGCCTTCGGCGCGGGCGCGCTCGAGCGCCTCGGCAGAAGGCGACAGCGCGACCACTTCATCGCGCAGCATCGGCGCGCCGCGAGGATCTGCTTCGAGTCCGGCCCGATTGGTGCGCAGGAGCTCGCGAATCCGCAGGCGCCGCACTTCGCGCAGCCGCTCAGGATCGGCAGCGGTGCGCACCGTGCCGCCGACCGTCCGGTTGATCTCGTCCGTCGGCAACCCCGGAAGGTTGGGAACCTGCACCGGCGGCAGGATCTGGCCGACGGCGGGCCCGGCGCAACCGAGCAGCAGACACAGCAACAGGTACTGCGGGCGCTTCATGGCCGATCCACTCATCCTCCGTACACTATACGATACGCGCCAGGGCAATCTTCCGCGCCAGCGGGAATAAAACGGCCGGCGCCGCCGTATAGATGAGTGGAGTCGATGCCTAAAGAAAGTGCGGCCAGCGAGCAGGTGCGCCGCCAGGTCGTCGAGCTGTTGCCGCGGCTGCGCCGCTTCGCGCGCGCGATCGCACGCAACATTCACGACGCCGACGACCTGGTGCAACTCTCGATCGAGCGCGCGCTGCAGAAGCACGACCAGTGGCGGCCGGAGCTGAAGTTCGACGGCTGGATCTTCGGAATCATGCGCAACGCCTGGATAGACGAAGTTCGCTCGCGCTCGCGCCGCGACCGCGTGTTCGCGCCGGAAGAAGCCGGTACGCACGTCGGTCACGACGGCACCGAGAGCCAGCTGCGGCTGCTCGCTGTACAAAAGGCCGTTGCAGATCTGCCGGAGGAACAGCGACTCGCCGTCGCGCTCGTGCTGGTCGAGGGGCTTTCCTACAAGGAGGCCGCAGACGTGCTCGAAGTGCCGATCGGCACGCTGACGAGTCGGCTCGCACGCGGGCGCGAGGCGCTGCAGGCCGCCCTGAACGATCGGAGCGGCAAGGGTGGAGAGCTGTCATGAAGTTCTCGCAGGAAACGCTGATGGCCTACGCCGACGGCGAGCTCGACGCGCAGACGCGCCGGGCGATCGAAGCGGAAATGGCGGCCGATCCGGAAGTCGCACGCGAAGTCGAGCGTCAGCGCGCGCTGCGCGCCGACGTCGGCGCCGCCTTCGCCGGCGTGCTCGACGAACAGACTCCGGACCGATTGCTGCGCGCCGCGAAGAAGTCGCAAGCGGCTCCGCAGCAGCGGCAGTGGTCGTGGCCCGAGTGGACGTCGATCGCCGCGAGCCTGGTGATCGGCGTGGTCGCCGGCCGCGCGGTCCTGCAGTCGCCGGCAGCGAAGCACGACATCATCGCAACGGCAAGCGACGGGCACATCATTGCCGGCGGACAGCTCGCCCAGGCATTGTCTGAGCAGCTCAGCTCCGAGGACGGCGCCGGCGTCGACATCGGCCTGACCTTCCGCAGTAAAGCCGGCGAGTACTGCCGGACTTTCGGTACGCGCGTCGGCACGGACGTCGTCGGCTTCGCCTGCCGCGATGCCGAGGCCTGGCGCATCGACATGCTCTCGACGACGAAGCCCACGGAATCCGGCGGCGACTATAGAATGGCGAGCACACAGCTGCCCGCGCCCATCGTTCAGGCCATCGCGGACCGGATGCAGGGCGAGGCGCTCGACGCCGACCAAGAAGCCATTGCGCGCCAGCGACGCTGGCGGGATTAAATGGAAAACGAACAAGAGCTCAGCGAGTCACTGCCACCGCGCCGCCGTTTCCGCAAGCGCTGGGTCGCCTGGGCCCTGCTCGCGCTGTGGGTGGGCGTCGGCGTGTGGAACGTCACCAAGCCGATGCCTCCCGGGACGAACGTCAGCACGGAGCCGGTGCGCGTAGCCGCGAGCGACGTGCAGTTCCTGTACGACCTGACGCGCTCGGATCCACAGAACCCGGACGAGCTGATTTACGAGCAGCGCATCTTCGACGAGGTGTTCCGCATCGTCGACGAGTCGCGCTCCTTCGTCGTCGCCGACTTCTTCCTGCTCAACGAGCTGATGGGCGCATCCGGCGCCGCACCTCGACCGCTCAGCCGTGAGCTCGCGGACCACCTGATCGCACGCAAACAAGCCGTGCCGGATCTGCAGATCCTGCTGCTGACGGACCCGATCAACGACGTGTACGGGGGTGCGCCCTCGCAGCTGCTCGCGGAGTTGCGCAAAGCCGGAGTCGACGTGGTCATCACGGACCTGGAACGGATGCGGGATTCGAATCCGCTGTATTCGTCGCTGTGGCGCACGCTGCTGCAATGGTGGGGTAACTCGGCGTCCGGCGGCAGCCTGAGCAATCCATTCACCACCGCAGGCTCCGGCATCACGCTGCGCAGCTGGCTCGCACTGCTGAACTTCAAAGCGAATCACCGCAAGCTGATCGTCGCCGATCGCGAGGACGGAACGCTCGCCGCACTCGTCACGTCGGCGAATCCGCACGACGCGAGCAGCGCGCATTCGAACGTCGCGCTGCGCTTCTCGGGCGCGCTTGCCGAAGACATCGTCGCGAGCGAGATGGCGATCGCGCGTTCTTCGGGCTGGCGCGGGCACATCTACGCAGCGGCCGCCGAGAGCACGCCGCCGACCGCACAACAGATCGCGCTGTCGTTCGTCACCGAAGAGGCGATCCGGCGCCACCTGCTCGAAGCGGTCAGCGGCACGCGCAATGGCGACAATGTGGACATCGCGACCTTCTATCTGGCCGACCGCAAAGTGCTGGACGCCTTACTCGACGCCGCGGACCGCGGCGTGCACGTGCGCGTGCTCCTCGATCCGAATCGCGACGCATTCGGCCGGCAGAAAGATGGCGTGCCGAACCGCCCGGTTGCAAACGAGCTGGTCACGCAGAGCGGCGAAAAGATCCAGGTGCGCTGGTATCGCACGCATGGCGAGCAGTTCCACACCAAGATGGCCATGGTCCGGCGCGGCGACCGCTTCATCGCCTCGCTCGGCTCCGCGAATCTCACGCGGCGCAACCTCGGCAACTACAACCTCGAAGCGAACATCGCCGTGGAAGCCGGTGTCGAGTCGCCGCTCGCGATCGAGATGCAGAGTTACTTCGACCGCATGTGGAACAACGACGGCCCGCCGGGGACGGAATACACCGCGCCGTTCGGCGCCTATCGCGACGAGGACAAAGGAAGGTACTGGCGGTACCGGATCATGGAAGCGACGGGGTTGAGTACCTGGTAGTGATTGTCGGGCTTCAGCCCGACTCGCCACGCGCTACCTTCAGTTTCTCGGCGTCACCAGCAATAACCGTCGCCGTCTTCTGCGCCAGCTCCAGCACAACCTTGTGCGCAGCAGTCTCAAATGCCGCCGAGACAGCGCCCAAGCGATTATCGGTCGCCCGACTCTGCGCAGTCGCTGAGAACGTATCGACGAGCTCTCGATCGACGACGCGAATCAACCGCCCGAAGATAGTGACGTGTGCGGTGGGCGCTTCACCGTCGCTCGCGTACTCCGCCTGAAAATCCCGCACGCTGACATCGAGCACATATTCACTGGAGACGCGCGACTGCTCTGGCGTGACGCTGCGGAACAGCTGCTGGTCCTCGAAAGAATCCACGAGCAGCGTCTGGATGACCTCCACCGTGCGTCCGCCCCACTGCGCGCCCCGGTAGTAGTCGAGCTGCCGGCCCTCGAGCACCGCGATGCGCTCGGTATCGAGACCCGGCGCGAGATCCGGCCGGCCGATCGACAGATCCGCATCGGAGCGCGCGACACCTGCCGACGAGGCCGGCGCGGGCGCGAGCACGTAGCTCGTGTTTTCCGGCAGCTTGGTCTCGAGCAGCGAGCCGCAGCCGACGCACAGCGATGCGAGGCCGGCGACAATTGCCCACTGTCCCTTCATTTCGGGATCTCCACGCCGCTCGGCGGCGGCTCATAGAGAATCTGCGACGGATTCTCACGCAGGCTGCGCGACAGGTCGCGGAACTCGCGCGCAGCGGAGCGCGTCTCGCGCACCAGCCGTTCCAGCTCGAACAGACCCTGCTCGCTGAAATTTCCGAGCTGCTTCTCGCTCTTCTGCGTAAAGCGATCCATGCGCTCCGACGCCTGTGCGAGATTGTTCGCCGTCTGCGTCAGGCGCTCGAGCGCAAGCTTGACCTCCGGGCGCGCATCCTCGGAGATGCCGCGCAACGTCTGCGCCGCGCCGTTGATCTCCGTGACGGTGCCACGCAGCTCGTCGACCAGTTTGGTGATGTTCTGCGACGTCTGCGGCAGCCCCGCGGTGGCCGTGCGCAGACTCTTCACCGTCGCTGCCAGGCTTTCGAGGTTCTCGTCCGAGAACACGCGGCTGACGCGCGCGAGGATTTCGTTCGCGCGGCCCATCAGCTCGGGCAGGCTCGACAGGAACACGTCGAAGTCCGACGCGATCGAGTCGATCACCGGATAGCGCTCGCCCATGGCCAGCGGCACGGCCTTGTTCACGTTCGGCACTTCCTTCAGGTTGATGAACAGCAGGCCGGTGACGCCCTGCAGGCCGAGGCTGGCGCGCGTGGCCGAGCTGATCGGCGCCTCGCGATCGATTTCCGCGACCACGACGATGCGGCTCGCGTCGTGCTTATCGATCGAGAGCCGCCGTACGCGGCCGACGTCGACGCCGAGGTAGCGCACCGGGCTGCCGCGGTCGAGACCGCTGACGCTGCCGGTGAAGTAGATCTCGTACAGGTCGTAGTCGCGCTGGTCGTTCGCGTCCGTGTACCAGAGCACGAAGCCGACGGCCATCGCCACCACGAGCAGGATGAAGGCGCCGACAGCTACGTAGTTGGCTTCGCGTTCCATGCGCTAGCGTGCCTTGTCCACACTGACCAGCGCCGCCCGCGCGCGCGGACCGTGGAAGTACTCCTGGATCCATGGATGTGGGTTCTTCATGATGCCGTCGAGGGTATCGACCACGATTTTCCTGTCAATGAGCACGGCCACCCGGTTGCAGGTGGCGAGCAGTGTATCCAGATCGTGGGTGATCATCACGATCGTGAGCTTCAGGCCCCGGTGCAGGTACACCACGAGCTCGTCGAAGGCGGCGGCCGA
>Ga0111538_10010038_pt1 | contig 12608 bp, 9 predicted proteins | sample SoiMethybrSBSTD1_FD_79669 | JGI IMG/M metagenome (GOLD analysis project Ga0111538, IMG submission 79669) | Bulk soil microbial communities from a Populus tree surrounding site in Tennessee, USA - Soil MetaG P. TD hybrid SBSTD1 (version 2)... | ecosystem: Environmental > Terrestrial > Soil > Tree...
CTGATGCGGGTTGTGGACGCCTGGCTGGCATTCCCGGGAATTTTATTCTTTCTCATCGCTGCCACCATCATCCAGGCCTACAAACTATCGCTCTTCTGGAACACGGTGGGGCTTATCATCGCGCTAGGTATAGCGCAGACTCCCGCCATGGCCCGTCTGGTACGTGGTTCAGTCCTGGCAGAGCGTGAGAAAGAATACGTTGAAGCGTCGCACGTGGTCGGCGAAGGGCACTTCTATATTGCCTTCCGGCAGATCCTGCCCAACTGCCTGTCACCGGTCATCATTCAGGCTACTATCTCACTCGGCGTCGAGATGCTCGTCCTTGCCGCGCTCTCCTTCCTGGGCCTTGGTGCACCACCGCCGACGCCCGACTGGGGCGCCGACCTCAACCTGGCACGCGAGCATATGGAGACGTTACCGTACCTGGCGATCTTCCCTGGCCTGGCGATTTCCTTTGCGGTCCTGGGTTTTAACTTGTTTGGCGATGGCTTGCGCGATATCCTCGATCCGCGTTTGGCAGAAAACTAGCGCCTGGGGCAGGCCGGCGTAGAGACGCTAGAAGGTCTCATGAACTTCCGCAGGTAATACACTCCAGATTGGGATGAATGGCCTGGCATGCGCGCCACTCAGGAGCATTGCGCAGTGTTTGTACTCCGAAAGCGCGAGTGAATAGGCCGCAGTCCTCCCCCTGTTAGTGTCCATAAGTGCTTGACAGGCTTATGCGCTACGATCCACAGGTGAAAAAGCTTGCATGTAGGCGCTCAATCAGGCATTGTAGAGCGCACCCGCCGGTATGTCCCCGTCATACAGCACGGCATCAACGTCTCTCTGAGGCATGTAGTGGAGGACAGGGCTTATGGTTCTTGTAAGAACAATACTGGTTGTGGCTCTGGTGTGCGGTGTGTGCCTGGCCCAGGCCCAGGCGGCTACCAAGCGCACCCGGACCAAAAACCACCTTCCAACCAAGCCCGTAGAAGTTGATCTTCCTGGTGAACTGTTGTTGCAGACAGGGCATGCCGCATGGGTGACGTCTGTGGCCTTTAGCCCCGACGGTCAACTCCTCGCCTCTGGCGGAGCAGATGGCACTACGAAGCTCTGGGCGGTGCAGAGTCGGGAAGTATTGCGTACTCTCAGCGGTCCCAAAGCGGGGGGCATTGCCGTAGCCTTTAGCCCAGATGGGAAGGTGCTGGCGTCGGCTTGTACTGATGGTACCGTGAACCTGTGGACGATTCAGTCTGGGGAATTGGCCTTCACCCTGAAGGGCCACACTGCCCCAGTTACCGCGATGGCCTTCAGCCCGAATGGCCAGCTGTTAGCGACAGCCAGTGCCGACAAAACCGTCAAGCTGTGGATGATGCACAATCACCAGGAGATCCGGAGCATCCCAGCGCACACAACTTGGGTCACTGCAGTAGCCTTCAGCCCGAATGGCCAGCTGTTAGCCACGGCCGGTGCCGACAAGACTCTCAAACTGTGGGCGTTACGGACTCCTGGAAAACCTCGAAAATCCCAGCGGACCTCAGGGAGCCAGACGAGCGATATCACGGAAAAGCTGTTGCGTACTCTCGTCGGTCATACCGCCGACGTCACTGCAGTGGCCTTTAGTCCTAACGGCGCCTTACTGGCGTCGGCCAGCACCGATAAAACTCTCAAACTGTGGGCCATAGACACTGGCAAAGCAGCCCAGGCGCTCACTGGACATACCGCCGCGGTTTTCGCAGTGGCGTTTAGCCGCGATGGGGCGCTGCTGGCCTCGGCCAGTGCCGATGAGACGGTGAAGGTCTGGAACGTGCACCATGGCACGCTGGATTATACTCTTAGTGGGCACACTTCGTCTGTCCTCACTGTAGCTTTTAGCCCGGATGCTCGTACCTTAGCTTCTGGCAGCGCCGATCGGACCGTGAAGTTGTGGGCTCTCCAGGACGATGAGGTAGCGCGGACCCTCGATGCCCACAGCGCTCCTGTCACCGCAGTGGCCTTTCACCCTGACTCTACGCTACTGGCCTCGGCCAGCGCGGACAAAATCATACGGCTCTGGACGGTTGAGAGTGGCGAGGTGACGTGCACTATCACCGGGCATACCGGGCCTGTCACCTCGGTTGCCTTTAGCCCTAATGGCACCCTGCTGGCCTCGGCCAGTGCCGACAGGACGGTGCGACTGTGGGCCGTACGCGGGGGCACGGGTGCACCGGTGCAGACCCTGAGGGACCATGCTGCGGCAGTGACGTCCGTCGCTTTCAATCCCGCGGGCACTCTGCTGGCCTCGGCCAGTTTTGATGGCACCGTGAAGCTGTGGGCCGTGCAGACCGGCGTGCTGTTGCATACGCTGAGGGGCCATGCGTCCTGGGTCATTGCCGTCGCCTTTAGCCCAGACGGAGCCCTGCTCGCCTCGGCAGGAGAGGACGGCACGGTGAAGCTGTGGAATGTCCAGGATGGTACCCTGAGACAGAGCATCACCAGCCATGCTGCGGAGGTAACCGCGGTGGCCTTTAGCCCCGATGGGGCTACCCTCGCTTCGGCCAGCGCTGATAACACCGTGAAACTCTGGGCCCTGCAAGGCCGAGAGCCAGTCCGGATCTTCAGTGGCCATACGGCGTCAGTCACTGCCGTGACTTTCAGCCCAGACGGGCAAACCCTCGCCTCAACGGGTGAGGACGGTACGGTCAAACTTTGGGACGTGCAGACCGGTGTGCCTGTACGCACCTTCTCCGGGCATGCCTCCTGGGTATCCGCGGTCGCTTTTAGTTCCACCGGTACTGTTCTGGCCTCCGCCAGTGCTGACAAAATGGTAAAACTCTGGGCTGTCCCACGTGGACAACTGGTCCATACGCTCAGTGGCCAGACGTCCGCGGTTACCGATCTCGCCTTTAGCCCCGATGGCGCCCTGCTGGTCTCTAGCACTGCTGAGGGAACCCTCAAGTTCTGGGCTATGCCGCGCGGGGAGCTCGTACGCACCCATAATGGTCACACCTCTGAGATCACGAGAGTGGCGTTTAGTCCTGACGGGGAGATGTTCGCCTCTGCCAGTGCGGATGGTACAGTCAAACTCTGGGGTACGCAGAGTGGCAAACGTCTGCGTACACTCAGTGGCTTGGGTCCGTGGGTGATGGCGCTCACCTTTAACGCTGATGGCACGACTCTGGCGGCAGCTATGGTCAACGGCTCTGTCAAAGTCTGGGCGACCCAGACAGGCGAGTGTGTGCGTACCCTGAGCAGCCCCTTTGCCGCTGTGACGGCGGCGGCTTTTGGGGCCGCCGGCACCTTGCTCGCCTCTGCCGGTGTGGACGGTGGTGTGCAGCTCATGACGACCGAGACTGATGAGATAGTCCACCTTATCGACGAGCATACGGCCATGGTGAGTACGCTGGCTTTTAGTCCTGATGGCACAATCCTGGCCGCAGCGAGTACGGACGGCATAGTGCAGCTGTGGGAAGTAGAGACGGGCGCCCGGCTCTACACGCTACACGGTCAGACTGCTTGGGTTGGGGCCCTGGCTTTTAGCCAGGATGGACAGTTCTTAGCGATGGCTAATGACCACAAAGTGTTACAGCTCTGGTGTGTTGAGAGCGGCAAATTGGTCGATACTCTTGACGGGCATATGACGCGCGTCACCGCCGTCACCTTCAGTCCAGACGGCACGACCCTGGCGTCTGGGAGTTGGGACAATACTATCGGGACATGGGAGGTAGCCTCCGGGGCTCTACGGCTGCAGCTGGTGCTGTTGCCGAACAACGAATGGCTGGCGTATCACCCGCAAAAACAAGTGTATAACGCCTCACTGCAAGGGGACACGTACGCCGCTGTGCGCTTCGGACATCGGTTCCGGCCTGTGTACCCGCTGTCCCAGTATCGCAAGGAGCTGAAACGGACTGATCTGCTTGAGGCCCTGCAGGCGCCACAGCCGGTGATTAAGCCAAAAATGTAATTGTAGAGCAGACGCGACTGGAAGATGACCTAGCTCCCCTGACTCAGTGTTGTGATCTCAGGAGCGCTGTAACCCAGGGCCCGCAGCACGCCGGTGGTATGAGCGCCCAGTTCTGGGACAAGATAGCGCACTGTACACGGTGCCTCCTGAAATTTGAGAGGAAATCCGGTCATCTTGACAGCTCCGTGCCCGGGGTGCGGCACAGTCATGACCATCTCCTGAGACAGGATCTGCGGATCCGCAAACACATCCGCTAGATTCATCACTACACCGCATGGTACGCCAGCGGCGTTCAACGTCTCAATCCAGTATGCTTTCGGGGCCTGTGCGATACGCGCGTTAATCAGGGCATTGATGGCCGTACGATGTTGCACGCGCAGATCATTCGTGCGGAAGTCAGGGTGCTCGAGCAGTGCAGCGAGTTCCAGTACCTGTAAGAACTTGGCATACACCCCATCATTACTTGGCGCGATGGCAATTTCACCATCCTGGGCCATGAATAGCCCATACGGTGCGACGAGCGCATGATCATTGCCCGTCAGGACCGGCAGTTGCCCTGTCGCCAAAAAGTTGGTGTTAAGGAACGCCCCCAGGCTGAGCAACCCGTCCACCATGGCCACCCCAACCCTTTCTCCCTGGCCGGTCTGGGTGCGCCGGTACAGCGCAGCGACCGTACCGAGCGCCGCGTAGAGGCCGGCCACCAGGTCACTTATAGGGGCCCCAGACCGCATGGGACCTGTCTCCAGGGTACCGTTGCAACTCATAAACCCGCTCATTGCCTGGGCGATAAAATCAAACGCTGGCCGGTCCGCATAGGGGCCGCGCTCGCCGAACCCGGTCACGCTAGTATGGATAATCCCGGGCCGCAGCGCTGCTAATTGTGGCCAATCCAGACCCAGGTCAGCCATGACGCCAGGACGGAAGTTATCGACCACAACGTCTGCAGTAGCGATGAGCCGGCGCAGTGCTTCTTTGCCCGCTGCACTGCGGAGATTGAGAACAACCGAACACTTATTACGATTGAAGGCGGCAAAGTACCAGCTCAGCCCTTCGACAATGGCCCCTTGCGCACGCAGAGGATCACCTCCGGGCGGCTCGACCTTGATGACCTCAGACCCCATGTCTGCCAAGAGCAGTGTACAGAAGGGACCGGAGAGAATGCGCGTCAGATCAACCACGCGTACGCCTTGCAGATGCATAGATCCTCCACCTCCTGCCAAGGCTCACTGACAGCCAAGTGCACTGTGATGTCTACTTATGCCGGATGCACTGTAGCAAAGTGCCATGAGGTGTACAACTCTCGCATGAACTCGCAGAGATGACAGGCCAGGGCTTCTCGCGTATGCTATGGAAAAAGCCCCGCATCCTGTGAGAAAATCCTCTCCCACCGAGAGAGGGGGAAACCAAAGGAGGTCGCGCATGGCTGGACTAGAGAGCAAAGTTGCCCTGATTACGGGCGCTGGGGGTATGAAAGGCATTGGTAGGGCCACAGCGCTCAAGCTAGCGGCGCAGGGCGCAGACATTGCCTTAACCGATTTACAGCGGCCGCCAGAGGATCTGCCACCGGGAGAAGTCAGGAGGCAGTGGCGCGGCATTGAGAGCGTGGCGGAGGAAGTGGAGGCGCTGGGCCGGCGCTGCCAGCGAGTGTGGTGTGACTTGAGCGATAGTGAGCAGATTCAGGCCGTGGTGCGTCAGGTGACGGAGCACTTTGGCCACATAGATATTTTAGTGAACAATGCCCGGGCCATTATTGGCCGCGATAAAGTGCCGATCACGGAGTTGCGGGAAGATGTCTGGCAGCACTTCCTGGCTATTAATACCACCGCCGTCTTTCTGTGCACCAAGTTCGTCGGGCAGATCATGGTCCGCCAGGGCCAGGGAGGGCGCATCATTAATATTGCCTCTGACGCTGCCAAGCGAGCCAGCGCCATGGGGGCGGCCTATTCCGCTTCCAAATTCGCCGTGTTGGGCCTGACGCAAGCCTCTGCGCTCGACCTGGCGCCCTATGACATTACTGTGAATGCTGTTTGTCCAGGCCCTGTGAACACCGATCGGCTGAGCTACTGGGAACGCGCGCAGGCGGAGGCACGGGGCATGCCCCTCGAAGAGTTTCGTGCCAAGATAGTTGCTGAGGCGGGGCAAAGGACACCGTTAGGACGCATCGCAGAGGCAGAGGACGTTGCCGGTCTAGTCGCATTTCTGACCTCAGACGAGGCGCGGTTTATCACCGGTCAAGCATACAATGTGAATGGTGGGTCGCTGTTTCACTGAGCCATGGCGCTCTGTTGATTGCGCACGATGATAGTACCCACACCCCCTTGAGCGGGAATATGTTTCACGGCGAGCGCGACACGATTGTGCGCATCCAGCGCCTCCCAGTATGTGTCCAGCAAGTCTGCTGGACTGCCAGCACAGGGAAAGAGGAGAGGGTCACCAGTAAAGCTCGGCAGTGGATTGCCGTCGCCGCTATACGTAGTCAAGCCAACGCCCAAGCCCTGGGCAGGGACGGCAGGCCGATAGGTGTAACGGTCCGTATGGGCTGGATCGATCGGGTTCGCCTTCAGCAGACTCAGCGTCACTTGCTGCTGTGCCAACATGAGCATGGCACTAATACGGGGTGTGTAGTTAGGGGCATCGGGCTCGTGCTGCCATTGCCCCAAGGCTGCATCGAACGTACCACCCGTGCTGAGCATCTCATACATGGTGCGCGTCTGGGCGCCGTTGCTCACCAGATAAATGCCTGGGAGTTCGAGCATCGCTTCGTAAATGATCAAACTGGGATCGGTCAGGAGTTGGGGGTCTATAGGGGCCGTACGCAGTATGCCACCCTCGACCACCAAGCGGCGGTTACGGCTATGTGCACTCCGTCCCATGATCCAGTACAGCATGATCCAGCCATGATCGAGGGAAGACCGGCCGATCACGAGACCCCGCCCCGGATACGGATTGTCTTGAAGGTGGCGGGTGAAATTCCTGGCAGCGAGGTGTACCGCCTGCATAGACCATCCCTCACCGGGCAAGCACAAGGCTTGCCCCTACTGTTCAATATGTCCCGATGTCCTCCCACGCTCGAGCCTCGATCCAGAGCTGCACGAGAGAGGTGTCTAATTGTCCAGCCTCCGCCTCGGCTTCCAGGATGCTCAAGGCGCGGTCCAGGGGCAAGGCTTTTTTATAAGGACGGTCACGGGCGACAAGCGCATCGTAAATATCCGCGATAGTCATCATGCGCGTGCCGAGCGGAATGTCGTCGGCTGTGAGTCCTTGTGGATAGCCACTGCCGTCGAGTTTCTCATGGTGCCGCCCGGCAAGGTCTGGCACACGTGCCAGATCCCTAGTCCAAGGGATAGTCCGTAGGAAATTGAAACTGTGGGTCACGTGTTTTTCAATTTCCTGCCGCTCGTGCAGCGTCAGATTGCCACGACGTAGCGACAGCATCTGCAACTCACGGTCCGTCAAAAGCCTATGACACTGCCCATCAGGGTCCACAAATTCGCGCTGACAGATCGCTTCGAGCGCCGAGTAGTCTCCCTCCTCGGTGACATTTGGCTGGTTGGCGTGGAGCACGACCTGGAGCATAGCATCAAAATCAGCCAGTTCACGCTGCAGGTCAGCCTCCAGGTGTGGTAAACGCTGACGCATCCCCTCGGGATCATGCAGGGCTTCCTGCAACCAGCCCTGTAGGCACCTGGCGCGATGTGAGGCACGCGCTAGCCTAAAGCGTCCCTGCAGGGTCACGAGTTCCTCATCAAAGAGCTTCAGCGTTTTGGTGAGGACATTTTCTCGTACCGCCACCTTGCCGAAGTCATGCAGGAGCGCCGCATAACGTAACTCACGCAGTTCCTCAGTCGAGAACCATACGCCGGCCCAGGGGCCACGCTCAAGTCGTGCGACGCGGCGCGCCAACGACAGCGTCCCGTCCGCCACCCGAAAGCTATGGCCTGACGTCGTCGGGTCACGTTGTTCAATCGCTATGACGGCCGCCCGCACAAAGCCTTCGAACAGTTGCTGAATATCCTCATAGAGACGGCTGTTTTCCAGACTCACCGCAGCCTGTGAGGCCAGGGAGCGCAGCAGTTCCACATCCGCTGTACTGAAAGGCAATACCTCCTGGGCCACACTAGGGACTGCCAGCGGCACACCGGTGCGTGGCTTGCGGTTAATAAGCTGTAACACGCCGAGAACTTCACCTTCACGCGTCGACAGCGGAATACCCACCAGACTGCGCGTACGGTAGTGGAAGCGCAGGTCAAAACTCTGGTCATGGTGCAGCCAGCCATCGGCGGGGAGCGTATAGGCATCGTCCACCACGACCACCTCGCCGCGCAGGGCCACAGCCCCGGCCACACTGTGCGGATTAAGGGGGATCACACTCGCCTTCCAGGGCGCTGAGATACTGTCGTTCTGCGCCAACGCGAAATACAAATAGCGATGCTCCTGCTCGCCCTTCCTGACCAGGTAGAGGGAGCCAGCATCCGCCGCCACGAAGTAACGGGCCCGCGTCAAGATCAGTTCGAGCAGACGGTCCTGATTCCGCTCAAACGACAGCGCAATGCCAATTTCGTTCACCGCTTTCAGCGCTGCGGCGCGGTCGAGAGTGTGTTGCGAGAACTGCGCGCGCTCGCGGCGCCAGGCATCCGCAGCCCGCAACGCTTGCCCGAGTGCCTGCGGATCAGTCACAACGACTTCTGGGAGTGGGACCCAGGCCCCTGGCGGTGGTATCTCTGGACGTGCCCATACCCCTGCCCAGCACGGGGGGAGTACAGGTATGGGCATGCCTGGCACACATAGCACCAGACCACTGGCTGGCAGCGGCTCAGAAAACGTTTCCTGCATGCTCCCCAGTGCCAGATTGAGGGCATCCACAACAGCCATGACCTCAGCGGGAGCGATGAGCACAGGTATGGCACTCGCCTCTTCGATCCCGTCTGACATGACGTAACTTGTGGTATGCATCAACACCTCCGCTCAGGCGACCCCAGCACTGTACCAGGGGAGAGACCACAATTGTTCAGCAGGACAATACGCGGTACAATTCGCTCGAGGTGAGAGTATGCTCTATATATATCAGCATGCCCCACCCTGGCTCTTATGTCAAGCAGAATTACTGCATAATGCTCACCTGGAGGAGGTATCATGCCTGACGCTGCACAGCCCTCCCGTGAGGCGGCGCTCCAGACCCTCTTTGAGGCGCTTCAGCCCCTGAGCCTGGCGCCCTTGTGGACGCAGTACCATGCCATGCTGACGCCCACTCCACAGGGCAAGGCACGACCGTATCTGTGGCGCTATGCCGAACTCCGCCCCCATCTGCTGCGCACCGGGGAACTGATCAGCACGCGTGAGGCCGAACGCCGTGTGCTCATGCTCATGAATCCTGGCCTGGAAGGGCAGGCTGCTGCCACCTCCACACTCTTTGCGGGGATGCAGCTCGTTTTACCCGGGGAGATTGCGCGCGCGCATCGGCACTCGCCCTCAGCCCTGCGCGTGGTGGTGGAAGGCTGTGGTGCCTATACCGCCGTGGATGGCGAACGTTGTCTTATGGAGCCTGGGGATCTGATCTTGACCCCCTCATGGTCCTGGCACGATCACGGCAATGAGACGAGCGCACCGATGATCTGGCTGGACGGTTTGGATTTACCACTTCTCAAAGCCCTGGATGTCATCTTTACTGAACACGCCGCCAGTGCACAGTACGGCATCACGAAGCCAGACGATGTCTCCACGCGCCTGTATCATCAGCCCGGGCTGCGTCCAGCCAATGCTCAGAATGCCCCACACTTTTCGCCCTTACTGAATTACAAATGGAGTCGCACCACCGCGGCCCTGGCGGCCCTGCCGGAGTCGGCCGCGACCCCCTATGATGACCTGCTCCTGGAGTACACCAATCCCTATACCGGTGGGCCCGTCCTGCCTACTATGGGATGCACAGCCCAGTATCTGCGCCCCGGTGCACACACACAGGCGCATCGCCAGGCAAGCAGTAGCGTCTATATGGCTCTGGAGGGGTCAGGGTGGAGTGTCATTGAGGGCCAACGCTTTGATTGGGAACAGGGAGACGTCTTTGCCATCCCTGCCTGGGCCTGTCACGAGCACGCCAATCGCTCGCAGACGGAAGTTGCAGCGCTCTTTGCCTTCACGGACGCCCCGGTAATCCAGGCGCTCGGGCTGTATCGTGAAGAGGTGTATACTGCTCATGGAGGGCACCAACCTGTCTTGTAGAGGTCGATCTTCCGTGCATGCCGCCCAAGGCTGGCTCCTTGGGCGGCGCCGCAGCCTTTAGCCACCGTAAAAAACGCGCTCACCGAGTTCTTTTAACCACAGCGTTGCATCATCAGCCCGCCCCGTGGGCTCCTGACGTACTCCGGCTTCTGTCACCTCACCGACAAAAACCGAGTGATCGCCACGCTCGATGATATCGACCAGCTTACAGACCACCCACGCCGGCGTGTTGAGCAAGAGCGGAGCGCCATTTGGCCCCTTCTCAAAGGGTTCCCCCCCGATCGTGTTGCCATCGCGCTCATGGGATTTGAAGAAATTAAACGCCATCGCTTGCTGGCCTTTGCCGAGGATATTGAGCGCAAACTCCCGCGTTTCCTTGATGATGGCATGCGCTCCAGAGTCGGTTTTCACCCCCAGGACGACCAGGGGCGGTGTAAAAGCCGCCTGGGTGACCCAATTGACTGTAGCTGCAGCCACTGCTCCATCCTTGCCTTCAGCAGTTAAGACGTACAAACCGTATGGAATCATCCGTAACGTGGTTTTCTTGGCATCTTCGTTCATAGACCCACCTTTCCTTAGCAAGACGGCAGAGATCACGACGTCGCTGTCCTCTCGCAGGGAGACGGCATGGCATCCTGGCCTATATAGGCCAGGCGTCCCCTTGCTGGCATGTCGTTTATATCACAAACTGAGACGCCATGAAAGTTGGCATAGTCTGAAGCAGGGTCCTCCAGTTTGCGGGGGTGTATCTTCTTCCCTCCTTTGCCAAAAGGGGTAAAGGTGAGAGCAGTATGTCGTTATAATGCTGTTCGGCGGCTGGAAGCCGCAAAAAGCATCCAGAGGGCGTGCTATACGGACTTGAGCTATCTTTGCCCGGTCTGAGGCGTGTTAGACAGCATGGGACCGCCTAGCACGCTCCGAGAGCGCCAAAGACGGCACAGCGCCGTGTAAGACCGTCGAGAGACGTGTTATACCGCCATACGCCGTCTAGGATGCCACATGAGGGTGTTCTATGGATACTGGCAGCAATGGTATGGTACAGTGCGGTGTTATACGGCGAGTGGCCGTATAATTAGAAGTTCGGCAACTTCACGGTGCACCACTTGGAAAGCCAGAGGCAAGGGACAGCTACTCAATAGTCAGTGTGCGTGCGGCATAGTCAATGGTGAGCCTGCGGCCCTGTAACAATCCGACGCCGAGGAGGGGAGATGTTCCGGTGTTCGCAATCACTTCAATTTGTTGTACACGTCCAAACCACTCGATCAGGCAGGAATACACTTCGAGCACCGTTGCTGACCCATCTCCTAGTTCCGCCGTCACCACGGCCGAGTGTGGAAGTCCCAGCGCGGCAATCTGGTCCTGGGGGAGCACAAGCTCTCCGGTAAATCCGGTGTCTATCCACGCCTCGATTTCCATGGTGGTGGCAGTCGCCGCAGATGTCAGGCGAATACGCACGAGGGCGCGGTCAGCACTATCCACATGGCCATTCATTTCTGTGTGGTCCCCAGGTGGACTGCAGTCCGGTGTCCAATGCGCATGGCGTAGGCAAGGCGAGACGGGTATGCGCTCCGGGCCGCTCCAATAGCCTCACTCAGCGTGGCCCCAACAAAATGCGCGCCTGATGTGGGCTCAATGGCGACAAACTCTCCTGTATGGGTAGGCTCTAAAAGGGCCTTCAAGCGGTGTTCGTAGAGCCATTCGGCTTGCCGAGCAAGCTCTTGAGACTCATGTGATATCATGGCATATCTCCGTAGGAATATAGACGTGCAGCAATGCACGCCCTCAAGTACGTAGGCATACAGTGTACTTGACCCAATGCAAAAAACCCAGAGGAGTGAGCCGTCAGGGATTCAGGGGACTCTGGTACTGTCGCATCGCCGAACAACCGCCTGCAGCCGACTGCCTCCAGCGTCCGCTCGTGCCTCGCTCCCGCTTCCGGCAGCGGCTGAGGCGCAGCGTTAGACGTCCGGTGAAGTTCCCAGTTGGTTCACGTGTAATGAAGAAAGGAGACACGTCATGGCCGACCAACCAGCTCTCGATCAGGCCAAGATGGAAGCGTTCGTCCATAAGGTGCTGGGGGATACGAGCGCTACTCTGACGACCACCCTTGCGGTCCTCGGTGATCGCTTGGGGCTGTTTAAGGATCTTGCAGCACACGGCCCTGCCACCAGTGATGAACTGGCCTCCCGCATGGGTATCAACGAACGCTATGCCCGGGAGTGGCTGGGCGGGATGGCCAGCGCTGGCTACCTGGAGTACGCGCCCGCCACCCGCCGCTTTACGCTCCCGCCCGAGCATGTCCCCGCCCTGGCCCAGGAGGGTGGCCCCGTCTTCTTCGGCGGTATCTACCAGGAGTTGCCGGCACTGACGGGGGTGCTCGACCAGCTCACGGTCGCCTTCCGTGCGGGGGGCGGGGTACCACAATCGGCGTACAGCGACCAGATGTGGGACGGTTTGGAGCGCTTTA
>Ga0111538_10010039_pt1 | contig 12608 bp, 9 predicted proteins | sample SoiMethybrSBSTD1_FD_79669 | JGI IMG/M metagenome (GOLD analysis project Ga0111538, IMG submission 79669) | Bulk soil microbial communities from a Populus tree surrounding site in Tennessee, USA - Soil MetaG P. TD hybrid SBSTD1 (version 2)... | ecosystem: Environmental > Terrestrial > Soil > Tree...
CGCCACCTTCGACCTGTCGCGCGATCGGGGAGCGCTCGGCACCGATCGAATCCCGTACGGGACCACCGGCGCAGCCATCGGGCTCCTCTTGGTCGTGGTCTACGAGGATCGCGATGCCGACAACCGGCTCGACGAGCTCACGACCTGCTCCACGACCACCGTCGATTGCGTCCGCGGCGTCTCTCCGTACGTGGTCGCCGACCGCTTCAGTACCTCGCCGGAGCTCGAGGCGAGCTCCTTCGCCCTCCTGCGCGAAGGCTGGAGCCACGCGGTCACAGTCACCGACGAGCGCAACGACAAGCTCACGGTGGCCTCGGTCGATCCGCAGGGCACCCTCACCCACGCCATCACCGTCGGCACCGATCCCTCTCAGGTCGTCATCCCCGTCTTCGACCTGACCGTTCCCACACCTTAGAAGGCGCTCAACACCATCCGGTCGGCGTCGCGCGAGAAACCGGCGCGGGCGAAGAGGTCATGGGCGGCGGCGGCATCACGGTCGCCGAATCGATGGACGGTCACCGCGCGCACGCCACGCAGGTGGGCGGGCACGGCGAGCAGGCCGCGCAGGGTCGCCAGCGCCGCGGCGAGGATCTCGTCGGGGGCCTCGGCGAGGGGGGTGATGCGCTTGCCGAACTGCTCGATGAGGAGGAGCGGGGCACCGCCGCGCAGGACCAGGTAGTTCGACGGCAGGCGCGCCACGCGCCCCTCGCTGTCGGGCGCCAGCGAGCCGTAGGGACAGGCGGGGTCGCAGGCGTTGATCAGCGCCAGCGCCTCGCGGCTGCGCTCGGCGCGCAGGTCGTCGATCGCGTCGGGCATCGCCACCTGGTACGCGCCCAGCCCTTCGACGAAAAGCCCGCGCACGACCTCGCCGCGCAGCTCGAGACGCGCCAGCGCCTCCTCGAGGAGGGCCCAGGGCAGCGCGCGCGGCTCGGCGTCGGCCACCGCCTTGCCGACCACGCCGTAGCGACGGAGCAGGATGGCCGCCTGGCGCGCAGCGCGCTCCTCGACGGGCGCGGTGTCCGGAACCAGGCGCGAGAAGCGGCCGACCCAGGGCGTCCGGCGGGCGCGGTTCATCAGCGTCCGCACCGAGGCGCGGGCGTCCAGCTCCAGGCCGGCAGCCGCGGGATCGAAGTCGCTCGCCAGCGCGCGGCGCAACGACTCGTAGGCGTCGTTGGTGGCCAGACCGCGGCGCACCAGCGACCACACCGCGGTGTAGACCTTCGCCGGACGGAGGCCGGTGCGCTCGACGAGCTCGGGACCGAACTGCGCGCCGTGCGATCCGAGCGTGGCGAGCACGGCGGTCTCGTCGGTGTCGAGGCCCTCCGCCGGCGGCGGCTCGTGCCAGGTGGCCAGCTCCTCGCGCGGAACGACGGTGAGCTTGGTGCCGTCGAACGTCCAGGCCACCTCGCCGGCGGCGCAGGCCGCATCGAGCAGCGGCGGATGGTACGGCTGCACCCGGCGCCAGAGGAGGTCCCGCTCGAAGGTCTCTTGCGGCACCTGTACGCCGGAGAGCAACCGCACCGCCGCCCCCACGTCGCCGGCGCGGTGGCGGTCGAGGAGAAAGCGCGCGAGCTGGGCGACGCCGACGGGCGCGGCGCGGTCGCGCAGGACCGACAACGTGCGGCGGTGCGCCTCGGCGAGGTTGCGGCGGTCGCTCCAGGCCGGCGCCGCGGCGCCCTTGACGAAGCGGCCGCGCACCAGCACACCGTCGCGCGCCAGCGCCTCGAGCGCGATCTCGACGTCGGCTTCGGGAAGAGCGTAGCGGCTGGCGAGATCGCCGGCGAGGAACGGTCCGCGCGCCGCGGCCCAGCGCTGCGCCAGCTCGGCGCGCGCCGCGCGGCCGGCGTCGACCGGATCGTCGAGGTCGCGCCAGAGATCGGCGTCCTCGGTGAGCACCCAGCGGCTGGCGCCGCCGCGCGATCGCCGCTCGATGCGGCCGGCCCGCGACAACGACGCGATGGCGGCGGCAGGGTCGCCTTCGTAGCGCTCGGCGATCTCGGCGTCGCCAAGATCGGCCAGGCGGCGCAGGACTTCGGCCAGCTCCTCGGGGGTGCGCGCGCGCGTGCCCGGGGCCCGATGGCCGCGCGTCTCCTCGAGGCGCGCCACCGCGCCCGGGTCGATGAGGTCCTCGAGCTCCTCGGGCGACAGCATCATGGCGGCGGCCGTCGGGCCCGCCGCCAGCGCCCGGGCGCGCCGCTCCACCCGCGGCGCGTCGGCCTCGTAGAGGAACGCGGCGGTGAACGCCAGCTCGAGCTGAGCCGCGAACGGCGACGGCAACGAACGCTGCGTCGCCACCACCTGGATCTGGCCGCGCTCGATGGCGCCGAGCAGCTCGATCAGGCCGCGCACGTCGAGCGCATCCTCGAGCGCCTCGCGGCGTGCTTCGCGCGCCACCGGGAAGTCGGGATGGCCGCGCATCAGCTGTGCAAGGTCGGCGGCGCGCAGGCGCGCCAGCCAGAGCGGCGCCCGCCCCGACGGGCCGCGCCCGGGCAGGATCAGCGCGCGCTGCGCCGCGTCCCGGAACAGGCCGGCGTAGAGCGGCGTGCTGTCGATCTCGGCCGCCAGCCGCGCCGCGGCCTCCACCGAGGGGATCCAGCGCGCCATCCCGAGGAGACGCTCGGCCGCCTCGCCGGCGGGGGCGCGAAACAGGATGCCGTCGTCGACCGGCACGTGCGGCACCTCGAGCCCCAGGCGGGCGCGCGCCTCGGCGGCGATGAGGATGGCCCAGGCGGCGTGCACCCGGCCGCCGTAGGGCGAGAGCAGGGCCACCCGGGCGTCGCCGAGCTCGTCGCGGTAGAGCTCCACCGCCACCGTGCGGTCGTCGGGAAGCGCGGCGCCGCTCGACCGCTGCCGGGCCACGTGCTCGACGACGCAGCGGGCCGCCGGTGGCGCGGCGACGCAGCTCGCGCGGACCAGCTCCTCGGCGGCGGCCACGCCCGGACCGTCGAGCAGCCCGGCGATCTCGCGGGTCAGGCTGCCGACGGCGCGGCCCAGGGCGACCGTGCGCCCCAGCCCCTCGCCGCGCCAGAAAGGCATGCGCGCCGGCTCGCCGGGCGCCGCCGGCCGCACCACGACGCGGTCGCGGGTGATGCGCGCGACCCGCCAGGCGGTGGCGCCGAGGACGAACACGTCGCCGACGCGGGTCTCGAAGACGAACTCCTCGTCGAGCTCGCCCAGCCGCTCGCGCGTCTCCTCGCGCTCGACGCGGAACAGGCCGCGGTCGGGGATGGTCCCGGGACGCGAGACCGCCAGCAGGCGCGAGCCGGGCAGCGGCGAGAGGAGGCCCCGGCGGCGATCCCAGTCGATGCGTGGCTTCATCTCGCGCAGCGCGTTCGACTGGAACCGGCCGGCCAGCATCTCGACGACGGCGGCGAAGTCGTCCCACGCCAGCGCGCGGTAGGGGTAGGCGCGCCGGTACGTCGCGTAGAGCTCGCGCGCGGGCACGTCGGCGCCGGCGCCGGCCACCTCGGCGACGATCTGCTGCGCCAGCACGTCGAGACAGTCGGCCGGGGCGCGCGTCTCCTCGATGTCGCGCGCCAGCACCGACCGCGTCACCGCCGCGCACTCGAGGAAATCGCCGCGCTGGGTGCCGACGATGCGCCCGCGCGGGACGCCGCCCACCACGTGGCCGGCGCGACCGATGCGCTGCAGCGCCCGCGAGACCGCCTTGGGCGACGAGACCTGCACCACGCAGTCGACGAACCCGACGTCGATGCCGAGCTCCAGCGAGCCGGTGGCCACCACCGCCTTGAGCTGGCCGGCCTTGAGCTGCGATTCGATCTCCTGGCGCCGCTCGCGCGACACCGAGCCGTGGTGCGACAAGGCGAGCGGCTTGCCGGCGCTCTCGTTGATCATGCCGGTCACCCGCTCGGCGACGCGACGGCTCTGGCAGAAGACCAGCACCGAGCGGTGGGCCTCGATGATGCGCACCAGCTCGGCGGCGATGGGGGGCCAGATGCCGCGCGGCCCGACCACCGCCGGATCGGCCGGCGCCACCAGCTCGAGGTCGAGCCGCTTGCGCTCGCCGGCGTCGAGGATGTCGACCGGCCGCGGCTCGCCGGCGGCGTCGCGGCCGCCCAGCCACAGCGCGGTCTCCGCGAGGGGCGCCACCGTCGCCGACAACCCCACGCGCTGCAGCGGCCGGCCGCACAGCCGCTCGAGCCGCTCGAGCGACAGCGTCAGGTGCACGCCACGCTTGCCCGGCACCAGCGCGTGCACCTCGTCGACGATGACCGCCTTCGCCGCGCGCAGCGCGTGCCGTCCGCGCGGCGAGGTCAAGACCAGGTACAGCGACTCCGGCGTGGTCACCAGGACGCGCGGCGGCCGGCGCAACATCGCCGCGCGGTGCGAGGCCGCCGTGTCGCCGGTGCGCACCGCGACCGGCACGGGAGCCGGGGTCAGCCCGCGCCGGAGCGCCTCCTCGGTGAGCGCCACGAGAGGCGCGCGCAGATTGCGCTCGATGTCGGTGGCCAGCGCCTTGAGCGGCGAGACGTAGACCAGCTCGATGCCCTCGATCTCGCGCGGCGCCTCGATCATCCGCGCCAGGAACGAGTAGAACGCCGCCAGCGTCTTCCCCGATCCGGTGGGCGCGACCACCAGCGCGCTGCGGCCGGCCGCGATCGCGGGCCAGGCCAGCTCCTGCGCGCGCGTCGGTGCGCCGTAGCTCTGCGCGAACACGTCGCGCGCCAGCACCGGCAGCCCGTCCGTCACCCAGACGAGGTAGCGCGTGCGGCGATACGCAACAAGCGGATTTTCGCGTTAACGTCGGGCGTGCTCTGGAAGCGCCCGCTGGCCTTGACCCTGCCGCGCAACCTCGAGCAGGCGATCGAGGACACGAGCTACGCGCTCCACCCGCGCACGCTCACGCCCGGCAACCGGCTCACGCTGCTCCGCGGCGGCGGCGAGACCTACCCGGCCATGCTCGAGGCCATCGCCGGCGCCCGTCGCTACGTCCACCTCGAGACCTACATCTACCATTCCGACCGCGTCGGTCGCCGCTTCGGCGACGCCCTCATGGAGCGCGCGCGCGCCGGCGTCACCGTCCGCGTGCTCATCGACGCCGTCGGCTCGCTCGACCTCGAGGAGGCCTACGTCAAGGAGCTGCGCGCGGCCGGCGTCACCGTCGGCTTCTTTCGCCCCTTCTCCTGGAAAGACGGCCTCGGCGTGAACCGGCGCGACCACCGAAAATTGCTCATCGTCGACGGCAAGGTCGGCTTCACCGGCGGCCTCAACATCGGCGACGAATACGACTCGGTCGAGCTCGGCGGCGGCGGCTGGCACGACATGCACGCCCGCATCCAGGGGCCCGCCGTCGGCGAGATGGCGCGCCTCTTCCGCCGCACCTGGCTGGCCGCCGGCGGCGACCGCTACCCGCAGATCGAGGAGGACGCCTCCGAGAGCGTCGTCACCGAGAGCAGCGCGCTGGCGCTTGCCCTGGGCAACGAGGAGCGCAAGCGGCGCGCCATCATCCGGCGCAGCTACCTCCACGCCATGCGCCGGGCGCGCGAGAGCATCCAGATCATGAACGCCTACTTCATCCCCGACCGCGGCGTCCGGCGGGTCATGGCCAACGCGGTGCGTCGTGGCGTCAAGGTCGGCGTCATCGTACCGGCCAAGAGCGACCTCAAGTCGGTGATGTACGCCGGGCAGCACGTCTATGCCCGGCTGCTCAAGGCCGGAGTGCGCATCTTCGAGTGGAGCGAGCGCGTGCTTCACGCCAAGGCCGCCGTCGTCGACTCGGTCTGGGCCACCATCGGCAGCTACAACCTCGACGCCCGCAGCCTGTTCCACAACCTCGAGGTCGTCCTCTGCATCGTCGACCGCGCCTTCGCCGCCGGCCTGAGCGCCCAGCTCGAGCACGACGCCGGCCTGTGCCGCGAGGTCGTCCTCGAGGAGTGGCGGAAGCGGCCGTTCTGGAGAAAGATCGTCGAGTGGTTCTTCTACCAGTTCCGTCACTGGTTATGAACGGGCGCCGTCCTATCATGATGGCGTGCGCCTGAGCGTCCGATACACCGCCCCCGAGGACTTCCTCGGAGAGCACGAGACGCAGATGACCCGCGGCGGCCTCCTGGTGCGCGGCGATCCGCCCCCCGGCATCGCCCTTTACGACCGGGTGGAGCTCGAGATCAGGGGCGACTTCGCGGCGCTGGAGACGCCGGTCGTGGTCGCCGGACAGGTGGTCCAGATCTTTGCCGGCGTCGGCGTCGCGGTGACCTTCGACCCGTCACCGCTCGCCGGCGCGGTCAGCGCGGCGCGCTCGCCGGCCCCGGTGGCCGCCAAACCGCCGCCGACGACGGGCGCCGAGACCGCGGCCAAGATCCAGACCGCGCTGCACGGCACCAAGGACGAGCGCATGCGCCTCATGCGCGAGAACAACCGGATGCTTCACTCGTACGTCCTCAAGAATCCCAACCTGGGCATCGACGAGGTGTTGGCCATCGCGCGCATGACGACACTCACGCCGGACCTCCTCGCCAGCATCGCCGAGCGGCGCGAATGGCTGCAGCGCCCCGACATCGCGCTCTCCCTGGTGCGGAACCCCAAGACGCCCACGCCGGTGGCGGTCAAGGCGCTGGACTTCGTCGCGATAGCCGACCTACGCCAGCTGGCCAAGGACACGCACACCCGCCCGCAGGTTCAGGCGGCGGCGCGCAAGAAGGTGATCAGCTAGTGCAGCGACCCGTCCGGCGCGCGTGAGCTGATCTTGAGCAGGTCCCCGGCGTCCGCCTGGATGACGCGATTCGACTCGGGGACCACCAGCAGCATCGGGCCGGACCGGGTGATGGGATCGAGGTCAGCGCGCGCCACGTAGCCGCGGACGTACGTGCCGTCCTGGAAGTAGAAGTGCATGACCACACTCGACTCTGAAAGCCCGAGGAGCCGCATGTAGTCATTGGGGGAGCACGGCATGCGCGGCCGAGACTAGCATCAAAGGTCGCTACGATGGGAGTCCCCCGTACAAAGGGGCTGGCGCCCCGGCGCGAGCCGGGCGATGATCGACGAGCCAGATTTGTCCGGTCCGGTCATCAAGCTGAGGTGCACGACCTGGGGTCAGCTCGCCGCGATCTACGAGCGGGACCTCAAGCGTGCCGCCCTCTTCCTGCGCACCACGGCGACCCTGGCGCCGGGGCGCGAGGTGCGGGTGGACATCGTCATGCCCACCGGCAGCGTCGTCTCCGTCGAGGGTCGCGTCGCCCACGTGCTTCCAGCCGGGGGCCGCGGACCGGGCATCGAGCTGGTCCTCACGAAGCTGCCGCCGAGCGGCATGTGGCTCATCGAGTCGGCCCTGGCGCGGGCCGCCGAGACCCAAGGTTCGCCGGCGGTGGTGGCCCAGGGAACCGGGAGCGAGCGCACGGTCGATGATCGCGTGCTCGACGAGCAGAGCGCCGGCGCCGAACAGGAGCTGGTGACCGCGCTCGAGGCCGAGCTGCGTGCCTTCGAGGCGATGAACTCGTTCCAGATCCTCGGCATCGCGCCCACCAGCGGCGAGCCCGAGGCACGCGCCGCCTTCGCCGAGCTGTCGAAGAAGTACCACCCCGATCGCTTCGCCCGCTTCCAGAGCGGCGAGGCGCAGCGGCTCGCCGGCGACATCTTCTCCCTCCTGCGCGAGGCCTACCGGCGCATCGCCGAGGCGGGCCGACCACCGAGGGCGCCGTCCTCGCGCGGTACGCCCATGCGCGGGACGCCGATTCCGCCCGAGGCGCTGCCGCCCCGGCTGCCGCCGCCGCCGCCGGGACCTTCGCAGGCGCGGATGGCGAACGGCACCTCGGCTGTGGTGACGTTCCGCAACGCGCTGCCGGCGGCGGGCGGACAGCCCGCGGGTCTCGACGCCGACTACCTGTTCGGCGACCTCGCACCGACCCTGCCGGCAGCTCCGTCAGGGGCGCCGGTGGCGCTCGACGACCCGAGGCTGGCGCAAGCCGAGGAGCTGGTCGACGCCGACCGCCTCGACGACGCGCTCGCCGTCTACCAGCGCTTCCTCGCCGAGAACGTCGGCCACCGCACCGCCCGCGCCGGCCTCGAGCTCGTCCTCGGGCTCCGCTGCCTGGCCGCCGGCGACCGCGAAAAGGCCGCCCTGCACTTCGAGGCCGCCCTCGAGATCGAGCCGTGGAGCGACCGCGCGGCGCGGGAGCTGGCGCAGCTCCGGCGCGCCGCCACCGAGCGCGGCAAGGGCCTCCTCTCGCGCATCCTGGGCAAGGAAAAGGGGCCCTGATGGCGGAAGCCGTCATCCTCGGCATCGACCTCGGCACCACCAACTCGTGCGTCTCCGTGGGCCGGCGGGGCCAGTCGACCATCCTCACCGGCCCGCACGGCGAGCGGACCATCCCGTCGATGGTCTGCTTTCACCCCGACGGCCGGGTGCTCGTCGGGAACGCCGCGCGCCGTCACGCGGTGACCCAGGCGCGCCGCACCGTCGCGGGCAGCAAGCGGCTCATCGGCAAGAAGGTCAACGCCCCCGACCTGGCGCGCATCGCCCCGCTCCTGCCCTTCGACCTGGTGGCGGCGCCCAACGGCGACGCCTGGGTCCGCCTCGAGCATCGCGACGTCTCGCCGCAGGAGATCGCCGCCTACGTGCTCGAGCACCTGCGCCGGGTCGCCGAGGAGGCGGTCGGCGAGCCGGTGACCCAGGCGATCATCACCGTGCCCGCTTACTTCGACGAGGTGCAGCGTCAGGCGACCAAGGACGCGGGCGTCATCGCCGGGCTCGACGTGCGCCGCATCCTCAGCGAGCCGACGGCCGCGGCGCTCGGCTACGGCGCCCACCGGCGCAAGGGGCGCCACAAGCTGGCGGTCTTCGATCTCGGCGGCGGCACCTTCGACGTCTCCCTGCTCGACGTCGAGAACGGCATGTTCGAGGTGCTGGCGGTGAACGGCGACGCCGCGCTCGGCGGCGACGACTTCGACCGGCGGATCGTCGCCTGGCTCCTCGACGAGCTGGCCGCTGCCGGCGCCGTCGATCCGCGCTCCGACCCGGTCACGCTCGGCCGCCTCAAGGAGGAGGCCGAGCGGATGAAGCGGGTCCTCTCCGAGGAGCTCGAGGCGTGGGTCGAGCTGCCCTTCGCCGGGCGCACCGCGGGCGGCGAGCCGGTGCACCTGGCGCGCACGCTGCGCCGCGCCGACCTCGACCGGCAGTGCGCCGACCTGCTGGCGCGCCTCGAGGCGCCCTGCATCGCCGCGCTGCGCGACGCCGGCCTCGCGCCCGGCGCCGTCGACGATGTGCTCCTGGTCGGCGGCATGACGCGCTCGCCGTCGGTCAGCGCCGCGGTCGAGCGCATCTTCGGCCGCAAGCCGTCGCGCGGCGCCCACCCTGACGAGGCGGTGGCGCTCGGAGCCGGCGCCCACGGCGCGCTCCTCGGCAGCGACCGGGACGAGCTGGTCCTCCTCGACGTCATCCCGCAGTCGCTCGGGGTGCGCGTCGGCAACGCCATGGCGGTGGTCATCCCCCGCAACACCACGGTGCCGGCGCGCGGGCGCAAGCTCTTCGCCACCAGCCGCGCCGATCAGAGCGAGGTCACCGTCGAGATCTACCAGGGAGACGCCGGCGAGGCGCGTGCCAACCGCCAGCTCGGCCGCTTCACCCTCGACGGGCTGCCCCCGGGACCGCCGGGCTCGGTGCGCATCGAGGTCGGCTTCCACGTCGACGCCGACGGGCTGGTCAGCCTCGAGGCGCGCGAGCTGTCGACCGGGCGCGCCGCGCACCTGGTGCTGTCGCCGTCGGGCGGCCTGTCCGACGACGACCTCGGACGCATCATCGCCGCGCACCGCCGGTCCGAGTCATGAGGCGCCTCGCGGCGCTCGCGCTGGCCGCCGGCTGCGGCGGCGGCGACGGCACGCCGCCCATCCCCTGCGACGGCGGCGACGCCGGCATCGGCCCCGATCTGGGCGAGGTCGACACCAGCGACAGCAACATCCACCGCTCGCCGCTCTTGACCAACATCTTCCTCGAGATCTTCGTGCCGGGCGCCGAGGGCGACCCCGAGGCGGCGCCCGACCTCATCGAGCTCGAGCTCTACGCCGACGAGGGCGTCTTCACCGGCGGGCCGGGGCGCACCGGCACGTTCGAGCTCAGGCGCGACGAGAGCTATTACTCGAGCTGCGGCGCGTCCGTGCTGCTGCTCGCCGACCGCGATCCCGGGTCGCTGCAACCCTCCGCCTACTTCATGCCGCTCTCGGGGCGGCTGCACATCGACGAGGTCGATGGGCGGCTGGCCGGGCGGCTCGAGGACGTGACCCTGCGCCACGTCACCATCGATCTCACCGATCCCGACGGCCCCGGCGGCGTGCTCACCCCGTCGCTGCTCACCACCGACGTGGAGGGGGGCTGCCAGACTCACATCGGCCTCGCCGCGTTCGACGTCCCGTACGAAGAATGAGCCACGCGAGGACCCCGGCGACCGGCGGAGCCCCCGGCGCGGTCTGACAGCCGCCGGTCGGATCGTGATCTTCGAGCTGGGGCGGCGGCGGCGGCGCGGCGTCGGGGATGCCGGCGTCCGGGGGCTCGCGCACGACGACCCCGAGGTGGTTGGCGACCCGCCGCTCGGAGCCGTCGGAGGGGGTGTTGACCACGCCACCCTCCGCCTCGAGGAACAGCGCCGACGAGCCGCCACCGTCGAGGTTGAGCGCCCGCGCGGCGCCGAGCTCGATCATGAGCGCGGCCAGCTCGGCCAGCGACATGCCGGCCGCCGAGGTCGCCCGGCCGTCGACGACGACCAGCCACAGGGTCCGCCCGTCGGACGACAGGCCGACCGCGGTGCGCGGATTGCGCCCGCAGAAGCTGGTGGCGCACTCGACGGCCGCGGTGGCGCGCCCCGCGTCGACGACCAGCGGGTAGCCGCCGACGATCTCGGACATCCAGCTCTCGGCCTGACCCACCACCTCGGGGAGCGGGATGGCGACGCGGTTACCGGGCCCGGCGGCGACGAAGCTCCACTTCATGCCGTCGGCGGAGCCGGCCCACAGCTCGCCTCCGCCCATGGCCAGCCCCTCGGTCGAGAAGTCGGGCTGGAAGAAGTCGCCGTTGATGGCGATCTGCGTCGCGTAGGCGGCAGCGAACTGGCTGACGGTGCGGCCGCGATCGGCCCGCCGGGTGGCGTGCAGCTCGAGCTCGGGATGGGATAGATCGAGGGCGACGGCGAAGACCCGCTGGTTGGCCGTCACCCGCTCGAGGTAGCGCACTCCCGCGTAGGGCTCGGACCAGCGATCTTCGGCCCGCGCCGTCGACGACAGCAGGCAGACGAGGACAGCCGACCCCAGCGCAAGGCGCACGGTGAAGCCCCGTGCATGCTCCGGGCCACGGCTACGCGGGGGGCTTGCTCAGCTCTTCGTCGGCGATCTTCTTGACGTCGCCGGCCTCGACCTTGCCCTTGTGCTGCTTCATCACCTCGCCGACCACCCGGCCGGCCATCTTCGGGTCGGTCGCGCCCAGCGTGGCGATGGCGGCGCGTACCGCGGCGCGCACCTCGTCGGCGCCGAGGCCCTTGGGCAGGTAGCGATCGATGAAGTCGATCTCCCAGGCCAGCTCGTCGGCCTGCTCCTTGCCGCGCTCGCCCACGGCGAGGAACTCCTCGCGCCCCTTCATCAGGGACTTCTTGTAGGCGCTCATCACGTCGACGTAGAGCGCGTCGTCGACCTGGCCGCTGAAACCCTTGGCGGTGCGCCGCTCCATCACCTTGGTGTTGATCATGCGCACGGCATTGGCCGTGCGCAGATCCTTGGACTTCATCGAATCGGTAAGGAGCTTGCGGAGATCCTGTTCGATCGGCATGGCGGCCGGTGAGTATACTCGACGGGATGCGGTCCGGCGATGTCATCGCCGAGCGGTTCGAGCTCGGCGCGCTCGCCGGTGTCGGCGGCATGGGGTCGGTCTACCGCGCGCGCGACCGGCACACGGAGGAGACGGTCGCGGTCAAGGTGATCCGCGACCGCGGCGACGGCGCGCAGGTGCGCTTCTTCGTCGAGGCGCGCGTGCTCGCCGAGCTGCGCCACCCGAACATCGTCCGCTACATCGCCCACGGCAGCACCCCGGCCGGCGAGCACTACCTGGCGATGGAGTGGCTCGAGGGCGTCAGCCTCGCCGAGAAGCTCGAGACCGGCCCGCTCGCCGCGCGCGACGCGGTGCTGCTGGTGACCCGCGTCGCCGAGGCGCTGGCCGCGGCGCACGCCGTCGGGGTGGTCCACCGCGACATCAAGCCGTCCAACCTTTATCTGGTCGGCGGCAGCCCCGAGCGGGTCAAGGTGCTCGACTTCGGCATCGCCCGGCAGGGGCAAGGCGTCTCGACACACACCTTCGGGCGACGCATCGGCACGCCGCGCTACATGGCCCCCGAGCAGGTGCGCGGCGAGGCCGACATCGGGCCGGCCGCCGACGTCTTCGCCCTCGGCTGCGTCCTCTACCAGACGCTGACCGGCAACCACGCCTTCGCCGGCGACGACGAGATGGCGGTCCTGACCAAGATCCTCGTCGGCGAGCCGATCCCGCTGCTCGCCGTCCTCCCCGACGCGCCCGCCGGGCTGGCGCACCTCGTGAGCCGCATGCTGGCCAAGCACCACGAGGCGCGGCCGTCCGCCGGCGGCGAGCTCTGCGCCGAGCTCGCCGAGCTCACCGCCGA
>Ga0111538_10010041_pt1 | contig 12607 bp, 8 predicted proteins | sample SoiMethybrSBSTD1_FD_79669 | JGI IMG/M metagenome (GOLD analysis project Ga0111538, IMG submission 79669) | Bulk soil microbial communities from a Populus tree surrounding site in Tennessee, USA - Soil MetaG P. TD hybrid SBSTD1 (version 2)... | ecosystem: Environmental > Terrestrial > Soil > Tree...
CAACCTGGGCACGGATCCGGCGCTGCGCCTGCGCGCGGGTGACCCCGAGTACCGCAGCTTCGTGCGCTTCCAGGTCAGCGGGCTCAGCGGCAGCGTCGTGTCGGCGACGCTGCGCCTCTTCTGCACGGACGAAGCGCCGGACGGCGGCGCAGTGTACGGCGTGAGCACGTCGTGGACGGAGAGCGGGATCACGTGGAACAACGCGCCCGCGCTGTCGGGCAGCCCGCTCGATTCCATCGGCGCGGTGAGCGCGAACGCCTGGGCCGAGTACGACGTCACCGACGCCGTGAGCGGCGATGGCACCTACGCCTTCGGCCTTTCCTCGGCCAGCGAGAACAGCGCCTACTTCTCCGCGCGCGAGGGCGCGAATCCGCCGCAGCTCGTGATCGTCGTCGGCGCTCCGGCGGACACGACGCCGCCGCAGGTCTCGAGCCGCAGCCCGGGATCGGGCGCGACCGGCGTCCCCGCGGCGACGAACGTGACGGCGACCTTCGACGAGCCCGTGCAGGGCGTCAGCGGGTCGAGCTTCACGCTGCGCCAGGGCTCGACGAACGTCTCGGCGTCCGTGAGCTACGACTCGGCCTCGCGCACGGCCACGCTCGATCCCTCGTCGAACCTGACGGCCGGAGCGACCTACACGGCGAGCCTCACGAGCGGCATCCGCGACCTCGCGGGCAACGCGCTCACGGCGCTGAGCTGGAGCTTCACGATCGCGACGTCGGGGTCGCAGGGCAGCACGTTCGTGACCAACGCGGACGCGATGGTCAACTCGAACACGCCGACCAGGAACCTGGGCACGGATCCAGCGTTGCGCCTGCGCGGCGGCGACCCCGAGTACCGCAGCTTCGTGCGCTTCCAGGTCAGCGGGCTCACCGGCAGCGTCGTGTCGGCGACGCTGCGCCTCTTCTGCACCGACGCGTCGGACGACGGAGGGGACGTGTACGGCGTGAGCACCTCGTGGAGCGAGACCGGCATCACGTGGGACAACGCCCCGTCGCTCTCGGGCTCGCCGCTCGATTCGGCCGGCGCGATCAGCGCGAACGCCTGGGCCGAGTACGACGTCACCGCCGAGGTCAGCGGTGACGGCACCTACGCCTTCGGCCTCTCCTCGGCCAGCGAGAACAGCGCCTACTTCTCCGCGCGCGAGGGCGCGAATCCCCCGCAGCTCGTGATCGTGGTCGGCGCAACGGCGGACACGACCCCGCCGCAGGTCTCGAGCCGCAGCCCCGGCTCGGGCGCGACCGGCGTCTCCGCGACGACCAACGTGACGGCCACCTTCAACGAGCCCGTGCAGGGCGTCAGCGGCTCGACCTTCACGCTGCGCCAGGGCTCGACCTCGGTCGCCGCCTCGGTGAGCTACGACTCGGCGAGCCGCACGGCCACGCTCGACCCCTCGTCCACTCTCGCGGCCGGGACGACCTACACCGCCAGCCTGACGAGCGGGATCCGCGACCTGGCGGGCAACGCGCTCTCCGCGCTCAGCTGGAGCTTCACGGTCGCGAGCTCGGGGCCCGCGAGTAACACGTTCGAAGCCGTGGCCGACGCCTACGTGCGCTCGGACAGCTCGAGCGGCAACTTCGGCGACGACGACTTCCTGCGCGTCGAGAACGACAACCCCGAGTACCGCAGCTACGTGCGCTTCAGCGTCAGCGGGCTCTCGGGCACCGTGAGCTCGGCCACGCTGCGCCTCTACGTGACCGATTCGTCGAACGACGGCGGCGACGTGTACGGCGTGAGCGCCTCGTGGAGCGAGGGCAGCATCACCTGGGGCAACGCACCGAGCCTCGGCAACACCGTGCTCGACTCGCTCGGCACGGTGAGCAACGGCTGGGTGGAGTTCGACGTCACCGATCGCGTGGACGGCAACGGCAGCTTCGCCTTCGCGCTACGCAACTCCAGCTCGAACGCGGTCGAGTACTCCTCGCGCGAGGGCAGCCATCCGCCCGAGCTCGTGGTCGAGACCTCGAGCCCGTGATGCGCGGCGGATGCCGCGGCCCTCGCGCGCGGTGTTCCGCCTACTGCCCCGGGTGGACCACCGTCCGGCTGGGCGAGTTGGCCGGCAGGATGTGCGGGACGCCCAAGGGGCAGGTTGCCTTCAGGAGGCGCACGTCGTCGACGCCGGCCTCGACGATGGAGCCGCTGCCGAGGTCGGAGGCGGTGAAGCGCAGGCGCATGGTGGCTGTCGGCGCGATGTAGTCGTTGATGCGGAATACCTTCTCGTACCAGCCTCCGGAGGCCTCGGGGTCCGTCACGCCGACGGTCTCGAGCGACACCCAGGAGGTGCCGCCGTCGTTGGAGATCTCGACGACGAAGGTGTCGTCGGTCGCCGCGCCGGTGTTGTTCGAGTACCAGCGCGAGTAAGCGACGACACGCGCGCCGGGACCGCTCGCGTCCAGCACGGGCGAGACGAGGCGGGTGCTGCCATTGTCCACGTCGGTGTCGCCGGCGGCATTGCCCGTCAGGTAGCACCTCCCAGAGCCGTCCGCGTCGGTGGGAGGGTCACCGCGCTGACCGCCGCCGGCGGGGATTCCGCGCTGCCACGTGCCGGTGGTCGCGTTGCCGTTCACCGTCCAGCCCAGGTTGGCCTCGAAGTTGTCCTGGAAGAGCGACGACGTCGAAGAGGCGACGATGGCCTGGTAGCGCACATCGGGCGCGCCCGGGGGGTCGAACACCGTTCCGCCGGGTGAGGCCTCGGCGCTCACGTAGTAGGTGACGGCGCTGCCGCAGGGGAGCGTCATCGGCGGGAAGGCGAGCTCGTAGAGATCCGGCGAGACCTCCGTCAGCGGGAAGACCTCCACGCCCGCCCCACGGTCGAGGTAGAGCGTGCCCGTCGCCGGGACCGGCGTGGCGCTGGCCGCCGACACCGCCATCGCGGACACGGTCCCGTTCGGATCGAGGACCTCGGGCCGGCCGCTGGGATAGGCGAAGTCGATCAGGTCCAGCGGCGGGGCGTCCAGGTTGTGCGCCCCGAACCCGGCCGCGATCTCGGGGTAGTGCGGCGTGCCGTTGCCGATGTTGGCGTCGTCGTCGTCGAGCGTGAGGTAGATGGTGGTGATCAGCGGGTCGATCGTCGTGTCGCCGGGCACCATCCCGCCGCGCACGATCAGCATGTTGAGGAAGAGCGAGGCGCCGATGTCGCGGTAATCGACGGGCTCGGTCGCGATCAGCTCGTTCCGCGTGCTCCACACGGCGCCCGAGATCAGCTCTCCGCAAGTGTGGGCTTCCGCGTTGCACGGGTACTGGACCGAGTTGTTCGCGTTGCGGATGCCGACTCCGCACGTCTGGAAGCCCTGGCCCAGGATGGGCTCGTCCTGGATCAAGACGCCCATGCAGTCGCCCGAGCCCTCGCCGAACTGGTCCTGGCCGTTGCCCGTGACCGACACCAGGTGGTGGCCGTACTCGTGGTAGACGACGTCGGTGAAGGCGCTGTTGTTGCAGCCGCCCGCGTTGCGCCAGAAGACCAGGCCACTGCCGATGTAGACCGCGTTGCACGACGTGATCCCGAAGGCGTTGTCTTCGTTCACGGTGAGGTCGAAGAAGGTCTGGGTCCCGATGGTCGGGTAGGTGGGCACGTAGCCGAGGACGTAGTCGCGCACGAAGTTCGCCTGGATGTAGGCGTTGACGCCGGCCGTCGAGAACTGGGTACCGGCGGGGTTGTGCACGAAGTTCGCCGGCCCGGGCGGCGTGACCGAGGTCGTCAGCTCGGGCGTCGCGCCTCCGAGCGTGTCATCGAAGACCTCGAACCATTGCCCGCGCAGGCGCGAGCGCACGGTCACCGGGGTGGCACCTCCGTGCGGGATCGTGAACTGCCCGTTCGCGTCGGCGAAAGCCGTGTTGCCGCCCACCACGGTGGCCTCGGCGTAGGGCAGCGGCACCGTCGCCTCGGGATCGCACTCGAGCGAGTTCGGCCCCTGGGTCGCGTTGCCCGAGACCGAGCCGACCACGTCGACCTGCTGGATCATGTCCTCCGCGAGCAGGATCTCGCCGGTCGCCAGCGAGGCGACGATCCGGTGCCGCTGGAAGCGGTCCGCGTCTGCGCGCAACGAGCCGCGCGTGGCCACGAACTCCAGCGCGAGCGTCGGGGGCACGGCGGCCTCGCCGACTCCGGCGAACACGACGAGCTTCTCCTCGCTCGTCTCGATCGCCGCCGGACGCGCGCGCTGCGGGACGCCGAGCGCGACGAGCTGCTGGTCGAAGAAGCGCCCGACCGCCTCGCGCATGCTCGCGGTCGGCACGCGAGCGCCCGGGACGCTCGCGGCCGAGACGTCCACGCCGGCGACGTTCCGCACGTCGAACGACGACAGGACCACCGGGTACCCCGGCTCGTTGCGCACCAGGACACCGACCCCGGCGCGGAACACCGGCACGCCGTCTTGCACCTGGTCGAAGCGCAGGAGCTGGAAGAGCGCCGCGCTGCCGGCGGGATTCATGCCGACATCCTGGATCGAGCGCCCATCGGCTCCGGCCGCGAGCTCGAGCGCGCGTTCGTCGATCCCGAACGCCGCACGCGTCCGCTCCAGGAGCACCATCGCGCTCTCGAGCGGCGAGCCCCCCTCCGCGAGCGTCTTCCCGTACACGACCGTCGCGCTGCGCCCCGGCGGCGGCTCCTGCAGCCTCGCTCCGGGGAGCCGTTGCAAGATCGTCGGCCGCACGCCTGCGCCGGTGCGTACTTGGGCGGCGCCGGGAGGCGCGAGGAGGACTCCGAGCCAGAACGATGCGACGAGGAGCTTCATGGGGGGCACGGACCGCGGTGGCCAGGGGGGAAGAAGGGGACGGGCGCCGATCCTACCCGTGGCCCGGCGGGAGCGGCCGGAGAAGCGCTCCATTCCGGGGCGGGAACGCATCGGGGTCGCTCGACCGCGCCTCCTTCTTCGCGTCGCCGCACCCATCCAACGTGACGTCGATGGGATACCGGAGGGGTCGCATCACGTGAGATACCGCCGTTCCGGTAGCCCACTTAGGATCCCGCCTTCCGCCCAGGCTCGATCCAGGTCTTCGAGGAGAACGAAAGCGATGACGGCTCCGAAGTTCCGTTGTGCTCTGGCGCTGTTCGCAGCGATGCTCGTCGTGTGGGCTCGCGACTCCGCGAGCGCTCTGGCCTCCCAGAAGGAGAAGGCCATCTCGGTTCAGTACCTCGAGGTCGTGACCGCCGACGTGGACGCGACGTGCTCTGCGCTGGAGAGACTGCACGGAGTCACCTTCGGCGAACCCGACGCCGCCCTCGGCAACGCACGTACGGCGCCGCTGACGGGCGGCGGCCGGATCGGTGTGCGCGCGCCGATGCGCGCGGACGAAGAGCCCGTGGTACGGCCCTATGTGCTGGTAGAAGACATCGAGGCGGCCGTGAAGGCGGCGGAGGCGGCCGGGGGTGAGTTCGCGGTGACTGCCACGGAGATCCCGGGCCACGGCAAGTTCGCGATCTACTTCCAGGGCGGCATCCAGTACGGCCTCTGGGAACTCTGAAAGGCCCCGTCACCGAGGACGACCGAAGAACAGGACGTAGCCGTCGGCGTCCTCGAGCTCGAAGCCGCGCAGACCGTCATGGGTGTCCTGCAGCGGCTCGAAGAACTCGACGCCGCGCGACGCGAACTCGGCTGCCAGCGCGTCGGGATCCGGGACGTCGACGTACGCGTCCCAGCGGGCGATGCCTTGCTCGATGTCGCGCGTGTAGTTCGGCACCGGCGCCACCCCGACGGCCTTCATCAGGATCTGCGCGCCGCCCCTGCGGACGATGCCGAAGAAGATGTCGGCGGGATCGGGGCCCTGGAAAGTGATCTCGAATCCGAGCTTGTCGCGGTAGAACGCGAGCGACGTCGGTACGTCCTTCACGATGAAGAAGGGGGAGATGCCGTGGAGCGCTGCGCGTGTCATGTGGTCTCTCCGTGCTCTTGCTCCGACGAGTATGCCCGAGCGCTAGGATGCCGGCGCTCGCCCGTTGCCCCAGACACGGAGGATCCCTTGAGACTGCTGATCGCCCTGGCGCTCGCCGCCCTTGCTGCTCCCATCCTGGCCCAGGACGCGCTCGTCACGACCGAGTGGGTCGCGCAGCACGCGGCGGATCCGAGCGTCCGGATCCTCGAGGTGAGCGTCGACCCCGGCGTCTACGAGAAGGGTCACGTGAAGGGCGCGGTCGGCGTGAAGTGGCACTCGGAGCTGGCCGACCCGGTGCGGCGCGACATCGTCTCGCGCGACGCGTTCGTCGCCAACTGCCAGCGCTGGGGCATCGCGAAGGACACGACCGTCGTGCTCTACGGCGACAACAACAACTGGTTCGCCGCGTGGGGCTACTGGATCTTCGCGACCTACGGCCACGCGAACGTCAAGCTGATGGACGGTGGCCGCGTGAAGTGGGAGCTCGAGAAGCGGCCGTGGGATCTCGCGATCCCCGCGCCCGCGCCGACCCAGTACACGGTCGACAAGGTCGCCACCGATCTCCGCGTCCGCCTCGCCGACGTCACCGCCGCGGTCGAGAAGAAGTCGGCCGTCCTCGTCGACGTCCGCAGCCCCGACGAGTTCACCGGCAAGGTCATCGCGCCGCCCGGCGTGCAGGAGCTCGCGATCCGTGCGGGCCACATCCCCGGCGCGAAGAACGTCCCCTGGAAGCAGGCCGTGAAGGACGACGGGACGTTCAAGCCGGTCGAGGAGCTGCGCAAGCTCTACGCGGACGCAGGTGCGGACGGCTCGAAGCCCATCATCACCTATTGCCGCATCGGCGAGCGCTCGAGCCACTCCTGGTTCGTGCTGAAGGAGCTGCTCGGGTACGACGACGTGCGCAACTACGACGGCTCGTGGACCGAGTACGGGAACGCGGTCGGCGTGCCGATCGAGAACGAAGCCGGAACGGTCTGGACCGGCAAGTAGATGGCGCGACGCGCCTGGATCGCGGCCGGCCTGGCCGTCGCCTTCGGCGTGAGCGCGTTCCTGCTGCACGATCACGAGGGCGCGAGCGCCTCGTTCTCCGCGCTGACCGGCTTCGCGCTGGGCGTCGTCTTCCAGCGCTCCGACTTCTGCTTCGCGTCCGGCGTCCGCGACCTCGTCCGGGCACGCCGCCGGCGCATGGCGCTCGGGATCCTGGCCGCGCTGGCCGCCGGTACGCTGGGCTACGCGGTCGTCTTCGGCCTGCAGATGCCGGATCCGACGGGAGCGTACGTCCCCCCGACCGCGTTCATCGCGCGCGCCGGATGGCACGTCGTCCTCGGCGGCTTCGCGTTCGGCGCCGGCATGGGCATCGCCGGCAACTGCGTGAGCACGAGCCTCTTCCGGATCGGCGAGGGCTCGCTCGCGGGGCCGCTCACGCTCGCGGGGGCGATCGTCGGATTCGTCCTCGGGTACCGGGCCTGGCCGTTCCTGTGGAGCCACGCGGTCGCGACGGCTCCGACCGTGTGGATCCCGCACCACGTCGGCTACGCGGCGGCGCTCGCGATCCAGCTCGCGCTCCTCGCCGCGCTCGCGCTCGTCGTGCTGTGGAAGTGTCCTCCGGAGCCGACCGTGGCCGCGGAGCCGGCGACGCCCGCCGTCGTCGTGCGGCGGATCTTCGTCGAGCGCTGGCCAGCGTGGATCGGCGGCGTGCTCGTGGGCCTCATCGCCACCGCGGCCTACCTGCGGACGAGGCCGCTCGGCGTGACCGAGGAGCTGGGCCGGCTCGCGCGTGCCTGGAGCGGCACGGTGCGCCTCGACGGGCTCGACCAGATCGCAGGCTGCACGTCCTCGGTGCAACGGGGGCTCGGCGACAACGGATGGCTCGTGCTCTCGCTCGTGTGGGGCTCGCTCTGCGCTGCGATCGCGGCGGGCCAGTTCCGGATGAAGCTCGCGCCGGCGCGGATCTACGTGCGCGCGCTCGCCGGCGGCGTCCTGCTCGGGTTCGGCGCCATGATCTCCGTGGGTTGCTCGATCGGCGTGCTGCTCTCCGGCGTGATGGCCATGTCGCTCCACGGATGGATCTTCGCCGCGGCGATGGTCGCGGGCGTGTGGATGACGGAGAGAGTGCTCCCTCGCGGTTGATCGCTTCCGCCATTAGTGTCGCGTCCGTAGCCCGAGCTGAAGGCGCCGCAGCGCGCGCTTGATGCGCGTGCGCACGGTCTCGGTCGGGATCCCGAGCTTCGCTGCGATGGTCGTGGGCGCGAGGTCGTCGAAGAAGCGCAGCCGCAGGACGACGCGGTACGGCTCGTCGAGAGCTTCGAGCGCCGCGAGCACGCGCGCGCGCTGGTCGGGATCGAGCTCTTCGCCCGGCTCGATCGCCAGAGACCGCGCGACCGCCGTCTCGCGCGCGATCCGGCGCGCCTGGCCGCGCATGGCCTGGAAGGCGAAGTTCTGCGCCACGCGGCCGAGCCACGCGCGCTCGAGGAAGCGCGCCGCGGCGGTGTGGCGCAGCGCAGCGAGCCAGGTCTCCTGGGTCAGGTCCTCGACCAGGTGGGGATCGGCCACGAAGCGCCGGATCAGCGCGCGGATCATGCGCTCCTGCGCCACCTGCTGCGCGGGGTCGAGCGCAGGCGGGCAGCGTTGGCTCGACATGGCGGCGTCCAGGAATGCCGGGACCGGGGACGGCGGTTCAGGAAAGCATTCCGCGGATCGCTGAACCGTTTCTCTCGGACGCGGCATTCGACAGCGCCCCGGAACGATCACGGACCGCCGAACGGACTACCCCATGACAGCCCTCCTTCCTACCGCGTGGACCGCGCTCGCACGGATGCTGGCCGCAGCACCGGCGTTTCCGGAGCGGCGCTCCTTCGCCCAGCTCGTGATGTGCACCGGGTTCGTCGGACCGATGATGATGCTCCTGGGCGTCATTGCCCTGGTGCTCGCGGTGCGGCGCTGGATCGAGCTCCGGCCCGGACGGCTCGCGCCGGAAGGGCTTCAGCGTGCACTGGAGGGCAGGCTGCACGGCGGCGAGCTCGACGCCGGCCTCGAGCTCGCCATCCAGAGCCGCACGGTCTTCGGCGACGTGGTGGCCTCGGGCCTCCACCTGCGCGGAGCGGGCCTGGACGAGATGCTGGCCAACGTCGAGCGCGCCACGACGCGCGAGTCGCTGCGCCTCGGGAATCGCGTGGCCAACCTCGCGCGGCTGGGCGGGATCGTGCTGCTGATCGGCCTGTTCGGCACGCTCACCAGCCTGATGAACACGCTCCAGGTGATCGAGGTCCTGAAGGACCCCACGGTGAACGACTTCGTCACCGGCTTCAGCGAGTCGCTCGTGTGCGTCGTGCTCGGACTGTTCGTGGCCCTGTTCTGTTTCGTGGCGTTCTTCTGGCTCGATGCTCGGCTGACGCAGCGCACGCTCGCCGTCCGCGACGTGGCCGAGGATCTGGTGCGCGACGCCGCGGACCGGACGTCCCGGCGCTGAATCAAGGGCGCACGACGTTGGGCGCACCGGCCGCCAGGTTCAGCGCCACGCGCGCGACCACGTCCTCGCCGTGCAGCAGCACGAGCGTCGTCGCCTCCTCGTCGAGCGAGATCACGGCCGAGCGCCCGGCGAGGATCGGCATCCACGGTCCGTACGTGGGGCCGTCGCCGCGCATCACCGTGAGCACCATCGGCTCGCCGGCGGCGTCGAGCACGCGGAAACCGTCGGCCCGCGTGATGGGCTCGTCGAGCTCGACCTGCATCTGCAGGCGCAGCCGGACGACGATCGCGATCGCCTCCACGTCGTCCTCGCGCTCGAGCTCCGTGCCGTCGAACAGGATCGCGTCGCCGGTCACGAGGATGGAGGCGTCCCCGGGAACGTCCGTGAACACGAACGTCCCGTCGTCGCCCGTCACCTGCTTCTGCGCCTGCGCGGCGTCCGCCACGCGTCCCCCGCCGGACAGCGGGACCACGTAGGTCGTGCGGAAGAGCTGCACGAGCGCGCCCGGCACGGGCTGACCGCGCTGGCTGACGACGCGGCCGGCCACGCGCTCGTGGAGGTCGTGCGTCGGGAGCACGAGCTCGACCGGCGAGTCCGCGGCCGAGAGTCCCGGGCTCTCGACGCTCAGCAGGTTGCGCGGGTCGAGCGCCTGCACCCGATACTCGCGCGCGAGCAGGCCGTCGATCGCGAACGTGCCGTCCGCGGCCGTGACCTCGTAGCTCCAGAAGCGCTCGTCGCCGCGCGCGAGCGATTCCGTCGCGAGAACGAGCTCGCCGATCTGGCCGAAGGGCGTCGTGTCGTCGAGCCAGACCCACGCGCCGGCGACCGGATCGCCGGCGGCGTCGACGACGCGGCCTTCGAGCCGCGCGGGCGGACCGCCGAGCCGCAGCACGATCCACGCGGGCCAGCGCGGCGCGCCGTCGGCTCCGCGCTCGGGCTCGAAGACGGCCGGCAAGTGCCCGCGCTTCGCCGCCCTCAACGGCGGCTCGGCGCCGGTCTCGCGCACGTCGAGCGTGAACGCGCCCTGCCGATCGGACAGCGTGCTGTCGCCGCGCGCGGCCACGCGTGCTCCTTCCACGAAGGCGCCGGCCTCGTCGAGCACGACGCCGCGCACGAGGCCGTCCTTCGCGAGCGGGCGCGCGAGCACGATCACGTGCGCCGGATCGGAGGCCTGCGGTGCCGGTTCCGAGTGCGCTTCGTAGCCGCCGAGCGCCGCGCTCAGCGCGGCCGCGTCGAGCGCGGGGACGTCCGCCAGCGCGTACGCGCCGTTCGCGTCCGTGCGCGCGCGCCAGCGCAGCGCGAGTGCGTAGTCGAGCGCGAGCCCCCACTCGATGCCGAAGCTGCTCGGAAGGCGCAGCTCGACGTCGGCGCCGGCGATCGGCTGACCGGTCTCGTCGACCACGAACCCGCCGACGGCGATGCGCGGCGCCACGACGACCAGGGGCCGCGTCTCGCCGAGCTCGCGCACGACGCCGGCCATCACCGTCGCATAGCGCGCGTCGGCGACGACGATCGTCTCGGCCGCGGCCTCGAGCCCGATCTCGAACCAGCCGCCGGCGCCGCTCGTGCAGCGCACGCTCGAATGGGCGAGGTCGCCGCTCTTCGTGCCGAGGACGAGCTCCAGGCCCGCGACGCCGTTGCCCGACGCGTCGAGCACGCGCCCGCGGACCGTGCGCGGGCCGGTGAGCGTTGCTGGAGGCGTCGGCGCGGGCTCGGTCTCGGTCTTCGCCACCGGCGCGGACACCGGCGCGCGCTCGGTCGGCGACGTTTCCTCGTCGGCCGGCGGCGCAGACGCGCGCGTGTGCTCCGCATCACCGCTCGGCGAGCGCTCGGGCTCCGCGACCGCGACCCGCGTGACGGCCTCCGCCGGACGTTCGCGCTCCGGCGACGAGCGCCACAGCGCCCAGCCCACGACCAGCGACACGACGACGACGGCGGCGACGATCTTCATGGCGGGAACTCCGAGGGCCGCGACCGGAGCCAGCGAAGGCTGCCGGAGCAACGGTGCGAGGGCCTGGAGCCATGCCGTGCGTCCACCGCCGCGCGCGAGCCGCTCGCGCAGTCGCTCGAGCGCCCGCGTGAGCCGGCTGTTCACGGTCGCGACGGAGGTCGACGTGCGGCGCGCGATCTCGCGCTGCGGCAGCCCTTCGAAGAAGCGCAGCAGCACCGTGCTGCGGTAGGGCTCCTCGAGCTCGAGCACGGCCTCGACCAGCGTGCGCTGGACCGCGGCGCGCTCGACGAGCTCGTGCGCCGAGGGCAGGGCCTCGTCGCGCGCCGCCGCTCGCTCACGACGCTCGCGCCAGCCGCGCTCGCGCCCGAGGTCCCGCCAGCGGTTGCGCAGCACCGTCGCGAGCCAGCCCCGCAGCGGACGGTCGTCGCGCGGCGGTCGCTCGAGCGCCGCCACCCACGCGTCCTGCACGAGGTCCTCGGCGAGGTGCACGTCCGCCGCGAGCCCGCGCGCCAGCGCCCGGATCCACTCCGTCTGCGCCAGCAACGCCGAGACTTCCGCACGCGTGGCCATGACTCCACCGTCCGGCACGATGTCGCCCGCGATTCCGATGCCGGATTCTCCGTGCGTCACGGGGCGCACGGCGAACGAGCTGCGTAAGCGGGCGCGCGTGCCTTGCTAGACTCGCCTCGTCGCGGAAGTGGCGAAACTGGCAGACGCGCAGGACTTAGGATCCTGTGGGGCAACCCGTGCGGGTTCGACTCCCGCCTTCCGCACCATCAAGCTCCCTGCTTCACACGACGCGCGTGCCGCTACCCGACAGCGTACGCTCCGGCGCACACGGGACGGGAGCGATCCAGACGGGAGAGCACGATCCTCGTTCTCGGATGCGGAGCGGCAGTCGGACTGCTCGGTGGGCTGATCGGCCTCGGCGGAGCGGAGTTCACACTTCCCTGCTCAACGGGCTCTTCCGTTTCGTCGCGCTGACCACGTTGCCTTTCGGGGCCGTCGCAGAACGCTGGGAGTTCTGGCGCTTCTTCTTCCCGGCACGCTTGCAGGCGCACGGATCGGCGCTAAGCCGCCGCCGCGAGGGCTGCGCCGTCCTACCGCGGGATCTCCGGCGACTCCTTCTTCCTGTGGAAGGGATCGACCGTAGTCCTTCTCTTCGGCATCTCTCCAGTGATGGACGTCAGCGTCTCGACCGTCATGCGCTCCCGCTCACGGATCAGGTCTCCACTCTCGCGGCGCAGTTGCTCGAGGCGCTCGGGGTCGGCGACACGAAGGCGATAGACGTATGCGTCGTCGCCCGACTCGACCAG
>Ga0111538_10010042_pt1 | contig 12606 bp, 8 predicted proteins | sample SoiMethybrSBSTD1_FD_79669 | JGI IMG/M metagenome (GOLD analysis project Ga0111538, IMG submission 79669) | Bulk soil microbial communities from a Populus tree surrounding site in Tennessee, USA - Soil MetaG P. TD hybrid SBSTD1 (version 2)... | ecosystem: Environmental > Terrestrial > Soil > Tree...
GTCGAGGTCCTGCAGGCCGCGGGGGCTGAAGGCGAGCCCGCTGCGCCAGGCGTAGAGAGCGGCCGCCTTGAGGCCCCAGGGCAGGCCGACGAGGCCGCTCGCGGTGAAGACGTGCGGCACGGACTGGTTCGAGGGGCCGAAGTCCGCCTCGGGATCGTTGTTGTTGCTGAAGGTCGAGCCCACCCCGCCCGTCAGCAGGTTGTCCTTGTTCTTCGAATACGTGTAGGAGACGAGGAACGAATACCGGTGCGTGTAGCGCTTGGCCAGGGCCACGGCCAAGCCGTCGTAGTCGATGTGCCCCTCGTAGGTGACCTCGTTGATCCGCGGTCCGCCGTCCGTGGTCTGGCCGAAGTTCGGGCTGCCGGGCGCGGCCGGGAAGAGGTTCACGATGCGCCGGGTCAGGAGGTCGTGGCTGCGCCGGTGCACGTAGGTGGCGGACACACTGAGGTCCGCCATCAGCTTCTGCTCGACCCCGAAGCTGAAGGCGTTCGTCACCGGGGTGAGATCGTTCGAGTAGCGCGACACCTCGCGCGTGGTGGACAGCGGCCCGCGCGGGAAGAAGGAGAGGACCCGGTTGCCCACCGTCGATCCGCCGGGCACGTCGAAGAACTCCCAGTCCGTCCCCGGATACGTCCGTTCCAGGAGCGCGAGCGCCTGCGCGGGCGTCATCCCCGAGAGCTGCTGGATGTTGTCGGCATTCACGACCGGCGGCGCCGCCGCGTTGGGCACCGCGATGCCGAGCAGGTTGTACAGGGCCAGTGGATTCCGGCGCAGGTCGTTCGCGAACCCCACGTAGGCGGGGTTCTCCGCGGGGCCGCGCGTCCCCGGTCCTGTCGGGAACCCCGACGTGATCACGAGGTCGATGAGCGAATCCGTGTAGTCCGAGCCCAGACGCGGGAGGGCCACGTCGAAAGCCGAGCGCGTGAAGATCCCGCCCTTCTCGGGCACGGTGGCCGCGGCCAGCAGGAGGTTGCGGTCGTAGAAGCGGCCCCAGTTGGCGCGCACCACCGTGGTGCCCCTGGCGCCCACGTCCCAGGCCGCGCCCAGGCGGGGAGCGAAGTTGTCGTTGTCGTCGCCGAAGAGGCTCGACTTGTCGTAGCGCAAGCCCAGGTTCAGGGTCACGCCGTACCCCGCCTTCCAGGTGTCCTGCACGTACCCGCCGTAGTTCTTGTCGCTGATGTCGAGGTCGAGGGTCTTGCCGACCTCGGGCAGGGTGATGAAGAAGCGCGCCGCGGACTGCGCGAAGCCGAGGCGGTTGAAGCGCTCGGCGTTGTCCGCGATCGCGGTGGGCGAGAGGAAAGCGGCCGAATATTCGACATCGTTGACGACGTCGTCGAAGCCGTCCACGCCCGTGTCGTTGAAGTCCCAGCCCGCCTTGACCTCGTGGTTCCCACGCCCGCCGGGATTCCAGGTGAAGCTCTGCGCGAGCTGGAAACGCTTGCTGTGGCGGTCCTGCTTGCCGTTGAAGGGCGCGCCCGTCTGCTGGAAGCCGCTGGCCAGGAGGATGAGGATCGGCTCGAAGCGGCCCTCGCGGTCGAGGTTGCTGCCCCGCTGCCCCTTCTGGTACGAGACCGAGCTCTCCAGGAACGTCGAGCCGGACAGAACGGCCGTGTGGCGCAGGATGCCGGAGTTCGCGGTGTCCGAGATGGCGGAGGCGGCGCTGGGCAGGGCGATGGTGCCGAGCACGGGCGAGCTGATCTCGCCCGAGTCGTCCTCGTCGCTGCGGTTGCCCTGCAGGAGGAGGCGCTGCCGCGGGCCCAGGTTCACGTCCAGCTTCAGCATGCCGTTCCAGCGGTTTGTCTCGGGCGCGATCGCGAAGTCCTCGACTCCGCCCGGCGTAGCCGCGCCGCTGGCCACGAAGGCCGGGATCTTCGAGAGGTCGAAGTTGATGCCGCGCGTCTCGTCCAGCTTCTCGAAGGCGCCGAAGAAGAAAACCTTGTCCCGCTTCACGGGGCCGCCCACCGTCCCGCCCCACTGGTAGCGCTCGAGCTTGGGCGCCTCCTGGTCGGGCACGTTGGAGGCATCGAGCGAGTCGTTGCGAGCGAAGAGGAAGGCGGAGGCCTGCCAGTCGTTGCTCCCCGACCGCGTCACGATGTTCGTCACCCCGCCCTGGGCACGTCCGAACTGCGCCTCGTAGCCGGTGGTGATGACCTCGAACTCCTGGATCGAGTCCTGGGTGTAGCGCACGAACGGTCCGCCCGTGAGCGGGTTGTTGTTGTCGGCGCCGTCGACGAGGAAGGACAGGGCGGCCGTGCGCTCGCCGAAGATCGAGATCTGGTCCAGGTCGCCGCCGGGAGCGCCGCCGGTGGCGGGAGTGGCTCCGGGCACGAGCTTCACGAGGTCCACGAACTCGCGGCCGTTCAGGGGCAGGGCGTCGATCGCCGTCTCCGCGATGCGCGTCGAGACCTCGGAGCGGCGCGTATCCACGACGGGCGGCTCCGCCACGACGTCGACCGATTCCTCGCGGCCGGAGGGCCGCAGGACGAAGTCGATCCGCGTGGTGGCGTCGATGGCCACCTCGACCGACTTGCGGACCTGGGTCGAGAACGACTGCAGCTTGGCCTCCACGCTGTAGCTGCCGGGAGGAAGGAGGGCCACGCGGTATTCGCCGCTGGCGCTCGAGATGACGCTCTGCCCGTCCGCGGTCAGCCGTCCGCCGCGCACGGTGACCGTCGCCCCGGGCAGCACGGCGCCGCTTTCGTCCTTGAGGGTGCCGGACACGGACCCCGTGATCTCCTGCGCTTGCACGGAGGCGATGGGGGCGAGGGCGGTGGACAGGACGAGGGCAAGGCTACGCATCGCGCCGCGGGCGGAACGGCTCACTTCGAAGGTCCTCATGACGGGGATGTCCTCAGGAATGGTCCTCGCTCAGCGCGCCTTCACCTCGATGAGCACGGGGAGCGAATCGGGAGCGGGAAAGGCGCCGCGCGGCGAGCCGGTCGGCACCGCGCTGGCGTAGGGACGGAACCGGCTCGGGAAGCCGGTCAGCCGCGTCGTGTTGTACACGCCCCACTGCGGGCCGATGAAGAGCGGGATGCTGGGCGCGTCCTGCACGTACTTCTTCTGCAGCTCGATGGCGAGGGCGGCTATCTCCGCCGCGTCGGACGTGGCCTCGAAGCGGCGCAGGATCTTCTCCGCCTCCGGGTCCCCGAAGCGATGGAAGTTCAAATCCGCCTTCTCGCCGATCGGGCGCACGAGCGCACCATCCATCTGGCCGCGGTAGAACTCGTAGGGCGTGGGGCCGCGGCTGCCGAAGCCCAGGCTCATCTCGAAACGCCCGCGCTTGAGCGCGTCGTCCCACGCATTGTATTCGAGCGTCTTCACCGTCACCGCCACGCCAAGCTCGGACAGGTTCTGGCGCATGATCTCCGCCGCCGCCAGCCAGTCCGTCCAGCCCTGCACGGTCTGGAAGGTGTAGCGCATCGGCTCGGTGCCCGCGACCCGGATCCCGTCCGCGCCCCGGGCCAGGCCGGCGGCGTCGAGCAGCTTGTTCGCTTCCGCGACGTCGCGCCGCGTCCAGGGATCCTGGGCGAGCGTCGGGTCTTTCCATTTCTTCTGCGAATCGGCCAGGCCGGTGGCGTCCGCGGCCGGTGCGTAACCGTTGAGCGCCTCCTTCGTGAAGCGCGGGCGGTCGAGGGCCATGCTCAGCGCCTTGCGGACACTCTTGTCGTCGAACGGCTTGCGGTGCGTGTCGAGGTACAGGAGTACGGTGGGACCCGCGTCCGGATACCAATATTGATGACGGGCGGGATCGGCGGCCACCCACTCCTTCTCGATGTCGGGGAAGAAGAGGGACGCCCAGTCCACCTGGTTCGCGACCAGGGCCTTCACGATTTCGGCGTTGCTGCGGTACAGGGGCACCCGCAGCACGTCTACGCCGGGCTTCCCCGTCTGCCAGTAGCTGGCATTGCGGCCGAGCTCGTACACCGTGGGCTCGAACTTGAGCACGGTGACGAACGGTCCGGTGGCCACGGGCGACGGGTCGTCGAAGGTCGCGGGCTGGGCGACGTCCTTCCACTTGTGCTCGGGCACGATGACCTGCTCGCCGAGGTAGACCGCGCCCGGCGTGTACGGCCGCTTGAGCTTGAACTCGACGCTCTGGGCGTCCTTCGCGGTCACGCTCTCCAGGAACTGCCACACCCCGTCGTGATCGAGAGCGGGATGGCGGCGCATGAGGTCGAAGGTGAAGGCGACGTCGCGTGCGCTGAAGGGCTGGCCGTCGGACCAGCGCACCCCCGCCCGCGTCGTGATCCGGAAGGTCAGGTTGTCCGCGCTCCAGGAGAAGGCGGAGGCCAGCCAGGGAGTGAAGGCGCCCGACGCGCGATTGCTGATGAGGAGCGGCTCGTAGATCCCGGCCCAGGTGGGCCACCGGGATTCAGCGTCGCTGCGGAAGGGGTTGAACGAGCGCGTCCAGGTACCTTGCCGTGGGCCGACTACGGCGGTGAGGACGGAGCGCGCGGTGGCTGGGGGAGCCTGCGCTCCCGCCGTCGCGGCCCCCAACGCGACCAGCACGACGGCCATCCCGAGTGCTTCTCGGCAACTCGAGCCGCATCTCGTCGGTGCCATGGCGCCTCCCCTCAGGAGGGGTTGGAACGAGCCAAATCATACGCCCGTCAGGATGAAAGCGCGTTCACACCGTGCGACCGATCACACACGCACGCACGCCTCAGGCGGAGAACCCGTGTTGCTGGCGATGGTACGGGCCGTCGAAGGTCTGGCTCGACTTGAACAGCTCGAAGCGCCCGTCCCCCGCGACGTCCTTCACGCGCGCGACCAGGCTCGCCTTCTCGTCGTCGGTGAGCGGGCGGAAGCCGCGGGCCAGGGCCGCCGCCTGCTTCAAGTGCTCGAGGGTGGTGAGGCCCACGACCTGCGACGAGACGGGCTGGCTCAGCGCGTAGCGATAGCACTCCTGGGCACTGAGGCCCGAGGCCTCCATGATGCCGCGGGGATGGCTGCCGCCGTAGCCCTTCATTCCGATGACGCCGACGTTGCGCCGGAGGCACTCCGGCACCACCTCCTTCTGGAAGCTGCGGTAGTGCGCGTCCATCACGTTGATGGGCATCTGGGCCGTGTCCCACTCATGCGGCTTGCCGAGCATCTTGAGGTGGATGGCGGGGTGCTTGTGGCCGGTGAAGCCGATGAAGCGGACCTTGCCCGCCTTCCGCGCTTCGAGCGCCGCGCGCAGGCCGCCCCTCTCGAACACCCAGTCGGGATCGTTGTCGTAGACCATCTCGTGGAACTGCCAGAGGTCGATGTGATCCGTGCGCAGCCGGCGCAGGCTGTCCTCGAGGCACTTCATCGAGCCCGCGTAGTCGCGGTTGCAGTTCTTGGTCATGAGGAAGACCTTCTGGCGCCGTCCGTCCATGGCCAGGGCCTTGCCCATCAGCTCTTCGGACCGTCCGTCGTGGTAGTCCCAGGCGTTGTCGAAGAACGTGATGCCCTCGTCGAGAGCCGCGTGCATGAAGCGCGCGGCCTCCGTCTCGTCCGCGATGGTGCCGATGTGCCAGCCCCCGAGGGCAAGGATGGAGACGCGCTCGCCCGTGCGACCGAGCACGCGCGTGGGCAGGCCGCCGGGACCGGTGGCGGTCGTCTGCGCGACCACCTCATGAGCCAGGGCGCCCACCGCAGCGGCGCCTACCGCCGCCTGCTTGAGGAAATCCCTCCGCGTGGCTTTGTCGGACATGGCCGCCTCCGTTTGGCGGCGATGTTACTCGTAAACGGTATGGCGTTTCCCGTAGCGATCAGGCGTGCAAGCGATGCGCTCGCGGCGGGAGCGCCGAGCGGAGCGCGAGGGGGACAGGCCCTAGTGCCCACGAAACACGCATGTTCGTTCGTCGCGTCGCGTCCGCTCTTCCGTCGTGCTTCGCCGGCACGTTCGTTGCTGTCGTGGCCGCCGCTCCGTCCATCGCACCGAGAGAGGGGAATCATGCGCCCGAAGGCGTTGCTGCCGGCCGTGCTCCTCGCGCTGACCGCCGCGCGCGTCTCCGCGCAGACGATCGAGGACAGCGTGATGATGCGCAAGAACAGCCTCTGTACCGCCGTGCTGTACTCGCACGACCGCTGGGAGAGCTACTGGGAGGGCCCGCTCAAGCGCGTCAACGGGAACATCGGGAAGATCACCACCCAGAGCGTGGCCGGGATGGTCGACTACGGGGTGACGGACCGTTTGAACGTCATCGCCTCGCTGCCCTACGTGTGGACGGAAGCCAGCCAGGGCGTCCTGCACGGCGTGAGCGGATGGCAGGACCTCACGGTGGCGGCGAAGTTCAACCTGCTGGAAACGGACTTCACGCGCAGCGGGTCGCTGCGCACGATCGTCGCCGTGTCCGCGGGCACGCCGATCGGCGACTACACGCCGGACTACTATCCGCTCTCGCTGGGCAGCGCCAGCAACCGCCTCTCGGGAAGGCTGACCTTGAGCTTCCGCGCCAAGCGGGGCTGGTACCTCGACGGCACCTCCGCGTACACGTGGCGCGACAACGTGACGCTGGACCGGGCTTCCTACTACACGAACGACCAGCTCTTCTTCAGCGACCAGGTGGCCATGCCCGACGTGTTCGACTACACGGTGAGAGCGGGCTACCGCCGGCCGGGGCTGGACATCCCGATCTCCTTCTCCCAGCAGATCACGCGGGGCGGCGGCGACATCCGCCGCCAGGACGCGCCGTTCGTGTCGAACCGCATGAACTACCAGAAGGTGGACGCCCTCGTCACCTACGACCTTCCGATGATGAAGAACCTTTCCGTCCGGGCCGCGGGCTCGTACGTCGTCCACGGCCGGAACGTGGGACAGGCGACCACGGTCACCGCCGGCCTGCTGTACACCTTCCACTTCGGATCATGAGGGCATCTTCCATGAGAGGGCTCCGCCGCTCTTCGTGCGCGACCGTGATCACCGTCGTCCTGGCCCTGGCCGGCTCCGGCTGCAACCAGGACATCCCGACGTTTGGCGATCTCTCCCCCAACACTCCGGCCAGCGGTGACGCGGGGGCGGCCAACTGGCGCATGATCGTCCTCTCCGGTCCCGCAGACTTCCCGGTGCCCGCGCCCGCGCCCGCGACGTCGGATGCGTATCGGGCGGAGCTGGCCACGATCAAGGCCGCGCAGGGGGCGATCACGGATGCCCAGCGCGCGTCCATCGAGTACTGGAGCGGCGGCGGCGTGCTGCGTTGGAACGAGATCATGCGCGAGCTGGTGGCCAAGGCCGACCTGCCGCCCGCGCCGCGCAACGGAACCTACCCGGCCCCCGACCCCGAGAACCCGTTCGCGGATCCCAATTTCCCCTTCGGCAACCCGCCCTACGCCGCGCGCGCCTACAGCTACGTCAGCCTCGCCCAATACGAAGCCTTGAAGGTGGCCTGGTTCTACAAGTACCAGTACAACCGGCCCTCGCCCTCGAAAGTCGACAGCGGCGTCCAGGCCCTGATGCCCACGACCGACCTCCCCGCCTATCCTTCCGAGGACGCCGTCCTCTCCGGCGTGTCCGCCGAGCTCCTCAAGATCCTGTTCCCCACTTCCACGGAAGAGATCACGCGCCGGGCGGCCGAGCAGCGGGAGGCGGCGCTCCTCTCGGGGAAGGCCGCGGCCAGCGACATCGCCGCCGGTCTCGCCCTGGGCAAGGCGATCGCGCCCGTGTTCGCCGCGCGGGCCGCCGCCGACGGGTTCCGGACGGCGGGCGGCTCGCCCGCGGCCACGCAGGCTCTCTCCAATGCCACCGCCGCCAAGGGCGAGGTTCCGTGGCACAGCCTGGAGACGCCGCCCCGGCCGCCCATGCTCCCCGCTTTCGGGCAGGTCCGGGCCTGGATGATGACGCCCACGGACATCGTGCGGGAGCGCCCCGGCCCGCCGCCCTCGACCTCGTCCGCGCAGATGCAGCAGGAGCTGGCGGAGGTCAAGAACGCCGTCGACAACATCTCCCGCGCGCAGCTCGCCATCGTCTATAAGTGGGCGGACGGTGTGAGCACGCCCACGCCCCCCGGCCACTGGAACGCCATCGCGTCGGAATACGTCGCGGGCGCCCACTTCAGCGAGGTCCGCGCCGCCCGCGCCTTCGCCCTCCTGAACATGGCGATGCACGATGCCGCCGTGGGCTGCTGGGACGTGAAGTTCACCTACTTCAACCCGCGGCCTTCCCAGCTCGACCCGAACATCCGGACCGCGATCGGCCTGCCGAACTTCCCGGCCTACACCTCGGGGCACTCGACCTTCTCCGCCGCCGCCGCCGCCGTCCTCTCCTACCTGTTCCCGAGCGGCGCCTCTGCTTTCGCCGCCATGAAAGAAGAAGCGGCCATCTCGCGCCTCTACGGGGCCATCCACTACCGGTCGGACATCGAGGTCGGCAAGGACCACGGCCAGCGCATCGGTGGCTACACCGTCAGCTTCGCGAGGCAGGACGGCGCCAACTGAGGGCCTTCAGCGACCGGCGCCCTCACGACGCTCCACGGTCTTGAGCTGCAACGCAGGCACGCCGCCGCGCTCCACCGGTGTACCGGTCAGGGTCACCTTCTCGCCGGCCAGGCCCGCGATCTGCTCCTTCACCGGGAACGGACGCGCCCCCAGCAGCACGAACACGCGGCCGTCTTCGGCGAGGAAGCCGGCCGTGACCCCGCGCGCGAGGCAGGCGTTCCCACATCCCGCGTGTTCGGGGCCGGAGGCGCCGCGGGTGAGATAGCAGTGGAGGTCGACGACCTCGCCCGCAAGAGTCACGTCTGCGGTGTCCGCCGAGCGCACGGAGCCGCCCCCCATCCCCAACATGCCGGCCACGGCGATGGCCATTCCCGCCTTCTTCATGTCCGCCTCCAATGACCGCAGGCTAGGCGGCTTCCGGGCCCGGCACATCGGCGGGCGGACCTAGCGCCTGTCTACAACTTTCGACGTATTCCGCGGCGAGTCGCGAGGGGGTACCTTTACGGCAGCCATGGCCCCCGAGACGGACACTCCACGCGGCCTGCGCCTGGCCGGTCTCCTCGTCTGGCTTCTGGTCGGGATCCCCACGGCCCTGCAGGGGACGGGCCGTCTCGAATCCTTCGCGGTCTGGCTCGGCGGCTTCCTCGTCTTCGGCGCGCTGTTCGCCGCGACGACCGACGGGAGATCGCATCCGCCGGCGGTGGCAACGGCGGCGTTGTTCGCCCAGGCCGCAGCCGTCATCGCGATCACGGCGGTCCAGTGCCGCGGCTACGAGGGCACCCTGCTCGTGCTCGTCGCCATGCAGATCGGCGGGCGGATGCCGCCTCGTACGGGACTCGCATGGGTCGCGCTGCAAACGCTCGCTCTCGCCTGGGCCATCGCCCACCATTGGTCGCTCCGCCAGGCGCTCCTGCTGGCTCCGCCTTATCTCGGATTCCAGGTGCTCGCGCTGCTGGCCATGGCCGCCCTCGTCCGCGAGACGCGGGCCGCGGCCGAGCTGGCCAGCGCGAACGCGGAGCTCGTCGCCACCCGCGAGCTGCTGGCGCAGACGGCGCGCGTCAACGAGCGGCTTCGCATCGCGGGCGAGCTGCACGATGCCATGGGGCATCACCTGGCCGCGCTCAGCCTGAACCTGGAGGCGCTGGCCCAGGACCACGCGGTGCCGCCGGCTCCGCTGGAGACGGCGCGCGCGCTCACCCGTCGCGTCCTGGACGACGTCGAGTCCGTCGTGGATTCGCTGGCGCGTCACGGCAACCTCGATCTGGCCCAGGCCCTGGCCGCTCTCGCCTCCGCGATCCCGCGCCCCCTCGTGCACATCGAGGCGCCCTCTCTCGTGCTCAGCGACCCCGAGCGCGCCCACGCCCTCCTTCGCTGCTGTCAGGAGATCGTCACCAACTCGGTCAAGCACTCCCAGGCCGCGAACCTCTGGATCTCGATCCGCATGACGGACGGCGTGGTGGAGCTCGAGGCGCGCGACGACGGGAGAGGCGCGGCGCGCGTGGCGGCCGGGCGCGGCCTCCAGGGGATGCGGCGGCGGCTGGAGGAGATCGGGGGCGCCCTTGAAATGAAGACGGGGCCCGGCGATGGCTTCCAGCTGCGCGCCACGCTGCCCGCAGGCACGGCGTGATCCGTATCCTGATCGCGGAGGACGAGACCCTCGTCCGCTCCGGGATCCGCACCCTGCTCGAGCGCCAGGAGGGGATGACGGTGGTCGCGGAAGCGACGGACGGCGAGGAAGCGCTGGCGCGCCTGCGCTACGGGATCGACGTCGCGCTGCTCGACGTGCGCATGCCGCGGCGCGGCGGCATCGAGGTGCTCGACGGCATGCGGGAATGGCCGTCGCCGCCGGCCTGCCTGCTCCTGACCACCTTCGACGACCGCGACGCCCTCCTCGCCGGAGTGCGCGCCGGGGCCCGCGGCTATCTGCGCAAGGACGTCACCATCCAGACCCTGGCCCGGGCCATCCGCGTGCTGGCCGAGGGGGGCACCTTCTTCCAGCCGTCGCTGACCGAGAAGCTGCTGCGCGGCGTCTCCCGCGTCGCCCGGCTGTCCGTGCCGGAGCCCGTCTTCATGGATCCCCTCACCACGCGGGAGACGGAGGTGATGCGGCTGGTGGCGGGCGGCTACAGCAACCGCGAGATCGCGGAAGCCCTGACCGCGGCCGAAGCCACGGTCAAGGTCCACGTCTCCAGCATCCTCTCCAAGCTGGGGGTGCGGGACCGGGTTCAAGCGGTCCTGCGCGCGCTGGAGAGCGGCCTGATCTAGGATTACTCCGCGTCGCGCCGCGAGAGCGGTTTCACGGGCGGAGGGCAACTTGAGCAAGAGCACATTCAGCGCCATGGCCGGGCCGAAGGCCAAGGGCGAAGCGCCGCGCATCGGCGTGGGCATGCTGGGCTACGCGTTCATGGGCAAGGCCCACTCCAACGCTTACAAGACCCAGCCGTACATGATGTATCCCCCCGTGGCCATCCCCGACCTCGTGGCCATCTGCGGGCGCGACGTGAAGGCGGTGCAGGAAGCGCAGAAGCGCTACGGCTACCGCAAGCACTACACGGACTGGAAGAAGATGCTGGACGACAAGGAAGTCCAGCTCTTCGACAACGGCGGCCCCAACGACGCCCACGCCGAGCCCTCCATCGCGGCGGCCCGGGCGGGCAAACACGTCTTCTGCGAGAAGCCGCTGGCGCGCACCGCGGCCGAAGCCAAGAAGATGCTGGACGCGGTGAAGAAGGCGAAGGTCAAGCACCAGGCCGCCTTCAACTACCGCTTCGTGCCCGCCGTGCGCCAGGCCTACGAGCTGATCAAGAGCGGCAAGCTGGGCCGGATCTACCACTACCGCGCCGTCTACCTGCAGGAATGGATCATGCCGCAGTACGAGACGCCCCTCATCTGGCGCCTGCAGAAGAAGCTCTCGGGATCGGGCGCCCTCGGCGACCTGGGCGCGCACATCATCGACCTCGGCCGCCATCTCATCGGCGAGATCGAGTCCGTGAGCGCGCTGACGCGCACGTTCATCGAGCACCGCGCGCGCCTCGACGGCAAGGGCACGGGCAAGGTGGACGTGGACGACGCGTTCGTGTCCGTGGTGGAGTTCGAGAACGGCGCCATCGGCACCCTGGAGGCCACGCGCTACGCGGGCGGGCGCAAGAACCACAACCGGTTCGAGATCAACGGCGAGAAGGGCACGATCGTGTTCGATCTCGAGCGGCTCAACGAGCTCGAGGTCTACTGGGTGGACGAGGAGCCGAAGGAGACGCGCGGGTTCCACCGCGTGAACGTCACCGAGGGATACCATCCGTTCATCTCGAACTGGTGGCCCCACGGCCACATCATCGGCTGGGAGCACGCCATGATCCACGAGGTGAACCACCTGCTCGACTGCATCGTGAACGACAAGGACGTGGCCCCGCTGGGCGCGGATTTCGAGGACGGCTACCGGTGCGCGGTCATCTGCGATGCGATTGTGGAGTCGGCGCGGTCGAAGAAGCAGGTGAAGTGCAAATACTGAAAAAATGGATGGCCTGAGGGGCCCCCGTAAAGGCTATATAGAGGTCGGGCCCCGCGGCTGGCGGGGTCATCAGAACAACGGAGTTACGTCATGAGCAAAGAATTCAAGCCCGAATACATGCAGATGTCGGTCTTGACCGCCGCGCTTCAGGAGCTGACTCCGCGCGACAAGCGGCGTCAGGATCCCGACCTCGCGGTCGAAGACTGGATCCGTTTCGGGCGCGATCTGGGCGTGCACCGCCTCCAGCTCTCCTCCGCGCTGCCCGAGGAGCTGGCGGACGTGCCGCCGGAGGCCATGCTCGATCCGGTGGCGGATCACCTGAACGTGCTCAAGCCGCTCGACGCCAGCCGCGTGCGGCGCATCCAGTCCGCCCTCAAGGCCTCCGAGATGAGCTTCTCGGACCTCGGCTACTTCGACAACATGCTCGTCGGCGACGAGAAGCTGCGCCGGATCAAGCACGACTGGATGGTGAAGATCATGGACGCCGCCGTCGCCCTCGGGGTGAAGGCGGTGTGCGGCTTCGTGGGACGGAACGTGTCCCTCGACATGGACCAGAACCTCGAGGACTTCGAGCGCGGCTTCGTGCCCCTTCTGAAGGCGGCCAAGGACCGCGGCCTCGAGTACCGGCTCGAGCAGTGCCCGATGCCGGGCTGGAACACGACCGACTTCTGGCACAACCAGATCGGCTACAC
>Ga0111538_10010044_pt1 | contig 12604 bp, 6 predicted proteins | sample SoiMethybrSBSTD1_FD_79669 | JGI IMG/M metagenome (GOLD analysis project Ga0111538, IMG submission 79669) | Bulk soil microbial communities from a Populus tree surrounding site in Tennessee, USA - Soil MetaG P. TD hybrid SBSTD1 (version 2)... | ecosystem: Environmental > Terrestrial > Soil > Tree...
CACACAGGCGTTTACGCAAGGGCCGAACCCCAACACCGCGAGCAGCGTCGCGGGTGACGCGTTTGCGAGCTTTCTGCTCGGCTATCCCGCCACGGGCGACGTCAACGTCGCGACGCCGGGGACCTACTACACCGACTACTACTCGGCGTTCATGCAGGACGACTTCCGCATCACGTCGAAACTCTCGCTGAACTTCGGCATCCGCTACGAGTACGAGCCGGGCATTTCCGCCAAGGACAATCGCTTCACCGTCGGTTTCGATCGCGATGCATTGTTCCCGATACAGGTGCCGGGCATGGAACTGCGCGGCGGTCTGATGTATGCCGGACTGGACGGGTATCCGACGCGTCAGGCGCAGCCGCTGAACAACGTCGCACCGCGCGGCGGGTTCGCGTACTCGGTGACCGAGAAGACCGTGATCCGCGGCGGCTATGGCCTCTACTGGGTGCCGCCGATCACCGACATCAATGAGGCCATGATCGGTGCGCGCGGCTACTCGGCATCCACCACGTTCTTGTCGAGCACCGACGGCGGACTGACGCCGGTCGGGACACTGTCGAATCCGTTTCCCAACGGCATCACCGAGCCTCAGGGCAACTCGCTCGGTCTTGCGACCGGCGCCGGCAGCGTCATCGACTTCGTCGATCAGGATTCCAAGCCTGGCTATGTGCAGCAGTACTCGCTCGACTTCCAGCGCGAGCTTCGTGGTCAGATGGCCATCGCTGTCGGCTACATGGGCAGCCGGTCTGAACGTCTTCCGATCGGTGGCACCGTGGACGCGACCATCAACATCAATCAGCTCGCTCCCGAGTATCAGGCGCTCGGCACGGCGTTGCAGCAGACGGTGCCGAATCCGTTCTTCGGCAACGCGGCGTTCGGCAACCTGAGCCGGTCCGCGACAATCGCCCGTGGCCAGCTGCTGCGGCCGTTCCCGCAGTTCGACAACGTGCTCATGCACCGCAGCAACCTGGCGAGCGCCCGCTACAACGCGCTCGTCACGCGCTGGACCAAGCGGATGACCAACGGCTATTCGCTTGACATCAGTCACACCTGGAGCCGGCTCGAGGACAACCAGTTCGGCGAGAGCAACACGTTCTCCAATCGCCAGCTCGGGGCGCTGAACAACTACGACCTCGACGGGGAGTACGGCGTCTCGCTCCTCGACGTCGCCCATCGTCTGAACGTCAACGCGACGTTTGTGCTGCCGTTTGGCGAGGGTCGCACGTGGCTCACGAGCGGTCTCGGCGACGTGCTTGCCGGCGGCTGGACGGTGACAGTGGCAGGTCGCTATCAGACGGGGTTCCCGCTGAACATCTCTCAGTCGAGCAACAACTCGAACTTGCTCGGCAGCCAGCAGCGTCCGAATGTCGTCGAGGGTGTTGAGGCGATGACGACCGGCAGCCAGGAGGAGCGCGCGATCACCGGATGGATCAATCCGGCGGCGTTCAGCCAGGCGCCAGCATTCACCTTCGGCAACGTGCCACGCACGAACCCCGACTGGCGTGGCCCAGGTCAGCGCACGACCGATCTGGCGATCTCCAAGACACAACGCATGGGCACGAGAACGATCGCGCTGCGTGTCGATGTCCTGAATCTCTTCGACGACCCGCTGTTCATCGGACCCATCACGACGTTCGGCACATCGAACTTCGGACAGATCACGCAGGTCGGCGGCTTTGCACGTTCACTTCAATTCCAGGTTCGCGTCGGCTGGTAGAAGCCGGTTCGTGGTTGGTGGTTCGTGGTTGGTGGTTGTTGGACAAGAACGTTTTTCTCTAGGAGCCACGATGAAACGCGTCACGCTTAGCTTTGCGCTCGCAGTTGCCGTCGCATCGTTCGCGGTGCTCATGTCGCCGACCGTCGCTGCCCAGGATGAACCTGGCGGTGGAGGTCGGAGAGCGCCGGCCACACCGCCGAAGCCCGGCGCACCCGAACCGATCGTCGGTGGGATTCGGCCGCCGATCATCGGCGCATCGGCGGGCGTCTCAGCGGGACATCCGCTGACGTCAGCCGCCGCGATGGAGATTCTGCTGAAAGGTGGCAACGCCTTCGATGCAGGCGTCGCCGCACTGCTGGTCGGCGGCGTCGTCGAGCAGGATCTGTATAGCCTCGGTGGCGAAGCGCTCGTTCTCGTGTATCCGATGACCGATAAGAAGGTGACCTCGGTCGTCGGTCAGGGCTGGGCGCCAAAGGGCGCGACGCTCGAGTGGTACAAGGCGAAGAACAAGACGCTTGATGGCGAGGGGCTCGACCCTGCGGTTATTCCCGGCGCGCTGCACTCTGCGCTGACCGTGCTCGAGAAGTGGGGCTCGATGTCGTTCGAGCAGGTCTCCGCGCGCGCGATTGAGTATGCGGAGAACGGTTTCCCGATGCGCCCGCGGACGGCCAACTCGATCCGAGGCAATCTCGAGTTCTTCAAATCGTGGCCCGACAACGCGCACTACTGGCTGAAGCCCGATGGATCCATGTACAAGCCGGGCGAAACTATCAAGCTCCCGACTCTGGCCAGCACGCTCAAGAAGATGGTCGAGGCCGAGCGCAAGGTGGGCAAGAAGAACCGGGCGAAGGGCGTCGTCGCCGCGCGCGATCGTTTCTACAAGGGCGACATCGCCGAGACGATGGTGAAGTTCCTGAAGGAGCACGGTGCTCCGTTCGACGTCAGTGATTTCGCCGAGTTCTACGCCAAGGTCGAGGAGCCGACGTCAACGACCTACAAGGGCTACACGATCTACAAGCAAGGCTTCAACAGCCAGGGCCCGCAGCTGCTGCAAACGCTGAACATCCTCGAGAACTTCGATCTGCGTGCGATGGGGCACGACAGCGCCGACTACATCCACACCGTGATCGAGGCGATGAAGCTGTCGTACGCCGATCGCGATACCTACTACGGCGATCAGGCGTTCGTGAAGACACCGGGTGAGGGATTGCTCTCGAAGGAGTACGCCAAACAACGCGCGGCGATGATCGATCCCAAGCACGCGTCGAAGTCCTTCATTGCCGGCGACCCGCTGCCGTTTGACTCGAGCGTGAAGCAGTGGTCGTTCTGGAAAGCGAATGAGGTCGCGGACGAAGCGCTCCTGGACATTCCGATGGTCGAGCTGCTCGCGTCGAACGGCATTCCGAAGGACACGACACACGTGTCGGTTATCGATAAGGAAGGCAACATGTTTGACGCGACGCCGAGTGGCGGCTGGATCGGCGGCGCGGTGATTCTCGCCGATACCGGCATCGCGATGAGCGTCCGCGGCGAGCAGTTCTGGCTCGACGAGACGCGCGCCGCCCAGTTGCGGCCTCGCGCGCGACCGCGATATACGCTCACGCCGAGTCTGATCCTGAAAGACGGCAAGCCCTTCATGGCGCTGGGCACGCCAGGTGGTGACAACCAGGAACAAACCATCCTGCAGGCCTTCCTCAACGTCGTCGAGTTCTGGGATGACTGGTATCCCAACCTCCACACCGCATTCGCATGGCCGCGCTTCCAAACGATGCACTTCTACGGATCGGTGTGGCCGCATCGAGCCGGGTTCAATCGGATGAATGTGGAAGTGCCGATTCCGAAGAAGGTGTTCGACGAGCTGAAAGCCCGCGGGCACGAGATCACCGAGACACGGCAGTACGGCATCTCCGGCTGTGCGACGGGTGTGATGATCGATCCCGCGACTGGCAATCGTCTCGCTGGTGCTGATGCGAGGAGAGACTGCTACGCGATGGGGTACTGAGACCGCAGAGGGAACAGAGGTCACAGAGTTTTCTCAACACAGAGATCACAAAGGCCACAGAGGCTACAGAGATTGGATTTCTCTGTCCTCTGTGGCCTCTGCGTTTAAAGGCTCTTCTCTGTATCCTCCGCCTCCGTGATCTCGAATCCGACAACTCTGCGCCCTCGTCTTCACTCCCGCCGAAATTGTTTCGTGCGCACCGCTTCGACGATCAACTCGCCGCACTGAGATCGCCTCGCGTCGATCGCACCCGACATTCTTGACGGCCGCTGAAATGTCAATCCGACAAGACTGCGTGTCGCGCGCAACGTGACCGTCGCGTGCGATTGATCGCCGCATGTGCGAAATCGCGTGTGTTTATGCGGGTCAATCGATCGTTCGTGCTACGCGGTTCACACGCAGGCGCGATGGAACTGCACTTGCTTTGCATCGTGTCAGGAGTTCGAAATGGCATGAGGATTCGCCGGGTTCACTTCTTCCTCGCCTGCTCGGCACTGTTCGCCTCGTCTGTCGCCGACACGGCTTCTCAAACTTCACCTCAAGGGCCACGTCCCGCGCCGAGCGTTGCTGCGACGCCGGCACCGGTGACGCCGGTCGCGGCGCACGCTGAGCCAGTCGTGCCGGCAAAAGCGTTCGTCGATACCTACTGCGTCACGTGCCACAACCAGCGACTGAAGACGGGCGGCCTCGCGCTCGATGCGCTGGATATCGGAAACGTCGGCGAGCACGCCGCGGATTGGGAGAAGGTGGTCGTCAAGCTGCGCGCCGGACTGATGCCGCCATCAGGTGTGCGGCGGCCGGCGCAGACAGTGATAGACGAGTTCACCTCGTCGCTCGAGTCCGCACTCGATCGCGCGGCGATGGCCAACCCGAATCCGGGTCGCACCGAGCCGCTCCACCGACTGAATCGCGCCGAGTATCAGAATGCGGTGCGTGACCTGCTTGGCTTCGAGGTGGACGCCTCGAACTGGCTTCCCACCGACGAGATCAGCTACGGCTTCGACAACATTGCCGGCGTTCTCAAGCTGTCGCCGCTGCTTGCTGAAAGGTATCTGACGGCGGCGCAGAAGATCTCGCGCCTCGCGCTTGGTACACCGGCCCCGCCGAATGGCGATCTCTATCGCGTGCCCGACCAGCTCGATCAGGATGTTCGGCTCGAGGGCATGCCGGTGGGCACGCGCGGCGGGACGCGCGTCGATTACCTCGCACCTCGGGACGGCGACTACGACATCAAAGTGCGTGTGGGTCGCGGGATTGACTCCGACATCCCGCACTTCGTCGGTGAGCAGAACCTCGAGATCAGCGTCGACGGTGAGCGTGTGCACGTCTTCACGCTGCCGGCCACACCTGGCGAGGATCTCAACATCGAACGTCAGGTGGCGAGAGCGCCTGGCACTGGACCGGAGCGCCGGCCACGCGCTGTGGACGCGAACGGCGATCCGATTCCGGACGAAGCCGCGCTCGCGCGGCGAAAGCTGGACGACGACTGGGTCATCCGCGTGCCCATCAAGGCTGGGCTGCACGAGATCCGCGCGACGTTTCTGATGAAGACCAACGCGGTCTCGGAAGGATTCCGTCGGCCGTTTCTCAAGCCCTACATCGGCCGCGGTCCGACCGACAACCGCGAGACGCGGGAAGGCGCAGCGCTCCGCGAGATGGAAATCATGGGCCCGATCAATCCGGGCGGCGCCACGACATCTCTGACCTATCAGCGAGTCTTCGTCTGCACAGCAGCGAAAGCAGCCGATGAGGCGCCCTGCGCAAAGACGATTCTCTCGAAGCTGGCGCGGCGTGCGTACCGTCGTCCGGTCACGGACGCCGATCTGAAGATCCTGATGGATTTCTACCGCGAGGGCCGTGCGTCTGGAACGTTCGAGAGCGGCGTCGAGCTCGCGCTGCAACGAATCCTGGTCAGCCCTTCATTCCTGTTTAGAGCCGAATTCGATCCGGCCTCATCAGCTGGGTCGAAGTCGTCGATGTATCGCATCAGCGACCTGAGTCTTGCCTCACGCCTGTCGTTCTTCCTATGGAGCAGCATTCCCGATGACGAGCTCCTCGACCTGGCGGAGAAGGGCAGGCTCAAGGAACCGGCGACGCTCGCACAGCAGGTCAAGCGGATGCTTGCTGACCCGAAGTCGGCGGCGTTCACGACCAACTTCGCCGGCCAGTGGCTCTCGCTTCGGCGACTGAAGGACATCGTCCCTGATCCGTTCCTCTTTCCGGACTACGGCGACACGCTGGCGCTCGCGTTTCAAAAAGAAGCCGAGCTGTTCTTCGACAGCATCGTTCGTGAAGACCGGCCGTTGATGGATCTGCTCGACGCCGACTACACGTTCGTCAACGAGCGGCTCGCGCAGCATTACGGCATCCCGAATGTGAAAGGCCTCAACTTCCAGCGCGTGGCGCTGGCCGCCGACAGTCCGCGCCGCGGATTGCTCGGGAAGGGCGCCGTGCTGACGGTGACCTCGTTGCCGAATCGGACATCGCCCGTCGTGCGCGGCAAGTGGGTGCTGCAGACGATTCTCGGCGCGCCGCCGCCAGAACCGCCGCCCGATGTGCCATCGCTCCAGGAGAACGGTGAGAAGGTCACCAAAGTGCGCACGCTGCGGGAACGTCTCGAGCAGCACCGCGCGGGGGCGATCTGTGCGTCCTGCCACAAGTTGATGGATCCGATCGGCTTCGCCCTCGAGAGCTTCGACGCGGTCGGCAAGTACCGGCTGCATGACGAGAACTACGAGCCAATCGACAACTCCGGCGACTACGCCGACGGGTCGAAGATCGACGGTCTGCCCGGACTTCGCAAGGTGCTGATGGCGCGCTCGGCGCAGGTCAACGTCAACATCACAAAGACGCTGCTCACGTATGCGCTCGGTCGCGGCGTCGAGTACTACGACGGACCGACTGTTCGCGCCATCCTGCGCGACGCGGCGCCGAAGAACTACCGCTTCTCGTCGATCGTTCTCGGTATCGTCACGAGCCCCGCATTCCAGATGAGGAGATTCGATTCATGATCATCACCAAGAAGGCAATCTCGCGTCGTACGGTGCTGCGCGGCATCGGCGTATCACTGGCGCTGCCGTATCTGGATGCGATGGTGCCGGCGCTCTCGGCGGTGACGGCCAAGCCGGCGCAGCGGTTCGGGTTCTTCTACATGCCGAACGGCGTGGCGATGAATCACACCGGCGTGAATTACTGGAAGCCGCAGACGGTCGGTGCCGACTTTGAGTTCTCGCCGATCCTCAGCCCGCTCGAGTCGTACCGCAAGCAACTGATGGTCGTCAGTGGCTTGCACAATCGGGCCGCCGAGAGCCTTGGCGACGGAAACGGCGATCACACGCGCAGCACGGCCTCCTGGCTGACGGGCACGCACATCAAGCGCACCGAAGGATCGGATCTGCGCGCGGGCACTTCGGTCGATCAGGTCATCGCGTCGCAGTACAAGAAAGACACGCCGCTTCCATCGCTCGAACTCGCGATCCTGCCGAACTCGGTCACTGGCGGATGCGATACGGGTTACAGCTGCGCCTACGGCACCACGCTGTCGTGGTCGTCGCCGACGACGCCGCTGCCGACGCAGAGCAGTCCGCGGCTGGTGTTCGAGCAACTCTTCGGCGACGGTGGTTCGGCCGAGCACCAGCGCGCGGCGGCGCGGACCAAGGGCAGCCTGCTCGATTCGGCAATTGAGGAGATGCACGGTCTGCAGGCCAAGCTCGGTCCCGTCGATCGATCGACGGTCTCGGATTATCTCGACGTCCTGCGCGAGGTCGAGCGACGGATTCAGCAGACCGAGGCCAAGAACGCCAAGTCGCCGTCAGCGGAATACGAACGGCCCGGCATCGGCGTACCCGAGCGATTCGACGATCACGCGAAGCTGATGTTCGATTTGCAACACCTCGCGTTCCAGGCCGACATCACCCGCGTAACCACGTTCATGTATGGCGCGGAGCAGCGCGCGCGGATGTATCCGGAGATTGGCCTGAACGAATCGCACCACTCGATGTCGCATCACGGGAACGCACCTGACAACCTGGCGAAATACACCAAGTTGTGCACGTGGCACGTCGAGCTGTTCGCATATCTCGTCGAGAAGATGCGGAGCACGCCGGACGGCGACGGCAGCCTGCTCGATCACTCGCTGCTGATGATTGGCGGCGGCATGAGCGACGGCAACATCCACTCGCACATGGACGTCCCGATTGCTTTGGTTGGCGGCGCCAACGGCTTCAAGGGCAATCAGCACGTCGCGATGAAGATGGGCACGCCATTGTCGAATCTGCTCGTAGGCATCGCCAATCACTCGGGTGTGCCAATAGACAGCTTCGGTGACAGTTCGAGTGCGATCAGTCTGAAAACGTAGAGGCGGTCTTGAGACCCGCCTTGGGGGGCATGATGAAACACGTAGTCAGCACTGCAGCTCTCGCGCTTCTGATCGCACTGTACGCAGCTCCGATTGGCGCGGCGGGCCCCGCGACGATCGTTGACGCCGCGAAGGCCGGGAACATTGAAGCGGTTCGAACGTTCCTGAAGCAGCCGAAAGCAGCGAACGTCGCGAGCAAGGACGGCACGACCGCGCTTCACTGGGCAACGGATCTCGACAACCTCCCGATGGCGCAGGCGCTGGTGCGAGCTGGCGCCAACGTCAAGGCGGCGAATCGCTACGGTGTCACGCCGATGTACTCGGCGGCGATGCACGGCAACGCCGCCATGCTCGAACTGCTGCTGAACGCCGGCGCCGATCCGAACGCGGCGCTGTTGGAAGGTGAGACACCGCTCATGACCGCCGCACGCACGGGCAAAGCGGACGCCGTGCGCCTGTTGCTGGCACGCGGCGCGAATGTGAACGCGGTCGAAAAATGGAAGCAGCAGACGGCATTGATGTGGGCCGCGCACGAGGGCAATGCCGAGGTCGCGAAGGTCCTTATCGAAGCCGGCGCCAACGTGAATGCGCGATCGATGTTCGGCTGGACCCCGCTGCTGTTCGCGGCGCGACAGGGGCAGATCGCCACGATTGACGCACTCCTCGCCGGTGGCGCGCGGATCAACGAGACCTTGCCCGATGGTACGAGCGCGCTCGTGACCGCCGTGCAGGGACTCAACTACGAGGCAGCCCTCGCGCTGCTGAAGCAGGGCATCGATCCAAACGCGACTGGTCAGGGCTGGACCGCGCTGCACCAGATCGCCTGGTCGCGCCGGCCGCAGCGTGGCCAGAACAATCCTGGTCAGAGAGCGCATGGCAACGTCAGCAGTCTCGACCTCGCCCGTGCACTCGTCGAGCACGGCGCCGACGTCAACGCCCGGCAAACGAGAGAGCCGAACTCGGACATGGAGGGACGCAACAGCCTGAACCGGTTCGGCGCCACGCCGCTCTTTCTCGCCGCCAAGTCCGTGGATGTGCCGCTCATGGAAGTGCTGCTCGAACTCGGCGCCGATCCGTTCATTGGCAATGTCGATGGCGATTCACCGCTGATGGTCGCCGCGGGCGTCGGCGTGTACTCGCAGGGCGAGAGTCCCGGACTTCCTGAGGAGTCTGCCGACGCCGTGAAGATCCTGCTCGATCTTGGCGCACCGGTGAACGACGTGGACAAGAACGGTGAGACCGCACTGCACGGTCCGGCATGGCGCGGCTCGAATGAGGCCGTGATGCATCTGGTCGACGCTGGCGCGAAGCTCGACGTCCGCAACAACCGCGGCTGGCTACCGCTGACGATTGCTGACGGCGTCTATTACAACGCCCGCGTGATGATGAACAAGCACACCGCGCAGTTGCTGCGCGAATTGATGGCGGCGCGCGGCATGGACACGAGCGACAAGGCTTCCAACATCGGCGGCGCGCTCCGCGCCGACCTCGCCGATGACACCGAGCTGGATGCCGACAACCCGTCGGAAATACAGCAGCGGCTCATCGAGCAGGCGAAGAAGCGGCAGGAGATTCTCGAGCAGCTCCAGCGTCAGTCGAAGTGACCACCATGACGAGCACACGTTCATCGGCCATCGGCATCTCGCTCGTCGCGAGCGCGGCAATCGTGTTCGTGCTCACTGCTGGCGTTGACGCGCAGCGGAGGCGAGGAAACGACAACTCGGCGTTTGGTGCGCCGGTCGCGACCAATACGATCGTGGACGCACCCGATCAGTACTTCGGCAAGGTCGTCACCATCACCGCAGGCGTCGAGCGAATGACGTCGAAGACGACCTTCCTGATGGATCAGCAGAAAGTTGCGGGTCCAAAGGAAGTGAAGGCGGTTGGCAAGCCGATCCTGGTCATCGCGCCGTATCTCACGTCCTCGTTGGATCAGAAGAAATACTTCCTCGTGAGAGGTCAGGTCGTGAAGTTCGAACCGTCTGCGGTCGCGAAGCTCGCCCCTGGCTACGTGCTCGATCTGCCGCAGGACGTCGGCGCAAAGTACATGGGCCAACCGGTGCTCGTGGCCTCGTCGGTGCTCAACTCGACGTATGTCGAACTGGCGAAGAAGCCGATCCCTCCGCCGACGCAGACTGACGTTGCGCTGACTGCGGCGATGAAGACGATCTCTCCGGCGTTCAACGCCCTGCGCACCGCCGCGCAAGACTCCAAAGCCGACATCGTCAAAACGAATCTCGCCGAGATCGGGCCCGCATTCGCGCAGGCGGAATCTGTGCTTAGGAACCTTCGCCACGCCGCGGTCGCGCACGCGCGCGACGCGCGGACGCAGGTGGCTTCAATTGAGACCGCGCTGGCAGCGGGAAACTGGGACGCGGTGAAGTCGTCAGCGGCAGCGCTCAATCAGACGTGCCAGAGCTGTCACACCGCGTTTCGCGAAAGGCAGGACGACGGAACGTACCGGATTAAGCCCTAGCTTGAGGCGGGTCTTGAGAAGCAAGACCGGCCCGACATCTGCACTTAAGGCTCGATGAGGACCTGCTGCAGCCTCTGGCTATCGACGGGCGCGAACACCCAGTCGTCCGGCCGATCGCGCGTCAGTTCGTCATCGGTCCACACAGCGCGCATGATGCCGCTGCGGCTGTGCCCGCGGACGCCGAGCAACAGGTGGCCGACTTCGTGGGCGAGAGCACGCCCGAGGAGTTCGCTGCGCGCGACGCCGGTGCGCCGCGCGACGGACTCGACTTGATCGTGAAAGACTGTCGCCATCTTTCCGGCGTGCGTATCCGGATCGACGACGGCAAAGCCGAGGGGTGGCTCTGCATCGCCCTGCGTGCCGAGCGCTTCGACCGACAGCTTTCGCAGCGGTGCACTTGGAATCAGCGTTGGCATGATGCGCGCGATGAAGTTGCCTGAGCGGCGGGCGTCCTGACACACGGGACGGCGCCCGTTGTCGGTGCAGTCGTACCACTCGATGAGCACGCCGGCTCGTTCGATGATGGACGAGGCCGTCTGAATGGCCGCGGTTCGTCGTGCGACGTCGCCGATTCCGGTCTCGTAGACGCGGACGACCACACGTCGCGTTTCCGCGCGGCCAGTCGGAGCAGTCAGAACGGCGATCGCGAACGCGGTTGATATTGCCGTGCTTACACGGACGGCGATGGATGCCCTGGCGTACGTCATGGAACGCCTCAAAACCCGCCTAAAGTAGCACGCCTGTGGCTCGGAGAGGTGCTGTCCGACCGTCCTGTCGGTTTGGCTCAGCCGTCCTGCAACTTCGTCGGGCCCTGCTGCCCGTAAAATAACCAGCGTCCGTGACACTCGAAGTCGCCTTTGCGTTCGTCGTCGGTATCGCCTCGACATTGTTGTGGCGTCGCGCTCGCGCCCTCTATGCCGCGCGGTCCACTCCGTCTGACGCTGCTCCTGCCGACGCGGCAGGACCGACGCAGCGGATCCAGCAACTCAGTGAACCGCTCACGGCGATTGCCGAGTCCAGTGCGCATCCGCGCGACTTGCTCGACAACCCTTCATTCCGCGAAGCCGTCTCGATTCTGGAGTCCGACAAGGTTTCGTTGAAGCTGGTCACCGATTACGTCGGTGGCGCGAACTGGCCGATCGCAACCGCCGCGTGTGCCGCGTTGATCACGCGACCCGACAGGGCCGAGGCGTTGTCCACGGTCGTCGCGGGTTTTCGGCACTGCCGGCCGTGGCCGATGTACTTCGTGCTGCGCTACTTCGAGACTCTTGAAGAACGGCCGCCGGTCGGCACACTGGTGCTGCAGGGATCGGAGTGGTGGATCGACCATCCATTCATCCCTGGTCTTCTGGGCGAGCACTTTGTGGCGCGCAGTGAGCAGGGCGATGAGCCCTCGTTCGGCGACAGTCTGACGCGAGCGACCGCAGCCGAAATCAACATCGCAGAGAGCCTGCTGCGAAAGATAGACACGACGACGTCGCGGCAGCTCCTCGATCGGATCGCCACCTTCCGACGCACGACACTCGATCGCGAGTATCTGCAATCGTTCGGGCGGTTCGTCGAAGACGATGCCGAGCGTCCGCTGCTGGTTGAGCACGAAGCCATTCGCGAACTGCTCACGCGAGGCGACGTGTGTGTGCATCAGCACTCGCCGCGCTCAATCCTCGTCGTCGGCGAGCCGCGCAGCGGGAAGACCAGCTTTCTGACGCTGCTGGCGATGCGGGCACAGGCGAACGGCTGGACGTTGTTCGAGGCCGGCGGTGTGCATCTGCAGGCCGGACAGACCTACATCGGACAACTCGAGGAGCGTCTGCGCCGGTTGCCGATCGAACTCGCGGCCGACAAGCGTGTGCTGTGGCATGCGCCGGACTTTCTGCAGTTGGCGACGAGCGGCATGCATCAAGGTCAGACGGCGAGCATCCTCGATCAGGTGCTGCCGGCCATTGCTGCCGGACGACTCGTGCTCCTGAGTGAGATCACGCCGGCGGCGTTGACCAGAGTGCTGCAGCAGCGGCCTGCCGTGCGGACCGCGGTGGAATTGCTGCGGTTGCG
>Ga0111538_10010050_pt1 | contig 12597 bp, 5 predicted proteins | sample SoiMethybrSBSTD1_FD_79669 | JGI IMG/M metagenome (GOLD analysis project Ga0111538, IMG submission 79669) | Bulk soil microbial communities from a Populus tree surrounding site in Tennessee, USA - Soil MetaG P. TD hybrid SBSTD1 (version 2)... | ecosystem: Environmental > Terrestrial > Soil > Tree...
TGAACAGCACGTACACGCTCCCGACCCCGCAGTCGCCGAACGGCCCGAACCTGTTCGACGGCACCGAGGGCGGCGGCGGCAAGGCCAAGCCGGAGATCTACGCGATGGGCCTGCGCAACCCGTCGCGCCTGTTCATCGACCCGCAGACCGACATCCCGTACTCGGCGTGGGTCGGCCCGGACGCCGGCGCGCCGTCCGCGACCCAGGGCCCGTCGACCTACGAGAACGCGACCCAGCTCGCCTCGGCCGGCAACTACGGCTGGCCTTACTGCATGGGCAACCAGCAGCCGTACCGCGACCGCATCGCCGACGGCTCGCTGCGCATCACCAACGCCACCGGCTACGTCAACGGCGGGCCGGCGAGCGCCCCGACCCCGGGTTGGTACGACTGCGACAACATCGTCAACGACTCGACGAACAACACCGGCCTGACCGTGCTGCCGCATGTGACCGGGACCGGCAAGGACGCGGGCACCACGCGGCCGACCAACCTCTGGTACAGCCGCGGCAACCCGAACGGCGCCAACGGCTGCCCGGACTTCCCGCGTGAGCTTGGCGCCAACAACGGGCCGAACTACGGGGCGACGAACCCGACGCAGCTGTGCCCGTACCTCACCGCGTCCGGCGCGACCATCTTCAACGGACCCGTCTACCGCTTCGACGACGACGCGAACGACAACTCGGTCCGCTGGCCCGAGTACTGGGACGGCCGCTGGTTCCTGCAGGACTTCAGCAACAGCAGCGCCAAGCATGCGCTGCTGCTCGATCCGGCGACCGACCAGGACGGCGGCAAGCCGGTCTACGCGGACAGCTTCCGCAGCGGCTACCCGAGCTGGAACAACAACTACATGGACTCCAAGTTCGGGGCCGACGGCGCGTGGTACGTGCAGGTCTACGACGGGTTCTTCACGACCGGCCCGGGCGCCGGCCTGTACCGGTTCTCCTACACGGGCGGCCCGGACACCCCGAACCCCGACCCGCAGTGGAGCACCACGAGCACGGCGCGGCAGATCCGCTTCTCGCTCGGCCGCTCCGGCGGCGTCTCGTACCGGTGGACGTTCGGCGACGGCAGCGCGCCGTCGAGCGAGGCGAACCCGCTGCACACGTACGCGGCGGCAGGTTCCTACAACGCGTCGCTGGAAGTCACCTACGCCGACGGCGAGAAGCTCTCGCGCACGGTCGAGGTGATCGTCGGCGACGACAGCGCGGCGCCGACCACGACGTCGGCGCTCGACGGTGACGGCCCGGTCGAGGTCACGCTCAGCGCGACCGACGGCGCGGGCGGCACCGGCGTCGAGTGGACCGAGTACCGCATCGACGGCGGCGCGTTCACCCGGCACGAGAACACCGCGCAGGACAGCCCGTTCGTCACGACGTTCACGGTCAGCGGCGACGGCAGCCACGTCGTCGAGTTCCGCTCGCGCGACCGCGCGGGCAACGTCGAGGATCCGCTCAAGCAGGTCTCGTTCACGATCGACAGCGGTGGCGGGGGCGGCAGCAGCTGCCTGCCGTCCTCCGACGAGTTCGACGGCTCGGCGCTCGACGCCAAGTGGACCGTGCTGCGCCAGGCCGGCGGCGGCCCGGTCGTGAGCAACGGGGGCGTCGGCCTGCCGATCCTCCAGGGCGACTTCATCGCCAACGACCCGCTGGCGTCCAACACGCTGCTCCAGGACATGCCGAGCGGCGAGTGGACGGTCACGGCGCGGCTCGACACGACCGAGCTCAACGCCAACGGCGAGCAGGCGGGCCTCGTGGTCTGGAAGTCCGAGAACCCGAACACGTTCAGCAAGATCGTCGCCATCCAGTCCAACGGCGGCAACAAGCAGTTCGAGCACATCGTCACGCAGAACGGCGGCGTCAACCCGCCGATCGCGAACAGCATCACGCCGGCGCCCGGTGGGCAGATGCCGGAGCACGTGCTGCTGCGCGCGCGCTACGACGGCACGAAGGTGATCGGCGAGTTCTCGCCCGACGAGGGCGAGAGCTGGACGCTGATCGGCCAGGAGGGCCACGCGGCGCCGATCACGGCTCCGCTGCGCGTCGGCCTCGCGGCCTTCCGCGGCGGCACCGGCGGCGGCACAGCGACGTTCGACTGGTTCCGCGTGCACGCGGGCGCGGAGCCCGGCGGGCCGGTGCAGTGCGCCGGCGTCTGCCAGACGCGCTCGGACGAGTTCGACGGCGCGCTCGATACGTCGCGCTGGACGTTCCGCCATCCGACGACGCCGGCCACCGGCGCGCGCGCCCCGCGCACCGAGGGCGGCAAGCTCGCGTTCCCGCTCGGCCAGCGCTCGATCGACCAGTCCGAAGACGGGCCGGTCGCATTCCTCGGCCAGCCGCTCCCCGAGGGCGACTTCACCGCCGAGGCGAAGATCAACGCCGCCGGGCTCGACACGGACACGAGCCGGACGGATGACCCGTACGCCCAGGTCGGCCTCGGTCTGTACCAGAGCGACGGCGACTGGATCGGCGTCTACCAGACGCGCAACGGCGACAACGGCAACGATCCGCAGGGCACGTACTTCGAGGTCAAGTACGAAAACGGCGGCGCCCGCACGCTGGGCAACCGCATCGGCCAGGCGGACGCGTCGGTCAACCTGCCGAATTACTACGTCCGCGTGACGCGCACGGGCGACAACCTGAAGGCGTCGTACAGCCACAACGGCACCGACTGGGTCGACCTCGAGGTCAACATCGACCTCGCCGCCCTGTTCGATTCCGAGGACGGTCCGGTCTACATCGGCCCGCTCGGCGCCAACGGCCAGGTCACCGTCAACTACGAGTACATCCGGTTCACGCCGGACGGCGATTGCCCGAACCAGTGCAACCCGCTGTCGGACCAGTTCAGCGGCACCGAGCTGGACCCGAAGTGGGAGCTGGTCAACCCGAACGCGGACCCGGCCAAGCGGCCGGCGGTGGCCGACGGCCATCTGCAGCTGCCGCTCGTGCCGGGTGACCTGTTCGGCGGCGACGGCGACGCGCAGATGATCCTCGAGCAGGCGCCCGCGGAGTCGTGGGTGGCCACGGCGAAGATCGCGCACGCGAACATCGACACCAACGGCGAGGCGGCCGGGCTGGCGCTGGTCAACCAGTTCAACCCGAACTACTTCGTCAAGACCGGCGTCCAGTACAAGTCCGACACCGGCGGCGGCCAGCCCGGCAAGTGGGCCGAGCGAGTGCTGACCTCGAACGGCAACGCCGTGACGATCCCACCGGAGACGGTGCCGTATCCGAACTCCGGCGCGCTGAACCTGACCGGCGACTACGTCTACGCGCGGTTCGTCTATGACGCGAGCGCGAAGACGATCACGACATGGACGTCCACGAACGGCACCACGTTCACCCAGTTCGGGCAGCCGATCAACGTCGCGCAGTACCTCAACCAGCCGGGCGGCCTGAAGGTCGGGCTGTTCGGCAAGCACGACGGCTCAGGCGACGACGTGGTCGACGTCGACGCGTTCAACGTCGTCTCCGGCACCACGGATCCGCAGACGCCGGGCGACGACTGCGGCGCGGCCGAGCAGTGCCCGCAGAACGACGAGTTCGACGGCACCTCGCTCGACGACAAGTGGGAGGTCGTCAATCCCACACCGGAGAACCTCGCCGTGGGCGGCGGCAACGTGACGCTGACGACCGCTCAGGGCGACGTGTTCGGCGGCAACTTCACGGCTCGCAACACCCTCCTGCAGGAGGTGCCCGAGGGCCCGTGGACGGCGACCGCCAAGCTCGACCACACGGCCATCATGGCCAATGGCCAGGCCGCCGGCCTCGTCGTCTATGGCCAGCAGAACCCGAACTACTTCCAGAAGGTGACGTTGCAGTTCAAGAACGACGTCGACCCGAACACGACGGGCAACCAGCCCGGGAAGTGGATCGAGCGAACGCTGACCACCAACAACAACCTCGACAGCGGCTACGGCGGCAGCTTCCCGAACAGCGGGGCGCTCACGCCACCGACGAACAACCTCTGGATCCGCGCGACCAACGACGGCACGAGCATCGTCACCTCGTACTCGTACGACGGTGAGACGTTCACGCCGTTCGCGCCTCCGGTTCCCCTGAGTGCGTACGGCACGAGCGGGGTCACCAAGATCGGCATGTTCGTCAAGCACGACGGCAGCGGTCCGCCCACCGGCGTCAAGTTCGACTCCTTCCACGTGGAGGCGGAGAGCTGTGGCGAGGCGGAGGACACGACGCCGCCGCGCACGACGCACACGCTCGATCCGGCCACGCCGGATGGTCAGGAGGGCTGGTACAAGACGCCGGTCGAGGTCACGCTCAACGCCACCGACAACGAGGGCGGCTCGGGCGTCGACTTCACCGAGTACCGGTTCGCGCCCACGGAGACGTGGACCCGTTACAGCGGGCCGATCACCGTCGACGACGAGGGGCGGCAGACGCTCCAGTACCGCTCGACCGACAAGGAAGGCAACGTCGAGAGCACACGGTCGGTCACGCTCCGGATCGATCCGAACGCCCCGACCACGACGGCGAAGCTCAACGGCGCGGCGCCGGTCGCGAACTACGACGGCCCGGTGGCCGTCGACCTCGACGCCACGGACGGGGCAGGCTCGGGCGTGAGGAAGACCGAGATCCGCGTCGACGGCGGCGAGTGGAAGCCGTACGTCGAGGAGGAGACGATCCTCAACTCGGCAGCGGACGTTGCCAAGTGGGCGCAGACCGGGCCCGGCGGACTGAGCTGGATGGATCAGGACGGTGGCTTCGCTCGCACGGTGAGCGGGTTCGGGATGCCGTGGTACCCGGTGAAGGACTACGGCGACTTCTCGCTCAAGCTGCAGTGGCGCGACTCGAGCGTGGGCGCGGCCGGCAACTCCGGCGTGTTCGTGCGCTTCCCGCAGCCCGAGCAGGCGGTCGCGCTACCGGCAGGCGAGCGCCACTCGTGCCAGGTCGGCGCGGCGCAGACCGACCCGGCATGGGTGGCCATCTACTGCGGTCACGAGATCCAGATCAACGACGCCCAGACGTCCGAGCCCCAGAAGACCGGCTCGATCTACAACTTCTCGCCGAACAACGCCACGCAGGCGCAGGTTCAGCCGAAGGGGACGTGGGTCGACTACGAGGTCCGGGTCGTCGGCCAGCAGTACACGGTCATCCGCAACGGCGTGACGATCAAGTCGTTCCTGAACTCGCCGGATCAGCAGTCCTCGCGCGCGGGTGACCCACCGACCAACGCGCGGCAGTTCGCACGTGGCTATATCGGGCTCCAGAACCACGGCTCGACGGACGTGATCGACTTCCGCAACGTCCGCATCCTGCCGCTCGACGAGGGCGCGGCCCGCGGGCCGGTCACCGTCGAGGGCAACGGCGCCCACACGGTCGAGTACCGCTCGACCGACGTGGCGGGCAACCAGGAGGCGATCAAGAAGGTCGACTTCACGATCGGCGGCGCGGCCGAGGACGACACCGCTCCGGTGACCACCCACGCGCTCGACCCGGCGCAGCCGGGCGCGGGCGGCACCTACGACGGCCCGGTGGACGTGACGCTGAGCGCCACCGATCCGGCCGCGGGCGGCCCTGAGCCGGTGACGCACGACGTCAACGCGAACGGGATCAGGTGGAACCCGAGCTCGTTCGACGCGACGACCGGTGACACGGTTCGGTGGAACTTCCCCGAGGACACGGCGGCGTTCGCGCACGATGTCTGGGTCATCAAGCCGGGCGAGGCGCCCGGCTCGGAGGGCCACCGGGTCGCTGAGATCACGCTGCCGGGCGGCGCGTCGGCGTCGACGACCGTGGATGCGGCAGGCGACTGGACGTACTACTGCTCGCTCCACGCGGGCATGGTGGGCACCGCCCACGTCGCGCAGGGCAGCGGCGGCACCGAAGGCTCGGGCGTCGACTTCACCGAGTACCGGATCGACGGCGGCGCCTTCACGAAGCACGACAACACCGGGAACGCCGACCCGTTCACGACGACGTTCACGGTCGACGACGAGGGCTCGCACGTCGTCGAGTACCGGTCGACGGACAACGCGGGCAACGTCGAGGCGACGAAGTCGGTCGCGTTCTCGATCGCGGCGGCGGATCCCGACGCCCCCGCGGACGTCGAGGCCTTCGCCGACCCGGCGACGGGTGCGGCGCCGCTGCTGGTCCAGTTCTCGGCGACGGGGCTGGATCCGCAGGGCGGCCCGCTCACGTGGGAGTGGGACTTCGGTGACGGTGGCGGATCGTTCAACCAGAGCCCGCAGCACACGTACACGAAGCCCGGCACCTACACGGCGAAGGTCACCGCCACGGATCGGCAGAACAAGACCGGCAGCGCCACGGTGACGGTGGTCGTGACGCAGGCCGGCAACCAGGCGCCGGTGGTGAGAGCGCTGGCCGACCCGAAGTCGGGTCAGTCGCCGCTGCTCGTCAACTTCAGCGCCCAGGCCACGGATGACCGGCCGACGAGCGAGATCACGTACCTGTGGGACTTCGGCGACAACGGCGCGAACGCGTTCGGTCGCAACGCGTCCCACACGTACACGCGGCCGGGCAAGTACACGGCCACGGTCACCGCGACCGACCGCGGCGGCGCGTTCGGCACCGCCACGGTCGAGGTGACGGTGGAGGACCCGCCGGGGAACGTGGCACCGGTCGTGCAGGCTGCGGCGACGCCGCGGTCGGGCGCGGCGCCGCTACGGGTCAGCTTCACCTCGAACGGCTACGACCCGGACGGCGACGAGGTCTCGACGGTGTGGGACTTCGGCGACGGCCTGAAGGCGGGCGGCGCCAACATCGCCCACACCTACACGCAGCCGGGCACCTACACGGCGACCGCGACCGTGAAGGATCCGGGCGGGTTGACCGACACCGACTCGGTGACGATCACGGTGACCACCACGTCGCGTGGCGTGAACCCGGGCTCGCGGCCGCCGGTGACCGGTCAGGACGACGGCGGCGAGACAGGGCAGCCGCTCGTGCGGGCGCCCAAGACCAAGGGCGTGCGCTCGATCATCAAGCGCGGCCTGCGGCTGAAGGTCAGCTGCGACGAGGCGTGCCGCGCGAAGTCGACCCTGAGGGTCTCGGGCGAGCGGCTCGGCGCGTCCAAGCTCCTGCGGCTCGACGCGGGCGAGTCACGGACGCTGGTGGTCCGGCTCGACCGCTCGGTGCGCAAGAACCTGATCGCGGCGATGCGTCAGGCCGGCATCAAGCGGCTGAAGGCGTTCGCGGTGACGAAGATCGTCACCGCGGACGGCTCGCGCAACGTGCGCGTCAAGGTGATGCTCAAGCGCTAGGCGAACCTGCGGGCCGGGCGCGTCAGGCGACTGGCGTGACCGGCCCGCAGGCGAGCAGGTCGGCGGCGAGCTGGTCGGCGCGCTCGGCGGTCCAGCGACCGCTGGCGACGAGATGCTCGACGAGCGACTCGACGTCGGCGAGTGCGGTGCGCGCCTCGTCGAGGTCGGCGGCGAAGATGAGCGTGTCGGCGGCGTCGCGGATCCGATCCTGCTCGGCCGGCTGCAGCTTGGCCGGCCCGAGATCCTCGAGCGTCTTGACGATGCGTCCGTAGGCCTGAGTGCGATCCGAAGTCATCTCGGTCATGTGATCGTCAGTGTATGAGCGGTCTTAAGGACTTCCGGCGAAGTTTTGTGCGGTGCGTCACAGGCCAGGGTGCGATCGGGGATCGATTCGGGGTCACTGAGGGTCATCCCCAATGGGATTCTTGGCGCGCGGGCGCGATCTTGATCCCATGACCGAGACTCCTCCCCAGCACCCCGAACCACGCCGGCTGACGCGCTCGGGCGGCGACGCCATCATCGGCGGCGTCGCCAGCGGCCTCGGGCGCTACTTCGCCGTCGATCCGGTCCTGTTCCGGATCGGCTTCGTGATCGCGACGTTCATCGGCGCCGTCGGCCTGATCGCCTACCTCGCGCTGCTGATCTTCGTGCCGTCCGACGGCGAGCAGAAGACGAGCGGCACGAGCAAGGCCGTGGCGGTCGCCGGGGCGGTGGTCCTCGGCTGCCTGCTCGTCACGTTTCTCAGCCCTCCTCTCTTCATCTTCGGCCCCGGTCTGCTCGTACTCGGCCTCATCGGGCTGGCTGGCGTCCTGCTCTGGCGCGCGCTCGGCGGGAGCACCAACGGCGACCCCGCCCGCACGATCGGCAAGCTCGCGCTCGCCGCGCTCATCGGCGTCGCCGTCGCCGGTGCTGCTCTCGGCGTCGGGCTGGCCGCGGCCCTGGGCGGGGGCGTGGTCATCGCGAGCCTTGCCGTCGTCGCGGGACTCGCGCTGATCGGGACCGCGTTCGTCGGCGGCGCCCGCTGGCTCATCGTCCCCGCGCTCGCGCTCGTGCTGCCGCTCGGCATCGTGTCGGCCGCCGGCCTCGACCTCGACGGTGGCGTCGGCGACCGCGACTACCACCCCGCGAGCGTGGCCCAGCTGCGTGACCACTACGAGGTCGGCATCGGCTCGCTGACCGTCGACATGACCGACCTCGACCTGCCCGCCGACGCGACGACCAACCTCGCGCTCGACGTCGGCATGGGCGAGGCCGTGCTCTACGTGCCGTCCGACGCCTGCGTGAGCTCGGACGTGCAGATCGGCGTCGGCGCCTCCGACGTGTTCGACCGCGACAACGACGGCGTGGACGTCAACTACATCGAGGACAGCCCGGCGCCGGCCGGCCGCCCGAAGCTGCACATCAACGCCGACATCGGCGTCGGCGTGATCGAGGTGGTCCGCGAGGGCTTCGTGCGCGACCAGTTCCGCGAGGACCACTGGTTCAACTCCGACCGCAGCTTCCGTCTCGATGACGGTGGGACGCACTGCGCGTGAGGAGGGTCGATCGCACGTCGCTCGTCGCGGGAGTGGTCATCGTGATCGCCGGGCTCGTCCTGCTCCTGGACCGCGTCGACGTGCTCGACCTCAAGTTCGGATATGGCGGCCCCATGCTGATCGCGGTGATCGGTGCGATCCTCCTGACCGCAGGGCTCGAAGGGCCTGGCGACGAGGAATGACGGTGCCAAGATGCCTCCCGTGAGCGCCCCCGCTGCCGTGCCGCTGCGCCGTGACCCCGAACGGGGCGTGATCGCCGGCGTGGCCGCGGGGCTCGCCGCCCGGATCGGCATCGATCCGGTGATCGTGCGCGTCGCGTTCGCCGCGACCTCGGTGGTCGGCGGCGCCGGCCTCGCCGCGTACCTGCTCGCGTGGGTGCTCATCCCGACCGAGGGCGATGCGAAGGCGCCGATCGAGCGCATCGCGGGGCGGCAGGACACGTGGATGGTGGTCGCCGGCGCGGTCTGCCTCGCGCTGGCGGCGCTGCTGCTGCTGCGCGAGTGGGGTCTGTGGTTCAGCGACCAGTTCGTGTGGCCGGTCATCCTCGCGGCGGCCGGCGGCGCGCTGATCTGGCGCCAGTCGACGGCGCCGCCCGAGGAGGGCGCACCGCCGCGCGCCACCCGGGCGCGGAGCGTGCCGTCGCTGCGCCTGCCGGCCGATGCGACCGGCCGCGCGCTCGTCGGCGCGGCGCTGGTGGTCGGCGGCGGGCTCGTCTTCCTGTGGCTCAACGACGCGCTGCAGCCCGCGCGCGACGTGCTGCTCGCGGTCGTGGTGGTGCTGATCTCGCTGGCGCTCATCCTCGCGCCGCTGTGGCTGCGGCTCGTGCGCGGCCTCACCGCCGAGCGCGCCGAGCGCATCCGGTCGCAGGAGCGCGCCGAGGTCGCCGCCCACCTGCACGACTCGGTGCTGCAGACGCTCGCGCTGATGCAGAAGCGCGTCGACGACCCGCGCGAGGTCGCGGCGCTCGCGCGCCGCCAGGAGCGCGAGCTGCGGGCCTGGCTCAACGGCCGCCGCGCTCCCGGCGATGCCACGGTCGCGAGCGCGCTGGAGGCGGCCGCCGCCGAGGTCGAGGAGGCGCATGGTGTCCCGGTCGAGGTCGTCGCGGTCGGCGACGCGCCGCTCGACGTCCGCGCCGAGGCGCTGGTCGCCGCCGCCCGCGAGGCGCTCGTCAACGCCGCCAAGTTCGCGCCCGACGGGCCCGTCGTCCTCTACGCCGAGGTCGCGCCCGAGCGGATCGAGGTGTTCGTGCGCGACCGCGGGCCGGGCTTCGAGCCCGACGACGTGCCCGAGGACCGGCGGGGCGTGCGCGAGTCGATCGTCGGCCGCATGGAGCGCCACGGCGGCCGCGCCGTGCTTCACACCGCGCCCGGCGAGGGCACCGAGGTCGAGCTGGTGATCGAGCGATGACGTCGGTCGTGATCGTCGACGACCACCAGCTGTTCCGCTCCGGCGTGCGCGCCGAGCTCGACGGCTTCGTCGACGTGCTCGGCGACGCCGCGACCGTCGAGGACGCCGTGCGGCTCGTGGTCGAGGCGGAGCCCGACGTCGTGGTGCTCGACGTGCAGATGCCCGGCGGCGGCGGGGTGGAGGTGATCCGCCAGGTGGCCGAGCGCCGCCCGGCGCAGCGGTTCCTCGCGCTGTCGGTGAGCGACGCTCCCGAGGACGTGATCGCGGTCATCCGCGCGGGCGCGCGCGGGTACGTGACCAAGACGATCTCCGGCCCCGAGCTCGCCGACGCGGTGCGCCGGGTGGCCGACGGCGACGCGGTGTTCTCGCCACGCCTGGCCGGCTTCGTGCTCGACGCGTTCGCGGGCGGGATCCCCGAGCGCGAGGTCGATCCGCAGCTCGACCAGCTGAGCGCGCGCGAGCGCGAGGTCCTGCGCCACATCGCGCGCGGCTACCTGTACAAGGAGATCGCGCAGCGGCTCTCGATCTCCACCAAGACCGTCGAGGCGCACGTCTCGGCGGTGCTGCGCAAGCTGCAGCTCTCCAACCGCCACGAGCTGAGCCGCTGGGCGGTGGAGAGAAGGCTCATCGACTAGAGCGGGCCGCCGGCGAGGATCCGCGCCTGCAGCTGCGACGTCTCGGCCGACGGCTCGACGCCGAGCGCGACGACGAGCGCGCGCCGGCATTCGAGGTACTGCCGCAGCGCGTAGCTCGTGCGGCCGGTGCGCGCGTACGCGGCCATCAGCTGGCGGTGGGCGCGCTCGTTCAGCGGGTCGATGTCGAGCAGCCGCTGCGCCGAGCGGATCGCGTGATGGTGGTCGCCCGCGGCCTCGTAGCCGTCGATCAGCGCGTTGAGGACCTGCGAGTAGGTCTCGACCAGCCGCTCGCGCCACGCGAACGACCACGACGAGAAGCGGTCCTCGGGCAGCGGCTCGCCGGTCCACAGCGCCGCCGCGCGCTCGAGCAGCGTCTGGCGGTCGCGGCCCTGGGTCGCGAGCGCTCCCGTCGCCGCGGCCTCGAACTCGATGCTGTCCACGCTGTCGCGCTCGCGCAGCCGCAGGCGGTACGTACGCTCGCGCGTCTCGATCACGCTGCGCTCGGCCCCCGGGAGGTCGAGCACCTTGCGCGCGCGTGACAGGGCGACCGCGAGGTGCTGGCGCGCGGAGTCGGCCCCGCGGTCGTCCCAGAACGCCTCGAACAGCGTGTCCTCGGGGACGGCGCTGTCGCCCTGCAGCAGGAGGAAGCGCACGAGCCGGGCCGCCATCGGCCGGCCCCAGGCGGACTCGTCGATCTCCCAGCCCGAGCGGCGCACGTGGAAGCGCCCGAGCAGCTCGAACCGCAGCGGCGGCGGCTGGTGGCGCAGGCGCTCGCGCGTCGCCGACGCCGCGGCCACCACCTGCTCGTCGTCGTCGTCCGCGAGCTCGCCGAGCCGTGACAGCAGGACCGGGTGTCCGGCGGCCAGGGCCGTGAGCAGCGCGGCGCGCCGGACCGCGGCGTCCGGATGGTCGATCAGCGCGATCAGCGCCTCGCCTCCCGGGAGCGCGGCCTGCATGGCGGGCAGGACGGCCTCGTGGGCGATGGCGCCCTCGGCGAGGGCGTGCCACAGCACCGGCCGCAGCGTGGTCCAGTGCGCGCGCACGACCTGGTCGGCGTCGTCGCCGGCCTCCTGCCAGCAGCGCCGGAGGCTCTCGCAGGCCGCGTCGCGCGCGCCGGCGTCGAACTCCAGGCACGCGCGCGCGGCCAGCAGCCGGGCACGGTGCACGCGCCCGTGCACGCCCGGGAAGCGCGCGTCGAGGTCGGTGAGCGTGTCGGCCACCGCCTCGCGCGCGAGATCGGGAGCGCCCGCCTGCGTGAGCACGTGGCCCATCTCGACCGCCGCCCACACACGCCAGGGCAGCGGGCCGGGCGCCACCGCGGCGAGCGCGCGCTGCGCCGCCGCCACAGCCGTCGCCGCGTCGCCACGGAGCATCGCCACCTGCGCCTCCGCCTCCCCCTCGTGGACGGTGCGCCAGCCCGTGCCCTCCTCGGCGCCCGCGCGCGAGAGCTCGAGCTCGGCGCGCCCCAGCTCGCCGCGCTGGGCGAGCAGCGACGCGCGCTGGCGCCGGCTGTCGCGCACCATGAAGCCGATGCCGGTGCGCTCGGCCTCCTCCTCGCAGCGGTCGAGCCACTCCAGTGCCGCGTCCCACTCGCCGAGGTCCCGCAGCACGAGGACGGCCATGCCGAGCGCGTACGGCAGGCGGCCTAGCGGGTCGTCGAGCGCCAGATCGGCGATCACCTTGCGCAGGCGGTCGAGCGCGTCGCGGCCGCGCCCCTTCGGGAGCGCGACGGCCGTGTACGCGACGCCGTCGAACAGCGCGAACAGCGCGGCGTTCTCGTCA
>Ga0111538_10010051_pt1 | contig 12597 bp, 11 predicted proteins | sample SoiMethybrSBSTD1_FD_79669 | JGI IMG/M metagenome (GOLD analysis project Ga0111538, IMG submission 79669) | Bulk soil microbial communities from a Populus tree surrounding site in Tennessee, USA - Soil MetaG P. TD hybrid SBSTD1 (version 2)... | ecosystem: Environmental > Terrestrial > Soil >...
CACTGTACGCCCAGACCGCTCGTCCGCAGCCGGCCCCGGCGTCGCCTCAGCCGCAGCAGGCGAGACCCGCAACTCCCACTGCCCGTCAGGCCCAGCCCCGCCCAGTGGCAGCCGTGGCACCCCCCGCAGCACCGGCCGTTTCTGCCGAGGATCAACGCGCCTTTCTCAACCAGTACTGCATCGGTTGCCACAGCGAGAAGATGAAGGCGGCCGGGCTCGACTCATCGCGGCGTCTGACGATGGATGCGCTCGATCCTGCCAACGTGGACAAGGATCGCGCAAAGTGGGAGCTGGTCGTCCGCAAGACACGCGCGGGACAGATGCCTCCGCTCGGCGTGAAGCGTCCGGACCCGGAACGATTCGACGTGATGATCGCCTCGTTCGAGAGCAACCTCGATCGCACGGCGACGCCGTTCACGCCGCCGCCAGGACTGCATCGTCTCAACCGTACGGAGTACGCGAATGTCGTCCGCGATCTGCTCGATCTGCAGATCGATTCGGGCAAGTATCTGCCGTCTGACGACTCGACGTCCGGCTTCGACAACATCGCTGGTGCGCTCGGCCTCTCGTCCACGCTCGTCGAGGCGTACGTGTCGGCCGCGCAGAAGATCAGCCGTCTCGCGCTGGGCTATCCGGAGGAGCCGACGCTCGTCGTATATCGCACGCGCGAAGACACGTCGCAGGACTATCACGTCGAGGGCATGCCGTTCGGCACGCGCGGCGGCATGCTGGTTCCACACACCTTCCCGTCCGATGGCGAGTACACGTTGACGGTGACGCCGATCTTCGGCGACAACATGTCGCCGACGGGATTCGGATCGGTGCCCTGCGAGCGCCTCTCGATGCTGCTCGACGCCGAAGAGCTCGCGCTCGTCAATTGGCAGGGCGGCGGACGCAACCAGCCGACCAACTGCGGCAACCGCGGCGGACGTGCGGGCGGACCAGCCGGACCGATCGGCGGCGGTGGTCAATCCGGACCGGAAGCGTTCTTCGGCGGCCGCGGCGGCACGCCGATGCGGACCAGGTTCAAGACCACGGCCGGCACGCACACGATCGGCGCGACCTTCCTCGCGACGAACTTTGCGCCGCTGCTCGATCTCGACAAGCACTTCATGCGCTCGACCGTGCAGACCGGTCCCACGCCGGGTTACACGTTCTTCCCGCACGTCGGCACGATGCGCATCGAAGGGCCGTTCAACGCGACGCCGGCGAAGAGTTCGCCGAGCCGTCGCAAGATCTTCGTCTGCACGCCGAAGGCCGCTGCGGAGGAAACCGCCTGCGCGCGCCGGATCATCAACAACCTCGCGACCTACGCCTTCCGTCGTCCCGCTGGGGCAGCTGATGTCGATCTGCTGATGGAGTTCTACCGGTTCGGTCGCAAGGAGAAGGATTTCGATCTCGGCATCGAGATGGCGCTCGCGCGAGTGCTGGCGTCGCCGCAGTTCATCTACCGCATTGAAGAAGAGCCGGCGACGATTCGCGCCAGTCAGGCGTATCGCATCAGCGATATCGATCTGGCCTCGCGTCTGTCGTTCTTCCTGTGGAGCTCGGCCCCGGACGCGGAGTTGCTGCGCATCGCGGCGCAGGGCCGGCTGAAGAATCCCGCGGTGCTCGAGCAGCAGGTCCGCCGGATGCTGAAGGACCCGAAAGCAGAGTCGCTGGCGGTGAACTTTGCCGGACAGTGGTTGAACCTGCGTGGTCTCGACGCCACTGCACCGCTGCCACTGCTCTATCCCGACTTCGATGATCCGCTCCGTCAGGCGATGCGTCGCGAAGTAGAGCTGCTCTTCGACACGATCGTCCGCGAGGATCACAACATCCTGGAGCTGCTGACCGCGGACTACACGTTCGTGAACGAACGGCTCGCGAAGCACTACGGCATCAAGAACATCTATGGCAGCCAGTTCCGCAAGGTGACGCTGGGCCCGGGCATGGAAGCGCGACAGGGACTGCTCGGCAAAGGCGCATTCCTGGCGACGACGTCGAAACCCGAACGCACATCCCCGGTCACGCGCGGTAAATGGGTGCTGGGCAATCTGCTCGGCATGCCGCCGCCGTCGCCGCCCGCAGACGTGCCGCCGCTGCCGCCGCGTGCCGCGGATCCGAACGCGAAGGAACCGACGATGCGGCAGAAGATGCTGGATCACCGCGTCCGTCAGGACTGCGTGCAGTGCCATCGGCTGATGGATCCGATCGGCTTCGCGCTCGAGAACTTTGACGGCATCGGCCTGTGGCGAGCGACCGACGAGGGCACGCCGGTCGATCCGAAGTCACAGGTGTTCGACAACACGCAGATCGACGGTCCGCAGCAGTTGCGCAACTGGCTGACCACGAAGTACGACCGGCAGTTCGTCGCCGTTGCCACCGAAAAGCTGCTGACCTATGCCCTCGGTCGCGGCGTCGAGTATCGCGACATGCCGCTCGTCCGGGCGATCGCGCGGGATGTCGTCAAGAACAACGGTCGCTTCTCCTCGATGGTCATGGGCGTTGTGGGCAGCAAGCCGTTCCAGATGAACACGAAGAATGAGGCGGCCACGAGCACCGCGCGCGCCAAGACGAGCACCGACAAGGGAGTCAATTAGTCATGCCGTTCATTACGAAGAGGCACATTCACCGACGCACGTTCCTCAAGGGCGCGGGTATCACACTGGCCCTGCCGGTGCTCGATGCCATGCTGCCGGCCGGCACTGTGCTCGCGCAGACCGTCGCCGCGCAGTCGCCGAGTCGATTCGTCGGCATGTTCTATCCGCACGGCATGGGACCGGGATTCTGGGAGCCGGCGGCTGAGGGGCCGCTTCCGGAGAAACTGCCCTACATCCTCGAAGGGCTCGACAAGCTGAGGGATCAGACCACCGTGTTGAGCGGTATGTGGTCGCAGTCGGCGGAGCCGCCCGAGGGCACGACCGGTTCGGATCACTGGGTCGCGGCCGCGTATCTGACCGGCATCAAGCCGCGCAAGACGGCAGGGTCGGATGCCACGGTGGGCAGCGCCACCATCGATCAGCAGATCGCGCGCAAGATCGGACAGGAAACGCTGCTGCCCTCGTTGCAGCTGGCGGTCGAAGATCCGAACTCGAGCTCGAGCAACTGCGGTGAGGGATACAGCTGTTCGTACACCAACTCGATCTCGTGGATCGAGCTGCCGACGCCGCCGGAAGAGAAGGTGCCGCGCACCAGTCCGCTTCCGATGGAACTCAACCCCCAGGTCGTCTTCGAACGTCTGTTCGGCAGCGGCTCAACACCGGAGATCCGCGCCGAGCGCATGAAGCAGAGCCGCAGCATTCTCGACTCGTTGGTCAGCGAGCTCGAGACTCTGCGCAAGCAGCTCGGCGCCGGCGACGTGCATACGGTGAACCAGTACACCGACGAGATCCGTGAGATCGAACGACGGATTCAGCTCGCGGCCAAGCACTCCAACGAAGTACCTGATCTCGATCTGCCGCCCGGCATTCCGGAACAGTTCGACGAGCACGTGCGCCTGCACTCCAAGATGCTGGCGATTGCCTTCAAGGCGGATATCACTCGTGTCGCAACGCTGCTTGGCGCCCGCGACCTGACGAGCCGTGTCTACCAGTTCCCGAAGAGTCCGTTGTTCCCCGAGGGTGGCAACAGCGTCAGCTTCCACGGCGGCTCGCACCACCAGGACGACCCGGTGCAGATTCGCCGCTACGCGGCGTTGAACCGCTATCACGTCTCGACGATGGCGTATCTGGCGGAGGAGCTGAAGGGGATCAAGGACGGCGAGGGCACGCTGCTCGATCGTACGCTGATTCTGTACGGCACCAATATGGGCAACTCGAATCAGCACCAGCATTACGACGTGCCCCACATCCTCGTCGGAGGCGCGAACGGCAAGCTCAAAGGCAACCGGCATCTGAAATACGACCGCAAGACGATGCCGACCGGGAACCTGCTGCTCAGTGTGCTGGACATGTTCGACATTCATCAGGAGAAGCAGGGCGACAGCACCGGGCGCCTGCCGAGGCTTGTCTAAGGTGAAAACGATGATGAGTCGCCTCGTCTCATGTGTCGCGTTGGTCGTCATTGCCCCGGCACTCGTGGCCGGCGCTGGCAAAAGCGAGATTGCTGATGCTGCGCAGCGAGGCGACCGCGCCGCAGTTCAAAAGCTGATTCTGCAGAAAGTCGACGTCAACGCTCCGCAGGTCGACGGCGCAACGGCGTTGCACTGGGCCGTGTATCGGCAGGACACCGAACTCGCCGACCAGTTGATTCGCGGCGGTGCGAACGTCAAAGCCGTCAATCGCACCGGTGTGACGCCGCTGGAAATGGCGTCTCTGTACGGCAACGCGGCGCTCATCGACCGGTTGATCAAGGCCGGCGCCGATGCCAAGCAGAAGGGGCCCAACAGCGAAACGATGCTGATGTTCGCCGCGCGCAACGGCAACCCGCAGGCGGTGCAGGTGCTGCTCGAGGCGGGCGCCGAGGTGAACGCCCGCGAAACGATCCGCGGCACGACCGCACTGATGTGGGCGATCGAGCAGAAGCATCCTGAAGCGGTGAAGGTGCTGCTCGCCGGCGGTGCCGACCCCAACGCGAAGTCGGGGGGCGCCGGGCTGCCGCGCAACTACATGGCCAATCGCGTCAACCTGCGCGCCGTCGAGCTCGCACAGGATCGGCGCAAGCGTGCGGCGGCAGCGGGGATTACCTACGACGAGCAACTCGCGATCGATCAGAAGTCCGGTCGTGAGGTCGGCGGTCAGCGCGGTCTCGCGCAAGCGCTCGATGCGAATGGCAATCCACTCCCGGCTGGGCGGCAGGGTGGTGCAGGCGCACCTGCAGCGGCCACACCGCCGCCAACGCAGACGCCGCCCCCGGCAGCCACGCCTCCGGCGGCCCCGGCACCGACCGCTGAACCCGGCGGCCGGCAACCTGGCGCGGCGGGCAGAGCAGGACGGGCCGGCAACGCTGGGAACGCCGCCGCCCAGGGGCGTGCCGGCGGAGCCGCTCAGGCCGCGCAAGATCCTGACGATGACGACAACGAGGTTGTCGTCGCGGGTCTGGTTGGCAGCGGCGGCGGCGGGTTGACGCCGCTGGTGTTTGCCGCACGCGAAGGCGATCTGGAATCAGCGAAGCTCCTTCTCGACGCAGGCGCGCCGATCAACCAGGTCACCGAGTACGGCTGGACGCCGCTGCTGACGGCGGTGAACAACCGGAACTATCAGCTCGCCAAGTTCCTGCTCGAGAAGGGCGCCGATCCGAACATCGCTAACAAAGGCGGCTGGACGCCGCTCTATCTGGCGACCGACAACCGCAACATCGAAGGCGGCGACTATCCGGTTCCCAAGCCAGACATGGATCACCTCGACATCATCACGCTGATGCTCGAGAAGGGTGCCGACCCGAACAAGAAGGTCAAGGACAACACGCTGACGCGCACCATCTTCACGATGCAGTGGTTCTTCGAGGATGGCGCCACGCCGTTCATCCGCGCCGCGCAATCGAGCGACACGGCGCTGATGAAGCTGCTGCTCAAGTACAAAGCAGATCCACAGGCCGTGACGACGCTCGGCGACAACGCGCTCACCGTGAGCGGCGGCATCGGCTGGGTCGAAGGCGTCACCTACGAGCGTTCTCATAAGGAGAACTTCGAGGCGATGAAAATGCTGCTCGATCTCGGCCTCGATCCGAATCACGGCAACAACGAAGGGCGCACGGCGCTCATGGGCGCGGCGATGAAGGGCCGGCCTGAGGTCATCCAGATGCTCGTCGATCGCGGCGCGAAGCTGGACGCGCGCGACAAAGGCAACCGCGATACGGACAAGGTGTCGTCGGCCGCGGCGGGAAAAACGTGGCAGGCCATTGATTATGCAGAGGGCCTGGTTCGCGTCGGTGTGCAGTCCGCGGTCGTGAGGCCCGAAGCCGCGGCGCTCATTCGCAAGCTGATGGCCGAGCGCAACATGCCGGCGCCGCCGATCGATCGCACGATCCTCTCGGTCTGCGTCGTCGCGTTGTGCCAGGGAACCTCACAGTAGGGCGCCGTAGCTGGGTAGCTGGGGTCAGATCTTGATTCTTGCGGAGTGGCCACAATGGGTCACGCCTGCAAGAATCAAGATCTGACCCCGCCTTGCCCCGCCTTGTTTATTCAATTCCCGAAGTTCTTCGAAAGATAGGCGTGAATGACGGGGAACTGCTCTTCCGAGAGCGGCGCGCCCTCGTTGAGCATCGAGACGAGCGTCTCTTCCCATTCTTCCGGCGACCGGCGGCCGAGCCTGATCCGCCCGAGGTCATGGCACATCGTGCAGATGTTGAGCAGGATTTGCTTGCCGGCTCCCTCGGGGACGGGACCGTGATGCTGGGCGAGATACTGAACCAGAACGGGCACGTCCTCCTTCGACACTTTGGCGCCCATCTCGATCATCGTCGCCACGGTCTTTCCCCACGCCTCGGGAGTCATGGCCTGCGTCTGGATGACCCGGACCGAGTGACACGCGTCCACACAGCTCGCGTTCATGATGCGCTCGCCCGGTTCTGACTCCTGCGCCAGTCCCGCCGCAGCCTCGGCGAAGGCGGACGCACCGCCGGTCGCGGCGAACACGAGCGCGCACGTCGCCAGCGCGGAAGAAACCAGAAACACGGCGCGGCCGGTCATAGGCTAATGTTAGCAGAGCGTTTTCGACCGTGAGCCGCACTACCGTCGCGCGTCTTGTGATCGCCTGCGCTGGATGGAGCGCGGCTATCGTCTCGTCGGCACAGTTGGACGACTCTCCGTTCGACCTCGACCATCCCGCCATCGCGTACACCACGCGCCAGACGACCAGTGTGGTGGACGCGTTGAACGCGCGCGTGCAGTCGGGCCAGCTCAACCTGTCTTACGACGACACCACTGGCTACCTCAAGCCCGTCCTCGACGCGTTGAACGTCAGCGTCGATTCCCAGATCGTCGTGTTTTCGAAGACCAGCCTGCAGTCCAGGATCATTCAACCGCGCAACCCGCGCGTGATCTACTTCAACGACTCCGTCGTGGTTGCGTGGGTTCGCGGCGGCTTCATCGAGATCGCCGCGCACGATCCCGCGCAGGGCGCCGTGTTCTACCGCGTACTCCGCGCAACGGCCGGACCGCCGGCGATGTTTCGCGACAACGGCTGCCTGCAATGCCACAACTCATTCGCGACGCTGGGCGTGCCCGGCTTCCTCGCCAAGAGCGTGCCGAGTGGGCTGGACGGGAATGCACTGCCGTGGCTCGGCAACTATCTGACCGATCATCGCAGCCCGATCACCGAACGATGGGCCGGCTGGTTCGTGACGGGCAAGGCCGGCACGAGCCGTCATCTGGGCAATGCGCCGGTCGCCGACCGCAACATCGATGACGTGAAGATCGAAGACGCCAATCTGAATCTCGGCGATCTGCGAACGCGATTCGATACGAGCGCCTATCTGTCGCCGCACAGCGATGTGGTCGCCTTGCTGGTGTTCGATCACCAGTTGCGGATGATGAATCTGCTCACGCGAATCGGCTGGCAGGCCCGCACGCTCGCGCACGACGGCCGCAGCGAAGCGGCAATCCTCACCGGACTGCGTGACATCGCGACCGAGACAGTGGACTACATGCTGTTCGTGGACGAGGCACCGCTGTCAGGCGTGAGCGGGACGTCAGGTTTTGCCGAGTCCTTCAGCAAGCGCGGACCGCGTGACAGCAAAGGCCGCTCGCTGCGCGATCTCGATCTGAAGCAGCGTCTCTTCACGCATCCGTGCAGCTACATGATCTATTCGGACGCATTCGAGCAGCTGCCGCCGGCGGCGAAGCGCGCGATCTATGCGCGGTTGCGGGATGTGCTGTCGGGTGCCGTGCGTGCGCCGAGGTACGCACGCCTTTCAGCCGTCGATCGCGATCGGATTGTCGAAATCCTTCGCGAGACGAAGCGTGACTTCGCGGACCAGGCACCAAGGACCAAGGACCAGCTTAGCCCTCGCCCGTCCCAACCTTGAGTGCGGGTAACGCGAACGGCCGCTGCAGCCGCTGGTAGATCGTGCCGAAGACGCCCGCGCCTGCCAGTGCACCGGCAAACGTGGCAAGCGCGTAGATCTTCCCTTCGCCGATGTTCACCAGAATCGGGCCTGGACACATGCCGGCAAGCGACCATCCGATGCCGAACAGCACGCCGCCAGTGATGTTGCCGCGGTGCAGCGGCTTCAACTCGATCTCGATCTTCCGTCCAGCGAGCGTCCGTCCGCGCTGCTTGATCAACCAGATCCCCGGCGCGCCAACGAGCACCGCGGCGCCCATGATTCCATACAGCTGCAGGTTCGTGAACAAGAACATCCCCTGGATGAAGTCGTAGTCGGCGGCACCCGAGCGGCTGAGGATGAAGCCGAAGATCGTACCGAGCACCACGTAGACGGCCCTCATCACTGACCCGTGAGCGGAAAGATCACGCGATAGACCACCTGCGTCGTCACGATACCGGCGGCCATGAACGTGATGGTGGTGATGAGGCTTGGACGTTCCAGATTCGCCAGGCCGAAAATGCCGTGACCGCTCGTGCATCCCCCGGCGAGGCGCGTGCCGAAGCCGATGAACAGACCAGCAACGAACATCCACGCGAGCTTGCCGGCTGGGCCGAGCCCGATCGCGGTGTCGAACATACCCAGCGCCCACGTCGGCTTCCATCCGCCGCCGAGCACGGCCGACAGAAATCCGCCAAGCACCAACCCGCACAACAACGGCAGACGCCACGGCCGTCCGGACACGACCGCCAATCGGCGGAAATAGGGAGCCGGCAACACGAGGCTGCAGACGTCTTCGAACCCGGTGGAGATACCGAGACGCCGATTGCCGATGAGCAGCAGCGCCAAGGTGACGCCGGCGACGCCGAGGCCTGCCAGCGCCCAATGCAGCGGCGGCAGGTTGTTCAGGATCAGCGTCATTGAATTTCGCACTCGCCGTAGTTTTGCGAGACCGACGGCTCCGAGATGTAGCGGCCCACCTGCATCTGCAGATACCCGTGCCGCGAGTGCACGGCCTTCAGCTTCTTGGGCGACGCCTCCTGCGCGAAGACTGTCGTCACATTGAGCTGACCGACCGAGCTCTCGACGAAATACATGCTCCAGCCGGACAGCACGGCCGTGACATAGGAGCGGCCGGCCGTACCGAGGAACTCCGCCGTCCCGTCCTGCACGTCGATCTCGGAGATCGTGAAGAGCATTTCCTGCATCTTGGTTTGCGCGACCACCTCGCCGTTTTTCCAGGTCGCCGTGGTGGCGGCCGGGAATCGGCACTTGAGCGCCTTGACGGTGGGCAGGACGTTCGGTGGCTCGGCGGGCTGCTGTTGCGCGCCCAGCGGCGCCCACAACGCTGTGACCATCGCCGCGGCCAGAATCAGCACCCGCCGGGTAATCCGCCTCCGCAACGCTTCGGCGAGACAAGAGGAGATGTCCATAGTCACCTTATATAATCCAAGGTCCGATGAAGAGGCTGGTCGTTTTTCTCGCGTTCGTCGCCGGCAGCGCCACGCTGCTCGATGCCGGGGGGCAATCGCTCGAGTCTCGGCTGAAGCAGTTGTTTCCGGCCGCCACGTCATTCTCGCCGAAGGAAGGCGATCCGCCGCACTTTACTGCCTACACCGGTGGGTCCACGTCGAAAACCGTCATCGGATACGCAGCCTGGACGACGGAGATCCTGCCGCTCGAGCGTGGCTACGGCGGTCCCATCGCGATGCTGCTCGGCCTCGACACCTCGGGCAAGATCACCGGCGTCATCGTCGGGGAGCATCACGAGCCGTACGGCGATTTCTCGATTGACCCGCCTAAATTCGCGGCGATGTTCCGCAACAAGGACGTCCGCGATCCGTTCAAGCTCGGCGAGGACATCGATGCCGTCTCTCGCGCGACGATCACCATGTCGAGCGCGGTACGTGCGATCCGCAACAGCTCCAGGCGCATGGCGCGGCAGTTCCTCACGGCTCCCACGCCCCCATCGAAATGACCGCGCGCGCGCGCACCGCCCGCTGGCGGTCTTTCCTCATTCTCCTCGGGGTCGTGGTGATGAGCAGCTGGGTCGTGGCGGCCCAGCCTCCCGGCGGAGGGACGACAGGGCCTCCCGGCGGTGGATTCGACTTCCCTGAGGAAGAGGAAGAGGCGCCGAGCTGGTCGGACGACATTCGAGCGCAGGCAGTGGATATCGGCCTGGTCGTCGCGTTCAGCGCGCTGGCGTTCACCAGCTTCTTCCGCAAAAGCGTGACGCTCAAGTACGTCACGCTGGTTGCGTCGGTCGTCTACATCGGCTTCTGGAAAAGCACGCTGCTCTCTATCGTCAACGTCTTCGGGTTGTTCGGCGGCAACCTGCCGATCTTCCGCTACAGCCTGGCGTGGTATCTCCTCGCGGCGATCACGGTCGTCTCGACGATCCTGTGGGGACGTGTCTACTGCGGCCGGATCTGTGCGTTCGGCGCACTGACACAGTTGATGGATCGCGTGCTGCCGGCGAAATGGCGCTTCAACGTGCCGCGCGCGATCGAGCGCCGAGCGTCGCTGATCAAGTACGGCATCCTCGGCGCCACGATCGTCTACTTCATCATCACCGGCAATCCGGGGATCTATCCGTACGTAGAGCCGTTCTGGCTGTTCGGGCTCCACCTGCGAACACCAGTGCTCCTGACGATGCTCGTGTCACTGCTCATCGCGACGGTGTTCGTCCGCAATCTCTATTGCCGGTTTCTGTGTCCGCTCGGCGCGTTCCTCGGAGTCCTGTCGAAGCTCACCGTGTTTCGGATCAAGCGCTGGTCGGAGTGCAAGACCTGCAAGATCTGCGAGAAGGCCTGCGAATGGGGGGCGATTCGCGGGCCCGAGATCATCATGACCGAGTGCGTGCGCTGCGACGACTGCGAGCGGCTTTATGAGGACACGAAGAAGTGCCCGCATCACCTGATCATCATCAGGAAGGCCGACATCCTCGCGCGACGCGCGGCGTCGCCTACGCCGGCGTCGTAACGCCAGCCGGCGTCTTCACGCCGAGTCTCCCGCCGAGCCACGTGCAGGGATAGGCGGTTACGGCAATCGCGATCGGATACCAGTTCGGACCGAAATCCGCTTGCGTGATCGCGACGATCGCACCGACCGTCCCGGCGGCGAGCCCGATCAAAGCCAGGACCATTACGTGGCGCATTGGCGCGCGCGGCGCCAGGCGCGCGGTGATGAATCCGCCCAACAGTGTGTAGATGGTCCGGTAGCTGAGCGCGAGCGCGTTCAGTCCGGTGTCATACATGGGTTCGCCCCAGGGTGGATAGACCTGGAGCACATGCAGAATCTGATCGGTCCCGAGCGACAGCACCACCACCGCAAGGAAACCCGCGAACACCGCCAGGATGCTTCTTGCCATCATCTGTCTCCTTCACCCGTAGGTCGGAGCAGAAACGGCATTCTCGACGTCGGAAGAGCAGGCCGGTCCAAAAGGACCGGCCCTACGGGTCAAAACGTCGCCAGGGCGTTGAGCGGAAAGCCTGTGCCGCCAGTCACCGGGACCGGCGCGATCGTCAGCATGAACTCCCATCGGTTCAGCTTTGCCGCGGTCGCACTCAGTGCTTCGAGGTCCTGGTTGTCCAGCAGGTGAATGCCCATCGCGTTGATGAACAAGGTGTGCACGGGCAGATTGTTGCCTTCGACCAGAGACGGCGTCACGTCGAGGGCCGCATCGCTACCCGCGAATGCGACGCCGCGCGCCTTGAACCACGGCGCCACCGAGGCGTGGACACCTGCCGCGCTCTGCGCGACATTCCACGGCCCGAGCTTCTCGCGTCGAGCCCAACGACCGGTGCGGATAAACACGGCATCGCCCGACGCGACCTTGACGCCGGCCTTCTTTTCCCATGCCTCGATGTCTTCGATATAGATCGGGGTACCGGGCTCGAGGTACGGCACGTTCTTGAGGCGGGGGATGTCGATGAGGATGCCTCTCGTCACGACACCGTTCTTCAGATTGTCGATGCCCAGCTTCGTGCAGCCCTTCTCGGTGTTCACGTCGGCGCGCGCGTAGCCGTTGTAAGTCAGGTCCTTGTAGAGAATGTGGCACAGCGCGTCGATGTGGCTGTGCGCATAGCCGTGATAGGACACCTTGTAGGTGTCCATGAAGAAGCCGGGGTTCATCGTGTGCTCGAACGGACTCGGATTATCCGCGGCCTTCTCGGTGATCGCGTTGTGCGCCAGCGATACCGACACGCCGTTCTTCACCAACGCTGCCGCTTGGCGGCGTTTCGCGTCAGTGACGAGGTTCGCTGATCCGAGTTGATCGTCCTTGCCCCATCGGCCCCAGTTCGAGACCTGACGAAACAGCTCGTCGAATTCGGCGGCATTGCGTGGCGCGCGTGGGGTCGGTAGTTGCTGCGCGATCGCGGACGCCACGAGACCACACACGACGATCGAGCCAATCAGCAGTGAGCGCATCGAATTCCTCTGCGCGCCATTCATTCACGGCGCGTCGGTCGGCGGCGAGCGTACGACCAGTCGCTTCGCAAGTCCAGCGGACACCAGCACGTTGTTGGAACTGGTGACGATCACGCCTTCGACACCGTTGAGGCGTTCGATGAGCGCCATGCCTTTTTCGGGGCCGAGGATGAAAATCCCCGTGTCTAGCGCGTCGGCAAG
>Ga0111538_10010052_pt1 | contig 12597 bp, 14 predicted proteins | sample SoiMethybrSBSTD1_FD_79669 | JGI IMG/M metagenome (GOLD analysis project Ga0111538, IMG submission 79669) | Bulk soil microbial communities from a Populus tree surrounding site in Tennessee, USA - Soil MetaG P. TD hybrid SBSTD1 (version 2)... | ecosystem: Environmental > Terrestrial > Soil >...
CGCACGCCGCAAGAGATCGCCGACGCCCGCACCGATTGGGAAGAGCGGCGCCGCTTTGGCGACGTGACTGGATATGCGGGGCCGCGGCTCGCCGCGCCAAGCCTCGTCAAGTTCGCCAACCCGAACCCCGCCAGTTGACCCAGTTGCAGCCGAGAGGGCTGCAGCCGGGCCATCGATCGCGTCGATATTGACTTCCCCGAAAAACTGCAGCCCGCTGTATGGCGACAGGTTCGACGCGCCTGGCGGCGGCGCTTTGAAGAACGCCACCTGAGGGCCGAAGGTGCCGTCGAGGGTGTTCGGGCCAAAGCTGCCGGCGTTGAGCGGACCGGCGACGAACTCCCAGAACGCGTCGAAGTCCTGAAACGCCGCCTTGGCCGGATCGTAGTAGTGCGCCGCGCAGTAGTGCACGTCAGCCGTCAACCAGACCTCGTTGCGGACGCGGCGCCGCTTGAGATAGCTCAACAGCTCGGCGAACTCGAGCTCGCGGCCCTTTGCGGCGCCGGGTTCGCCATTGGCCACCGCTTCCCAGACCGGCTGGCCGGTCGGGGTAGTGCCGTCGCCGACGTTCAAACCGAGCGGCATGTCGGCGGCGATGACTTTCCACACCGCGCGCGAGTTCTTGAGCCCCGACTTGAGCCAGTTCAATTGTTCCCAGCTCAGGAACGCGGTGTCACTGCCCGGCATCGTCTGCAGGTTTGTGGAGTTGGGACCGCGGTACGACCGCATGTCCAGCACGAACAAGTCGAGCAGCGGACCGTAGCCGTAACGCCGGTACACACGCTGCGACTCGCGCGCATCGAACGGTCGCATTGGCGCGTACTCGAGAAACGCGCGCGCGCCCCGTGCAACGGCAAGACGAGGCCTGCGGCCGTGACGGCACCGACTGGCGTCACCACAGCGTAAATTCTGTTGTCGGTGAGAATCGAAAACGGTGCAACTCGGGATGTGAAGTGCGCCGCGAAGCCGCGGATCGGTTGATCAGTTCGACGAAGCGGAGAGTAGGCGAGAGTGAAGCTCGAGCGTCCGGCTCACGCCGCCGTCGAGTGTCGTGCGTATGTGCCCGCGGCGTCGCGGCGGAGGTACCCGGCATGCACCAACTCGCCCAGCAGTCGCATACAGACATCGTCGCGCAAGGAGAACAGCCGTGAGGCCTGCGCAGCCGTAAGCCGCAACCCTGGCATTTCCGAATACTCGCTCACGATGCGTCGCGTCAGCGCGCGGCGAGCCGCTAGATTGCGCCGTTCGCGAGGCAGACTCTGCTGAGGCCGCATCAAGATGCTGATGTGCGTCATCACAACCGCCCATTCTGACGCTCTGTCCAGCGGTTCGCGCCCACGCTGGATCAGAATGCCAAGCGGCGATACCGACATGTTCGCGTTCACCATGGCGGTCACCTGAATGCGGGTCCCGAAAACACCGCCCCGACGAGCAAGATCAGACTGATCAGGGCGCCAAGAGCGCCCTCCTCGAGCAGCAGCCCGGTCTGCCCATCCCAGAACACCGCGAAGGCGATGATGCCGAGTGCGCCGCCGATCATCGCCAGCGGACGTGACCATCCCGGCAACATCCAGGGCACGCCGATCGCGATTGCACACGCCAGAATGACCATCCCGGCAACGACGTGAAGGCCGACCACCAGCGTCTCGAGGTGAGGATCACTGAGTGCCTGACCGAGAAGCCACGAAGTGCCGTTCCATTCCTTGATCGGCTCCGGCAGCGTCGAACCGATGCGGACGTAGATGAACCCATGACCGAAGAGCAGAAAGGCGATCGCATACTGCATCCACGGTTTCATGACGCCCTTCTTTCTGGCAGGGCCTCTAAGTCCTCACGTCCGATCGCCGAGTAGAGCGCTTCCCTGAGCGCGATGTCCCGTGGATCGCCGGTCACTCGCGTCCCCATCCGGCTCGTCACATAGCCATAGCCCACACCGGTGCTCGGATCGGCGAAGCCAAGGGAACCGCCGGACCCGGGTGACCCGAACGAAGTCGCCCTGCCAAATGGCCACCCCGGGCACGGCTTCATGAAGCCAAGGGCAAACTGCACTTCGCCCTTCATGCACTCGTCGTAGAACCCGTGTGTTGGTGAGATTGCCGGCGCGGCGAGTAAATCGAGCGTCGCCTGACGGAGCTGCAGCTCATGTCCGCCCGTCGCGAACACACTGTAGGCGCGCGCGATGGCTCGGGCGGTCCCGACAGCTCCGCCGGACGGCACTTCGAAATTGCGCGCGTAGATGCGCTGCTCGTCATGAGGGAAGCTTGATCCGACGAGCGCCCGGCGAATCTTCGAGTGCGGATTCAGGGCATCGAGGCTGAGACGAATCGGGAATCCGCGCAGCCGTTCGAACCAGCTCGGCACGGCAATGGTCGCCAGCCGCGAGTCTGGAATCGTCTCGGGGAGCCGGATGTAGACGTCCAGTCCGAGTCGTGACGCGATCTCGTCTTGGAAAAACTGGCCCAGGCTGCGCCGGCGCGGATCGAGGCGACGCAGCAGCTCGCTCTCGTAGTATCCGAGGCTGATCGCGTGATACGCCTGACGGCTGCCGGGCTCCCAGGCTGGCTTTTGCCGCGCGAGCACGATGGCGAGCCGGTCGAGGTCGGCAACCGTGGCGCGGTCGACGGGCGGGTCGAGTGCAAACAACCCGGCCTGGTGTGCGAGGAGGTGACGAACCGTAATGCGTTCCTTCCCCTCCTGCGCGAATTCCGGCCAGTAGGCGCTCACCGGCTGCTCGTAGTCGAGCCATCCGCGCGAATGTGCGACGGCCAGGGTCATAGCCGCCAGGCCCTTGGTGGCCGAGTAGACGATCACCATGGTGTCTTCTTGCCACGGCTCACCGGTCTGTGCGTTTCGAATGCCGCCCCAGATGTCTACGACCTTCCGGCCGCGATAGTAGGCGCAGCACGCCCCGCCAAGCTCATGACGGCGGGCGAAGTTCTCGGCAAATGCGCGACGGACCGCCTCGAATCCAACGGCAACCTGTCCGTGGACGACTGGTGATGTAGTCACACCCGGTCTCCCCTGATCGAGCCTGTCCTCGAATCGACCTTATCCACGTTGACGCTGAATCGAGCCGACGTACTTCAAGATGGCGGTGATTCTCTCGCGCACCGCTCTCTCTCGGTCGGCGTCAGCGCCGCCTTTGAAGACGTCGCCCCAGACTGGCATCTCGCGATCGCCGTGCGCGTCCACCGCGCGGCCGTCGACGATACGTCGCAGGCGATCGGCGGGGAACATCCCGCCGTTGTCCAGCGCCAGGCCCGTGATATCAGGAGGCGTTCGGCGCATCGCCGCGGCGAGCGGGCCGTTGCCCGTACCGTTCGGTCCATGACAGCTGGCGCAATGGTTGACGAAGAGGTCCCGGCCCCGGGCGAGCTCGGCATCAGGCGTACCCGCCGGCTGCCCGGCGGCCCGCACAACGATCGCTGCAAAAGCGAGCACGATCGCGCCGATCGTCACACCAGTGCGGATGCGGGAGCTCGCTTGTCGATGCCGGCCACCCATCTGGTCCTCCCGGCCGCTTCAAGCGGCGGTCGTCTCGGCGTCGGTAGCGAGCGAAACCGAGACGGGAATGCCGTGGCGGATGCTGGCGGTCACAGTGCAGAAGTCTTCGAACAGTTGCTGGCAGCGCTCCTGGCGGCCCTCGTCCTGCGCTGCGAGGACGGGTGACAACACGACTTCGATGCCGGCGATGCGAGAGCGCCCTTGTTCATTGCGCGCGACTCGCGTCGTGACGCGTGCGGTCAGCTCCACTGGCTGCATTCGGGCTTTTCGCAGACAGAAGGCGAGGCTGGCAGCCAGGCAGTTGCCGACCGCGGCGCCAAGCAGGGCGGCGGCATTCGGTCCGCGACCATCACCCAGCGGCGGAGGTTCGTCGCAGACCAGCGCCGGGGCGCCCTCGACGTCGTCGAATCTCGCAACGAACTGATAGTCTTTCTTCAGCTCGACCGTGACATGATGAGAGTGGATGTGCGTCATGCGGCACCGGCCGGAAGCTCTGGCCTGCCCGACAAGAGGCAAGCTCAGTGCCGTGCGATCACAACGACATCACAGGGGATTCACGGTGCACGGCCTTGACCGTGGGGGATTATTCGCGCCGGCGCGACTTCTTCCGCACGGGCGAGCCGCCGTTGTGCCACCGGCATGCTGCGAGGACGCTGCATGGTGCGTCCGCGCCAGAGCGCTTCGCCAATGACTGTCCGATCGTCTTTCAATCCTGATCCGGCACGAGTGCTGGCCGCCGTCCTCGACGCGTCAAGCGCCGCAACGTTCAGCATCGACCTCACGGGTCACATCCGCAGCTGGAATGCGGCGGCAGCGCGTTTGCTTGGCTACGCGCCCGAGATCATTTGCGGCACGCACGTCACGACGTTCGCGCGATCGGGCGATTTCACCAATCTTGCCGACCAGGCGCGCCGGATGGCGACGGCGGCGACGGGTGACACGCAGCTCGTGGCGGCTGACGGCCGCGTGATTCGTGCTGCGCTGACGATTGCGCCGATCGATGACGCGAAGGGTGCGGTCATCGGGTTCCTCGGCCTGGCTCGCAGCAACGAAGATCGTCTCCAGAGTGAACTGTCGATGCAGATCGCCGATGCCCGCTGGCGCGCGCTCATCGACGCAGCCGTCGACGGCATGATCGTGATCGACGCCCGCGGCTCGATTGAGGCCTTCAATCCAGCCGCGGAGCGGCTTTTTGGTTATCGCGGGTCGGACGTGCTGGGTCAGAACGTCCGCATGTTGATGCCCTCGCCCGATCGCGAGCGGCACGATCAATACATCGCGCGCTATCTCGAGACGGGGCAGCAGAAGATCATTGGCATCGGCCGCGATGTAACTGCGGTCCATCGTGATGGCACCTGTTTTCCCGTGCACCTCGCGGTAGGAGAGATGCGCGTGGCCGGCGAGCCGCACTTCGTCGGCATCATCCACGATCTGAGCGCTCGCGCCAAGTTGGAGGAGCGGGTACGGGAGCAGGCATCGCTCGCGCGGCTGGGGGAGATGGCCGCGGTTCTCGCCCACGAGGTGAAGAATCCTCTGGCGGCGGTTCGAGGCGCGATCCAGGTACTCGGCAAACGGTACTCGGCGGATGCGCGAGATGCCGAGGTGGTGAAGGAGATTCTGGCTCGCCTCGACGGCCTGAACGCGCTCGTCCAGGATTTGCTGCTCTTTGCGCGCGTTCCCAACCCGCGTCCGTTGCCGATCGAGCTGCGGCAGATCTTGGCCGCCACGACCGAGTTGCTGACAGAGGATCCGCTGTTTGCCAACGTCCGCATTCAGATTCGCGGCGACGCGCCGGCCGTCGCAGTCGATCCAAATCTTCTCAAGATCGCCTTTCAGAACATTTTGCTGAACGCCGCGCAGGCGCTGCAGGGACAGGGTCCAATCGAGGTGGCGATCTCCGGCGACAGCACCATGCAAGTCGTGTCCATTGCCGACCGGGGCCCAGGCATTCCGCCTGAAGTCCGCGAGCGTCTCTTTCAGCCGTTCTTCACCACCAAGGCGCGTGGGACCGGACTCGGGCTCGCGACTGTCCGGCGGCTCGTGCAGGCACACGGCGGAGAGGTGAGCGTCGACAACCCGTCCCATGGCGGAACCGTCGTGACCATCGTCTTGCCGGTCACTCAGCAGCCTGTGGCGCCGTCGAGCGGCCAGACAGCCTAAACCCGATCAGCGGTCGACTTCTCGAGCTTGAATTTTTCGATCCGGTAGCGGATCTGGTCGCGATTCAGGCCAAGCAGGGCGGCCGCTCGCGTCTGGTTCCAGCCGCTGCGTTCGAGTGCCTGGACCACCAGCGAACGCTCGAGCTGCTCGAGATCGATCCCGGAAGCCGGCAGCGCCACGCCATCCGTGAGCCGGGACGCGAGCCCGCCGCTCAGGGGGAAGTGTTCGAGCGTGAGCACCTCGCCGTCGGTCAAGAGCATCGCCCTCTCCACGGCGTTGCGCAGCTCTCGCACGTTGCCCGGCCAGGGATAGGCTTTCAGCCGTGTCATGGCCTCGCCCGCGACCCTCGCGACGCGCTTTCGGAACTCGGCGTTGTAGCTGTCGACGTAGTAGTTCACCAGTAGTGGAATGTCATCGGCACGGTCGCGCAGCGCCGGCAGCACGATGGGCAGCACATTGAGGCGGTAGTACAGGTCCTCGCGGAAGCGCCCTTTCCGCACTTCGTCTTCGAGCGTGCGGTTGGTCGCTGCGATCACCCGCACGTCGACGCGCAGGTCCTGCGTCCCACCCACTCGCTTGAACGCCTTCTCTTCGAGAAACCGCAGCAGCTTCGCCTGCAGCGCCGGAACCATTTCTCCGATCTCGTCGAGGAACACCGTGCCGCCATCGGCGGACTCGATGAGACCGCGTTTCTGACGATCGGCACCGGTGAAGGCACCGCGCTCGTGGCCGAAGAGCTCGCTCTCGAGCAGCGTTTCCGCCAACGCCGAGCAGGTGATGTTCATGAACGGCTGGTGGGCTCGCGCGCTGGCGTAATGAATGACTTTCGCCGCCAGGTCTTTGCCGGTGCCGCTCTCTCCGGTGAGCAGGACCGTCGAGGCGGGACTCGTGGCGATCTTCTGCAGCAGGCCGCGCATTCGCTGGATGGCGTCGCTCTCGCCGACGATACGCTGCAGGCTGAATGGTTTGGCCTGCGACGCCCGCAGCGTGCGCACCTCGCGCCGCAGTCGAGTGGTTTCCAATGCCCGCTCGACCAGGAGGGCGATCTCGTCGACGTCGAAGGGCTTGTTCGCGTAATGAAACGCGCCTTGCTTCATGGCTTCGACTGCCAGCTCGACGCTGGAGTGGCCGGTGAGCATGATGACGAGCGTGTCAGGGCTGGTTTCTTTGATGGCTTTGAGGACGGTGAGTCCGTCGGCGTCGGGGAGCCGGTAATCCAGGAGCACCAGATCGACCCCTTCACGCCGGCGCTCATGAGCCTGAGCCGCGCTGTCGGCTTCGAGGACGCGGTAGCCCTCCTGCGTCAGGCGGCTGGTCAACGACCAGCGAACCAGGGGTTCGTCATCGACGACGAGAATCGTGGGGGCAGGCACTCGTTGAGTATAAAGGTGAACGACGGCGCGGCGACATTCCAGGACTGCCGTCGATGTCTAACGTTCCTGTTCGACCAGTTGCGTGATCTCGCCGATCTCGAACGGCTTGGCCATCACGCGAAATGCGCCGAGATCGAGCGCGGCCTGGACGACGTCGGGCGTGCTGAAGGCCGTGATCAGGATGATGCGGGCGGACGGCATCAGCTGCCGCAGCCTGGCGAGCAGCTCGAGAGTGTTCGAATCGGGAAGCCGGAAATCGAGGAGCACGACGTCGAATGGGCGGTCGGCGCGGCTGACGCACTCGAGAGCTGCCGCTGCCGTCGCCGCCTGCTCGACGGCGCATCCCAGATCCGAGACCGCCTCGCTGAGCGACCAACGGATGAGCGCTTCATCATCGACCACCAGCACCCGGCGCCGCAGGGATCGACCGAACGGTTGGCAAAATTCGACCGGCTCCCGTTCGAACGGTCCCGAGCCACCGGAGGACCTCGCGCTGGCGCCAACCGTTCTCGTGTCCATCACGATGCCCATGTCCCGATAGTCCGCAGACGTCGACGTCGGCAATTCAGCATGGTCTCAGACCTGCTCGGCAGCCGCCATCTGCAAAGTGTCGGGGAAAACGAACTCGCGCTCGGGACGATGCACCGCGAGCACCGGGCACGGCGCGCGCCGGATGACCTTGTCGGCGACGCTGCCGAGCAGCGCCCGATCGATCGCGCCACGACCGGTGGCCCCGACGACGATGATGTCGATGTTGGCTTCCTTGGCGTATTCGGCAATCGTGGACGCGATGTTGTGGCCGACTCTCACGACAGCCTCTGCGTGTAATTCGCGGCGATCACACGCGTCGATGAGCGCGTCGAGCTGACGTCGGCCAGCTTCTTCGAGTTCGGCCTGGAGGTCGCCGTCAAAGCTGGTGATGGCCGGGTCGGCGTAGGCAAACCGCCCCTTCAGATTCTCGACGACGTGGATCGCGTGCAGCGTCCCGTTGAAGGTTCTGGCGAGCGCGCGGCCGTAGAGGAGCGCGGTTTCAGAAGCCGGGCTGAAGTCGGTGGCGACCAAAACGTTCTTGATCGTGATCATGTCTGCTCGCTTTTCTGCCGGCGTTGAGGCCGGCTGGCAATGCATGAGCACGCGTCGTGCCACCGCGAACTCAGACGGTGGCTCCCGAAACGGCGCCGATCCCGACGTTCTCGAGGCTCGCCAGCCGCGCGGTGAAACCATCGGCGAACCTGTCCAGGTCAGCCCAGTCTGTGTACTCGTAGTCGCGGCTGGTATCTGTGTCGCCGCCGGCCTTTCCGACGATGCGCTTCATGAGCCATCGGACCAGGAAGTTGTAGCGGGTGTACTTGAGAGCGCCAGCCACCATTCGAGTGTCGACGGGTCGCCATCCGGTCGACTGCAGAAACGCGTCGACGATGGCCTGGAGCTCGCGCTGCACCTTGGCGTCGTGTTGAAGGACACCCAGGCACACCGACACGAAGGCAGTCGGCTTGGCGTTGAGCGCGCCGACGTGGCGCATCACCCAATGGACGACACCGGCCTGGTAACGGCCGCCGTGGACCGACGCGGCAACGATGATTGCATCGTACATCGCCGGGTTCAGGTCGACGTCACCGACATTGAAGATGTCGACTGCGTGCCCGCCACGGCGCAGTCGCCGCTGCAGCGCCACGGCCACCTTGGCCGTATGGCCTTCGGTCGTCGCGAAGGCGACCAGGATCCGTAACATCGCGCGCCCCTTTCTGGACTCAAGAAACCAGCACCAGTCGTCAACGGCGATCCGCCGTGATCGGGTTATCTGAGATCGCCCAGCCGCGCCAGCAGCGCCAGACTCGCGGTAACCGCCGAAGATGCGAGCAGGAACTCGGCATCGAACCACCATCCCAGGACACTCAAACCGGCGGCACACGCTGCCAGGCTGCTCACAGCGATCGTTCGAATGGAGGCCGTCCGGTCGGCCGCGACGTCGTCGTAAGCGCGCGAATCGACGTTCGTCACGGCCGCGAATCGCCGAATGAGGATCTGCATCCCGACACCTCTGCTGACAATGGATGGGCAGATGCCATGCCAGACGGCCGGAGTCAGAACTCAGCGCCCGGACTGCAATTTCTGCGGCTCGGTCGACTCCGCCGGCAGCAGGGTCGGTGGATTTTTTCCGCCCGTGCGGGTTTTTCCCCGGCTGAGCGCTCCAGCTGTTTGTACGGAGACGCGATCGGCCGAAGCAGGTACGAAACACGCATTGCTGCCAACTGGTCGGCGTGCACCACTCGCTTGCCCGTGAGCCTGGCCCGCCGACGGGGCGCGACATGGTGATCGAAGACCAGTCAGAGGTGATCGGCTTTCTCCAATCACCTTCGACACACGACGGAGCTCCGGTCGAACGAGTCGACACACACACGGCCGTCGTGTTTCTCGTCGGCGAACGGGCGTACAAGGTGAAGCGAGCGGTGCGCTTCGACTACCTGGACTTTTCGACGCTCGAGCAGCGCCGCCTCCACTGCGAGGCCGAAGTCCGGCTGAACAAGCGGACCGCGCCGACGGTGTATCGCGGCGTTCTGCCGGTGTGCCGGCGAGAAACCGGCGAGCTCAGCCTCGGTGGCGAAGGAGCGGTCGTCGAGTGGCTCGTCGACATGAATCGGTTCGACCAGCGGTTGCTTCTGGATCGCCTGGCGACCGCCAATCAGCTCGATCTCAATCTGATGCCCACACTGGCGTCAGCCGTGGCTGAGTTCCATGCGGCAGCCGAATGCCGAACGGATCACGGCGGCGAGGCCGGTGTGGCGTGGGTCATCGACGGCAATGCGGCCGGCTTTGCCGAGTTCAAATCGGCCGGTCTCGATGCCGATGTGTGTGGCCACGTCATCGATGAGTCCCGTTCCGAGCTGCACGAGCGCCGGCGCCTGCTGGACCTGCGGCGCATTGGCGGCCGCGTCCGGCAGTGTCACGGCGATCTTCATCTCGGCAACGTCGTCGTCATTGGCGGTCGGCCGACGCTGTTCGACGGCGTCGAGTTCAACGACGAGATCTCGTGCATCGACGTCATGTACGACACCGCGTTCCTGTTGATGGATCTCTGGAAGCACGGGCTCTGCCGCCACGCGAACGCCGTGCTGAACCGCTACCTGGCTGAAACTCGCGACGTTGAGGCGCTGGCGCTCCTGCCGCTGTTTCTCTCGTGCCGGGCGGCGGTGAAGGCAAAGACGAGTGCGACCGCCGCGGCGATGCAGCGCGGCAGTCAGGCCGGTCGCGGCCTTCAGACGCTCGCAGGGCAGTACCTGACGATGGCCGATGCCTTCCTGCACCCGTCGCCGCCGTGCCTCGTCGCCATCGGCGGGTTGTCCGGATCTGGTAAGTCGACGATCGCCGCCGCGCTGGCCTCGTCGCTCGGAGCGGCGCCGGGCGCCCTCGTCTTACGCAGCGACGAGATTCGCAAGCAGCTCTTTGGCGTCGGCCGGCTGGATCGATTGGGTGCGGACGCCTACGCGCCCGCTGTTTCCGCGCTCGTCTACCAAACGCTGCGGGATACCGCGGGGCTGACAGTCCGCAACGGCCACGCTGCCATTGTCGATGCTGTCTTTTTGCAGCCTGAATGGCGACGCGCCATCGAGGAAACCGCTCGGCAGGCCGGCGTGCCGTTCATCGGATTCTGGCTCGATGCCACAGAGGCGACCCTGGTTCGGCGCCTGGAAGCCCGCCGCAATGACTCGTCCGATGCGGACGCCGGGGTCCTGCATCTTCAGCGGCATGCAGAAACCGGCGCGATCACATGGAACGTCATGGCCGCCTCAGGTCCGCGCGACACAGTGGTCGAGGCCATCAGGGCTGAGCTGAGTCGCCGTTTGCCGGCTCCCGTCAACGGGATTCTTCTCGGCGACGCGAAATAATCCCCACACTCCCTCGCTTCGGTGGTCGTACCGAAACGGCTCAACGTGCGTTGGCTCAAGTGGATCCGCCACCGCGCGGCTGTGGAACGGCGGTTGCTCCGCCGGTGTAGCAAATGCCGGCGATACATCAATTCTTCAAGAGGCTCTTCAGGGCGCCGCATGGAAAGCCGCGAATCCAACAGGATACAGCGGAGCCTGTCCTCCCACCTCCATGCGACGCCCTGCCCGACATGGTGAGACCGACGGGCATCCATCTGCGTTCATGCACGCTGTTCGAGCGCATCGCGGTCAGGACCCAGGGCAGCGTGTATGAGCTCATCGTGCTCTCCGGGACGATTGGAGAGGTCCTCGTTCGCGGCGGCCGCTTCTTCCCGGAATTCCGTCATGGGATCCTCATCGGCTCATCAGCGGTTGACGGCCGATTGACACGCGGCACCATCGACTTGGGATTGTCGATGGAGCTGCGCGACGCTCGAACCAAGTACATCACCTCGCCAGTCGAAGCGATTTCGCGCGAAGTGTGTTTTGCTCCGACCGCGTGACCGCGTTTCATCACGCTGCCCGTAGCTTCGGCGCGGCCTGACTCACGCGCGTCGGCACGAACAGGGCAATGACGCAGAGTAGTACCGCCAACGGTGGTGCAAACAGACTCACGAGAAAGAGCGCTTCTGCCAGGCTCGTTGTCATGATGCCCTCCAAAGAAACAAGAACGTCGGACGTGAACGATCGCCGGATCGCAATGCGCATGCCGCACGTCGGAGGGAAGCGTGTTGCCGCGCCAACCGCCATCACCATCGACAAAGCGACGACACGAAATAAGAACGACTGACGCGATCCCGCGCCGTGGAGCCACTCCGATGCAGACCATGAAAGCTGTCGTTTTCCTGGGCAAGGATCGGATCGCCGTCGAAGAAGTGCCGAAGCCCTCGCCTCGAGCCGGCGAAGCACTCATCAGAATCACGGCGACACGATCTGTGGTACCGACGTTCATATCGTCAGGGGCGAATACCCGGTCAAGCCGGGCCTCATCCTGGGCCACGAGCCGGTTGGCGTCATCGACGAGCTCGGGCCAGGGCTCGACACGGTCTACGCCATCGGCCAACGGGTGATCGTCGGAGCCATCACCCCGTGCGGCCAGTGTTTCTACTGCCTGAACGGCGTTCACTCGCAGTGCGGTGGCGGGATAGGCGGCTGGCGCTTTGGGAACACGATCAACGGAGCCTGGGCTGAATACCTGCTCGTGCCCGATGCCCGCGCCAACCTGGCCGTCATCCCGCACCATCTGACCGATGAAGAGGTCATGTTGTGTCCGGACATCTTCTCGACGGGACTGTCAGGCGCAGAGAGCGGCCATATCAAGGTGGGAGACGCCGTCGCGGTGTTCGCGCAGGGACCGATCGGCCTCTGTGCGACCGTGGGCGCCCGACTGAAGGGCGCGGCGCTCATCATCGGCATCGATGCCAACGAGCGACGCCTGAGCGTGGCGCGCACGCTGGGTGCGAACGTCACGCTGAACACCGCCGATGGCGATCCGGTTCCGGCGATCAAGCGATTGACTGACGGCAGGGGTGTCGATGTCGCGATCGAAGCCCTCGGAAGACAGGAGACCTTCGAAAACGCGCTCAGGGCGATTCGACCTGGCGGCACGCTATCGAGCCTTGGCGTGTATTCGGGCA
>Ga0111538_10010053_pt1 | contig 12596 bp, 10 predicted proteins | sample SoiMethybrSBSTD1_FD_79669 | JGI IMG/M metagenome (GOLD analysis project Ga0111538, IMG submission 79669) | Bulk soil microbial communities from a Populus tree surrounding site in Tennessee, USA - Soil MetaG P. TD hybrid SBSTD1 (version 2)... | ecosystem: Environmental > Terrestrial > Soil >...
CGGAATCGCCGAGCTGCCGCTCGCGAAATTGATGATCGCCAGGTTCATCGTCTGGACGAGCTCGTCGCCGGTGACCTTCGCGGTGCTGAGCGCGGAGAGGGCGGACGTCGCGCGGGTGTTCGCCGTACGGACCGCCTCGGCGGCCCGATCCGACAGCGAGCTGAAGACCGCCTGCGCGCCGAAGAGGCCGCGCAGCCGATCGGTCAGCGCCTGGCGGTCAGCCGCTGAGAGCCAGCCGCCGAGCGCGACGCTGTCGCCGTCGAGCCTGAACTCGACCCCGGGACGTTTGAGCGCGCCGAGAAGCTCGCCCACGCGGGGCAGCCACGTGATCTTCTTCACGTTGCGATCGACACGCAGGTCGCCGCTGACGTTGGGCGCGCCGAACGTGGCCGTCAGCGCGTCGGCGATCGAACGGCGCGTCACCTCGTCGCGCACCTGGCCCGAGTACGTGATCTTGCCGTCGTTGTTGGTGACGGTGAGCTGCGGGCTGAGCGTGCCGGCCGGCGGGCGCAGCCAGATCCAGGCGAGCAGCGCGATCGCCGCCAGCGCGGCCCAAGGCAGCCAGCGTGGCCATTGGCTCGACTTCGCGTAGTCGCGCACCGCCGCAGTCTCCGCGGAGGGTAGCGCCAGGAAGCCGGAGACCTGCGACAACAGGTTGCCGGTGGAAGGCAGCACCCCGTTCGGGGTGAGCTGGCTGATGAGCTTCGGCACGAGGCCGGCCAGCGCGGCGCTGGCGGTCGCGCGGTTCAGCCCGGCCGCAGACGCCAGCCGATCGACTTCAGGGACACCGAGGGCCGACTCGATCTGGGACCCGGTGAGGGGCTTCCCCTCCTTCCCGCCAAACCACGAGCTGAGCGTGTCGCCGAGTCCCGCCTTGCGGAACATGTCCAGGAAGCCGCTCGTCCCGCCGGTCCGGTCGCTGATGAGGAGCTGCAGCAGCCCTCGCACCAGGGCGGCGACCGATGTACTGCCCAGGTTGAAACGGGACGCGACGTCTTTGATCAGTTGCTCGAACATGGAACCCCCTTGCTGGGCCGCCGTGCGTTACGGGTGAAGCTGGAGGTACATGAGCAACTGGCGTACCGGCCAGCGTGGCCGGTTTAGCGAGGACGCGGGCCGCCAGTCGCGGCAGGCCGTGGGACCGGCCGCGACAGCGCACGGGGACGGCCGGCCCGCGGCCGGCCGTCCCGAGTGCCTGCCGTGCTAGAACCGGATCCCGACCGAGAACCGGAAGGTTCTCGGCACGGTGTACGCGTCAGCGGCGATCGCGTCGCCGAACTGATCGCCGTAGTCCCAGTGCGTCCCCTGCACCGGCGTCGTAGTGAAGGGATTGAAGATCTGGAACCGCCGAGCGTTGTCGGCTTCGGTCAGCACGGACGTGTTGATCGCGTTGCCCGACAGGTCGAACAGCGCGAACTGGTTGAAGAGGTTCAGGATGTGGAAGTTGGCGAAGAACTGGCCGCGTCCCGATCCGGGCAGCCGGTGCGTGTAGTTGACCGAGAGGTCCGTGCGGATCATGGTCTCGGTGTGAAACGCGTCGCGCGCGGTGAAGAAGTAGTTCACCGTGGTTGGCGGCGCGAGGTAGCCGAGATCGGCGACGAACGGCTGCGTGTGGATCGTGCCGACCGCGCCGTACGGCGTGCCGGACTGGACCTGCTCGAGCACGCCGATCGAGAAGCGGCCGAGCGTCTCCGACAGCGGCAGGTCGTACGTCGCCCAGGCGCGCACGCGGTGCCGCTGATCGCCCGCCAGACCACCCTCGGGGAACGACCACGCCGGGTCGAAGTACTCCGGGTATTGCAGGATCGTGGACGTCAACGGGCCGCTGCGGACGTTCTCGCCGTTCACGTTGCCGAAGAGCTTCGACAGCGTGTAGTTGCCGCCGAGGATCGTGCCGGCGTTCAGGCGGTACGACGCCTGCAGGTTGAGCGCGGTGTACTCGCGCTTGATCGCGTTCGTATTCTCGACGAGCGTCAGATCGAACCGCTCGCCCAGGTCGTTGCTGACCTTGCCGGTCGTCGTGTCGGTGCGGTCGGCGTAGAAGTCTCGATAGTTGCGGCGGACGACGTCGGCGCGGACGACCCCGCGCTGACCGAGCCGGCGGCTGACGCCGGCCGTGAACTCGTCCACGTTCGGGGAATCGAGCGAGCCGTTGATCCGCGTGTTCACGCCCGGGAGCTCCGTCACCCACGTCTGCCGGTTCGTGCCGCCGTTGGCGTTGAACCAGTCGAACATCTGCCGCAGCGCCACGTCGGTCGCGACGTACGGCGGCGTGAGGTTGATCGGCGGCCCGAGGTAGTAATACGCGTACACGGCGGGCGTGCCGGCCGGCGACGACGAGTCGGCGATGTTGTTGGCGATCGCGGCCACGTACTTGCCGTAGCTCGCGTTGACGGCCCAGAGGCCGCTGCCCTTGGGATCCCACGACACGCCGACGCGCGGACTCCAGGCGCTGTCCTTCGCGACGAGCTGGCCGATGGCGTCCTCGCCGTGGTTCTTGTCGAACCGCAACCCGAGGTTGAACGTCAGCCGGTCGTTGTACCGCCAGGTGTCGTTCAGGAACAGCGCATGCGATCGGAAATTCGTGCCTTGGCTCGCCTCGGTGATCGGGAACCAGACGATCCACGTGCCGAAATCAGGCAGCAGCATGGGGACGACGGCGTCGCCCTGGACCACGGCGTTCGACGCGTAGATGCGGTAGTCGGAGGCGGTCTGGTGATTGTTCACTCGCCGCCGGTCGTTGAACGTGTCGTAGCCGAACACGAGGTTGTGCGATCCGCGTCCGGTCGAAAGGAAGTAGCTCCCTTTGAACAGCAGGCTGCGGTTGTCGCGCTCCTCGTCGCCGCAGACCCCGCAGAAGGCCGGCGCCCACCAGAGCGCGCCGGTCTCCTGGTTGAGGAGCTGCGTGCCCTGAATGAGATCGGTGGACGTGCCGCCCGAGTTCTGGAACGTGAACTGCCGCTGCGAGAATTGCGCCTCGACAAAGAGATTGCTGCCGACGACCCCGCCGTAGTTGAGCGAGAGCAGATCCTGGGGCAGTTGGCGCGTGATCAGCGTGCGCAGGTCCATGACGCCCGCGGCATCGGGGAAGGCGCTGTTGCGCTCCTCCGTCCGGATGTTCATGTAGGAGCCGGTGAAGCGCTGGGCCGCGCCGAACGACTGCGTGACCTTGCCCTCATAACGCTTCTCGTCCAGGCCGGTGATGAACGGGATGTTCGTGTACCCGGTCTGCTCGCTCTCCGACCGGTCGAAGTTCCGCCCGGCAAAGAAGAACCACGTCTTGTCCTTGAAGACCGGGCCGCCGGCCGTGTACTCGAACGTCGGCACGGTGTCGTCGGTCTTGGGCTCCTTGATCGGAGTCACCGTCCGCCAGTCGTCGTTGGTGAACGTCACGCGGAACGAGCCCTTGAACTGGTTGCTGCCCGATCGGGTGATCGTGTTCACGATGCCGCCGGTGAAGCGTCCGTACTCGGCTGAGATTCCGGACGTCGAGACCGTCGTCTCCTGAATCGCGTCTTCGATGAACAGCGTGTACGGATCGCGGCGCAGGTTGTCCTGAATCTGGACGCCGTTCACGAGGAACAGGCTCTCGAACGACATCGCGCCGGAAATGATGAGGTGGCCGTCCGGACCGGTCGCGTGCACCGACGGCGCCAGGTTCGCCGCCGAGAGAATCGTGCGCGCCGTCGGCAGCGTGTTGAGCAGCTCCTGCTTGATGCTCGTCGCGTTCTGGATCGTCGTCGCGAACGCGTCGGAGTTCGCCTGCACCGTGACGTTCTCGGCGACGCCCGCGGGCTGCAGCGCGACGTCCACGGTCACCGGCTCGGCCACGGCCACGGGGGTGGCTTTCTTTTGCGTGGTGAAGCGGCTGAGCTCGAAGACGAGGGTGTACTCGCCGGGCGGCAGCAGCGGCAGCCGGTAGTCGCCGTTCTCGGAGGTCTTCGTCGTACGCGATCCCTGCAGGCTCGGCGACGTGGCGGTGACGGTCGCGCCGGCCACCGGCAGCCCGCCGCTGTCCACGACGCGGCCCGAAATCGTGCCGGTCGGATTCTGCGCAGCCGCCGATCCGGCCGCGACGGCGACGATCGCGATCGCGACGAGCATCCTCGGCCACAAGCGGATGAAATTCACGAACATGGTGCCTCCCATGACACCGCCGCGAAGCGCAGGCGGCGAACAAGGGAAGGGGAGCAAGGCAGGTGCCAGCGCGCGTCCCGGGATCACACACTGGCATGCGACATCACGGAGCCGGAGTTTCAACCCGCCGCAGCGATCACCGGTCCTCGCCTGCGCACGACTCATCACGACGCGCGCGACATGACGGATGCGTGGCTGGGTTCAACTTCTTGGCGAATCGTGTACAAATCGTTGACTTCGATGACGAGGCTGTCGGCCGGCTGACGGTTCAACCAGGAACAGCGTCTAATAGGAACGCCATGCGCGCCGCGATCACCGTGCTCATCCTGCTCGTCACGCTCACCTGCGGCGCCGCACCTGCGCAGGTGGAAACCGCCCCGGCCGTCGTCACAGGTTTCATCGAGAACGGCGACGTGCGCCTGAGCTACGAGCTCAATCTCCCGAAGGGCCGCGCGCCGTTCCCGGCCGTCGTCATCGGTCACGGATCCGGAAAGGCGACGAAGGAGACCTGTCGCTTCATGTCGGTCAGGATGCTCGAGCGCGGCTACGCGACGCTCTGCTACGACAAGCGCGGCGTCGGCCAGTCCACGGGCCAGTTCGTGTTCGTCGGCACCACCGACAGCCCGTGGGTGTTTCCGGAACTGGCCAGCGACATGGCGGCGGGCGTGCGGCACCTGCGCGGCCTCGGGGACATCGATCGATCGCGCATCGGACTGATTGGCGTGAGTCAAGCCGGCTGGATCATTCCACTCGCCGCGGAGCTGTCGTCGCCCGCGTTCATGATTCTCCTGGTCGGCCCGACGGTGTCGGTCGGAGAAGAAATGTTCTACAGCAAGTTCGCCGAGGGGACCGCGCTCGCGCTCGACGAGGCGTACGCGAAGCTGCCGGAGTTCAAAGGCCCGTACGGCTTCGACCCACGGCCGGTGCTCGACAAGCTGACGGTGCCGGGCCTGTGGCTGCTCGGCGGCCAGGATCGCAGCATCCCGACGCCGCGGACGGCGAAGATCCTGGACGACTTGATCGCGTCGGGCCGGCCGTACGAGTACCACGTCTACCCGAACAACGGACACGACCTCGGCGGCGCACCCTATTGGATCGACGTGGACCGGTGGCTTGCCCGTGTGTCCGCGCGCCGCTAAGTTTCCTCAGAGGGTGTCGCAACACTCTGGCTCTGGGAGGGGCCGGCTTTAGCCGGCCAGCAAGGGCGGGCTGAAGCCCGCCCCTCCTTCTGAGTTCTGAAAACGCGCTCTTAGACCGCGTTAGACTGGGACACGGGAGCTCAAGTCATGAAACGCACACTGGCCGCAGTCGTCGTCCTGTTCGTCGCATGTCTGGCCACAAGCGCCGCGCACTCCGGCGCGCAGACGCCGGCGCTTCCGACCGTCGATCAGGTGCTCGAGAAGTACGTCACCGCCCTCGGCGGCCGCGCGGCGCTGGAGAAGGTGACCTCCGTCCGGACACAGGGCACGGTCGAGATCCCCGATTTTCAGATCACCGGCACGATCGAGATCGTCCAGAAGGCGCCCGACAGGATGCTGCAGACCGTGAACCTCTCGGGCATCGGCCTCCAGCGCGAAGGGTTCGACGGCACGGTCGGCTGGTCGGAGGAGCCGCAGGCCGGCCTCCGCCAGAAAGCGGGGGCCGAGCTGGCCGACGCGAAGCGCGGCGCCCTTTTCCCCCGTGAGCTGAAGCTCAAGCAGCAGTATCCGACGATGGCGGTCACCGGACGCGAGCGGATCGGCGAGCGGGACACGATCGTGATCCTCGGGACCCCGGCCGAAGGCACTCCGGCGAAGCTGTACTTCGATGCGGCCTCCGGGCTGCTCGTGCGCCAGTCGGGATCGAGGAACGGGCCGGAAGGCGCGATCCCGATCGAGGTCACGCTCGACGACTACCGCGACGTGTCGGGCGTCAAACGCCCGCATCTCATCCGTCAGAGCAACCCGCAGTTCGCCGTGACCGTCAAGGTGACGAGCGTCAAGCACAACGATCCCGTCGACGACGCGATTTTCAAGAAGCCGGGACTGTAATACGGACTGCACGGAGGAAAGCCGGAGACCACGGAACCGGAGCGCCCGGCGGGTCCACTGGGTGCCTGCCTTCCTCCGTGCTCTCCGTTGTCCGGTCCGTGGCCTCCGTGTGAACTAGATCGCCGAGAAGCCGCGGCGGACGGCGCGCAGGCGGCCGTGTTCGTCTTCGACGAGCTCGTGCGTCGCGCCTGGCGGAAGCGTTCCGTCCGGCCGGGCCCTGGCGGCCTGACCGTGCGCGATGAGCGATCGCGTGAACGCCTCTTCCTCGGGGGTGGGCGGCGAGAGCGGCGCCTTCGACCGCGGCGTGCTCCGGCCGGACGCCGCCGCGCGCTTCGAGCGCGGCGGCGTCCGGCTGGATGGCTTCTTCGCCATGATCACCTGTCGCGGCAGTCGCAGTGGAACCGCACGCGCTGGAGCACTTTCTTCCCGCCGACCGAGCGCACGCGGTGGGTTTCGCGCGAGACCGGCTTCCTGCCGGCCGGACCGGCGGCGGAGCGGGCGCTCGCCGCGGCGCCGTTCTTCCCGCCGCCGAACTCGATCTGCCCGTTCTTGACGAGCGATCGCACGAAAGACTCGACTTCGCGATCCGTGGACACGGTCTCGGGGAGCCCGCCCATGATCACAGCGCGGCCGTTCGACGCGCCGACGATCACCGCGACCGGCGCGGCGGCCGTGACACCCTTGAGCCGCTTGTCGACCGACCCGAGAGGGACCTCGCGCATGTGGACGACGCGCGCGACGCGGCGTCCCGGGAGCTCGGCGGCCTCGACCGACAGCCGCGCCCCTTTGCCGAGCCCGAGTCGATCTGCCAGATCCTTCCGCGTGGCGGCGGCGACCTTCGGCCGGCGCGACACGCCCGGCGCCTTGCCGGCGAGCACGGCGACCGGCGCCAGAAGTGCGTTCGCGCCGAGCTGGATATTGTGGCCCGCGAACGCCTCACGAATCAGATCGCGATGCTGCCCGCCGTTCTGGTCTTCGTCGGCGAGCACCATCGCCCGCCCGACCGCCTGCAGGAAGCGAGGGCCGATTTCCGCCGTGGCCGCGCCGCCCATGAGCAAGCCGCCGGCGATCTTGAGGGCGGCAAGCAGGCTGGCCGAGGTCTGCGTCGACTGGGCCGCGAAGATCTTGCCGATCAGATCGTAGAAGCAGCCACTGAAGAGCATCCCGAAGCTGTGGACCTCGTTGATCAGCTCGCCCGGCCCACCGGTGTCGGGAAGCGTTTCCGGAATCGCAAACTGAAAATCGTTGTGCGCGTGCCGCGGCTCGGCGGCGTTGTGCGTCGGCACCAGCCGCCGGATGCCGTCCGACAACTCCTCGGCCGTGGACTCGACGAAGTTCTTTTTCTTGAGCGACGGCGCCGAGGCGAGGAGCTTCGTGCGCGTCTCCGGATCGTTCAGCGCCGTGAGGATCGCGACGCAATCGCCGAAGGCTTCGTGGAACGCGCCCGTCTCGAGGAACGTCGCGTCCCACAGGTCGGGCCGCAGCGCGTCGAGCAGGCCATGGCCGACTTCGTGGGCCACGACGTCGGTGCTGGCGCCGGAGAAGAACACCTTGTCGCCGATCTGACGATGGAAGAACGAAAAACTATCGCGGTCGTAGAACGCGTTGATGTCGACGCCCTGATCCTGCAACAGCGCCATCTTCTTGCGATTGCCTTGCCAGCGCGCGAACGTTCCCGCCACGGCCTCCCAGGCTTCGAGCGCGGCAAGCCCGGCCTCGCGGCATTGCCAGAACAGAAACTCAGCCGTGCCCGGGTCGAACGTGCCTTCCGCTGTGCCATTGCTCAGCGTGAAACCCGCGCGGCTCGCAGGCCGATTGGGGCGTTTGGTCTTGGCACGAATCCCAGGTGCGGCCGACGCGGCCAGTGGATCGTTCGGTATGTAGTTGATGGACATCACCTTGCTCCCGGCGGTGAGCCCCGCCTGTGTGGTTGGGTCGGGCTGCCTGCTCCTATTAGACGGGTCGCGTGGTGTTTTGCTCCGGGCCATCCTCGCACACGACGGCCGGAGTTGTTGGGATTTTATGGGGAATTTACGTGGCCTATGACGCCTTGCGGTGGGCCGGTTCGGGTCGCCGCGGGCTCGAGGTGCGCAATCCGCCGCGCACGCGCGACTGGCGCACGTCGATCGCGTTCGTCCACTGCAGCCAGTCACGATCGCTCATCGTCCCGTATGGCGGCAACCGCGCGTCGGCGTAGCCCCACTCTTCGACGTCCACGAGGTACTGCGCGCGGGAGATGAGCGTGCCGCGGCAGAGGCGGGCGCCGGTGTCGAGCGTGCGCGCGGCGTCCGTGAGCGCCGGGACGACCCAGGCCGGCACGCGCGCGGCCTCTGATGGATAGACGTAACGGAAGAGCGTGAGGTGCGCGAGCAACACCGGCTCGTGGCCGGCGAAGCGGCGGCACAGGCGCTCCCAGTCGAGGCGCTCGGCGTGGGCGCGGATGAGGTGAAGCACGTCGCCGCCGTCGAAGCGCTCGCGCTCCATGATGAACGCCTTCGACCACAGCAGCTCTTCGGCCGGGCAGAGTTTGACCGCGTAGCCCAGGACGGTCGCCGGAATCGCGTGGGCGAACCAATCCGCGTCGACCCGCGTCACTCCGCTACCGCCGTTGTAGATGATGTCCACTTGTCCGCCGGGCGACAGCGCCTTGCCCAGCCAGTGCGGGAACGAACGGCGGGTGTGAATGCCGCGCGCGCGGAGCGCCCGCGCGACCGCCGGCCAGGCCTCTTCACACACCATCAAATCCAGATCCTTGGTCTTGCGATCGATGGCCGCGTGGCGGCAGAACGCATAGGCGCCGCCCACAAGGAACGGCACATCCGCCGCGATGAGGGCAGCGAGCACCTCACGATAGAACTTGACCGGCAGTGCCATGAGGGGTCCCGGGTGCAAACGCCGGGCCACACCGCGGCCTCGCGTGGTGGGCGACGGGTGTGCCCTCGAGGTACGGGACTTGCTACTTGTGGTCATCGGCAGGCACACGACGCATGATTGACACCGGCAGCACCCAGGAAACACGATCCGTCCGCATCGCCGCGCTGGCCGATCTGCATTTCGGGCGACATCCCGCGGAAACCTACGCCCCGATTCTGAGCCGGGCGTCGGCCGACGCCGACGTGCTGGCCATCTGCGGCGATCTCACCGACCACGGACGGATCGAAGAGGTGCAGGGCCTCTGCCGGGCGCTGCCGACGAGCCGTCGGCTGCCCATCGTCGCCGTGCTCGGCAACCACGATTACGAGTCGGGACAGGACGAGGCGCTGCGCAACGTCTTGCGTGAGGCGGGCGTCCACGTGCTCGACGGTGATGCGGTCGAGCTCGCGGGGATTGGATTCGCGGGCGTCAAGGGATTCTGCGGCGGCTTCGGTCCGCGCGCGCTCGGCGCCTGGGGCGAGCCGATCATCAAGGCGTTCGTCCAGGAATCAGTGGCCGAAGCCCTCAAGCTCGAGACGGCGCTCGCGCGGCTGCGCTCGGTCACGCGGATTGCGTTGCTCCACTACTCGCCGGTCGTCTCGACCGTCGAGGGCGAGCCGCTCGAGATTTATCCCTTCCTGGGATCGACGCGCCTCGAGGAACCGCTTGCCCGGTATCAAGTCGAGGCCGTGTTCCACGGGCACGCACATCACGGGCAGGCGGAAGGGCGGCTCACGACCGGCGCGCCGGTGTACAACGTGTCGCTGCCGCTGCTGCAGCGCACGCAACCGGATCAGCCGTTCCGCCTCATCACCGTGCCGGTCACCACGCCGCAGGTAAAGGCGGAGTGACGGGAACCGCGCTCAGCGCTTCTCGAGAATTCGCGCCCGGTGATCGGCGATCCACTTGAGGACCTGCTTCGCCACGTCGTCTGCCGCAGATTTCCAGCCGGGACCGGTATCGTAGATTCGCGTCTTGTTCTCGAACTGGAGCGTGGTTTCGAGTCGCGGCGCCTCGAGCTCGACGCGGAGATGGACCATACGCGACGGCGCCTGAGTGCCCGGCTGACCGGGCCGCGGGCCGAGACCGATGACGATCTTCGGCGTGCTCACTTCGCGGCCGACCACGTCGATCGCGACGTCGGCTTTCTCCTCGTCCTCGGCCACCACGACTTCCTTCTTTTTCGCGCCAAGCGCGGCTTTGAGTTGCGCCACCGACTCGCGGCGCGCCGCGCTGTCCTCAGCGCTCCCCGCGGGGGTCGTGGACACGTACACGCGCACGAGCGTCGGGTCCGCCTGGGCCGGGGCACTCGCTTGCGGAGACGCCGTGAACAGGACGACGGTCAGGAGAAGGCCATCCATGATGGGATACCTGTCTTAGACTACGCCGATGCGCACCCGGCCTGTCCTCATGGTGATCGCGGCCGCCCTCGTGGCGCTCACGGTCAGTCGCGGCGCGGCCGTCGCCCCGCAATCCGACCCGAAGTTCGAGGCGCTCGCGGCCCTCGTCACGAAGAAGATGGCCGAGTACAGCGTCCCCGGCGTCGCGGTCGGCATCGTCAAGAACGGCCAGGTCACGATGCGAGGGTTTGGGGTGACCAACGTCGAGTACCCGCAGCCGATCGGACCCGACACCGTCTTTCCCATCGCGTCGATTTCGAAGACGTTTGCGACGACGGCGATCATGCGGCTCGTCGAGCAGGGGAAGATCGATCTGAACGCGCCGGTCCGGCGGTACCTGCCGGAGTTCAAGGTCCAGGACGAAGCCGCGAGCCGAGACGTGGCGATCTGGCACCTGCTAACGCACACGCCGGGTTGGGAGGGCCAACTCTCGGCCGACGATCGCGGCACCCAGACGCTCGCGGCGTTCGCCGAGTCGATGAAGGACCTGCCGCAACTCGCGCCACCCGGCGAGATCTGGAGCTACAACAACGCCGGCTTCACGCTGACGGGACGGATCATCGAAGTGGTGACCGGCCGGCCGATCCAGGAAGCGATGCGCACCCTGGTGTTCGAGCCGATCGGCCTGACGCGCGCGTTCACCCGGCTCGAGGAAGTGGCGACCTACCCGTTTTCCGTCGCGCACCGGACGCAGTCGGGCGCCGCCGTCGTGACGCGGCCGATGACGCGCTCCAGCTCACTCACGGCCGGCGGCGTCTCGATCTCGCTCAGCGATCTGCTGGCGTACGCCCAGTTCCACATGGGTGACGGCACCGCGCGCGGCGGCCAGCGCGTGCTGACGCGCCAGTCGCTGCAGCAGATGCAGACGCCGCGCCTCCGCAAGAAGGGCACCGACGAAGACATGGGCCTCGGCTGGCACCTGCGCCACGTCGGCGGCGTCACGACGGCGGCGCACGGCGGCACGCTCGGTCACTGTCTCCTGCTCGAGCTCGTGCCGGAGCGCAATCTGGCTCTGGCCATTCTCACGAATCACAGCGACGGCTGGCGGCTGATTCAGGATGTCGAGCGGGCCGCGCTCACCACGCTCGAAGGACTCTCGCTCGATCCGGCGCAGGCGATCGGCCACCGCGGCGTGAACGAGACGATGCCGGACGCGCCAATTCTGGCGAAGCAGCCGGCGCCGGCGCCGTACGTCGGCGTCTATCGCCGGCCGCCCACCACCAACGTCAACACGGTGCGCGAGCAGAACGGCGAGCTCATGCTCGACAACAGCACCATCGCCTTCTACGCGCCCGACCGCGCCGTCGTCACGTCGGGCGCGCAGCGCGGTAACCCCGTCGAGTTCATCCGGCGCGCCGACGGCACAGTGGGCTGGATCCGTGTCGTCGGGCGCATCGCACGCAAGGACAATTGAGCTCTGGCCGGTGAGACGTGTGACATCGATCCGCAACGCGGAGGGCACAGAGAGACACGGAGGGCACGGTCCAATAAAGGTTTACCCCCGCACGTGAGACCGCGGAGGTACACGCGCCGCATTTGGCCGGCCGCCGCCGCGCCAACACCTCGGACGTCGTCGCCGAAAGAGGTAGGCTGTCGCAGCATGGCCAACGCCCTCTCTCCGACGATGACGGCGCGCGACTTCGAGAACGGCTACTGGTATCGCGAGCAACTGAAGGACTTCGCCGGGCGCATCGGTATCCCCGCTGCGACGAAGCTGCGAAAGGACGAGCTCGAAAAAGCCATCGTGGTGTTCCTGCGCACGGGCAATGCTGCGCTGCCCACGAAGCGTTCTCTGCGCAGGACGGGTCTCAAGGACGTTCAACGTGGCCTCCATCTGAAGCTCCGGATCGAGAACTATACGAGCAACCGCGAAACGAAGGCCTTCATCATCGAACAGGCCGTCTGATGGCGCCGGATGTTCGCAAGAAGTCCGGAGTCTGGTATCGCCTGAACCGCTGGCGCGAAGAACAGATCACGAGCGGCGCGTACCCCACTTACGGCGATCTCGTCCGCCAGTACATTGTCCTGAACAAGATGCAGCGATTCGAGAGGATCCCTATCCGTTGCTACAACTACTTCGTCGCGGATTTCCTCGCAGCGGATAAGAAGGCGACGC
>Ga0111538_10010054_pt1 | contig 12596 bp, 8 predicted proteins | sample SoiMethybrSBSTD1_FD_79669 | JGI IMG/M metagenome (GOLD analysis project Ga0111538, IMG submission 79669) | Bulk soil microbial communities from a Populus tree surrounding site in Tennessee, USA - Soil MetaG P. TD hybrid SBSTD1 (version 2)... | ecosystem: Environmental > Terrestrial > Soil > Tree...
ACCTCGTACGCCCCGACAGTCCCTCCTCGCGGGTCGGCAGCGCGCCGGTGGCCGCCTTCGGCAAGGTGCGCCATGCGGTGCCGATGCTCTCCCTCGGCAACGCCTTCACCGAAGAGGACGTGGTCGACTTCATCGCCCGCGTGCGCCGCTTCCTCGGGCTTGCAGCCGATGCCGTGGTCGAGCTGACGGCGGAGCCCAAGATCGACGGCCTTTCCATCTCGCTCACCTATGAGGGCGGCCGTCTGGTGCAGGCGGCGACGCGCGGCGACGGCAGCGAGGGTGAGAACGTCACCCCCAACGTCATGACGGTGAAGCAGATCCCCCGCCGGCTTGCGGGCAAAGGCGCGCCAGATCTCATCGAGGTGCGCGGCGAGATTTACCTGCGCCACGACGATTTCGAGAAGCTCAATGCCGAGCAAGCGGCGGCCGGGGCCAAGATCTTCGCCAACCCGCGGAACGCGGCGGCCGGCTCGCTGCGCCAGCTCGATTCCTCGATCACGGCGCGGCGGCCGCTGCGCTTCTTCGCCTACGGCTGGGGGGCGGCGAGCACGCTGCCGGCGAAGGACCAATCCGGCGTCTACAAGCGCTTCGAGCAGTGGGGCCTGCCGCTCAACCCGCTGATGCGCGTGTGCCGGAGCGCCGACGAGGTGCTCGCTTTCCACCGCGAGATGGAGGCGCAGCGGGCCGCGCTCGGCTACGACATCGACGGCGTCGTCTACAAGGTCAACCGGCTCGACTGGCAGGAACGGCTGGGCTTCGTGTCGCGAGCCCCGCGCTGGGCCATCGCCCACAAGTTCCAGCCGCAGGAGGCGACGACGCTGCTCAACGACATCGAGATCCAGGTCGGGCGCACGGGCGCGCTGACGCCGGCCGCCAAGCTCGCGCCGGTGACGGTCGGCGGCGTGGTGGTGTCGAACGCGACGCTGCACAACGAGGACGAGATCGCGCGCAAGGATATTCGCATCGGCGACACGGTGATCATCCGCCGCGCCGGCGACGTCATCCCGCAGGTGATGGGCGTCGTTCTCGATAAGCGGCCCAAGGGCGCCAAGCCCTACAAGTTCCCGGAAGTTTGCCCGGCCTGCGGCAGCGCCGCGGTGCGCGAAGTCGACGAGCGGACCGGCCGCGCCGACGTGGTGCGGCGCTGCACTGGGGGGCTCGTCTGCCCGGCGCAGGCCAAGGAGCGGCTGAAGCATTTCGTGTCGCGCAATGCCTTCGACATCGAGGGGCTCGGCGAGAAGCAGATCGAAGCTTTCTACGACGAAGGCCGGATCATGCAGCCGGCCGACATCTTCACGCTGCAGCAGCGCGATGCGCGCCTGGCGGAGGACAAGCGGCTGGGGGCCAAGAAGGGCTACGGCGCCAAGTCGATCGAGAACCTGTTCAGGGCGATCGACGCGCGCCGCAATATCGGGCTCGACCGGTTCATCTATGCGCTGGGCATCCGCCACATCGGCGAGACCACCGCACGCGACCTTGCCAAGGCGCTCGGCACTTTCGAGGCGTTCCGTGCCGCTGCGCTCGCTGCGGCCAAGGGCGACAAGGACAGCGACGCCTATCAGGAGCTCGACAACATCGAAGGCATCGGCGCCACGGTGGTCGATGCGCTGATCGATTTCTTCTCCGAGCCGCACAACCTGCAGGCGCTCGGCGATCTGCTGAACCAGATCGAGGTCGAGCCCTTCGTGCGTGCGACGGCGGCCTCGCCCATCACCGACAAGACGGTGGTGTTCACGGGCACGCTGGAGAAGATGACGCGGCCGGAGGCCAAGGCGCTGGCCGAGCGGCTGGGCGCCAAGGTGACGAACTCGGTATCGGCCAAGACCGACTACGTGGTGGCCGGCAGCGACGCCGGCTCCAAGCTGACGAAGGCGCGCGACCTGGGCGTCAAGGTCCTCACCGAGGACGAGTGGCTGGCGCTTGTGGGCGGCGGGCAGGCGTAGGTTGGGTCAAGCGAAGCGCAGACCCAACACACTGGCCGTTTACTCCCAATAGCGTTGGGTCATCGCTGACGCTCGACCCAGCCTACACGCTACGCGGCAACGAAACGGGCGCCGCAAGGCGCGGCGCCCGCCGTCTTACGATGGTCTTGCAGTGCGCTTAGACGCTGGCCTCGACCTGTTTGGCCGCCTTGCCGTTGCCGATGGCGATGCTGCGCGGCTTCAGGCGCTCAGGGACATTGCGCACGAGGTCGACGTGGAGCAGGCCATCCTTGAGCTCGGCACCCTTCACCTCGACGTGGTCGGCGAGCTGGAAGCGCCGCTCGAACGAACGGGCCGCGATGCCGCGGTGCAGGAACTGGCGCTCCTTGTCCTCGGTCTTCTTCTCGCCGCGAACGGTGAGCGTCTGCTCCTTGACGTCGACGTTGAGCTCGTCCTCGGCGAACCCGGCCACCGCCATGGTGACCCGGTACTCGTTCTCGGAAAGCCGCTCGATGTTGTAGGGCGGGTAGGCGTTGGCGCCCGCATCGAAGCCGGGGACGGCGTCGAGCAGGTCGAACAGCCGGTCGAAGCCGACGGTGGGGCGATAGAGGGGGGCAAAATCGATCTGTCGCATCACAAGTCCTCCTTTAGAAGCGACGTTGTGCTCTCTGCCTGCCCGGGAGGGTCAGGAACTTACCCGCCCCGAGAGGCCAGGCAGCGCTCATTTGCGCACCCGATCATCGGCATGCGCAGCCTTACATTTAGGTGCTGGGAGAGCGGCTTCAAGGGGGTTACGGCGAGTTCCGCGAGAGGTCTGCGGAGGCTCGAGAATCCCCCGAATTCTGGGGGCTTAGCGCCCTTCCCGCCACCAGGTCAGGGCGAGCAGCGCCAGCAGCGCCGCCAGCGCCAGGAAGCCGGTGAACATCGGGATCAGCTTGACGCCCCGGGTGACGTAGGCCTCGCGGTCCTTGAGCCCGAGCCAGCCGGAGCCGGCGAGAACCCGGGCATTGGCCAGCATGGAAATACGCGGCAGCTCCACGCTCGATACGCTGACGCTCGACAGCAGGCCGCCGCCTCGCGTCCAGAAGGTGCCGCCGCCGGTTGCTTCCACAAGGGGTTTGAGCTTCTCGTCGGTGGCCGTCACCTCGCTCATCTCGCGTGCGTCCTCGACACCGGCATGGGCGACGGCGTGCAGCTGGCCGGTGGCTGCCTGGGTCTGCACCTTGTAGAGGCCGGGCACCTTGACGTCGACCGTGGAGCGCCACGCGCCGGGCCCCGCCTTCTCCAGCGTCACCTCGGAACTCTCACCACCGGGCGCCGAGACCTGCACGGGAGGCACGCTCTCCTCCATGGAACGGCGCTCGACCGTCAGCTTGAGGCCCTTGGCCGAGGCGATCAGCCGCTCCTCCTCGAGGTCCGGCTCCTTCATCAGCCAGTGCGAGAGGCGGCGCAGCAGGTCCGTATGCGGCCCGCCGCCTTCATAGCCGCGCGCCCACAGCCAGGCGTGGTCGGAGAGCATCAAGGCAACGCGGCCGCGCCCTTTGCGGTCCAGCACCAGCAGCGGGCGGTTCTCCGCCCCGCTCATGACGGTGCGGCCGCGGGTCGGCACCACGTCGACCTGGCGGAACCAGCGGCCCCAGGTCGGCTCCTTGCCGGGCTCAACGCCATCGGTGCCGGGCAGGCCGCGGGTAACGGGATGCTTGATGCCGTCGCCGGAGAGCCGGGCCTTGTAGGGTTGCTCGAGCAGCCGCCCGGTGGGGGTTGCCGGCAGCACCACCGACAGAGGCGTGCGGGAGAGGCTCATCTGGCCGGCGAAGTCGTCGCCGGCGGCGACCAGCAGCGCCCCGCCCTGCTCCACGTAGCGGGCGATGTTCTCGTAGTAGAGCAGCTGCAGGATGTCGCGGTGCTGGTAGCGGTCGAAGATGATGAGGTCGAAGTCCTTGATCTTCTCGGAGAACAGCTCGCGCGTCGGGAAGGCGATGAGCGAGAGCTGGTGGATCGGCGTGCCGTCCTGCTTCTGCGGCGGCCGCAGGATGGTGAAGTGCACGAGGTCGACGGCGGCGTCCGATTTCAGCAGGTTGCGCCACACGCGCTCGCCGGCGTGCGGCTCGCCGGAGACCAGCAGCACGCGCAGGTTCTCGCGCACGCCCTCGGCGGCCACCACCACGCGGTTGTTGGCCGGGGTGAGCTCGCCCGGCGCCGTCTCCAGCTCGATCTCGACGATGTTCTGGCCGGCATGCGGGAACGGCATCTGGATAGGTACGGTGCGGCCGATCTGGGTGGAGCGCGTCTCGTCGGGGCGGCCTTCGCGGCGGATCTTGAGGGTGACGCGGTCTCCCGCGCGGCCCCTGCGGCCGGTCTCCACCACGCGCGCCTCGATGTCGCGCGTCGAGCCAACGATGCCGTAGCGCGGCGCCTTCAGCACCTCGATGCGGCGGTCGAACTCGTCGGGCTGACCGGTCAGCAGCGCATGCACCGGGGCATCGAAGCCCAGCGTCTGCGCCGACTTGGGGATGTCGTGCACCTGGCCGTCGGTGATGAGGATGACGCCGGCCAGCCGGTCGGGCGGGGTGTTGGCAAGCGCGCTATTGAGATCGGTGAACAGGTTGGTGCCGGAGGCGGTCTCGCCGGTGGGCTTGGAGGAGGCGACCCAGCGGACCTGCAGGTTGCCGATCGCCGCCAGCCTTGTTTCCAGCTCGCGGCGTATGGCCGCTGTCTGGTCGGGGCGGCCGGCAATGGTCTGGCTCGTGCTCTCGTCGATGACGACGATGGCGATGTTGGCGAGGCTTTCGCGCTCCTCCTGGCGCAGCGTGGGGTTGGAGAGCGCAAGCAGGAGGGCCGCCAGCGACAGGGCGCGCAAGAATGCGCCGCGGCTGCGGCGGAAGAGCAGCAGCACCACCAGCACCACCGCCACTACCGCACCCGCCCAGAACAAGGGGCCCGGCACCATCGGCGAAAAATCGATCGACCAGCTGCTCATTGCACTCCTGTTCTCCCCGCTTGCGGGGAGGGGGGATTATTGCCCCAACCTCTCCAGCAGAGCCGGAACGTGCACCTGGTCGGCCTTGTAGTTGCCGGTCAGGGCGTACATGACGATGTTGACGCCGGTGCGGTAGGCCATCTCGCGCTGGCGTTCGCCGCCGGGCACCACCGGATAGAGATGCTGATTGCGCTCGTCGCGCGCCCAGGCCGCGGCCAAGTCGTTGGAGGTGATCAGGATCGAGCTGACCCCATCGACGCGGCGGGCTTGCCGGCCCTGGTCGCTGTCGCGCGGCGCCTCCGCCTCCACCCACAGCTGTCCGCCGTCCCAGCGGCCGGGGAAGGTGCGCAGCAGATAGAACGACTTGGTGAGCACATGATGCTCCGGCACCGGCTCCAGCCGCGGAATGTCGAGGTTGCCGAGCAGGCGCTGCAGCGGCGTGCCGCCCTCGCTGCGCATCGAGAAGCCGGTGGGCACGCCCTGGGCGTAGTCCTTGGTGTCGAAGACGATCATGCCGCCCTGCTTCATGTAGGCGTCGATCTTGGTGAGCGTCGCCTCGCTGAGCGGCCGCGCGTTGGCGAGCACTGGCCAGTAGAGGATCGGGAAGAAGGCGATCTCGTCGGTGAGGATGTTGACGGCAAACGGCTCGCCCGGCTCCACCGCCGTGCGCTCGATCAGGAATCTGCCGAGGCCGAAAAGGCCCTGGCGGCTCGCCTCGTCGGTGGCGGCATCTCCCGACAGCACGTAGCCGAAGGTGACCTTGCCGGTGGCCTGAATGGTGCGCCCGTCGTCGACGCGGCTCCTCGGTGCAGGCGCCGTGGTTTGCGCGTACCCACGATCGGCCGTCAGCAGCAGGGCACCGATGGCGAGGAAGGCGACAACAGCCGCCGTGCCGGCGCTTGCCGCGCGCCGCCGGAAGGCAAGGCCGCCGGCTTGCAGCAGCAGCACCGCCACGATGTCGGCAAACAGCAGGGCCAGCGCGATGGTGAGGAGTTGCGGCCTCAAGGGCTGCGCGGTGTCGCCCTCGTAGACGCGCCGCTCGGTGCCGAGCGGCATCGCCGGCAGTGGCTTGAGCAGGCTCTTGGGCGTCATCAGGTTGAGCGAGCGCGGGGCGCCGGCCGGCCCATAGTAGCCCGGCGGATGCTCGGCACTGGGCTTGGCATCGGCGATCTTGGCGGCGGCAATGGCCTGGGTGGTCGGCGGCGGGCTCTTGAGCAGCCCGAAGCCGTCGAGCACCTGCAGGGGAGCGAGAACCTCGGCCGCGGTCGGCGCGTCCGATGCGTTGCCCTTGCCGTCGGCGACCAGCGACTCGCCGGTGCCGGCCGTGCCGCCCAGGCTGGCGATGCGGCGCATCATCTCCACGAACAGGCCGGAGAGCGGCAGGTTCGACCAATCCGAGTTTGCCGTGACATGGAAGAAGATCACCTGGCCGTTGCCGCGCTTGGCTGCCGTGACGAGCGGCGTGCCGTCCTTCAGGCGCGCCCACACTTTCACCTCGGGGCCCAGTCCGGCCGGATCGGCCAGCACCTGCTTGTTGACCAGCACCTCCGGCGGCGGCACCAACCCGGCAAACAGGCCGTCGTCGCCGAACGGCGCCAACGGCTGCGGCGTCGCCCACGACAAGGCGCCCCCCAGCGTTCGCCCGCCGAGCCGCAGCGCTACGGGCAGCAGGTCGTCGCCACCCTTCTCCAGGCGCGGGCCGGCGAAGCGCACGAGGATGCCGCCTTTCTTCACCCACTGCTCGACGCGCTCCTTGATGTCGTGCGGCATCGTGCCGATGTCGGCCAGCATCATCGCCGACACGTTGCGCTTGATGAGGGTGTCGATGACGCTGGAGAGATTGGCGTCGTCGCTCTGGGCGATCTCAGAGAACGGCAGCAGCGCGCGCTCGATATAGTAGAGTGGCGCCAGCAGCGGCTGCGCCTGCTCGCGCGAGGCGCCGGAGACGAGGCCGATGCGGTGCCACTGCGAGCGCGCGTCGAGGAGGTGCACGGCCCCCGCCGAGCGCTCGCCGGCGATCTCCACCCGCGTTACCTGGTTCCTGAGCTCCAGCGGCATGTCGAAGGTCGCCAACGCGCGCGTGTCGCCGGCGCCGAGAGTGAACGGAGCCTCGCCGAGGCGCTGGCCGCGCGCCGACATGGCATGCAGGGTGCCGAAGCGCGGTGCTCCCTGGGTGCGCAGCACCTGCGCATCGAGACGGCCGCCGGTCGCCACGCCGGCGACGGCGCCGAGAGCTTCCTGCCCGGGACGGGTATCGACCACCGACAGCCTGCCGCCGGTCAGCGCGGAAAGCTTGTCGGCGAATTCTCGCGCCGTGCCGTCGTGATCGATGCCGTCGGCAAGCCAAACGACCACCCCGTCCCTGGTGCCGGCGAGGGCGGCGGCGATCGCCTGCGCGGCAGCCATGCGGTCAGGAGCGAACGGCTGCGGCTGCACCGCGGCCGCCGTCGAGCGGGCTGCCGCCGGGGCCTCGACCTTGAAGTTCAGCGCCTTGGCCGAATTGGCGGTCGGCACGATCAGCAGCGGGCGGCTCTGCCCTTCGGCCTCGGCGATCAGGCGCTCGAGCATGAAGGTGCGGGCCCCCCATTGCGCCGCGCCGGCCCAGCCGTTGTCGACCACCAGCACCACCGGCCCCGAGCCCGACAGGGCCTTCTCGCTGTTGGGGTTGAGCACCGGTTCGGCCAGGGCCAGGATGACGAGGGCGGCGGCGGCCATGCGGATCAGCGTGAGCCACCACGGAGTTTGCGCCGGCGTCTTCTCGCGGTTCTCGATGCCGACCAGGATGCGGGTGGGCGGGAACTCGAGCCGCCGCGGCCGCGGCGGGATGGTGCGCAAGAGCCACCAGATCACCGGCAGAGCGAGCAGGCCCGCGAGCAGCCATGGGCTCAGGAAGGCGATCGGCCCCAGCGTCATGGCGCGCCCCCTGCCGGCTGCACGTGCGGCTTCCAGCGGTAGTCGGCGGCGGCCATGCCCTGCAGTCGCATGATGAGGGTGAGCAGCGGCTCGGCGGCCGGCCGATCGGTGTGATGCACAAGGAACGACCAGCCGATGCGGCGCGCCGCCTCCTCGATGGCGGCCCGGTGGGCCGCAAGCTTTCTCTGATACTCGGGGCGCAAGGTCTCGACCCGGTCGGCGACCCAGCGCTCGCTGCCCTCGGGCGAGCGGAACTCCATGCGCCCCTCGTAGGCCAGGGTCTCCTCGGCGGGATCCAGGATCTGCACGAGGTGGCCGGTCACGCCGTTCTCCGCCATCTCATTGATGCGGGCCGCAATGGCTTCGGGCGGATCGAGGAAGTCGCCGAACAGCAGCGCGCTCGAGAAGCGGGTGAGGCGTGCCGGCGGCGGCAAACTTTTCTGCACCGCCGCGTCGCCCTCGTGCGCGGCCAGCGTCTCGGCGAGGCGCGAGGTGGCCTTGCGGCTCGCCATCGGCGGGGTGAGCCCCAGGAGGGCGATGCGCTCGCCCGCCCGCACCAGCAGCTCGGCGACGGCCAGCGTCAGCACCACCGCACGGTCGCGCTTGGCAATCGGCGCCAGATGGCTCCTGAAAGCCATGGACGGCGAGATGTCGGGCCACAGCCAGAAGGTATGCGCCGCCTCCCACTCGCGCTCGCGCACGTAAAGGTTGTCGGAGCTCGCCGAGCGGCGCCAGTCGATGACGGTGGCCGGGTCGCTCGCCTGGAATTGCCGGAATTGCCAAAAGGTCTCGCCCGTTCCCGCGCGCCGGCGGCCGTGGATGCCGTGAGTGACAGTGTTGGCGACGTGCAGCGCGTCGAGGACCAGCTCGGGCAGCCGGTCCGCCAATGCATGCGCCTCGCCTTCGAGCTTGAAGACGCTGCTTTGTCTGGCCGTTGTTGGGGAGCCTTGCGCTGCCGCCACCCCGCGTCACTCCAGAGCTGCTGCCAAGCGATTGATCACGCCGGTCGCCGTCTCGCCCTCCGCCCGCGCCGCGAAGGTCAAGGCCATGCGATGTTTGAGGACCGGCTCGGCGAGCGCGACGACGTCGTCCACCGACGGCGCCAACCGCCCGTCGACCAGGGCCTTGGCGCGCACGGCGAGCATGAGCGCCTGGCTGGCGCGAGGTCCGGGCCCCCAGGCGATCAGCCGGTCGGTGTCGGTGCCGGCGCCGGTTCCCGGCCGTGCCGAGCGGGCGAGCTTCAGAATCGCCTCCACCACCTTGTCGGGTACCGGCAGCTGGCGCACCAGGCGCTGGATGGCCTGCAGCTCCTGACCGGTCAGGATCTGCTCGACGCGGCGCTCGTCGGTGCCGGTGGTGGCAAACAGCATGCGCCGCTCGGCGCCCTGGTCGGGATAGCCGACGTCGATCTGCAAGAGGAAGCGGTCGAGCTGGGCCTCGGGCAGGGGGTAGGTGCCCTCCTGCTCGAGCGGGTTTTGCGTGGCCAGCACGTGGAAGGGCGCGGGCACGTCGTGGCGCTGGCCGGCGACCGTCACGTGATGCTCCTGCATGGCCTGCAGAAGCGCCGACTGGGTTTTGGGGCTGGCGCGGTTGATCTCGTCGGCCATCAAGAGCTGGGCGAAGATCGGCCCCTTGACGAAGCGGAAGCTGCGTCGGCCGGCCGTGGAATCCTCCAGCATCTCCGAGCCGATGATGTCGGAGGGCATGAGGTCCGGCGTGAACTGGATGCGCTTGGCGTCCAGCCCCAGGATCTTGCCCAGCGTCTCGACCAGCAGGGTCTTGGCGAGACCCGGCACGCCGATGAGCAGGGCATGGCCGCCCGAGAGGATGGTGACGAGCGTGCGCTCGATCACCTGCTCCTGGCCGAAGATCACCGCCGAGGCGGCTTTCTGGACACGTTTGATGCGTTCGCCGGCCGCCTCGATGCGGCCGACGATGGCGTCGTCGGTTTGTGCGAGTGTTGTCATGATCCTGACTATACGCTGGCCTGTCCTGAACGCGAAGCTGTGTCGGCAAAGATGGTCAGAATATGAACAGCTGAGAACTGGCCCGAAATCGTGCAATGGGCCAAAATAGCGGCCTCCATCCCTCTAGCCTATGCTGCCTGGCTGCAAACAACCCAAGGTGACCGATGCCGAACCCAGTGGCGACCGATGATCGCATGCCGCCAATTTCCGAAGAGAAGATGACGCCCGAGCAGAAGAAAGCCGCCGAGGAGTTCGCTGCCGGCCGCGGCTACAGCGCGCGCGGGCCGTTTGCCGTGATGCTGCGCTCGCCGGAGGTGATGTTACGGGCGAAGGCGATGGGGGATTACTTACGTTTTCGTAATGTGCTTCCCAAGCGCGTGAGCGAGATGGTGATCCTGATCACCGCGCGGGAATGGACCCAGCAGTACGAATGGGCCTACCACTACGGCTTCGCGCTGAAGGAGGGGCTGGTCAAGGCCATCGTCGAGGCCATCGCCGAAGGACGCCGGCCCGATGCCATGCGCGAGGACGAGGCCGCCGCTTACGACTTCTCCATCGAGCTGCATCGCACGCGCCGCGTCAGCGACGCGACCTACGCGCGCGCCCTGAAGATCTTCGGCGAGCAGGGAATTATCGATCTGATCGGGGTCAGCGGCTACTACACCTTCAACGCCATGATGATGAATGTGGCGCGCAGCAAGCCCGACCTTGCGGACGTTCCGCCACTGCAGCGCTTTCCGGAGCAGTGATGCCGGCCGACGCCACGACCAACCGCATCGCCGGGCTCGAGGCTTTGCTGAAGGAACGGCAAGGCAAGGGCCCGGCGCCGGTCGAGAAATGGAATCCGCCTTACTGCGGCGACATCGGCATGAAAATCCGCGCCGACGGCGTTTGGTTCTATGCCGGCACTCCCATTGGCCGCATGCCGTTGGTCAAGTTGTTCTCCAGCGTCCTGCGCAAGGATGCCGACGGCAAGCACTACCTCGTCACGCCGGCCGAGAAGGTGGACGTGGAGGTCGCCGACGCGCCGTTTCTCGCGGTCGAGATGGAGGTGCGGGGCAGCGGGCGCGAGCAGAGCCTGATCTTCCGCACCAACGTCGACGACATCGTCACCGCTGGACCGGAGCATCCAATCCGCTTCGCCGTCGAGCCGGGAAGCCAGGGCCTCAAGCCCTATCTCCACGTGCGCGGGCGGCTCGAGGCGCTCGTCACGCGCGCGCTCTACTATGATCTCGTGGAAATGGCGGTCGAGGAAACGAGGGAGGGGGTGCGGCAGCTCGGGCTGTGGAGCGGCGGAGCCTTCTTCCCGATGCCGGCCGACGCAACCAAGTCGTGAAAGACCCCGCGCTCATGCTTCAAAATCAGCCTAGCGGATTGCAGCGGTTGGCCGCAGTCATGCTGCTCGCCCTTGCGGCGCTCGGCGCTCCACCCGCCACCGCCCAGATCGGCGGCGAGCCCGTGCGGCTCATCTTCCCCTTCGCCGCCGGCGGCTCGGGGGATGCCCTGGCGCGGCTCCTCGCCGAGCACCTGCGGATCGCCCTCGATCAGCCTGTCATCGTCGAGAATCGCGCCGGCGCGCAGGGGCGCATCGGCGTGCAGGCCGTGAAGACGGCGCCGCCCGACGGCAAGACGCTGCTGCTGACGCCGGTGGCGCCGATGTCGGTCTATGGCCACGTCTACAAGTCGCTCGCCTACGACCCGGTCGGCGATTTTCAGCCTGTCAGCCAGGTCGCCACCTTCGATTTCGGCTTGGCGGTGGGCCCGCAGGTGCCCGCCAAATCGCTCAAGGAGCTGGTCGACTGGGTCAAGGCCAACCCGGCGCAGGGCAGCTACGGGACGCCCGCGGCGGGGACGCTACCGCATTTCTTCGCCGTCACCTTCGCGCGCGCTGCCGGGCTCGACCTGCGGCATGTCGGCTATCGGGGCTCGGCTGCCGCCCTCACGGATCTTGTCGGCGGCCAGATCCCGATCGTGGTCACCACGACAAGCGATCTGCTCGAGCAGCACAAGGCCCAACGCATCCGCGTGCTGGCGACCTCCGACAGGCAGCGCTCGCCGTTCCTCCCGGAGCTGCCGACCTTCAAGGAGGCGGGCTACGACATCCAGGGGACGGGCTGGTACGGCGTGTTCGTGCCGGCCAATACCGCGCCCGATGTGGTCGAGCGGCTCAACAAGGCGATCGTGGCCGCCGTGCACACGCCGGCGGTGAAGGAGCGCCTGCTGGCCTTCGGCCTGCAGCCCACCGGCACGTCGGCGGCAGAGCTCGGCCGCGTCCAGAAGGCGGACTCGGAGCTGTGGGCCCCTGCCGTCAAGGCCTCGGGCTTTACTCCCGAGCAATGAGACCAGGGCAAACGATGAGCAACGTCGTCACTGTCACACGCGCGGCGATCGCCGAGACCTATGCGCGCATCAAGCCGCATGTGCGGCAGACGCCGGTTGTCGAGACGCAGGCAAGGGACTTCGGCGGCCGCGGCGCGACATGGACGTTGAAGCTCGAGCTCACCCAGCACTCCGGCTCCTTCAAGGTCCGCGGCGCATTTGCCAACCTGCTCGCCCGCAAAGTGCCCGCTGCCGGCGTCGCCGCCGCGTCCGGCGGCAACCACGGGGTGGCCGTGGCCTACGCGGCCATGCGGCTCGGCCACAAAGCCCGCATCTTCGTCCCCGAAATTTCCTCCCCCGCCAAGATTGCGCGCATCCGCGGCTACGGCGCGGACCTGACTGTCGGCGGCACGGTCTATGCCGACGCACTGGCCGCCTGCGAGGCCTACGTTGCCGAGACTGGAGCGCTCTCGGTCCACGCCTTCGATCAGGTCG
>Ga0111538_10010055_pt1 | contig 12596 bp, 10 predicted proteins | sample SoiMethybrSBSTD1_FD_79669 | JGI IMG/M metagenome (GOLD analysis project Ga0111538, IMG submission 79669) | Bulk soil microbial communities from a Populus tree surrounding site in Tennessee, USA - Soil MetaG P. TD hybrid SBSTD1 (version 2)... | ecosystem: Environmental > Terrestrial > Soil >...
GGCATGGTCGAGGAGATTATCACCGCGCTATCAAGAATGCGCTGGCTCTTCGTCATCGCAAGGAACTCCAGCTTTGCGTACAAGGGTCGAGACATTGATGTGAGACAGATCGGGTGCGAGTTGGGTGTTCACTATGTCCTCGAAGGAAGTGTCCGCAGAGCGGGAAATAAGGTGCGGATCAATGGACAGCTCATCGACACCACCAAGGGCGTGTGTATGTGGGCGGACCACTTCGAGGGCAGTCTCGACAACATCTTCGAACTTCAGGACCAGGTAACTTCAAGTGTGGTGGGCGCAATCTCCCCGAGATTGGAGCAGGCCGAAATCGAGCGGACCAAACGAAAGCCGACAGAGAACCTCGACGCCTACGACTATTTCCTGCGCGGTATAGCCGGACTTCACCTATGGACCAAAGAGAGTAACAAAGAAGCTCTATCGTATTTTTACCGTGCTATCGAACTCGATCCGAGTTTTGCATCAGCCTACGGCATGGCGGCTCGATGTTTCTCACGGAGCACAATAAGCGGTTGGGTAACAGATCGTGAGCAAGAGGTTGCCGAAGCCATAAGACTGGCGCGGCGCGCGGTGGAGTTGGGCAAGGACGACGCGGTCCCGCTCTGCTTTGGCGGATGGGCGCTCGCCTTTGTTGCCGGCGATCTGGATACCGGCGACGGGCTTATCGAACGGGCTCTCGTCCTAAACCCGAACCTCGCCTCCGGATGGCTCTGCAGTGGATGGGTGAGGGTTTGTCTCGGCGAACCAGAACTGGCGATTGACCGCGTGACCCGCGCCATGCGCCTAAGTCCGTCCGATCCACTTTTCAATCATATGCAGGGCGCCATAGCGACCGCCCATTTCTTTGCAAACCGCTACGATCAAGCATCGTCCCTGGCGGAAGAGGCACTGCGCGAGGAGCCCGATTACCCGAGCGGATTGCGGGTCGCAGCCGCGAGCAACGCACTCGCCGGGCGCGTAGATGCAGCGCAAAAGGCAATGGCAGCTCTGCGCCAGTATGATCCAGCCCTCAGGATTTCCAATCTTGCCGATCGGCTTCCCCTTCGGCGACCGGATGACAGCGCCCGATGGTCCAAGGGCATGCGCCTGGCCGGTCTGCCGGAATAGTGAAGGTTGCCCTTCGTGCTCGTGCGACGATGTCTGCGAAAACAGGGGCTGCATCTTTGCCCAGCTATCATTCTCCCGTGCCGCCCTGCAATGTTGTAGGATGCCGGGGACTTCCTTGGCGATCTTGGCTCCCAAATGTCGGACCAGGAGACTAAATCAGAACGCCGCCTTGCGGCCATTATGGTTACCGACATCGCAGGCTACTCGAGCCTGATGCAATCGGATGAAGCGGGGACGTTTGTCGCCCTCGGGACGATGCGTCGAATAGTCGAAAAGCACGTTAGACAACATCGAGGTCGGATCGCCAACACGGCCGGTGACAGCATCCTTGCAGAGTTTACAAGCGCCGTGGAGGCGGTCGATTGCGCACTGGATCTGCAAAGCATGCCGCCCGAGCAGGGCCTGGGTACAGAGCTGAGGGCGCGTATCGGCATTCACCTCGGCGATGTGCTCGAGCGAAATGGCGATCTGTTTGGGACGGCTGTCAATATTGCGGCCCGGCTCGAAGCCATCGCGGAACCGGGGGGTATCGTCGTATCCTCGGCGATCCGCGATGCGACTGCCGGAAGACTGCCCGCATCCTTTGCGGACCTGGGGGTTAGAACGCTCAAGAACATCGAAGAACCGGTTCGGGTCTATGCGCTTTCCCCAGCCAGCGACTTCACACCGGCAAAGGCACACGGGCCCAAGGAGACGTTGCCTTTACCGAACAAGCCCTCCATAGCGGTCCTGCCTTTCGACGACCTGAGTGGAAACCGTGATCAGGAGTACTTTGCGGATGGCATAGCCGAGGAGATCATCACGGCGCTGTCGCGATTTCGGGGATTGTTCGTCATCGCCAGAAACTCCAGTTTTGCCTACCGGGGTCGGGCCGTGGACGTGAAGCAGATTGGGCGAGAGCTGGGGGTGCGGTATGTCCTCGAAGGCAGCGTCCGCAAGGCTGGGAGCAAAGTGCGGATCACGGGACAACTAATCGATGCCTCGACCGGAGCACATTTATGGGCAGACAGATTCGACGGGGCGCTGAAGGACATTTTCGGGCTGCAGGATCAGGTGACGGCAAGCGTGGTGGGTGCCATCGCTCCGAAGTTGGAGCAGGCTGAGATCGAACGAGCCAAGCGCAAGCCGACAGAAAATCTTGATGCCTATGACCACTATCTGCGCGGGGTGTCGGGATTGCATCAATGGACCAGAGAGGGCAATGAAAACGCACTCTCCGGTTTCTATCGCGCTATCGAACTCGATCCGAACTTCGCCTCCGCCTATGGGATGGCGGCGCGATCCTATTCCCAACGTAGGGCGAGCGGCTGGGTGAAGGACCGGCAATGGGAGATCATCGAAACCGAAAGGCTGGCCCGGTTGGCCACGGACTTGGGTAGGGATGACGCGATTGCTCTCTGTACGGCGGGAATTGCTCTTCAGTTTGTTGTTGGCCAGGCGGATGAAGGCGAGGCTTTGATACAGAGGGCGCTCGCTCTCAACCCCAATCTGGCTTGGGCCTGGTTCTTTGGCGGTTGGATCAAGGTGTGGCATGGCGAGCCCGAGGTGGCGATAGAACGTCTCGGTCGGGCGCTGCGTCTGAGCCCGAACGATCCTCATAGTTTCGGCATGCAAAGCGCCATGGCTGCCGCTCATTTCATTGCAGGACGCTATGCGGAGGCACTGTCTTGGGCGGAAGCAGCAGTACGGGAGAAGCCCGATTTCCTACTTCCGCTCTACATGATGGCGGCGAGCGCCGCTCTGGCAGGACAGCAAGCTGCCGCAGAAAAGGCGATGGCGCGGGTGCGTATGATCGATCCCAACCTCCGCCTGTCCACTCTCGATAGCTTCCTCCCCTTTCGACGCGTGGAGTACTTCACGAAGATGGCCGAGGGTCTTCGACTGGCCGGCCTGCCTGAATGATGGCCGAAACGAACCGGATGGTGGGCAGTACTGGGATCGAACCAGTGACTCCTACGATGTCAACGTAGCTGGCGCTCCGCTGAGCTAACCGCCCCGGGGAACAGCAGACCGAGAAATTCAACAGCTTGCACCAGCTTGTTGTCGCCGGGCGGGGCGGCGCAAGGCATCGCAAGATCGATGCTCACTGTGACTGTTGCCGTGACAGCACTATGTGATTTCGAGCGACGACAGGCGACGCGCCATACGCATACCGCTAGGCAATCAGGATGGACGCATGACGCGCTTGACCACCATTGTCACGACGCCCGCGAGCACGGCCTTGGCCATCGGGGACGCCAGGATCTCGGTGATCGGGTTCGGCCCTGCTGCTTGCGCCTGAGGCGGGACGTTGCCGCCGCCGAGAATATCCCGGAGCTGGCCGGGCGTCTGATGCAGATCAGTGAGCACCTCGCCCAGTTCCTTCGGTTCGGGTGCTACCTCTTGCGGCAGCTTCACGCCACGTGTCGCGGCTCGCTCTTGCAGCATCTTCACGAACGCCGCCCGCTCTTCCGGCGACAGCTTGCCTAGCGCCTCTTGCACCGCCTGAGCGTATTCTTCGCGTGGCACGGCGTGTGACACCTCGCCATACCGCTTCAGAACTTCTTCATCGGAGTAGCCCTCGGACGGCGCTCCTTGTTCGTAGCGATTGACGAAGTCCTTGTAGTCTTTCTGGCGTTGCCCACCGCCGAGCAACTCGTCAAGGATACCCATTTGCAGCTCCTTCGTTAGCGGAGCAATCGCCGCAGGCGCGGCATTGCTGCCATCGTTCATCCGAAATCAGCCTGCCCGAATTCAAGAGCCGGAGGCTTGGGTGCCTCCGGCTCCAAGCGCGCAGGCGGACGCAGCGGGATCGCTCCCGGACGCCTGTCAGATGCTGCAACAAACCCAATTCCACGACATTGAGCCAGATCAACGTCATAGGTCCGACAATGGAAAACGGAGCGGCTTGCCAATCGGTCGGATGCCTGCGTCCCCAGGGTAAATCCTGGCGTTTTTCAGGGGAAACCCCGATAGTCGGCAGATTGCATTTGGGGCTAAAATCAACCTTGCGCGGGAGAGCGCCGACACTGCAACAGCGGCATCAGTGCCTGTCAGACTGAATGAACCGTGACGTGTCGGTTTGATGTCTGGGCAGCCGTTTCGGCTCGGGGAGGAGGGTATACCGATGGCCTCTCGCCCTGCAGAGGATGACACGTATTTTCAGCGAACGCTCGTCGCGGCGGTTCTGGTCTTAGTCATTTCGGACATCTTACTCTTCTGGACCCTTTTTGATTTTCCTCTGCCGTTGCCAAAGGGGTGGTGACCCCGGGGTACGCCTGTACGGGAAGGCGCTCGTCCATGACGAGTTCCCTCGCGTGCAAGCCCGGAGGCCGATGGAGTTCGTGAGGCTGGGCTTATTTTCAGATCGCGACGGCCTCCGGGCACTATTCGCAGTGTCGGTGACCGAAGCAGCGCGATGCCCTATCCCGTCCGCCGTTGCTGCTGGAGAAACCTGAGCTCCAGCTATATGGCCCCTTCAGCATTGCATGATGACAAGTCGGTTACGACTGCCTCCTTGACCATCGCGACGAGGGGCAGCCAGCGATCACCCTGAACCTGTTTGGGAGGCAGCAAGGCTCCTTCTGGGGCGCTAGGTGGTCGCTGGTGGACAGCCACTCCCGCTTACCAGCCACCAAATCCAAACGTCACGACCGGCGCGCCGAACCCGTAGCCGCTACCATAGCCACCACAGCCACAGCCATTCCCATACCCATAGTCATTAGCGTAGCCATTCCCATAACCGTAGCCATAGTCGCCGCCCCCGTACCCATAATCGCCCCCGTACCCATTGTCATTGGCGTAACCGTAGCCATAGCCATTCCCGTAGCCATAGCCATTCCCGTAGCCATAGCCATAGGCCGGATATCCACCGCCGTAAAACCGGCGATACGGTCGATAGTACCCGTACCTGGACCCGTACAGCCCGCGCCGATAGACGCCTCGCCTGTACCCCCAACCTCCACGTCGGTAAATCCCGCGCCTGTACCCCCAACCTCCGCTCCGGTAACCGCCGCGCGCCCAACCGCCGCGCCTGCCGACACTCTCGATCAGCGTATCGGATGCCTGATTGAACATGATTGAGTGCGGCTGCACTGCTGCTGTCGCGGCTTGCGCGGGCTGAGCGATGAACAGTACGGCTGCAGTAGTGATCGCCGCGAATGCGGTGGTTCTCATGAGCGTTGCCATTTTTCAAACTCTCACACTGACAGGACGCCGCCTCTCCATGCATTAGCGCTGGGGAAGGGCAAAGTTTCAATTGCAAATATCGATGACGAGGTTAACGCATCATATGAAGTGCCTGGAAATGATAGGCTCAAGGAGTGTTTGCTCCGCTTCCTTGTACATTGTACTCTGGTCCCGCTGCCGCCTGGTACGCAATTGGACAAGGAGCCCAAACCAGACCAACGCCTCGCCGCCATCATGGCGACGGATGTGGTTGGCTACTCCAGGCTCATGCAGTCGAATGAGGCTGACGCCCTCGCTGCGCTCACGACGATCCGAGAAGCAACCCAGAACCAGATCAAACAGCACCGGGGACGGATCGCCAACACGGCTGGAGATAGCGTCCTGGCGGAGTTCGGAAGTGCGGTGGAGGCCGTAAGTTGTGCGACAGCACTCCAACAGGAGCTGTCGGGTCACGCTCTAGGGGAGGGCCTCCAGGTCCGCATCGGTATCCATCTTGGCGATGTGGTCGATAAGGGTGGCGACCTTTTCGGGACAGCAGTCAACATTGCCGCTCGTCTGGAGGGCATTGCGCAGCCTGGAGGTATCGTGGTGTCGGCCGCGGTACGGGATGCCATCGCCGGGAAACTCCCGGCGTCTTTCGCCGACCTGGGGCTGAAGACCCTCAAGAACATCGAGGAGCCAATCCGAGCATACGCATTATCGCCCCGAGGGGGCTCCGTGTCCTCTGGGATACCTCGTGCAGGGGAAGCCCTCCCGCTACCCAGCAAACCGTCCATCGCCGTCCTGCCATTCGACAACCTGAGCGGCGATCGCGACCAAGACTATTTCGCTGATGGCATAGTTGAAGAGATCATCACCGCTCTGACGCGTATGCGTTGGTTGTTCGTCATCGCGCGGAACTCCAGTTTCGCCTACAAGGGCCGAGCCGTGGACGTGAAGCAGATTGGGCGTGAATTGGGCGTCCGCTACATCCTTGAGGGCAGCGTCCGCAAATCAGGCAACAAGGTTCGTATCACCGGGCAACTGATTGACACCTCTATCGGAGCCCACCTATGGGCGGACCGGTTTGAAGGAGGACTGGAGAACATCTTCGACCTACAGGATCAGGTAACCACGAGTGTGATTGGCGCGATTTCTCCGAAATTGGAGGAGGCCGAGATCGAGAGGGCCAAGCGCAAGCCGACAGAGAACCTGGACGCTTATGACTACTATCTCCGCGGCTTAGCCAAGATTCATCAGTGGACTAAGCAGAGTAGCCAAGAGGCATTGTCGAATTTCGGCCAGGCTATCCAACTTGATCCCAATTTCGCTGCCGCTTATGGCATGGCGGCGCGGACCTATATCCAGCGAAAGTCGGGCGGATGGGCTTCAAATCGTGAGGCTGAAGTTGCTGAGACGGTTCGATTGGCACGGCAGGCAGCCCGGTTGGGCAAGGATGATGCGGTTGCGCTTTACACCGCCGGGATCGCGCTGTCCTACATAGTTGGTGACCACGACGAGGGCAAAGCCCTGACTGATCGGGCCTTGGCTCTCAACCCCAACTCAGCATGGGCTTGGCTTTACAGCGGTTGGGTCAGAGTTTGGCTCGGCGAACCCGAGGCGGCCATCGATCGCGTGTCTCGCGCCATGCGTTTGAACCCGGCCGACCCCCATAGTTACAGCATGTACAGCGCCCTGGCGCATGCTTATTTCTTTGCAGGCCGCGACACAGATGCTCTTTCCTGGGCGGAAATGGCAATACGTGAGAAGCCTGAATTTTTCCTCATTCACTGCATAGGAGCGGCCAGCAGTGCGCTGGCGGGTCGGCTTGCAGACGCAAGGAGAGCCATGGGACGAGTGCGTCAACTCGATCCCTCACTCCTTACATCCAACCTACAGAACCTTTTTCCTCTCAGGCGACCGGAAGACCTCGCCAGGTTGGCGGAGGGACTCCGACTGGCCGGCCTGCCCGACTGAAGGTGCCTCCCGGCCCTCCGCCCCCAGTGTCAGCGAGACGACGCTCATTTCTTAGGGTGCCTGTCTCCCTTATACATCTGCTCGATTATCCTTTGCCTCATCGGCGAAGTCATAAGAGGGCAGGGTAGAAGCACGCCTTTTACACCTGGGCTGCCTCTGGAAGGCGTCGAGGATCGCAGCCTCAATTGCAAAGCCCTTGGATGGCATAGGACCCGGAGACCATCGTAAAGCATGACGCATCCCACGCTACGAACGCCAACGGTCTTCGGGCGCCTGCCTGATGAGAGGGGAGATCCTCAGCACTTCCAAGCAGCTTGAACGTACACCCGTACCAGCCCGCAGGCGTAAGTGGGCGCAGGGACCCATGCAGGACGCATCAACGCAACACACAGATCCCTGCTGCGGGGCTTCTTTTTTCACCCGGTGATTAAGGGGCACCGTCCTCCCGTACAGGCCCTGGAACACATGCATCAATCACTGGGATTGGCAGCTCGCTACCTGCTGAGCCTCTCCCCAGGTCCTCCTGCGTTGTTTAAGGCTACCCCAGACCAACTCAGGACACTCGCTAGGGCCGTCTGAGAACGTTCATTCGGTCGAGGTACCACCGTTGACTTGTATTGTGAGTAGGTTCACCGTCTTCTAGCCGGAACCATTCCGGCAAGGGCCTCCGCGCCAAACAGTCTTCGCATGAAAGGCGGAGGCCAATGGGAGGCAATAATGAAGAAATCCGTGCTCACATCGATCGTAATCGCTTTTGCTGCGATGCTTGCAGTTCAATCACCTGTGCGGGTGGTCGCTGGACCTGCTGAGGACGTGCAGACGGCCATGGCACTTCTGAAATCGAAGGCGGCGGCTCTAGGTAAGCCTAACGTCAAGGGGGAGGACGCAGTCGCCGGCAAGAATGTCCCTGCGATCTATTTCGGCACAACCGAAATGAACAACAACTTCGCCCTGGTTGACGAGGTCACGAAGGAAAAGGGCGGGACCGCTACAATCTTCGTTAAGAACGGCGACGACTTCGTGCGCGTGGCAACGAACGTAAAGAAGGATGATGGATCACGAGCGATTGGTACCGTACTCGACCCAAAGGGTAAGGCCATCGCAGCGATCTCCAAGGGAAAGAGCTTCTATGGAGAAGTGCCGATCTTAGGCAAGCCGTACATTACGGGGTATGAACCCATCCGTGATGCAAGCGACAAAGTCATTGGGGTCTACTACGTGGGTTATCTGAAGAAATAACAGTGCTTCGGATAACACAAGCAAGACCAGGAGGGAGGCCGGTGCACACCTCCCTCCTCGGGCAGTAATGCCGTCCCCTAGGACACCCTACGCGGTGCCTGAAGAGTCGTAGGACGGCGAAAGGAATGCCCTTGGCTGGCCAAAAAACCCTCTGTTGCGATACCACCTCGACCTGACCCTACGCCATCATATGTAACTTGCAATCGGCGTTAGCCGCGTAGAAGCTTTGCCAACTCGAAGAAGACTAACAAGAGGTCAGGGAGGAAGCGCCAGCAAGAGCGCTTGACTGAGTCCCTCATCAGCAACTTACGACGAACTACACGGCAAGACTTGGTCAAGCCGTGCGGACATCCTCTGTGGGTGCTGATGAGGGCCTTCTCTTAGTTAGGATGCCAACGGGCGGTAACGAATAGGATACAAAATTAACGGTGCGCCTATAGGAGGGTGCTCGATCCTAATGTTGTACCGATCATAGGCGGGGGGGCCAAGGGTGGAAAAATCCTCACCCACTAACACCTTTCTTTTGACGAGACTGATCGGTGGGAAGCTTCGAGCCCTCTACAATGAAGAACCACAGCCGTGCTCTTCTCGAATGGACGAACTCTTGGAAGCGCTCGCATCCCCAAATCGCCGACTGGCTGAAACAAGCCCACCGGACGACGCTGGCGGAGTCTCGTCGGCGTTACCTGGATCGAGATAAGCTTCTTGAGAAGCATCGCCGCCACCAGACCTGACGATGCCGAAAAAACTACCGTCCAGACGAGCCCACAGAGGCCGAACGGAAGCGACCGGTGGGTTCCCCCTATCGGGGATTTGGCAGCTAAACCTTACCGTCCAGACGGTCGGTTCGAGCGGTATCAGACATTTCGGTGATTGTGCGCGAGAAATTGCCCCGTTTGTCCCCTAAAGGCGTCTCAAGTCACGGCCTGCGTGCTCTGGCTCACACGCTCCCACAAGGAGACCTTCGCCTGCCCTAGTTGCTTGCGAGCACGTATTCCTATCCAGACGCCAGCGGTCGACAATCTCTCCCCTGAAGAGAGCGCGGAGAGCGGCGCGGGATTTCGCTAATCAAGGTTTCGGTGGCACGTGACCTTAAACCAAGAGTATGAGCATTTATGTCCCGCATCGAGCTCATATCGCGCAGGAGCCACGGCACACAAATCTGGATGAGCCGCATTAACGCCGCAAAACTTCTCGCACGTATAATCTCGTTTAGATTCACCTTGCCCGCCATTGATTGAGTTGGTGCATCCCTCAAACTGATCGAACTCGGGATGCTGGTTACAAACCTCGCGTTTCTCACCATGGCAAACCTTATAGGATACGAACTGCCCGGCTTCAGAGGACTGGTACCCAAAAGCGAGCAGAACGTAGATCACGAGTGGGGCTTTGCTCATTTGTCAGACCTCTCATTTCAGCCCTCTCGAAGCCGTCCTGGGTCCAACCAATACCGTCTTGGAAGCCTTCTTGACTTCGAGAGCCAGCTTCGTTTTCTCGAAGATACCATTATAACCGAAAGAAAGCTTTGAAATGGTCGCGCTTCCGCTCCCGTTGGTTCTTTGGATGAGATAGAATAGCCAAGAGCCGCTTTCCGCTGTCTTGAGCTGCCTCATGGGACAAGACGAAAAACTCGGACATCGCCTCGCCGCCATTATGGCGACGGATGTGGTTGGATATTCCCAGAGCATGCAGTCGGATGAGGCGGGGACGCTTGCCGCTCTCAGTGCCATCCGAAAGGTGACAGAGGACGAGATCAAGCAACACCGGGGACGGATTGCCAATACGGCCGGGGATAGCGTCTTGGCAGAGTTTAGAAGCGCCGTGGACGCCGTTAATTGCGCGATAGCGCTCCAGCAAAGGATAGGCCAAGACAAGCTTCAAGTCCGCGTCGGTATTCACACGGGAGATATCGTTCGCAAAGGAGGGGAGCTGCATGGGACAGCCATAAATATCGCAGCCCGTCTCGAGGGCGTTGCGCAACCCGGCGGCATCGTCATTTCCGCTGCAGTCCGTGATGATGTTCTTGGAAAGGTTACGGCGATTTTCACTGACCTCGGGCAGATGCTGTTGAAGAACATCGCCGAGCCGATCCGGGTGTACTCGCTCTCCCCTACGACCACTTCCGACAGAGGGTTAGGCTCCCGAGCAGAAAAAATCCTGCCGCTGCCAGACAAGCCCTCAATCGCCGTTCTGCCATTCGATGACCTCAGTGCCAACCGTGACCAAGAGTACTTTGCGGACGGGGTAGCCGAGGAAATCATCACCGCCCTTTCGCGGATGCGCTGGCTCTTCGTCATCGCACGAAACTCTAGCTTTGCGTACAAGGGTCGAGCCGTAGACGTGAAGCAGGTCGGGCGTGAGCTAGGCGTTCGTTACATCCTCGAAGGCAGCGTACGCAAGGCAGGAAACCGTCTGCGCATCAGCGGGCAGCTCATCGACACCCCCACGGGAGCGCATCTGTGGGCAGATCGCTTTGACGGCGGAATTGAAGACATCTTCAGCTTGCAGGATCAGGTAACCGCAAGCGTCGTAGGCGCCATAGCTCCGAAGATTGAGCAGGCGGAGATCGATCGAGCCACCCGCAAACCCACAGAGAACCTCGACGCCTATGACTACTATTTGCGCGGTCTGGCGGGAGTTTATCGTTTCACCAAGGAGGACAACGAAGAAGCGCTGTCGCACTTTCGCCGTGCAATTGAACTCGATCCAAATTTCGCCGCTGCTTACGGCATGGCGGCGCGGTGTTATGTACAGCGGAAAGCTGCCCACTGGACGACCGATCTCGACCGGGACATCGCCGAAACGACTCTGCTGGCCCGGCGGGCAGTGGACCTGGGGCGGGACGACGCGGTCGCGCTTTGCACGGCGGGGTTTGCCCTCGCAGATGTCGTCAATGAACTTGATGACGGTGACGCCCTCATCGACCTGGCTTTAGCTCTCAATCCAAACCTGGCAATGGCATGGACCTTCAGCGGTTGGGTGAAGATATCGCTTGGTAAGCCTAACCTGGCGATTGAGCGTCTCGCCCATGCTATGCGCCTCAGCCCGTACGACCCCTATTATTTCAGTACGCGGCCCGGTATGGCATCCGCCCATCTTGCGGCTGGCCATTATGACGAGGCGCTTTCATGGGCGGAAATGTCGATACGGGAAAAACCTAATCTCTTGGCAGCCTGCATTGCCGCTGCAAGCGCTGCTTTCGCTGGTCGGATCGAGGCGATGCACAAAGCGATGGTGCTGGTGCGCCAAAATGATCCGCAGCTGCGCCTTTCCAATCTCAAGGAAGTAATCTCATATTTGCAGCCGGCGGAATTTGCCCGATGGCAAGAGGGACTTCGACTGGCCGGACTGCCGGAATGATGGCGGGATGAGTTCCCGCTGCACGCCCTCCAGTATGTTCCATCGACGTTCGGACCCTCTCAGTCGTAAACAACAACTGCTTGGGCCTTTAACGGTTTTTGCGAAAGGGCGATTCAAGCTGGCGTCTTTATCATGGCGCAAGAGTTCCAAAAATTATCCAAGACTCTAGGCCGTCTGCTTGTCCATCTGCTCGATTATCCTTTGCCGCATCGGATGCGCATACCGCATCAGCATCCTGATGTCTCGGTGGCCGCTGATAGAGGCGACCTCAGGCGTGGTGAGGCCCATCTCAAAGAAGCGGCTGATGGCCTCGTGGCGTAGGTCGTGGAAGTGGAGGTCAAGGCAGCCGGCTCGCCGGCGTATGCGTTCCCAGGCTAGCCTGAGGGCGTTGGAGGACATTGGGAACACCATCTCGCCGCTCAGCGGAAGCTGTTGTAGAACCTCAATTGCTCTACGGGTCAGGATCACGTGTCGGGGATGTCCGTTTTGCTGTCGGGAATTCGCAAGTGACGGCCTTGCAGATCAACATCGCTCCATGTCAGCCCCAACAACTCACTGCGCCTAAGCCCTGTTTGTACAGCAAGTTCGATTGCCGGTCGGATAAGTCGGTTTCTCGCCCGTGACGCAGCCCGGATCAGTTCCTGCTCCTCGCCCTGTCGTAGTCTCCTCTGGCGGGCGGGACCTATTGGTCCGATCCGAACCACCTTAAGCGGGTTTGGTGGCAGACTAAGACCCCACTCTCTCCGGGCCAC
>Ga0111538_10010056_pt1 | contig 12596 bp, 11 predicted proteins | sample SoiMethybrSBSTD1_FD_79669 | JGI IMG/M metagenome (GOLD analysis project Ga0111538, IMG submission 79669) | Bulk soil microbial communities from a Populus tree surrounding site in Tennessee, USA - Soil MetaG P. TD hybrid SBSTD1 (version 2)... | ecosystem: Environmental > Terrestrial > Soil >...
ATCGTTAACAGCACCGCGCACCCCTCGGGTCCGGTCATCACGGGGGTCTATCCGGTCACGGGGACGCCCTACGGCGGGACGATCGTGACTTTCACGGGCTCCGGCTTCGATGCGAACCTCCGCGTGCTCTTCGGCGGTCGGGAAGCGCAGAGCGTCACGATTCTTCAAGCGGACGTCGCACAGGCGGTCGTGCCCACCGCGGTATTCCCTCTGCCCGCGGACGGAAAAGTGGACATCGAGCTGCGCGTCGGCACTGGCAGCACGATGCTCCCCGGAGGATTCACCTACGTCCTCGAAGAAGGATTCGTGCGTGGGGATGCGACGAATGACGCCTCCGTCGACTTGGCAGACTCCGTCGCGCTTCTCTTCCACCTGTTCCAGGGACTGCCGCTCCTCTGCCTCGACGCGGCAGACGCGAACGATGACGGCTCCGTCAATCTGACGGACGTGGTGTTCGGGCTCGACTACCTCTTCCGCGCCGGAGCCTCGCCTCCCCGGCCTTTCCCAGGCCCGGGCCCCGACCCGACGGCAGATTCTCTGCCCTGCCCGCAGTAGGATTCCTCCGAGAATCGGCCGTCCAAGGATCCGAGCCGACGCCGGCGCGCAGGTGCGCCGCGCCGGACGGGGGCGGCGCTCGGCTCCAACATGACCTACGATATCGCTACCGTCCTCGTCCTCATCGCCGCGGCCATCGTCTTCTTTTCGTGGGAGATCATCCCAGCCGACGTTGTGGCGCTGAGCTTGCTCCTCGCCCTGGTCTGCTGCGGTGTGCTGCCCGCCGACAAAGCGTTCGCCGGCTTTGGAAGCGACGCCGTGATGATGATCTTCGGGCTACTCATCATGACGGCAGCCCTCTGGCGGACGGGGTGCGTCGACCTTGCGGGCCGGTACATCCTCCGGTTCGGAGGCACGGATCCGAATCGGCTGCTCCTCGTGATCCTTATTTCCGTCGCAACGTTCTCGGCGTTCCTCAGCAACACGGCGGCGACTGCTTTCTTCCTGCCGGTGACTTTCGGCGTCGCGGCGCGCGCCCGGCAGAGCGTCTCGAAGTTCCTGCTTCCGCTCTCGTTCGCTTCCATCCTCACGAGCTCGTGCACGCTTTTCAGCACGTCGACGAACATCGTCGTGAGCGACCTGATCTCGCGCCGTTCGGTCGGGAACGTGACGATGGCGCCGATGGGTGTTTTCGAGCTGGCCCCCGTCGGCCTCCCGATCGCAGTCGGCGGCCTTCTCTACCTCTGGTTCGTGGGCAGGAAACTGCTCCCCGAGCGCGGCGAGTCGGACCCGAGAGTCGACCTCTTCGGCCTCAAGCCATACCTGAGCGAGGTGATGATCGTGCCGGGCTCCCCGCTCATCGGGAAAACCCTGGGGGAGTCCGGCCTCGGAAGCGACCTCGACCTCACGGTCCAACGTATCGTGAGGCAAAAGCACATCTCACTCCCCCCGCTGCCGAATACGGCGCTGGAAGAAGGCGATGTCCTCACGGTGCAGGGCCACACCGAGGAAATCCTGAAAGTGAAGGATGAAGCGGGGATCGACATCAAAGCCGACGCCAAGCTGTCGGTTCCCACGCTCGAAGGGGATGCGGTGTCGCTCGTGGAGGCCATCCTCCTCTCTCGATCGCGCCTGATCGGGCGGACGCTCAAAAACTTTCGCTTTCGCGAGCGCTTCGGCGTCCAGGTGCTCGCCATCCAGCGCGTCGGCGGCGCGTCGCACGCGAAAATCAGCCAGACGCGCCTCCGGTTGGGAGATGTCCTCCTCCTCCAAGGCACACCGGAGAGGATCCGGGCCATGGAAGAGTCGGACGACGTCCGGTTGCTGCGCCAAGTTGACAACCCGCGACCCAATTACAAGCAGGCGCGCGTCGCCGCCGGCATCTTCGTCCTCGTGCTCGCCGCAGCTACGGTCAAGCTCGTCGCCCTGCCCGTGGCTGCCGTCCTCGGCGCCGTCCTCGTGTTCATCTGCCGCGCGATCAGCCCCGAAGAAGCCTACCGGCAAGTGGAGTGGAAGACCTTGATCGTGATCGGAAGCATGCTCTCGCTCGGCGTGGCCATGGAGCACTCGGGCACGGATCGATACATCGCGAACGGCATCGTCCAGCTCCTCAAGGACGCCGGGCCCATTTGGGTGCTGAGCGGTTTCTTTGTCCTCACCGTGATTCTCACGCAGCCGATGTCAAACCAGGCGGCTGCCGTGGTCGTGCTGCCCGTCGCCATCGAGACGGCCATCCGCCTCGACCTGAATCCCCGAACTTTTGCCATGGTGATCGCGCTCGCCGCCAGTTGTTCCTACATGACGCCGCTCGAGCCGTCCTGCCTCCTCGTCTACGGACCTGGACGCTACCGCTTCCGCGATTTTTTCATCGTGGGGGCCCCGTTGACCCTGCTGATCTACTTTCTTACGGTGCTGCTGGCGCCTCTCGTTTGGCCACTCCGACCGCAGTAAACCTGCGAGTCAGCGGCCGAACGCGCCTCCGGGCGTTACCTGGCAAGTCTTGCACCCCGCCTGCAAGCAACTTCGCGGACTCCCGGGGAATGGGGCGGCACGCCACACAACGGCTCCGCGGAGCGCAGCGGGAGCGTCGCAACGCCGAGGAACGGACGTTGCTAAGCATCTGCCGAGGCAGATCTTTCAAGCACTGACCACAGAAGGAAGTTGTGGGCAGCTGCAACTCTAGCCAGCGTGTAAGGCCCAGCACAAAGGCTTGCAGCCGGTTGACGGTTGGCCGAGCGGGATTTTCCATTCCGCTCGGCTTATTTTTTTTGTGCCTCAGGCTGCAAAAAAAAATGGCCGAGCACAGGTATCCTATGCTCGGCCACCATCGGCTTCCTCCTACGGCCGTGCAGGAGCCTACCGCGGACCGCGGAGGATTGAGACCCTCCCATTCCCTTTCGACGGCACGAGTTTGCACGCGGGCCACGCACCCGAAGGGGATTTCTCCCCAGCGGCGCAGGCCGATGGCGCGTCGTGCTCTTCCACCCATTTTGAAATCCTGCGTGTGCCCCGCTGCTTCCGTGCAAATCTCATGGGGACGCTCCCGGCTCGAGACGGCGCACGAGCGTGCCGGCGAGGCTCAATCGCTCGAGCGCTCCGTCATCCGTGCGGTAGGCGGCATTCCCGAGAATTCCATCCCTCGAATCGCTCATCGATTCTCGAGAAACAACGGGCGGCTCTTCCAGCTCGTGGGCCGCTTTGGAACGGGGTGACTCTTGAGCCTGCTTCGACGCATCTGGTTCCTGCCCTTGCGCGGACGGTCCGGCGGCCTGCAAATCGGATGCCGTCGAGTCGTAACTGCCCTTATCCACACCCCGCGTCACGGTGAAGAGCGCCAGGCGCTGATCGCGGCGCGTGGCCACGCCGTCAAATCGCAGGGAGCTCGCCGACGATTTGCCCATGGCGTACCTGCGACCTGGTTCGAGCGTTCCGTGCACCCCGCTTCCGAACACGACGCGCAAGAGCAGCTCGAGCCTCGTGTCGGAGGCTTCCACGTCCCCGTCGGCTGCGACGACCGCAGTAAGCTCGCCGCCGCGCTCGTTCCACCGCACTTCCACTTCGGTTTCTTCGGCATGGGTACGGAGCACGCGAATCTCGAGATCGCGCCGCACCTCTCGGTCGAACGACGTACACGCGTCGGGTTCTTGAACCTCGCCTCCTCGTGCGCCAATTTCCTGCTTTGATGACCGCGCTTCGGCCTCCACGCGATAGCGCAGAACCGTGCCCTGCCTCAAGGCGAGCGGCAGGACGATGCCCGACCTTCGCAGATCCGCTCCTGCCAGTCGATGTCCAGCGGGCAGCTCGCCGCGCAAGTGAGGCGAGAGAGTGGGCAGATTGAAGAAGCGGCGAAGGTCATCCTTCAACTGTGGCTCTTCGAAATTCGGCCAGCCTGCGCGGTCGAACCAGAGCGCCCCTCTCATGCGTTCTCGATCCATGGGAAGGCGGCAGGCACCCCTCTGCGAGGAGCGCTGCAGCGCCTCCCACGGCACGGGGCAAAGCATCACGCCGTCCGTGGTCAGCACGGCGTAGACGATGCTGCCCGTAGAAGCATCGAGCATCACATCCTCGATCTTGCCGAGGCGCTCACGGTTGAGGCCATCCACGGGCTGGCCCACGATCTCGCTCAGACGCAGCCACTGCCCCGCTCGGTTCTCTTCGCGGTTCTCCTGGCCGGTAGCGCCGGCCCAGGGAAAGAGGAAAAGGAATGCCCCAATTATTTTTCCTTGGGGTGTCTTCAGCATCGCCAGCTCCTAAAAGGCTGTTTCAGCACCCACCCGCACAGCAGGGAGCAGCGTGCAATGGCGCAGTGTCCGGGGTGATAACGGGGATTGGAAGCAAGCGGCGTGCCTCCGCGGGGAGCACGGGGGGCAATTTGCTGCGCCCGTGGAGCGTTGCGCGACTGGGACAGAAAAAAATGCGCGCCGCGCAGCCAAAGCTGCACGGCGCGCACTTCAGAATTAGCTCACCGCAGAATGACGGAACGGGTCAGTTTCCAAGCCGGGTGCTATCCGCACCCTGCTGGACACGCGACACCGTCACGCCATCGGATGCGAGCCTCTCGAGAACTCCATCGTCCACTGCGTACGCGACTTTTCCGACCTCGGCCGCGATCCCGAGCTGGGCGCGGCGAGCCGTCGGATCTGTCGGGCTCGCTCCGGATGCGTCGGGCTTGCCCTCTTCCTTCACGGCGCTGCCCGGCCTTTCCTTCTCCGAGTAGCTCGCGCCCGGCAGGATATCGAAGCAAGCAACACGCTTCCCGTTCAGCATGGCCACTCCGGCGAAGCGCATCTTGTGCTCCCCCTGGAGCGTTCGAGCGTCTCCTGCTTCGGCCGGGGCCGGCAGAGTCGTGGCCCCGCCGTGGGAGTCGCCTAGCAGCGCGTGCACCGAACCAGGCATCGTGTACTCCTTCCCAGGCTCGAGCATCTCATGGAGGCGATAGCCGAAGATGTGCTCGAGGTGCGCCTTGATGTGAGCGCGGTCAGAGCTGCTCTTGTCGTCGGGCTTCGTGGGCTCTGCCTTGCTCGCGATCTCTACCTTGCCGTCTTTCGACACCGTGAACGTGCAGGGGGCACCACTCTCTTCGCCCTTATTGCTCCGCTCGGCGCCGATCGCTCCCGGCTTGGCGCCCGGGCTCTGCGATGCGCAGGTGGCTTCGACTGTCCAGCGGTCCACTTCCGCCTTGACGATGCGGAGGCTCAGCTCTTTTCTCTGCGCGGCGAAAGCCCCTTCACCGGGACGATCTTTGCCAATGCTCGGGCTGTCCGAAGGACGGTCCTGGGCAGAGCGACTTTCGGTGGCGCCCGGCCGCTCCGGGCTGCCGGGTTTCTCGGTCGACCCCGGCGCGCGGCCCGGAGCCTCGCCTTTCAGCTCCTTGCCTTCAATTCCCTTTCCCTCGAACGGCCGAGAGTGGCCTTCGAGCACGAAGCGGTACGTCGCGCCTTCTTTCAAATTGAGCGGGAGACGCACCGACTCCTTGCGCAGGTCGGTCTCGCCGAGCTTCGCCGGGCTCTCGAGCCCGCTGCGCTCGTACTTCTTCTCGCCGGGCCGGATTTCTCCGGGGCGATTGGTATTGATCTGTGGATCGGGTTTTTCCTGTTTTTCTTGGGCTCCGATCCCTGAGACGCACAGGCTCATGGCACCCACTGCGACTGCCTTGAGAACGATTCTGTAACTTTGCATGACCTCCTCCTTGGGGGGGCTGCTCGCTTTGAAAAAACCAGTCAAGAGGGTCTCTTGACGCCACTTCACGACGAAAATCCCGGATTGCGCGTCCGCGCCCCGCGTAGCCTCGACGCCGCTTCTTCTCGCGTCGTGGCTCCTCGCACTTCGCTCGGGACGGCTTTCCGGTCCCGGTTACGGACTCGGTTGTCCCGGCTTCCTCGTGTCGCCCGGGCTCTCTCTGGGGCATCGCGGCTCGTTAGTTCCGAGCGGCTGCCTACGAAGGCACGGGCCCATGGATCGCTTTAGCTCGTTTTAGCAACGCGCATGCCTCCCGCCGGATTCGGCGCTCGATCCCCCGATGGGAGGCCCGGGCTGCAAGGAAGCGTACGCCGCGCGGGTCGTTGCAGCGATAACTGGCAATCTTTGCAGGAACGAGCAGCCGTTAGGCCTTTGTCTTAGGCTCGCTCCCTTCGCAAGGGCCGATAATTCTAGAGTATTCTTCGCCCTTTGGAGAGCGCTGGAAGTGCGCCAAAGTGCTGCAACCGTTTATCCAAAAGTCACTTAAACCGAGGAGAGATCTGCGGAGGCGCGGGCCGCGTAGATAGAAGACTAGAGACGGCGGAAGCTGCCGGGCACTTCGTCCGCGGGAGCGTGCTCTCGCGGCACCCCGATTGCATAGATAACTTCCGTTGAGGTGAAACGGGCAGTCAAAGAATTCTCTCTCTCATTCGACCCCCGGTAGGGCTGAGCGAACTACTGCACTCCCTACCGGGTGTGTTTTTTTTGCGGGCCGCCTGAGGTCGCCGCGTTGATGAGAGTGGAGCTGAGAGGGGATCTGAAGAGGGCAGCTCGGGCTCTGGGGAGCTCCCGTGCGGCTCGCGGCGGGCCTCCTGGACACCGCCAGCGCCGGCAGCATCACTCTGGCTGCAACATCCGCGACCCGCGCGAGCCCGATTGCAAAATCACCCCGCCTTCAAAATCACCGTGGCTGCAAGTTCAGCGCGGGGGGCGCGGCGGACGCCGGGGCGGCTTGTGCGGGCGACGCCGCGCGGGAGTAGTGGGTGGATCCCGGGGCGGCTCGGTCGGAGACCTTCGGCGAGGACGTTTCCGTCGATCGGGCTTGTGCCCGGGTGAATTGGGACGAGCGGCGTCCCACAGAAAGCGGTGAGGTACCACGGCAAAAAAACCTGGACTGTCCAGGCGCCTCGTGGTGCGCAACCACCGTGCCGCATTATCGTAGCGTATTCCGGTGATATTCAGGGGCACAACGTTTGCTCATCTGTATTCTGCAGTTGCACGATCCGTCCCGCCCCGCGGATGCGGGGCCACGGGGCCGTTCCGTGGAGATGGCCGCCGAACGCGGCGCGTTGCCGCCTGCGGTGCGTCGTCATCGAGAGCGATTCATCATGAGGAGTGACTTTTGGCAAACGCAAAAAAAAGATCGTTGCCGATCTGGCTCGTATTCTTCGCGGCAAGTTGCAGTGGCTTGAAAATCGGCTCCACCACTTCGGCGATCGATTTGACGGCTCGCAACGAAGGAATGAGTCTGCTCTACAAGCTCGTCTCGCAGGAGATGAACGTCGACAAGATCCTTTGGGTGAAAAGCGAGACGGACGAGCTGCAGGAATTGATCGAACGGATCGCGGCCACGGCGAAGAACGCCGAAACGAAGCTGCGGAAAATGGCCGAGGACGATCCCACGCTCGAGCTCGGGCTCGAGAGTCTGCCGGAGATGGAAAAGCGGACGCGCAAAGCCATCGAGTCCACGAAGGCCAAGGGACTTCTTGGCGCGAAAGGAAAGCGGTTCGAGCTCGAGCTCCTGCTTTCCCAGGAGGATGGTCTCTCCTATGGCTCTCACATGGCGCAGGTGTTGGCCGAAGTGGAGGAGAACAAAGCCCTGAAAGAGTACTTAACGAACCTCTCCACCCAGTTGCGCATGCTGCACGACTCCGTGGTGAACTTGCTCGAGGCGCGCACAGTCTGAGCCACGAACGGGAACGAGATTTGCGCCAGTTCCCGCGGAGGCTGGCCCGCAGGCCGAATTCAGGTCGAGACCAAAAGTCCGAGCGACAGACTCGATCGACGGGACGTGTCGCGCGGGAAATGCTTCTCAAAAACTTTCAGGAGGACAGAGCCATGTTGGGATGGGCACTAGCGTTTTTTATCGTCGCCATCATTGCTGCGGTGTTCGGATTCGGGGGCATCGCGGCGGGCGCTGCGAGCATCGCAAAGGTGCTCTTCTTCATCTTCCTCGTGATCTTCCTGGTGACGCTCGTCATGGGGCTCACGGCGTCGCGTCCGCGTCCTTGAGCACAGCGACGTAGATTCTTTCCTCGCCGCGGACCGAACGGGCCATCGCGCCCGCGGTGAGGAAACCTGAGCGAGCAAGCCTGCGCCGAGACGAAGTTCGACTTTTGCGTTTTTCCGCCGGCCCGGCCGGCCTCAAGCACCGGCTAATTCGCAATACACGACTCCTTTGTACAAACATCGCGGCAGGTGCACCCGCCAACAAAAAACCGGCCGGCCCTGCGGGGAGCGTCGGAATCGCCGATCTCTGCGTTGCGCCTTCTCGGCGTACACTCCGTAGTACGCTTTCGTCGGCGCGCCTTGACCTCGACGATCCGGACACTCCCGGACTCGCCAGAAAAACGCAAAAGTCGAACTAAGCGCGGATGCTTCAAAGCTCCGTCAATGCCGTGACGACAGCTACGAGGAAGAGGACGAGGAAGAGAAAGAACAGAAGCCTCGCGAACGGCGCGACGCGGGTACGCACGTTGATGAAGCCGAAACCCGCTGCAATCAGCGCCAGGAACAGCCACAAGAATGGCCAAAGACTTAGACTTGAGGTCATCGACCAGCTTCCTGAACCCAAACCACGTTGCATCCAACGGCCGAGAGGATGGCCAGCGGGCTTTCGCCCGGTCGCGCGCACGGACAATGCGCTGCGACCCGAACCTATCACTGCCTTCTGTTTTTTGGGGCCTCCGGCAACAGCTTCAGCATGTTCTCCCGCGAGAAATGCTCCCTTTTGCACACTGGCCCAGCGCTTGGGTCATCATAGCAAGGTCCGTGCCTCCTTGCTCGTTCTCAGGTGACTAGAGGCTCACTGCGTCGCCGCCGCGGACTCGATTTCCTGCGCGGAGATGTGGCGCCACTTCAGCCCCCGAAGAACCGCCGTGGTTCTCCACGTGGCAAGCCCGAGCGGCTTTGCCTGGCGCATCTCGAAGCGCGTGTCGAGTTTCCTGCCCTCGGTGGAGACATCCACCAGCAGCTCCTCGGCGCTCGGCCCGCTCGCTTCGACTTGCGCGACCCAGGCTTCGATGCTTCCTGAGATCGCTCGAAGCCGGACGCGATACCACACGCCGTTCGTGAAGTCCTTCTGCTTCGTCGTGTCGTTCTCCGATGCATCGAAGCCGTCGAAGCTCGAGATGCCGCACAGGCTGCCGCCCCAGCCGCCGAGAATCAGCGATACGTGGGAGCCGGCGATCGGAAACGTCAGGCCGCAGAAGATGTCATGGCCTTCGACGCGCTTCGCTTCGACGACGATCTCGTAGTCCCCGTCAGGCAGGGGCCCCGTCCAGACGGCGCCGCTGAGGTTGTCGCCCGCCGGCAGTGTTAGCTCTTCGCCAGCAAAGCGGGGCTCGGTGCCGCCGTAAAAATCCGCCTTGCGCCAGGCGCTTTGTCGGGCTGGGCTGAAAAGCTCGGTCCAGCGGGCTCCCGGCTCGACCGCCGGGGACTCGACTCGAGGCGGCGGTGCAGCGCAGCCCATCGCGGCCAGCGAAACGATGGCCAGCGCGCCGCGGGATCGGAGCCTGGCTCGGGGCTTTCGCCTCTGCAGGCCGGAGCCGCTGTCTTCGCTGCGGTGTTTTGCTATCATGTCGGCCTCACCCGTTCGTCCGAGGGAGTTGATTCCAGAGAAGGTCGTTCGAAACCACTTTTTCGTCAAGGGAGTGCTCGCGTGCGTCGCAAAGGTTTGCATTCGCGGATGAAGTTCTTGGCAGTGTCGAGCTTGATCATCGCGTGCGCCACTGGCTGCGCGGGCGCATCCTCCGCATCGAGGTCATCCATGGCCAGCGTTCAACGAGAACCGTGGGGCAAAACCCCGGATGGCACGAGCGTCGAGCTCTACACGCTCACCAACAGCAACGGACTCGTCGCGAAAATCACCACCTACGGCGCGCTCGTGACGGAGCTTCGTGTTCCGGACCGCGCCGGGAAGCTCGGCGATGTGGTGCTCGGCTACCCCAGCCTCGAAGGCTACCTCGACCCGAAGACGCACCCCTATTTCGGCTGCACGACCGGCCGCGTGGCCAACCGCATCGCGAGCGGCAAGTTCACGCTCGAAGGCAAGGAGTACCAGCTCGCGACGAACAACGCGCCGAATCATCTGCACGGCGGCAACGTAGGCCTCGATCGAAGAGTCTGGAAAGCTCGCGAGGAGCCATCGGACTCCGGCAAGGCCGTCAAGTTCACTTATACGAGCCCCGCTGGCGAGGAAGGCTATCCAGGAACCCTCGACATCGAGGTCGTCTACACGCTCACGAACTCCGACGACCTGCGCATCGACTACAAGGCGCGCACCGACAAGGCGACGCCCGTCAACTTGACGAATCATTCCTACTTCAATCTAGCAGGCGCGGGAAACGGCACGATCCTGGGCCACGAGCTCCAGCTCGAGGCGGATGCTTACACACCGGTCGACGCCACCGGCATTCCGACGGGCGAGTTGGCTCCCGTGAAAGACAACGTCATGGATTTCACGAAGCCCATGAAAATCGGGGCTCGCATCGACCAAATCGGCGGGACACCCGGCGGGTACGATCACAACTACGTGCTCCGGAGCCAGGACGGGACGCTCGCGCTGGCGGCCATCGTGTACGACGCGTCATCCGGCCGAGAGATGAAAGTCCTCACGACGGAGCCCAGCATCCAGCTCTACACCGGGAACTACCTCGATGGCACCGTCGTCGGGAAGGAAGGGAAGCTCTATCCTCAGCGCGCCGCGCTGTGCCTCGAGACGCAGCACTACCCCGACTCAGTCAACCAGCCAGCTTTCCCGAGCACGATCCTGCGACCGGGGATGACTTACCGGCAGACGACGGTGTTCCGCTTCTCGACTCGGAAGTAGCGCGAGCTCATTCCACGACCGAGTCGAAGACGCGCACTTTCGCCCACGACTCTTTCTCTTCCGCGGCGAAGCGGTGGTGGCGCTCCGCATCCTGGTAGGCGTCGTGGGATGCCCTGTCTTTGAAAACGATGTGCAGGGCGACGTCGAAGTCGCGGTCGTTGACGCTGCGCGCCAGCTCCGGCTCCAGCTTGCCGCAGGCGAAAAACTCGGTGCCGGGGTGGCCACGGAGGTGCTTCCTGCAAGCGGCCACGAGACGGTCCACGGCGGCCGGCGATTTGTCTTTCAAAGTGAAGAAAACGTTGTGGGCGAGCATGTAGTTTCTCCGGGAGCTGGGGGGGGCCCGCCGAGTGTAACGGAGGCCCGGCAGGCTGAACAGGCCTCGAGGTCCTACGAATCCTGGCCGCCGTGGACAGCGTGACGGAGGAAGTGTAGGGTCTCGGAGTTGACTCCCCGCACCCCCGAACCCACCTCCGCCCGTGAGCTGAGAGCGCTGCTCGCGCGCCCCGGAATCATCCGCTCTCTGGGCGCGCACGACGTGCTGACTGCGCTCGTCCTCGAGCGTGCCGGCCTCGAGCTGCTCTTCGCCGGCGGCTTCGGCGTGAGCGCGAGCGCCCACGGACTTCCGGACCTGGGCTTTCTCGGCCTGGCCGAGATAACCGAGGCCGTCCGAAGGATGGCGGCGCGGACGAGCATCCCCATTGTGGCAGACGCCGACACGGGCTACGGCGACCTCCACAACGTGCAGCGCACCGTCGAGGAGCTCGAAGCCGCCGGGGCCGCAGGTTTGATCCTCGAGGACCAGGAGTCGCCGAAGCGCTGCGGGCATTTCGAAGGGAAATCCGTGGTCTCCGCGAAAGAGATGGAGCTCAAGTGGAAAGCGGCGGTGCGGGCGCGGAGGAATCCCGACTTCGTCTTCGTCGCGCGGACCGACGCCCGGGAGAGCCACGGTGTCGACGAAGCCATCGATCGCGCCAACAGGTACTGCGACGCGGGCGCCGACTGCGCTTTCGTCGAGGCGCCGCGGTCCCTCGAGGAGCTCGAGCAGATCGCCCGGCGCGTGAAAGCACCCAAGCTTGCCAACATGCTCACGTTCGGAAAGACTCCCGTGGTATCCGCTTCGCAGCTCGAAGCGATGGGCTACAAAATCGTCGTCGCGCCAATCGAAACGCTGCTCGTGACGGCAAAAGCAGTCCAGAGGCTCGCCGAGGCGTTCTTGCGCGACGGACACGTCCTCGGCAAGGCGCAGGAGATGCTCACGTTCGCGGAGATCAAGGCGCTGCTCGGCGTGGACGAGTTCCTGGCCGTCCGCGACGAGGCCCGTCCGGAGGCGCGCGATACGTAATCGCGGCCGCGGCAAAACAGGACGGGCGCCCGGCTCTTTTTAGGGCCGCGCGAGCTGGACCGTCCGCTCCACGGTCCCTCCCGTGGGCACCGTGAGCGACTCGTCACGGACGATGGGGCTGCCTTCCGAGCTGAGCGTGCAGCGGATCCGGTAATCGCCGGCCCTCCAGCGGGCGCGGAATCCATCGCGAGCATCCGGCACCGAGACGGGAGCGGCTCGCGACGCCGCCGTGGCGTTCCCGTCGGCCGGCTTGAAGCTTGTGACCGCCACCTGCAGTTCCCCCGTTGCTGGCGCCACCGTGCCAACCTTCGCCGCGATGACGAAAGTCAGCGAAACTTCCCCCGTCGGGGGCACCGGGTACGTGATCTCCCCGTTCCAGCCTGCGCCCTCCACGGTGATCGGCGTGCGGTGCTCCCGCACCAGCCGAGAGTACAAGGGCTCTCCCGCCGGTGGCCGCGCAACGAGGATGAA
>Ga0111538_10010057_pt1 | contig 12595 bp, 14 predicted proteins | sample SoiMethybrSBSTD1_FD_79669 | JGI IMG/M metagenome (GOLD analysis project Ga0111538, IMG submission 79669) | Bulk soil microbial communities from a Populus tree surrounding site in Tennessee, USA - Soil MetaG P. TD hybrid SBSTD1 (version 2)... | ecosystem: Environmental > Terrestrial > Soil >...
GATCGCGCCCTCGAACCCGTTCGTCTCCATCCAGCCGATCCTCGCGGTGCCCGGGATCGAGGCCGCGCTTCGTGCGAAGCGCGTCGCGGCGGTCTCTCCCCTGGTCGGCGGCAAGGCGCTTCGCGGTCCGCTCGCCGAGATGATGGCGAGCCTCGGCCATGCGCCCGGCGCCGCCGGTGTGCGCGCACTGTACGGCGCCCTGGTCTCGGTCTTCGTGGTCGACCGCGAGGACGAGGCGCTCGCCGGCGATATCCCCGGGGCGGTCGTCTGCGACACGGTTATGGTTTTGCCCGAGCGGCGGGCAGCGGTCGGCCGCGGCCTTCTGGAGGCGATCGGATGATCGGAATCGTGGGCGGCACGGGCGACTTCGGCCAGGGGCTGGCGGAGCGGCTGCGGCGCCTCGGCGAGGAGGTCGAGCTCGGCTCGCGCACACCACACGACGAGTTCGTCTCGAATCGCGATTGCGCGGAGGGCGCGGACATCGTCTTCCTCTCGGTGCCTCCGGAGGGGGTCAGTGACATGTGCCTCAGCCTCGCCGACAACCTCGACGGCAAGATCGTCGTCAGCGTCGCGAGCCCGGTGGTCTTCCGTGACGGCAAGGCCGGCGCCGACCCGGGCGAGCTCTCTCTTGCCGAGCTGGGAGCGCAGGCGGCTCCGGGCGCGCGCATGGTCGCGGGCTTCCACACCGTGAGCGCGAAAGCCCTGGCCAAGGTGAACGAGCCGCTCGACGAGGACGTCATCCTCTGCGGGGACGACGAGGAGGCGAAAGCGGCCGTCGCCGCGCTTGCCGAGCGCCTGGTCGAGGGCCGTGCGGTGGATGCCGGCCGGCTCGAGGTCGCGCGCTGGCTCGAGCCGCTCACTGCGGTGCTCCTGAACGTGAACCGCCGCTACAAGGTCTCGGCCGGGGTCCGGGTCACGGGATTGCCTTGACGGCGACCCTTCTCGACTCGAACGCCGAGAAGTATGTGCAGGTCGACCGGGCCGCGATCGAGTCGCGCCTAGCGGCGGAGGAATTCTTCTGGCTCGACTTCGAGGACGCCGGGCCGGACGACTTCGCGCTCCTCCGCGACGTTTTCCGCTTCCACCCGCTCGCTCTCGAGGACTCCGAGCACTTCGGCCAGCGCCCGAAGCTCGAGGAATACGACGACTTCGTGTTCTTCGTCGTCTACGGGGCCGCGCCGCCCCCCGACGCCGACCGCCTGGTCGAGGTGCACATGTTCTACTCGGAGCGGTACCTCGTCACCGTGCGGCGGGAGCACGCGCCCGCGTGCCACGACCTCCGCGAGCGCTACACGCGCAAGCCGGGCGAGCTCGAGCGGCCGATCGTCGTCCTCTACCGCTTGATCGACACCCTGTCGGACAGCTTCTTCCCGGCGCTCGAGGACTACGACGAGCGGATCGACAGCGTCGAGGACGAGATCTTCCGCGATCCCAAGGACGAGCACCTGCAGGAGATCGTCCGCATGAAGCGCCAGCTGAACCGGCTGCGGCGGGTCGTCGGTCCGCAGCGCGACGTCGCGAGCCAGCTCTTCGGCGGGGCCGCGGTGCTGCCTGGGAGCGATGCCGAGGCCGAGCGCTACTTCCGCGACATCTTCGACCACCTCATCCGCGTCGCCGACCTGATCGACAGCTACAAGGATCTCCTCACCGGCGCGATGGACGTCTACCTCTCGACGGTCTCGAACCGCCTGAACCTCGTCGTCGAGCGGCTGACGGTGCTCTCGACGATCCTGTTGCCGCTCATCGTGATCACGGGCTTCTTCGGACAGAACTTCGGCTGGCTGGTGCGCCACGTCGGCAGCTGGGAGGCGTTCGTCCTGCTCGGGCTGGTGCTTCCGCTGGCCTGCGCCACCCTCCTCATCTACTACCTCCGCCGGCAGCGGCTCCTCTGATGATCACCGTCATTCCGCTCACCGGGCTCCCGGAGGTGCAGCCCGGAGCCGACCTCGCGGCGCTGCTCGGGGACGCGCTCGAGCGGGCGGGCGGGCTGGAGGACGGCGACGTGCTCGTCGTCGCGCAGAAGGCGGTCTCGAAGGCGGAGGGCCGGGTCGAAGAGACCGACGACGTCGTCGGGACGATCCTCCGCGAGGCGCGTGCCGTGCGCCGACGGCGCGGCGACCTCGTGATCGCGGAGACGCAGCACGGCTTCGTCTGCGCGAGCGCGGGCGTGGACCGGTCGAACGCGCCCGGCGAGGGCTGGATCGTGCTCCTTCCGGAGGACCCGGACGCTTCGGCGACCCGGATCCGGACGGAGCTCGGGGAGCGCTTCGGGCGTGCGCCCGCGGTGATCGTCAGCGACTCCTTCGGGCGCGCCTGGCGGCAGGGGACGACCGACGTCGCCATCGGCGTCGCCGGGATGCGGCCGCTCCTCGACCTGCGCGGACAGCGAGACGCGCGTGGCTATGAGCTCTCCTCGACGATGATCGCCGTCGCCGACGAGCTCGCGGGCGCAGCCGAGCTCGTCATGGGCAAGGCAAGCGGCGTTCCCGCCGCGGTCGTGCGCGGCTACGCGGTTCCGCCGGGCGACGGCGCGGCCCGCGAGCTCGTCATGCCGCCGGAGCGCGACCTGTTTCCGTAGGGGTTGCGCCCGTTCGGGGGCTGTTGGGTTCGATCCAAGGTGGCGATACATGAACAGATGGCGCATTTGCGGCCGCGGGCATCGTCTAGATATCGAAACGTTGCTGAGACCGAGAAAGGCGTTTCAGACGCGGTCAGGCGTGCGGCGCTTCATGCGTTCGCAGTGCTCAACGAGCGTGATCCGGCCAAGCTCACGGAGAGGGTGCTCGCCGACACCGAGAAGCTTCTGCAAGCCTCGCTGGTGCGAGTTCTGTTCGGAGGGTTCGGGAGCACTACCGTTTCACAGGGTGGTCAGGGCCGGGTAGTGCCATCTCTCGCGCTCAAAATGGAGCGCGAGCTTCTATGGCGCGCTCTTGCCGAGGACAAGTCTCTCATCTCGACGCATCCCCAGCTCGATCCGGCGCTCGCTCGGCTTGCGCAACAGTGCGCCAAGGAGCAGATAGCGGTTCATCTTCTGCTTGCTCGTACGCATGGGGAGACACAAGCGGCGTTCGCTGTGCATTGGATCGGACATTCGCGCCCTTGGTACGAGTTCCGGGTCGGCTTCTACTACTACTGGGACAACGTCGGGCATGCGATCGGGGAGATCAAAAGGCTTCAGCGGCTCGAGCGAGAGCTCGAGGACGCGCGCCAGGAGGCGCTTGTCGACGGCCTGACGGGTCTCCCGAACGGCGCTGCGCTCGACCAGAGGCTCGGCGAGCACGGCGAGACGACGCCGCTGAGCGTGCTCGCGCTCGACTTCGACGGGCTGCGCGATGCGAACAACCAGTTCAAGAGTTACGAGCTGGGCGGCGACGTGCTGATCCGAGCCTTCGGCTCGGCCCTTCCTGCGCTGATCCACGAAGAGGAGTTCGGGGCCCGTCTCTACACGGCTGGGGACGAGTTCGCGATCCTCCTTCCAGGAGTTGGTCGGGCAGCGGCGCGAGCCCGTGCACGCGAGCTCGAGGCGGCGCTGGAGACGATCGATGTCCCGGAATCCCATCGGGCCGTCTATCACGGTGCCTCTGTGGCGTCGGCCACCAGGCGAAAGGGCGAGACGCCGGGCCAGACGCTTGGCCGGGCGATTGAAGCGATGCACGCCCGAAAGCGGGAGCGCAAGCAAGGAACGGATTCTCCCGGTGACTCCGCAGGCTAGGCAGCCGGTACGAGCCAAGTCGAGCGGGCGTGGGCGACGAGGTCGCCGCCTGCCGTGTAGAGCGCCGAGCCGGCGAACCGCTTGCGGCCGTCCTCGTCGATCCGCCAGCCGATGACGACGTGCGCCTCGCCCGGCTCGGGCCGGCCGTGGATCGAGGCGGCCATGCGCCCGAGGAGCACGCCCTCGCGCTGGAAGTCGTCGACGGCCCAGCCCGCGGGGCAGTCGAGCGCGGCCCAGACGATCTCGGCGCGGACGCCCGCCTCCGGCGTCCATGGCGCCGCGACGACGCCGTCGCGGCCTTCGACCGGGCCCGCGAAGATCCCGAGCCCGTCCTCGCGCGCCGGCCCGCACGTGAAGCAGGTCGGATACGCGTGGTGCTCGAAGCCGGCGTAGCGCGTGGAAGCCGCCTCGGCCTCCGCCAGGGAGACCGGCGCGGCCACGTCCGCATCGGAATGCGCGGCCCGCCGCGCCCGCGCGACGACGAGATCGCCGTGGCGGAGCTCGTCTCCGACGATGTCGAGCTGGGTGTCGAGCGGCGGCGGGACGAGCAGCGTGATCTCGAACCCGCCGCCGAGGGCCTCGGAGAAGAGCCCGCACGCGTACCCGCCGTTCGCCGAGCCGGGAGGCCCGTTGAAGCGGGCGGGGATGATCACCGCTCGAGCGTGAGGGTGATGACGCCGAAGGGCGGGCGAGCGTCGGTGTAGACGGTCGCGCCCTCGCCCGTCTGCGCAGTGTCCCAGAGCCGGTTCTCGGCGTAGAAATCGAGCGTCGCGATCTGGGGGAATCTCTCCAGCAGCTGGACGCCGATCTGGTAAACGAGCTCCTGGATCGAGGCCGAGCTCACATCGCAGAAGGTTGAGACGGCGACGTCGCGCACCTCCTCGCCGGGCGCGCGGTCGGCGAAGTCGGCGTTGCTCCAACCGAAGTTCATGTGCACGAAGAGGGGTCGGTCCTTGGCCTCGGGCAGCGTCGTGTACTCGTCGCGGACGAACCCGGCGAACGAGCTTCCGGTCAGCTTGATCATGTGCAGCCCGTTCCACGCCGAGCGCGACGAGACGACGCCCGTCCGGTCGAGGTCGAGCTCGGCGACGGCATAGGCGTCGTACCGGCGGCGCAGCGCGTTGCCGCGAATGGTCTCGAAGGGGACCTCCTGCGCCGAGACCTGCACGCCTTCGATGTGCTCGTAGCGAGAGAGCAGACGGGTGCCGACGAGCTCGGCGAACTCCTCGATGGATTCGCCCTCGTATTCGAGGCCCATCATGTGGACGAAGTTCTTCATCGAGTCGGTGGCGACGATCATCGAGTTGTCGCCCTCCGTGTAGGAGGTCTCGAAGGCGGCGCCGCGCACGACGACGCGCACCTCGCACGCGAACAGGCTGTCGCCCGCGATTCGGTAGACCGAGACCGCGTCCTTCCCGTAGGAGTGGGCTACCGCTTTCGCCATCGGTCGAATGCGATTGCGACGAGGTCGTCGAGACCTGCCGCGAGCTCTTCGTCACGCGAGTTTTGCAGGCGCTGGCGGAGAACGGAAAGGACCTCGGCGCGCGGCCGCCCGTCGACGAAGACGACGAAGCGGAAGCCGAACTTCTCTTCGTAGCTCTTGTTCAGCTTCACGAGCGCGGCGAGGAGCGCGGGATCCTCGTCCGCGCCGGCGCCCTGCTCCCTCGCCGCGACCTCGGAGAGGTTCACGCGCTGCCCGATCCGCGGGTGCGTGGCCAGCGCCTCGATCTGCACGTCCTCGGGCGCGTCGGCGAGCACCTTGCGCGCCTGGCCGAGGGGATCCTCGAGCTGAGCGAGCTGCTCGACGACCCGCGTGTGCCCCTCGAAGAGCTCGGCGAGCTCGTCCTCGCTCAGCTGCCGCGGTAGGTCGTGCACGAGTAGGGGGAGACGAGGAGCGGAATATGAAAATGGCCTTCGCCGAGCGCCACGTCGAGCTCGACGCGAGCGAAGAACTCACTCTCCGGATGGAAGACGAGACGGTATGGCCCCGGGTCGACCTCTGCAAGCTCGGCGATCCGGCCGTCGGTGCCGGTGACCCCGGTGGCGACAAGCTCCTCGCCGCGGAAGAGCTCCACGAGAACGCCGCCGGCGGGCTCGCCCCGGCCGGTGTCGAGGACGTGGGTGGAGAGCGTGGCGCTCACGCGAGGAATCTTTGCGCCTGGCGGCGGTGCTCGGCGGCGATCTCGTGCTCCTCGGCGTGCGTGAGGTGGCCGTCGCGGACAACCGCCTCTCCGCCGACGTAGAGCCGGTCGACACGGTGAGGCGCCGAAAGGACGAGGCCGGCGACGGGGTCGTCCGCCCCCGCGAGCTCGAGCCCGTCCATCCGCCAGACGGCGAAGTCGGCGCACTTGCCCGGCTCGAGCGAGCCGATGTCGGCCCGCCCCAGCACCTGGGCGCCGCCGCGCGTCCCGATCCACAGCGCGTCGCGCACCGTCATCGCAGCGGCATCCTGCGCGCGGGCGCGCGCCGCGAGGAGCGCCTGCTTCACCTCGGAGAGAAGGTCGCCGCGCTCGTTCGAGGCCGAGCCGTCGACGCCGAGGCCGAGCGGCACGGAGGCGCTTCGCATCTCCGCGACGGGCGCGATCCCCGCGCCGAGGCGCATGTTGGAGGTCGGGCAGTGGGCGACCCCGGTGCCGGCCGAGCCGAACCGGCTCACGTCCTCGCCGGAAAGGTGGACGCAGTGCGCACACCAGACGTCGTCCTCGAGCCAGCCGACCTGCTCGAGGTACTCCACGGGCCGGCACCCGAAAAGCCCCTGGCAGTACTCCTCCTCCTCGACCGTCTCGGCGAGATGGGTGTGGAGGCGCAGGCCGAGGCGCCGCGCCAGCTCGGCCGAATCGCGCATGAGCCGCTTGGAGACCGAGAACGGCGAGCAGGGCGCGACGACGATCTGCGTCCAGGCGCCGGGGTCGGGCTCGTGCAGTGCGAAGAGACCCTCCGTGTCGGCGAGCACCTCGTCTGCGTCCTCGACGAGGTCGTCCGGGGGCAGGCCGCCGTCCGACTCCCCGACGTCCATCGACCCGCGCGAGGCGACGAGCCGCACTCCGAGCTCGCGCGCGGCCTGGACCTCCGCCTCGACGAGGCCCTTCCGGCCGCGCGGGAAGACGTAGTGGTGGTCGAAGGCGGTCGTGCAGCCGCCCAGGGCGAGCACGGCGAGCCCCGTGCGCGCGGCCGCATACTCCGCGTCTCGGTCGACCCGGCCCCAGAACGGGTAGAGCTCGCGGAGCCAGGTGAAGAGGTCGGCCTGCTGCGCGCGCGTTCGCGTGAGGGTCTGGTAGAGGTGGTGGTGCGTGTTGACGAGGCCCGGCGTGACGAGGGCGCCGCCGAGGTTCTCGAAGGCCTCGGCGGGCGGCGGGTTGCCCTCGCCGACCGAGTCGACGAAGCCGTCGTCCACGAGGATCCAGCCGTTCGAGAGCTCGGTGCCGGCGTCGTCCATGGTGACGACGTAGGCGTTCGCGAACAGAGTCCGCATGGAAGGATCCTTTCATGCTGGCGTGTTTGACCACTCGCGAGCGCCTGCTGCTCGGGATCGTTGCTCTCGTGGTGGCCGTGACCGCCGCGCTCGAGTACGGCGGCGGCTCCGACGTCGCGGTCTTCGTCGTCGCCGCGCTCGCGCTGGCCGGCGTGGCATGGGTCGTCTCCTTCTCGACGGAGGCCGTCGGGGAGCGCTTCGGGCCGGCGCTGACGGGTGTCCTCCAGTCGACCCTCGGCAACCTGCCCGAGCTCTTCGTCGTCCTCTTCGCGCTCTCGGCCGGCCATCTCGTCGTGGCGCAGTACTCGATCCTCGGCTCCCTCTTCGCGAACGCGCTGCTTGTCCTCGGGCTCGTGATCCTCGCCGGCTCGCGCGCAGCGGGCGGGACGATGAAGTTCGGGCGGCGTCTCCCCAACGACACGGCGACCCTTCTTCTGCTCGCCGTCTTCATCATCTCGCTCCTCGGCGTCTCCGACCGGGCGGGGGACAACGCGAGCAAGCACCAGGTGGCGATCTCCGCGATCGGAGCGGTCGTCCTCCTCGGGGTCTACAGCGTCTGGGTCTTCTTCTATCTCCGCGACCGCGAGGAGACGCACGTGACCCAGGCCCGCGTCCCGCTGCCGATCGCTGTGGGCCTCCTGGCGGGCGCGGGCGTGGCCGCGGCGTTCGTCTCGGACTGGTTCGTCGGGGCGCTCGAGCCGGCGATCGAGTCACTCGGGATCTCGGAGGAGTTCACCGGCCTCGTCATCGTCGGCATCGCCGGAAACGCGGTCGAGAACGTCGTCGGGATCTCGCTCGCCGCCAAGGGCGAGAACGAGCTCGCCATCTCAGTCGTGAAGAACTCCGTCGCGCAGATCGCGGCCTTCCTCTTCCCGGCGCTCGTCCTGCTCTCGCTCTTCCTCGACACGCACCTGACCTTCGTCATTCCGACTGTCTACGTCGGGGCGCTCTTCCTCATGGCCATCGCGGTCTGGCAGGTGACGCAGGACGGGGAGGCCGTCGCCTTCGAGGGGCTCGCGCTCGTCGGCTTCTACGTCATCCTCGCCGTGCTCACGTTCTACGAGTAGCCGAACGGGGTACGCAGGAACGACGTAATCGTGTCGATTGTCACGCAATGGAGTGCATTCGCTATGCAAGAGCCGAGGCACCACAGCCCCTGGGTCTCTGCGCAGCCTGCGCGGCCAGTGTTCGAGCGGAGGTCGTCGACGACCTCAAGCGCATCGACACGTACCTCTCTTCGTGGGCCGCGTTCGACGAGTGGCTCCGCCTCCGCGACGCGGCGTAGCGCCTAGAGGCTCTGAAGGGCCTCCCCGAGCTCTTCCAGGCTGGCGAGGCTGTGCCCGCTGGCGAAGAGGTCGACATGGGGAAGGGCAGCCTTCATGCCGCGGGCGAGCGGCTCATAGGCCGGGTCCTCCTGCAGCGGGTTGAGCCACACCACGCGGTAGGCCAGACGGGAGAGGCGCGCCATCTGTTCGGCCAGGAGGTCGGGATCGCCGACCTCGAGCCCATCCGAGCAGATGAGGACGAGCGCGCCGCGGGCGAGACCGCCGTGCCCGTGCTCGTCCAGGAAGGTCTTGAGCGACTCGCCGATGCGCGTGCCTCCGTCCCAGTCGACGACCTCCAATGCGGCCTGTGCCAGGGCCTCGTCGGCATCGGGAGCAGCCAGCGAGCGGGTCACGCGCGTGAGGCGCGTGCCGAAGCAGAATGCCTCCACCCTCCGGCCCGAGCGGAGAGCGCCGTGCGCGAACATGACGAGCGCCCGGGAGTAGGCGTCCATCGAGCCGGAGACGTCGAGCAGGAGGACGAGCGGGCGACGGACTCGCCGGCGGTCGCGCCGTGCACGCTCCACGGGATCGCCGCCGGTCCTGAACGCGTTGCGAAGCGTGCGGCGCAGGTCGGGCGCGCCCCGGCGTGCCGCGACCCGGCGCCGCGAGCGGCGTTCGGGAACGACGAGCGGCAGACGGCGCATCAGCTGTCCGAGGGTGGCGAGCTCGGCCTCGGAGCAGCGCGCGAAGCTCTTTTCCCGCAGGAGCTCGGCCTGGCTGGCGAGCGCCGTCTCGACCTCGCCCTCGACGCGGACGCGTACCACCGCGCGTTGTGGGCGCACCGCTTCCGGCGGTCCAAAGAAGGCCTCGAAAGCCTCGTCGTAGGCCGGAATGTCGGCTGCGCGCGCCACGAGCGTCGCCCGTCCCGCCCAGTAGAGATCCTCGGGCGGGAGCAGCGCGGCTGCACGGCAGAACTCGGCGATCCGCCCGGTGCCGACCGGGAGCCCCTTCTCACGCAGCGCCCGGCCGAAACGCGTGAGGCGCTCTTCACTCACCGAAGAGCTCGGCCTCGACCCGCTCGGTGTCCTCGCGGTTCTTCACCGCCCACCCGAGCGTCGCGCGCGCCGCCTCACCCTCGGCCGCGTCCGCGTCGAGCAGCGAGAGCGCCTGCGCCCAGTCGATCGCCTCGGCCGCGCCCGGGCGCTTGACGAGGTCGAGGCTGCGGAGCCGCGCCACCGTCGCGGCCACGGAGCGTGCGAGCGCCTCCGAGACGCCGGGCGCACGCAGGCGGATGATCTCCACCTCGCGCTCGAGGTCGGGAAAGTCGATCCAGTGGTAGAGACAGCGGCGCTTGAGCGCGTCGTGCAGCTCGCGTGTTCGGTTCGACGTGATGACCACGACCGGCGGATCCTCCGCGGCGATCGTTCCCAGCTCGGGCACGGTGACTGTGAAGTCGGAGAGCACCTCGAGCAGGAATGCCTCGAACTCGTCGTCGGCGCGGTCGAGCTCGTCGATCAGGAGGACGGCTCCGGATCCTGCCCGGATCGCGGCGAGGAGCGGGCGCTCGACGAGGAAGTCCGGCCCGTAGAGCGCGGACACGCGCTCGGCGGCGACTTCCCCCTCCTGCAGCGTCCGTGCGTAGAGCAGCTGGCGCGCGTAGTCCCATTCGTAGAGCGCCTGCGCCGCGTCGATCCCCTCGTAGCACTGGAGACGGATCAGACGGGCGCCGAGGAGCCGCGCGAGCGTCTTCCCGACCTCGGTCTTGCCCACGCCCGCCTCGCCTTCGAGGAGGAGCGGCCGGTGCATCTCGAGCGCGAGGAAGATCGCCGTCGCCAGGCCGCGGTCGGGGAGGTAGGACTCGGCCTGAAGCGCGCGCTCGACGTCGTCGACAGATCCAATCCGCATCGCTGAAGCGTACTCCCGGAGAGCGTTATGCTCCCAGTGTCCGGACCCCACCCGGTGGGCGGGAAGGGAGGAACCGTATGTACCCCGCCAGTTTCGAGTACTTCGCGCCGTCGACCTTGGACGAGGCGCTCTCCGTCCTCGAGCGCTACGGGGACGAGGCCAAGGTGCTGGCCGGCGGCCAGAGCCTCATCCCTCTGATGAAGCTGCGTTTTGCCTCGCCGCGCGCGCTCGTCGACCTGAACGGCATCGACGGCCTCGACGGGCTCTACGAGGACAACGGGATGCTGAACATCGGCGCCCTCGTTCGCCACAAGACCTGCGAGCGCTCGGATCTCCTGCGCAGTCGCTACGCCGTCCTCGGCGGCGCGGCGCCGCAGATCTCGGATCCGATCGTCCGCAACCGCGGGACGGTCGCCGGCTCACTCGCGCACGCTGATCCACAGGGCGACTGGGGCTCCGCGCTCCTCGCCGCGGGCGCGCAGGTGCAGATGCAGGGGCCGGACGGGACGCGCACGGTCCCGCTCGACGACTTTTTCCTCGGCCCCTTCACCACCGCGCTCGAGCCGACGGAGATCATCACCTGGGTGCAGGTCCCGGAGCCCGGCCCGAAGGCGGGAGGTGCGTACTTCAAGCTCGAGCGGAAAGTCGGCGACTTCGCAACGGTCGCCGTCGGCGTGAACGTCTCTTTCTCGAACGGGAGCGTGGAACGCGCGGGCATCGCCCTGACGGGCGTGGGCCCGCGCAACATCCGCGCCGAGGCCGCGGAGCAGGCCCTCATCGGCCACGCGCTCGACGACGAGGCGATTGCCGAGGCCGCCCGGCTCGCGGCCGAGGCTGCGGAGCCGCGCGACGACATTCGCGGCAGCGCCGAGTACAAGCGCAACATCGTACGGGTGTTCACCGAGCGCGGCCTGCACAAGGCCGCCGAAGGGAGGGAGGCGTCGTGACCGATGTCGCCACCGAGCAGGCGATCCACAGCAAGGAGATCACGATGGCCGTGAACGGTCAGGCGCGCTCGGCCGCGGTCGAGACCCGGCTCCTCCTCGCTCACTTCCTCCGTGAGACGCTCGGACTCACCGGGACACACATCGGCTGCGACACGACGAGCTGCGGCGCCTGCACGGTGCTGCTGGACGGCGTCCCCGTGAAGTCCTGCACGATGTTCGCCGTTCAGGCCGACGGGCACGAGGTCACGACGGTCGAGGGTCTCGCCCCGCCCGGCGGGCTGCATCCGATTCAGGAGGGGTTCCACGAGGAGCACGGCCTGCAATGCGGGTTCTGCACGCCCGGGATGATGCTCACGGCGACCGCGCTGCTCGCCGAGAACCCTGACCCGAGCGAGGAAGAGATCCGCTGGGCGATCTCGGGGAACATCTGCCGCTGCACGGGCTACCAAAACATCGTCAAGTCGGTGCAGTACGCGGCCGCGAAGATGAAGGAGGCGAGCTGAGTGCCCCATCCAGCAGTAGTCAGGGCATTTCTGGCGGCGCCTGAGACCGCCCGGCGGCGTCCTCAGTCGCGCCAATATGTGCCCATATTGACACTCCCTGCGTCCTTCCCTGGCGGTCCCAGTCACTCGCCAGAAACGCGAGACCACTACTGGAAGGAGCACTGATGGCCGCCACTGAGGTGATCCGCGGAGTCGGCCACTCCGTCAAGCGCGTCGAGGATTCCCGCTTCCTCCGCGGGAGGGGAAAGTACTTCGACGACATCTCGCTCCCGGGAATGCTTCATCTCGAGTTCCTGCGGAGCCCGCTCGCTCACGCGCGCATCAAGTCGATCGACACCTCTCGGGCCGAAGCGGTCCCCGGCGTCGTCGCCGTTGTCACCGGCGAGCTCATGGCGCAGCACAACCTTGCCTGGATGCCCACGCTTTCGGGCGACACGCAGGCGGTGCTCGCGACGGACAAGGTGCGCTTCCAGGGGCAGGAGGTGGCCGCCGTCATCGCGGAGTCGGTCTACATCGCGAAGGACGCCGTCGAGCTCATCGACGTCGACTACGAGCCGCTGCCGGCCATCACGTCACCGCAGCAGGCCCTGGAGAAGGACGCTCCGGTCATCCGCGACGAGAAGGAGGGGCAGGAGGACAACCACATCTACTCGAGCGCGAGTGGCGACAAGGAGGCGACGGACAAGGCCTTTGCCGACGCCGACCGCGTGGTCGAGCTGGACACGTTTTATCCGCGCTGCCACCCGGCGCCCCTCGAGTGCTGCGGCTGCATCGCCGACGTCGACGCGGCC
>Ga0111538_10010059_pt1 | contig 12593 bp, 12 predicted proteins | sample SoiMethybrSBSTD1_FD_79669 | JGI IMG/M metagenome (GOLD analysis project Ga0111538, IMG submission 79669) | Bulk soil microbial communities from a Populus tree surrounding site in Tennessee, USA - Soil MetaG P. TD hybrid SBSTD1 (version 2)... | ecosystem: Environmental > Terrestrial > Soil >...
CCGCCAAGCGGCAGATGCTCGAGGATGTGCTCGACGACATCTCCGCGCACATCGTCGGCCGGCTCCTCGAACCGAGACTGCGAGAGCAGATCGAGCAGCATCTCAAAGCGGATCTGGTGCGAGCCAAATGGGATATCACATACATCATCTCCGATTGGCCAGGGCAGCCTGCGGACAGCATGTTCAAGAAGCTGACGACGCGGTTCGACTATGAGATGGTGAATCGCTCGGCAAGCGAGAGGACGTATCCGGTCGTCTACGACATCGAGAAGTCGCTGTTTCCTGAAATCGGCGAGGCGAAGATTCTGAAAGTCGAGGGACGGACGCTCGTCGGCGGGCTCGACGAGTTCACGTTTCCAGTGTCTCCTGCCGACAAGAGGGGACTCCACGAGACCGCAAGCAATTGGATCTTCGAGCGGTCGGTCTTGATCTTCCCTTCTCCAGCGGTCGAGTATGACACCAAGGATCGGCGGCGACGCGCGCAACTCGTTGAAGACAAGCAGCCGTCGTACGCGATCCATACTGAATCGGACGAGCTCGTCACCGAAGGCTCGATTCTGCCGTTCTTCGCCAAACATCCGGTTCTCAAAACGACGTTGACGATCGAATACCCGATTGATCGATTGAATGTGCTGGTCGAGCTGTCGCTCGGTCCTGACATGACCAAGGAGGCGAAGCTCCTGGACAACGGCGCCGGCAAGCGGTGGGAGTTCCCGAACCCGCTGCTTCCGGGCCAGGGATTCACGGTCCGTTTCAGGCGTATTGCCGGGGCCGCCAGTCCGGCGGCGCCTCCTGCACCCGCACCGGCCACCATCCGAGAAGTACAGGCATGACGTCCAAGCCGCACCTGGTTGACGTGCACTCGTTTGCCGAGCCGGCAAAGATGCGCGTGCGGCACGTCGACATGGACCTCGATGTCTCGTTCGAAAGTCGGACGTTGAGCGGGACGGCGACGCTCACCTTCGAGCGCGTCGATCGCTCGGCCACAGTGCTCACGCTCGACACGCGCGATCTCACGATCCACTCCGTCGTTGCCTCGACGGGTCACGCCGATTTCTCGCCGCGCATGTATTCCCTCGGATCGCGGGATCGCCTGCTGGGGTCGCCGCTCGTCATTCACCTCGCGCATGAGGATCGGTTGGTTCGAATCGCGTACACGACGCATCCCGATGCGACCGCGTTGCAGTGGCTGGAGCCGGCGCAGACGGCGTCTGGACATTTTCCGTTTCTGTTCACGCAGTCACAGGAAATTCACGCGAGGAGCTGGATCCCGCTGCAGGACACGCCGGCATTGCGGGTGACGTTCTCGGCGCAGATTCGCACGCCGGAGAACCTGGTGGCGGTGATGGGTGCCGATCACGATCGGCAGGCGCCGCGCAATGGTCGCTACACGTTCCAGATGGCGCACCCGATCCCCGCATATCTGATCGCCCTCGCCGTCGGCGATCTCGCGTTTGCATCGACCGGCGAGCGGACCGGAGTTTATGCCGAGCCGCCGGTGCTCTCCCGCGCCGTGCGCGAGTTCGAAGACACGGAGCAGATGCTGCGGGCGATTGAGCGCCTCTACGGGCACTATCGGTGGGGACGCTTCGACGCGCTCGTGCTGCCGCCGAGTTTCCCGTTCGGTGGGATGGAGATCCCGCAGGTGACCTTCGTGACGCCCACGCTCATTGCCGGCGACAAGAGCCTGGTCTCGCTCATCGCCCACGAGATGGCGCACTCGTGGTCCGGCAACCTCGTGACGAACGCGACCTGGAGCGACTTCTGGCTGAACGAAGGGTTCACCACCTATATCGAGCAGCGCATCGTCGAAGAGATTTACGGCAAGGCGCGCGCGGACATGGAGGCGGTCCTGCGGCGACGCGCGCTCGAAGAAGAAATGGCCGCTCTCCCGCCGTCCGATCAAATCCTCAACATCGATCTGGACGGCCGCGATCCCGATGCGGGTGCGACGCTCGTTCCCTATGAAAAGGGCGCGCTGCTGCTCAGAACGCTCGAGGCCGCCGTTGGCCGGCCGCGGTTCGACGCGTTCCTGAACGCGTACTTCGAACGCTTCGCCTTCGAGAGCATCACCACGTCGCAGGCCCTCGAGTTCATCGAGCGCGACCTCGGGTCGGACGTCCCGCAGCTCAATGGCATTCTGCGCGAATGGGTGTTCGCGCCGGGACTGCCGGCGTCCGCGCCGCTCGTCGAGTCCGCCATGCTCCACTCGGTCGAAGGGGAGGCGAGCCGATGGCTGTCCGGCACCGCGGGCCTCGACACAATCGAACTCGAGCAGTGGAGCGCGCAGGAGTTGTTGCACTTTCTGGAGTCGCTGCCGATGGACGTGGGAGCGCCACGCATGGCTGAACTCGATCAGCAGCTGCATCTGACCGACTCCCAGAACAACGAGATCCTCCAGCGCTGGCTGGAGATGGCGATTCGGAACCGGTACGAGCCAGCCTATCCGGCTCTCGAGCGCTTTCTGCTGAACGTCGGCCGCCGCAAGTACGTCAAGCCGTTGTATTCCGAGCTCATGAAGTCGGACGAGACACGCGACCGCGCGCTTGCGATCTACCGGAAGGCACGCCGCCGCTATCACCCGATTACGCAGACCGTCATCGACGGGATCGTCGGTTATCAGGAGCCGGCGTTGCGCGCCTGAGCCCGGTTTCCTCGCCGCTGTTCGCATCCGGCATTCGCTCGTCCCGCAACCGAACACGTTCGTCGACCGCATCCGCGATCGCGCGAAATCTGTCGAGGAAATCGGCCGCTGACGTCGCCTGCGATTGGCATATCGTTTGACCATCCGGGATTTGCGCCAGATGGTCGAGGCGATGTGGCAGGACATTCGACACGCGATGCGATCGTTCCGACGATCGCCAGGATTCACGGTTGCCGCGATCCTGACGTTGGCACTCGGCATCGGCGCCAACACGGCAATCTTCAGTCTCCTGGACGGTGTTCTGTTCAGGCCGTTGCCGCTGTCGCGGCCGAACGAGCTGTACATGCTGTACGAGACGGGCACGACGGGCGTGTCCAGTCTCGAATCCGGCAGCGGCCAAAGAGGGCCGCCGCAATCACGACGACGGTGAGTCAACGACTGGTCGCGTACTTCGCCGGCGGGTTCGCGCTGCTGGCGGTGCTGCTGGCATGCGTTGGACTGTACGGCGTGCTGTCGTACTCCGTCGCACGGCGGACGTCGGAGATTGGCGTGCGGAGTGCGCTGGGAGCCACGCCGGCGAATATCCTGCGACTCGTGATTCGTGAAGGGATGATCGTCGCCGTGCTTGGCGTGGTCATCGGCGTCTTTGGTGCCGCCGGCCTCGCTCGCACCATCCAGACGCTGTTGTTCGACGTCAGCCCGACCGACGCGACGATCTATCTCGCGGTCGCGGGTGGCCTGCTTCTCGCCATCCTGCCCGCCTGCATCATCCCGGCGCGTCATGCGGCGCGCCTGGATCCGATTCGCGCCCTTCGCACGGAATAATCTTCGGCCCGGGTGCCGCATTTTCCACTTGACACCACACCCGTGCGCTGGCACAGTGTGTCACTGTACTAGTCAAGTAGTTCAGTAGCACAGTTGCCCATGCTGTTTCGCCCGAACTCGTCATCCGGCGTGCCCATTTACCTGCAGCTGATGGAGCAGGTGAAGCACGCCGTCGACACCGGTGCCCTGCGGGCGGGCGATCAATTGCCCGGCATCCGGTCGCTGGCGGAGGAGCTCGTGATCAACCCGAACACCGTGGCGAAAGCGTATCGCGAGCTGGAACACGAGGGCGTCATCGAGCTGCGCCACGGGTCTGGTGCCTTCGTCACCGCCGGCGCGGGACACAAACGGCAGACCGACAAGATCCGCGCCGCACAGGAGATCGTGACAGCCGCGATCGAGCGGCTGCGGGCGCGCGGTGTCACCGAAGAGGAGATCAGGCGGTTGTTCGAGGCGGAACTGGCCGGTCTGACGAAGAGGGGAGCGCATCGTGGCTGACCCGTCGGCCGTCGACGTCGTGGATCTGCGCAAGACCTATGGCGAGGTCGAGGCGCTGCGCGGGCTCACCTTGCAGGTGCCGCGGGGGTCGATTTGCGGTTTTCTCGGCAGAAACGGCGCCGGCAAGACCACCACGATCAAGGTGCTCCTGGGAATGACGCGCCCGAGCAGCGGTGCGGCGCGCGTATTCGGTCTTGCCGCCGACCACGCCGGCGACAGCGTCCGCATACGCCAGCGGACCGGATTCGTGAGCGAGGAGAAGGATCTCTACGACGTGATGACGGTCGATCAGATCGTCCGCTTCACGGCGCGGTTCTACCCGGGATGGCAGAAGGACCTGGAGGAGCAGTACCTCCGCACGTTCGAGCTGTCGCGCGATCGCAAGGTCGGCGATCTGTCACGCGGCACGCGGACGAAGCTGGCGCTGCTCCTCGCCTTCAGTCGCGGCGCCGATCTGCTCATCCTCGACGAGCCGACGTCCGGACTCGATCCTGCCGCGACCGAGGAGGTTCTTCAGGCGCTGGTCTCGCATGTCGCACGTCGTGAGGTCACGGTCTTCCTGTCATCGCATCACCTGAATCAGATCGAACAGGTCGCCGACCGCGTGGTGATCATCGATCGCGGTCAGGCAGTTGTCGCCGGCGGCCTCGAGGATCTCCGTGACTCCTATCGCCGCGTGCAACTGGTCTTCGACGCGGCTGCCCCGGACGTGACGCCGCGCGCCTCCGGCATCGTCAGCACCGAACGTCGCGGGCGCGTGCTGACGATGCTGTGCCGATCGGGAGTGGAGGAAGTGCTCGCGGAGCTGCGGCCGCTCGCTGCGGCATCCGTTGACGTGATGCCCGTGTCGCTCAAGGAAATCTTCCTCGAATCGGTGAACGGAGATCACTGAGATGCTGTGGTACAAAGCGTGGCTCGACACGCGGTGGCGGTTCGTCATCCCGCTGGTGGTGCTGATCGTCAACGTCTGGGGCCTCATTCTCGAGTACCCGCCCGTGGGCGGCGTGCTTCACTCGCTGCAGGTGCAGCCCGACGCGCTGATTCGAAGCGGCGCACTCGGCCGCGCGATTCTCGAATCGATCGACGCTGAACGCACCTACCGCGGATACATCTGGTATCAGTGGTTCCGCAACAACCTGTCGCAGCTGGCGATCCTGTTTGCGGTATTGCTCGCCAGCGGAAACCTGCTGTCCGGCGGAGCGGGCACGCTCTTCACCCTGTCGTTGCCGCGATCGCGCACCGCGTGGCTGACCACGCGAGCGATCCTCGGTCTCGCCCAGTCGTTGATCCTCGCGCTCGTTCCGTCGATGGCGATCGTCGTCCTGTCGCCGGCGATTGGTCAGCAGTACGCACTGACCGACGCGATGGTTCATGCCGTCTGCGCGTTCATCGTGAGCGCGATGTTCTTCGGCCTCGCGTTCCTGCTCTCGACGATCTACGCGGACATGTGGCGACCACTGCTCATGGCCGGCGGTGTGGCGATCGTCATCTCGGTGATTGAGTCACAGCTTGCCGTGAATGGCCCGTTTCGCGTGATGAGTGCGTCCAGCTATTTCTCGGACGGTGCGATCCCCTGGCTTGGTCTGGTCCTGAGCGCGGTCATTACCGCCGCGCTGCTCTACGGCGCCGCGCTCAACGTCGCGCGTCACGACTTCTGAAACACAAAGGACACCAAGAAGAAGCACGAAGAACACAAAGGAAGATCACGAAGAAACGTGGCAAGAAGGAGAAACGTGATGCCTCGCTCAATTCGAATCCTCGTTGCATTGACACTTTCGCTGCTTCCCGTCCGCGTTGCGCTGGCGCAGACGCCCTCCGCCGCCGGTCATTGGGAAGGCGCCATTCATGCGCCGTTCGGCAACGTTGCCGTCGCCGTCGACATCGCCGCGGAGGACGGCGTCCTTCGCGGTCGCTTCAGCAATCCGAGCGAGCAGATCAACGGTCTGCCCTTCGCACGCGTGAGCATGGACGGTCGATCGATCGAACTGCAGCTCAAGACGGGCGCGGAATCGCAGACGTTTCGAGGCACGCTGTCGTCCGGCGGCCAGACGATGTCAGGTGACTTCCTCATCAGCGTCTTCGGCGTGCCGTTCGATCTGACCCGCACGGGAGACGCGAAGTTCGAGCTCGCGCCGACGAGCCCCGTCATCGCGAACATCTTCGAAGGCACCTGGCGAGGTGACCTCGGTGTGGGAGGCGAAACGCAGTCGATGGTGCTGACCATGGCGAATCGTGACGCGCAGACGTCCGCCGGCACCTGGGGCATCAGCGATGGCGTCCAGATCCCGGTCACGATCGTCGTCGACGGATCGCACGTGACGATCGCGTCGCCCGTCACGCGCGAAACGTTCAACGGCGCGATCGACGCTGAGGGCGGTCAGATCACCGGCACGTTTGTCGAAGGGGACCGACAGGTGCCGCTGACCCTTCGAAAACCGCGCTGAAGAGCATAGAATCGGCCTGCAGGCAGGCTACTCCCATGATGAAAGCGTTCGCGTCGCTGCTCACGATTGTGTTCGCGGTCTCGGCGCCCGTGTCGGCGCAGACTCCGGTGAAGCGTGCGATCACGCACGACGACGTCTTCACGATGAAGCGGACGTCCGCTCCACGGCCGAGCCCGGACGGAAAGTGGATCGTCTACACCGTGACGGAACCGAACTACGACCCGGCCTTGACCGTGTCGGACCTCTGGATCGTCCCGTCCGATGGCAGCGCGCCACCGCGCCGCCTGACGTCGACGCGCCGCGGCGAATCGGGAGTGGCCTGGGCCCGCGATTCGCAGCGGATCGCGTTCAGCACTCGGCGCGAAGGCGACGACGCCGATCAGGTGTACGTCTTGTCGCTGTCCGGGGGCGACGCGCAGCGCGTCACATCAATCGCGACCGGCGCGACCAACCCGCAATGGCGACCCGATGACGCTGCCATTCTGGTCGAAAGCGTCGCGCGCGACGCTGCACCGGACAAATCCACAGCGCGCGCGTTTGACACGATGCCGATCCGCTTCTGGAACACCTGGATGGACGGCTCGAAACCGCGGCTGTTCATTCAACCGCTGAACGGCGGCGCGGCGACCGATGTGCTCGGCGGAACGCGGCTGGCGGCGTCGTCGGCGTTCGATGCGCCGTTTGTCGGCGACGGGTCCGACCGATCGCTTCAGGCCCAGTGGTCACGCGATGGACAGGAAATCGTCTTCGTTGCCTACGTGAATCTGCGCGTGATGATGACCGAGGACACCGAGTCGCATCTGTTTCGGATGAAGCCAGGCAGCGAGCCGGTTCCGTTCACCGCGACCGGGGAGAGTTTCGAGCATCCGGTGTTCTCACCGGACGGCAAGACCCTGCTCGCGCGACACATGCGCGCGTCGCGACCAGGTCAGCTCTACAGCCTCGTGCGTCTTGCGCGATTCGACTGGCCGGCAGGCACCGAGCGGCTGCTGACCGACGGTTTCGATCGCAGCGTCGGCGACTTCGACGTCGCGCCGGATGGCCGGACTGTGGTCTTCAACGCCGAAGACAACGGGTTCACCAGCCTGTTTCGCGTGCCACTTGCCGGCGGGATGGTGACAAAGCTGTTCGAGATGCAGGAAGGCGCGTATGGCTCGCCCGTCTATGCGGGGTCGCGTCTGTTCGCGATGTTCGGGTCGAGCACGCAGCCGGCGGAACTGGCGCGAGTGATCGAAGAGCGTGGCACGCATGCGCTCGTCACCGATTCCAACCGCGCACGTCTGTCCCAGCTCGACTTGCCGAAGCCGGAACACTTCTGGTTCACGGCGAGCAACGGCAAGCGGATCCACAGCATCATCTTCTTTCCACCGCAGTTGGACCGGACCAAACGGTATCCGTTGATCGTCAATCCGCACGGCGGTCCGAACAGCATGTCGGGCGATACCTTCTCGACGCGCTGGAACTACCACCTGCTCACGGCACCTGGCTACGTGCTGCTCGCGACCAATTACACAGGGTCGACCGGATTTGGCGAGAAGTTCGCCGAGGACATCGAGCGCGACGTCCTTCGCGGTCCGGCGAAGGAGATTCTCGACGCCGCCGACGAAGCGATCCGGCGCTACTCCTTCATCGATCGGACGCGGCAAGCCGCTGTCGGCGCCAGCTACGGCGGGTATCTGATGAACTGGTTCAACGGTCACACCGATCAATTCCGTACGCTCGTCATCCACGCCGGGGCGTCGAACAACGAATCGCAGTACGGCGTGAACGACGGCGGAATGGGCCGGGAACTGCGCATGGGCGCACCGATCTGGGAAACGGGCAAGGGGCAGTGGATGGATCAGAGCCCGTTCCGCTACGCCGACAAGTGGAAGACGCCGGCGTTGATCACGCAGGGCGAACAGGATTTCCGCGTGCCGATCAACGAGAGCATCACCACGTTCAAGCTGCTCCAGCGCAACAAGGTCCCCGCTCGGCTCCTCGTGTTCCCTGACGAGGGGCACTGGATCCTCAAAGGCGAGAATGGCCGTCGCCACATGCAGGAAGTGCTTGGATGGCTGGCGAAGTACCTTCAGCCGTCGGCGACGACGACCACGGCATCGGCCAGCCTGGTGAATTAGGGTTGGTAGTGCTCCGCGACTCTGACAGCGTCGATCTTCATTTCGACGTCAGCGTGACGCGAAGCTGAAACCGAGCCGGTCGGTTGCGGCGCGCTTCCGCTCGCGAAAGACCCACGCGAACGATGTAGTCTCCGGGGCGGGAGATGGCCCCGGACCATCGATCGCCACATGTGTCCACGCAGATCTCGTTTTCATTCGGCCCATAGACCGCCATCGTCAGAAAGCGACTCGGCGTGATCAGTCGAACCGTCAGCTGCCGCTGCGCGCGCGCGGGTATCACGTAGTCGATGACGTCATACCCTGTGACCTGTCCCGGGAGCGTGACCGTCGATCGAGACGGCGGGAAGCGAACCGGGACACGCCTGGCGCTGTCACGGCTCTGTGACTGCGCGAGTGGAAACGTCCAGAGCGTCGCGGCGATCGCCAACGCGAGCCACAGCACGCGCCGGTCACACCTTGTCTGAGTAGAACTGCGCGCGTGCGATGACATCGGATCCGTAGTCGTCTCCCGTCGTGCCTTTATCGATTCCAAGCTTGGTCTGGATATTCGAGACCCCTGCGTTGTAGGCGGCCACCGATCCCTTGAGGACGAATTCATCTTCCCAATCTGGATGCTTCGCGCGCACCTGGTTGCGGAAGTCGAGCAGGATGCGTGCCGCTTGCTCGATGTGTTCCCGGCACGCTGGACCTTTATCGACGCCTTGCGGCGTGTGGAACCGTGCGTCGATTTGCAGAATACCGAACGCATGGCCGTGATCGCCGAATCCTTTCGCGTCGAGGACCGAGCCGCAGCGCGATTCGCGGCTCGAGACCGCCGCAATCAGCGCCGGTGGCACGTCCAGTGCCGTACCGACCTCGCGAAACACGTCGGCGATCTTCATGACCCTCGCCAGGTCCTTCTGCGCCATGGTGCGTGACGCTTGAATCCCTGGTGCCAGACCGTCTTGTGCCGCCGTTACTGCCGAAGCGCCCGTTGTCGGCGCCTTGGCCAGCGCCAGCGTCCAACGCGTCCCGTCAGGCATCGCATCCTCCGTCTGAGTCGATGTGCACACTCTACCGCGGTCCATCCCCAGGAGAGGACAGTTTCGCTTTCCTCGATACTGCGCGGCGGATTTCGCTCGCAGGCGCGCGCAACTCGTTTGGTACCACAGTTGCCCAGGCGCGTGTTGCCTGTCTCGAGGAAGCATCATGTGGCTCATTCGGTCTGTCCCGGCGCTCTCATTGTCCGCTCTGATGCTCGTCAGCCCGGCCATTGTCTGCGCGGACACCGGGGGGACGGTGACTGGATTCGGGGGCGTCACGGTCAGCGGCCTGGAATCACAGCGCCCGTCGCTTGGTGGAACCGTCACCTTCAATCTCGTTCCCGAACTACAGATCGTCGGCGAGGTCGGCCGCGTCGGTAACGTGCTGCCGTCGCGCGCGGAGACGCTGCTCTCAGTGGGGCAGACCGGACTGCGGGCGTCGGCGTTCTACGGCGAGGGAGGCGTGCGAGTGATTGCGGCGCCGCGTTCGAGCGTGACTCCTTACGGCGAAGCGACCGCGGGCTTCGCGCGCCTGGACGTGACGAGCGATCGGCTGGGCTCGATCGGTAATCTGGCAACGTCGCTGGCGCTCGGCTTCGCCGATCGCACGATGCCGGTCGCGAGCGTTGGCGGTGGCGTCCTGCTTCGCGGGGGTCCCATGGTTCTGGACCTCGGATATCGATACAAGCAGTTGTTCGCGGACCAGGCGATTCAGGACATCCTTGGTCTGGGCGAACCGTTGCGTGCGCACGAACTGCGCGCGGGCGTTGGTGTGCGTTTCTGATTCCGGGGCGCCTGAAGGCTGCCCCTACGACACACGAGCATGAACCGTAATCTTGCCTGCGCGATTCTCACCATTGCCGTGCTCACCGGCCTCGTCTCTGCTGCACAGCAGCCGATCTTCCGCGGGCGCGGCGATGCTGTCCGCGTCTTCGTGACCGTCACCGACCGCGACGGCCGGCTCGTGACCACGCTGTCGCAGAACGACTTCGAGATCCGCGACGAAGGCAAGCCGCAGCCGATCACGCTCTTCGACAACACGCCGCAGCCGATTCGCTTGATCGTGATGCTCGACGTCTCAGGCAGCATGGAGGGGAATCTCCCACTCCTGCGCGACGCGTCGGAACAGCTCTTCGCGCGACTGCGCCCTGACGATTTGGTGCGCGTCGGCTCGTTCGGTCAGAACGTCGCGATCAGCCCGACGTTCTCGAACAATCCGGAAACGCTCCGCGACGGATTGCCCCGATCGATTGCACCGGATGCACCGACACCGCTCTGGAAGGGCATTGACGCGGCAATGGAAGCGTTCGGGAAAGAGACCGATCAGCGACGCGTCGTCCTCGTGCTGAGCGACGGCAAGGACAGCGGGCCGATCAACATCCGCGAGCGTTACATGAGCCAGGCGGAGGTGATCGATCGCGCCCGTCGGGACGACGTGATGATCTACGCGATCGGCATGCGCAGTCGCGGCGCACGACCGACGCAGCCCGGTCTGGGTCCAGGCGGTCTGCAGGCGGCGCTCGCCGGGGACCTGCCGGATCCGGGCCTTGCGATGGTCGCCGAACAGAGCGGCGGCGGTTACGCGGAAATCCGCTTCGGACAGGACCTTGGCGCCGCGTTCACACGCGTCGCCGACGAGCTCCACGGCCAATATCTTCTCGGCTTCGCGCCACCCAAACGCGACGGGAAGGTTCACGACCTCGACGTGCGCGTCACCACGAAGGGACTGAAGCCGCGCGCGCGAAAAGGCTACGTTGCGCCGAAGGAATGACCTCCTGCGCTACTGTTCGCTGCTGATGCGAATCTCGGAGGGAACCTTGATCGCGCGCGCGCGCCGTTCGTCGATATCGCACGGCGATCGCAGCAGCCAGTCGACGATCTCTTTCGACGACACCGTCTTCGGCAGCATCTCTGCTGGCGAGATCGCGATCGAGTAGCTGCACGGCGTCTGCGGGTAGACCGTCAAGTCGAGGCGTTCGATCGCGGGTGCCGGCCTGGTCGGGAAGTTGGTGATAGAGAACCCCGTGGTCGCGTCCTTGCGACACGGCTCACCGCAACTGACGGGAATTTCGATTCCGTCGGGCAGCGCCGAGACGCGCAGCCTCCACCAGGGCGCCGCATCGAACAGCAGCCGCGCGACGCAGCGTCGACGTCCGTCGACCGCTTCGCTCGTCACGGCGATGGCTCTCGAATCCAGGCTGAATTGCCAGCCGGGCACATCCGGCTTCACCGCCGGATTCTCGACGGCCTGCACCTGCTGAACGGGAATCGAGCCGACGCCCGCCACGTCCGCCAGGTCGACGAACCAGCTTCCCCCTTTCGGCGTGACGTCCGTCCGGATCACTCGGGCCGTCGTGATCGCGACGAGCACCTTCTCGGTCTCGCGCAGGGACCGTCCACGGTAATTCATCCGCATGAATACGGCTTCGACCGGCGTGCAGACCTGCGCGTGGCACAGGGATGCCACCAGCATCGAACCGGCGAACAGAACGAACATGCGTGGGTGAACGATCGTCATGGCCTCGAAGAGGACTATCGCCCGAGCCATCCGAGCAGTGCAAGCACAAGGGTCGTGAAGAACGTGATGGTCTGAATGATCTTCTGCGCGCGTTCGAGCTTGCTGAATGTCTGCTGAAACGGCGAGATGAACTTCAACCATACCCTCGGATCCAGATCCTGCTTCCTCAACGTGCCGCTGGCGACCAGAACCGCACACCCGCCGGCTGCGCAGCACACGCCGACGATCACCGGTCGAAGCACCGGGAATTCGCGGGCGAGCAGGGGCGCGGCGTCGAGCGCATCGGGAATGACCACCGTGATCAGGTACTGGACGAACCCCACCGCGAACAGGATCCAGACATTGCCACAGCGCCGCTCGGCCATGGTAAGACCCGCGCCGGCCGCAAACGCCAGGACGTTGGTGGCACGCCTGAAGAGCACACCGGTGTGGAAGACGTGTGGCAGGAGGAATGCGACCGCATAGAACAGCACGACGCCGGTCCCGAAAATCCACGACGCATACGGGCTCTCGGATGGGGCG
>Ga0111538_10010061_pt1 | contig 12592 bp, 8 predicted proteins | sample SoiMethybrSBSTD1_FD_79669 | JGI IMG/M metagenome (GOLD analysis project Ga0111538, IMG submission 79669) | Bulk soil microbial communities from a Populus tree surrounding site in Tennessee, USA - Soil MetaG P. TD hybrid SBSTD1 (version 2)... | ecosystem: Environmental > Terrestrial > Soil > Tree...
CGCCCTTGGGCAGCCGCTCCGCGATCTGATCGGCCAGGCTCTGCTGCCGCGCCATGAACTCGGCGTTGCCGCCCAGCAGAATGTCGGTCCCGCGGCCGGCCATGTTGGTGGCAATCGTGACGGCGGCCTTTCGCCCGGCCTGTGCCACGATCTCGGCTTCCTGCGCGTGGTACTTGGCATTGAGCACGACGTGCTTGTCCACGTCACCGCCCGTGATGTTCCCGCGCTTCAGCCCGCGCCGGTCGAGCATGCCCGAGATGCGCTCGGATTTCTCAATCGACACCGTCCCGACGAGAACCGGCCGCCCCTTCTTGTGCTCCTCGAGGATCTCGGTGACGATGGCGTCCCATTTTTCGGCTTCGGTGCGATAAACGAGGTCGGGGTTCTCGACCCGGCTGAGCGGACGGTTCGGTGGAATGACGATGACGTCGAGGTTGTAGATCTTGGCGAATTCCTCGGCCTCGGTGTCGGCCGTGCCGGTCATGCCCGACAGCTTCTTGTATTTGCGGAAGTAGTTCTGGAAGGTGACAGTGGCGAGCGTCTGATTCTCGCGCTCGATCTTGACCTTTTCCTTCGCCTCGACCGCCTGGTGCAAGCCATCGCTCCAGCGCCGGCCCGGCATCAGACGGCCGGTGAACTCGTCGACAATGACAACCTCGCCGTCCTTCACCATGTAGTCCACGTCGAGCTTGAACAGCGCGTGCGCGCGCAGCGCCTGGTCGACGTGATGCTTGATGTGAGCGTTCTCGAGGTCGTAAATGTGTCCACCGTTGAGGCGGGGGAGCAGCATCTGCTCGATCTTCTGTGTGCCGCTCTCAGTGAGGGTCACAGTCTTGTGCTTCTCGTCGACCAGGTAGTCGCCGGTGGTTTCCAGCTCTTCGCGTTCCTCGGCCTTGGCATCGCCGCGCGTCACCGCACCGGGCTTGAGGCGTGGGATCAGCCGATCGATTTCGTAGTAGAGCTCGGTGGATTCCTCAGCCGGGCCGGAGATGATGAGAGGCGTTCGGGCTTCGTCGATGAGGATGCTGTCGACCTCGTCGACGATCGCGAAGTGATGCCCGCGCTGCACGTAGTGCGCGAGCTCGAACTTCATGTTGTCGCGCAGGTAGTCAAATCCGAATTCGTTGTTCGTCCCGTAGGTGATGTCCGCCCCGTAGGCGATCTGCCGATCGGCGTCGTTCAAATCGTGTTGAATCACGCCGACGGTCATGCCAAGGAAGCGGTAGATCCGGCCCATCCACTCGGAATCGCGACGCGCCAGGTAGTCGTTGACGGTGACGACATGGACGCCCTTGCCTTCCAGGGCATTCAGGTAGGCCGGAAGCGTCGCGACGAGAGTCTTCCCCTCGCCGGTCTTCATCTCGGCGATCTTGCCTTTATGGAGCGCGGCGCCGCCAATCAACTGGACGTCGAAGTGCCGCATGCTCAACATGCGGCGGCCTGCCTCGCGGACGACCGCAAAGGCTTCAGGCAGGAGGTCGTCGAGGGTTTCGCCTTGGCCAAGCCGCTGACGGAACTCGGCGGTCTTGGCGCGCAGCTTCTCGTCCGACAGCGCCTTGATCGCCGGCTCCAGCGCGCCGACTTCGTCGACGAGCGGGCGCAAACGCTTCAGATCGCGTTCGTTTTGGGTACCGATGACCTTGGCGAGGAGCGTTTGGATCATCTACGGGGTGAGCGGCCCAGTGGGTATCTTGCAATTGTACTGGAGCTTACGCGCGCTAGCAATTGGTCCTTGGACGTTCCTCAACCCAGCACTTCTGTGGCGCCCGGCTCTCGGCCAGCAAACGGACCTCGGAGGAAGGATTGGGGACTTGGCGAGCGGAGCGTTAGCGCTTGGCGGGTTGCGTCAGCAGCTGGAGGGGGTTGATTAGCTTGCCGTTGACGAGGATTTCGTAGTGCAGGTGCGCCCCGGTTGAGCGGCCCGTCGATCCGACGTATCCGAGGACATCGCCACGCTTCACTGAAGAACCCGGCGTCACGGCATACGTGCTCAGGTGCCCGTAACGGGTGGCCAATCCGAAATCGTGTTTGACGACGACAAGGTTGCCGTAATCGCCCGTATAAGAGGCGGATTCGACGATGCCGTCGGCCGTCGCGTAGACCGGCTGGCCTTTGGGTGTTGAAATATCGAGACCCTGGTGGAAGCCCGGCTCACCCGTGAACGGGTCGGATCGGCCGCCAAACGTGCCGGTCAGCCAGCCGTGCGCCGGCCAGATCGACGGGGTCGCCGCCGCAAGCTTCTCCTGACGCTCGACATCGCGTCGTACGTAGGTGAGCCGGCTTTCGAGACCGCGCAGAAGGTCGCGCAAGACCCCGAACGTGTCTTCCGGATTGGTCAGCGAAGAGAAGACGCTCGAAATCATCGCATTTGGCTGCGCGCTTCCGCCCGTCGCTCTCGCTTTGACGACCGCCGGCAACCGCTGCATCGCGCGGGCCTGTTCGGGATCGAGCGCCGCCCGCGCGCCAAGGTCTTCGATGACGTTTTCCAGTGACTGAATCTGCGTCGTCAGCTCGCCGGTGGCTTCCCGGTAGTTGCCGTTCTCAACTTCCAGGGCCGAGTTGGCGACGACGAGCTGCCCGATTTCCGAAGCCGCCTGCCAGCGCGCACCCAGGCCGATGAGCACCGGCATCATCAAAACGCCCGCGACGACCGTCGTTGCCGCGCGAAGACTGATCGTGACGCGGCGCACGACGCCGCTCGAACGATCTGCGATAAGGACGGTGTAACGGCGTCGACGCATGGACATAGTCGAAACGGTCTTCCTGTATCTATCGGTTATAGGTCTTCCGCGATCGAGAGTTGGGGGAACAGGCGCTGGGGCAGCCCGAAGTCAAAAACTGTATCACACAGAAACGGTGTGGCAACCCGAAAGTATGGATGAGCGAACAAGCAGCGAAGATCAGCTGTGAAACAGCCCAGCTATTGGCTACAATGCGCCGCGAGGGCTGCTATGCGCATGCGCGATCTTTCAGCGATCGGTTTCGCCATCCTGATCGTCACAGCTTCGATTGTCCCGACTGCCGGCGTCGGACGGCCTGGAATCACACCTGTGGCCTGTCCAACCATGGCCTGGGAGACAACCGACCCGGCGTTCGAAGCGCTGCCCGGCGCGAAGGCGTTTTCGGGAAAGTACGAAGGCGGCGTGTATCGCATCGAGATCCCCGACACGTGGAACGGCGAGCTGATGCTGAGTTCGCATGGCTATGTCGCCGCAGGCGCCGGACGTGGACAGCAGCTCCGCGCAGGCAACCCCGCGTTCCGGCAGCATCTCATCGACGAAGGGTTTGCATGGGCGTCGTCGAGCTACCGCTGCAACGGATACATTCCAGGCATCGGTCTGACCGACACGATGGCGCTGACGGATCTCTTCACCAAGTTCAACAGCGGTCGCGCGCCGCAGCGGGTGTACCTGACCGGAACATCAATGGGCGGACACATCACGCTGCTCGGCATGCATGAATTCCCGACCGCCTTTGCCGGCGGCATGGCCATGTGCCCATCCGGCCCGGAGTTGTTCGACTATACGACCGCGGTAGGGGCCGCAGCGGAAGTGATCACCGGCGTACAGTTCAAGCAGGGGAGCACACGGGAAGACCTCACGAAGATGACCGAGATCCTCGGCCAGCCGCCCAACTACACAGCGAAAGGCCGCCAGCTCGCAAGCGTCGAGATTCAGATCAGCGGTGGGCCGCGCCCGTTCGCCGTGGAGGGGCTCGCATCGCGTTTCCTGTCGAACATCAGCGGCGGGGCGCTCGCTGGCGGTACGACGCCGTCAAATCGAGTCGTGACCAACACGCACTACAAGTACCGAATCGATGAGGATCTGGGTCTCACCTCGCCGAGCCTGGATGCCGCGGTGCGGCGCAAGCCGGCCGACATGGAGTACCGCAATGCGATGGGCCCGTTCGATGAGCTCGTGCCCTTCGACGGCAAGATCGAGCGGCCGCTGCTGACCATGCACGGAACCGGTGATCTGTTCGTCCCGATTCACCTGGAGCAGACCTTGAATCGCGCCGTGGCGGCGGCTGGGAATCAGCGCCTGCTCGTACAGCGTGCTTACCGTATCCCCGGGCACTGCATGTTCAACGCGGAAGAGCAGGCCCGCTCCTTTGACGACCTTGTGAAATGGGTGCGGCAGGGGATCAAGCCAGAAGGCGACGACATCATGGGCGATCTCACGGACGCGGGCCGGAAGTTCACGAGCCCGCTTCGTCCGAATGATCCGGGAACGGTGCGCATTCCGGCGAAGTAGCGCCACGAAACCACGAAAGCACGAAAAAGACGGCGCCGCGAAAACAGAGCCGCGAAAAACACGAAAACCGTTGCGACCGCATACTGAAGGATCGAGTTCATGGACCTACACAAAGCCACGCTGGCCATGTTGCTGGCGGCTGGCGTCGGCACCGTTGCCCTCAGCCGCACGACATTCGCACAGCGCGGGCAGGCGGCGGCGCCCGCGCCACCCGTCTGGGTGCCGCGCATCAAGCCGGGCGTCTATGTCGCCCCCAATCGTCCGCACGTCAAATTGACGGAGTTGAAGGCGCGCCACGCCGGCCAGGCAAACTGGCGCGAGGTGATCGTGGACGATGGGCGGCTGCAGGGCGAGTACATCTCCGCGGCGCCGGGAACGAAAACGCCCAAGTCGTTTCATCCGGACACCCGTGTGTTCTGGTCCGTGGTCGAAGGTCAGATGACGATCGAGATTGAGGGGCAGGAACCAGTGCTCGCCACGAAGGGTTCACTCGTGCAGGTGCCCAAGCAGACCCTATACTCGATCGAAACGACAGGGAGCACGCCGAGCCTGCGGTTTGAAGTCAACGTATCGAAAGCCAAGACGCTCTATCCGCAAACCTCGACGGCGGAAAAACCTCCAGCGATGCCTGGCTTCGAGTGGGTCTCGATGAACTATCGACCTCGAGCGGCGGCCTATGACAACGGGAATGTCCCCCACGTGAATCTGTTCGAGGTCGCGAAGGCCTCGGCGAATTTCACGAGGAACGTCGTCCGCGACACGGCTTCCGAAGTCCTGTTCATTTACGGGTCGGAGAAGGACTTGCCGCCGCTCAACGTGAACGATAAGGGCCACCTGCATCCCGAGAGCGCGGAGTTCTGGCTCATCATGACCGGGCAGATTCGTCACGCGATTGAAACCCTGCCGCCGTTCATCGCCGACGAAGGCGACATCGTGTTCGCGCCGCCGGGTACGCTCCACGCCACTCGTTTCGCCGGCCCCGGGCCGTCGTGCCGACTGTCGATCACCGAGTTTCAGGGAAACTCGGCGATCACGGAGCTGCCGGCGCGCTAGTCGCGGAGAGCCTTGGCACGGTTTTCTGTTTCGGGTCTTCAATGAAACGCGGCTGCACTCGTGGTCCTTCGTACTCGTAGCGCGGGACTTTAGTCCTGCCCGCGTACTCGTAGTGCAGGACTTTAGTCCTGCCCGTCGTACTCCTCTCGCAGATTCTGCGATCTGATCTTCTTCGAGATTGCTAACTGTTTGATACGCAACAGGCTTCCCCGCTGGGCCCTGCTTTGCACCAGAAGCTCTGTGCTCGCCAGCCTCCGAACGGCCGCGCTGTTCGGCGTTGAAGCCACGCGTGTCCACGTCGAGGTGGACGTCTCGTTCGGCATGCCGATCTTCACGATGGTCGGCTTGCCCGACGCGAGCGTGCGCGAGAGCCGCGATCGCGTGCGCAGCGCCATCCGCAATTCCGGGTTCGAGTTCCCCCACCATCGCGTCACGGTCAACCTGGCGCCGGCCGATGTGCGCAAGGCCGGTTCGTCGCTGGATCTGCCGATTGCTCTCGGTATTCTCGCGGCCCAGGGCATCGTCGAGCGACGCGAGGTCGCCGACATCGTCATTCTCGGAGAGCTCTCGCTCGATGGCGCGATTCAACCCGCTCGCGGCGTCCTCCCGATCGCCGCGGCTGCACGCCGGGAAGGGTTGAGCAGCATCCTGCTGCCGCGCGCCAATGCCAGCGAGGCCGCGGTCGTCTCTGATTTGACGGTCCTGCCCGTGTCGACACTTGCGGAGGCAGTCGACGCGCTCAACCATCCCTCGAGCATCACACCCGCGTCGGCGCCCACCACGACACATTCCCCAGCCGATTCCGGTGCCGCCGATCTTGCCGACGTGCGCGGGCAACTCCTCGCGCGGCGCGCGCTCGAGATCGCGTCGGCCGGCGCCCACAATCTGCTGCTCGTCGGACCGCCAGGGTCGGGCAAGACGATGATGGCGAGGCGGCTGGGGGGAATTCTGCCGCCTCTCACGTTCGAGGAAGCGATCGAGGTCACGGCGGTGCACTCAGTTGCCGGCCTGCTGCCCCTCGGTACCGGTCTCGTGTCAGCACGGCCGTTTCGCGCGCCGCATCACACGATTTCCAATGTGGCGCTCATCGGTGGGGGTTCGCAGCCGCGTCCTGGCGAAGTCAGCCTGGCGCATCACGGCGTGCTGCTGCTGGACGAAATGCTCGAGTTCAACCGATCGGTGCTTGAAGTGCTGCGACAGCCGCTCGAGGAGGGGACGGTTGCGATCGCTCGGGCCGCGCGGACCGCGATCTTCCCGGCTCGCTTCGTCCTGGTCGGCGCCATGAATCCCTGTCCGTGCGGATTCGCTGGCGATCCCCGGCGCGAGTGCCGATGCACGCCGCAGCAGATCGGGCGCTATGGCAGCCGCCTGTCGGGCCCCTTGCGGGATCGCCTCGACCTAACCGTCGAGGTGCCGGCGGTGCCGCCGGATATCCTGAGCGCATCAACACCCGGCGAACCATCAGCTCATGTCCGTGCGCGGGTGGTTACGGCGAGAGAGCGGCAGCGGCAACGATATGGTGCCGATGGTCCGCGGACCAACGCCGAGCTGACGCCATCACTCCTCGCGCGTCATTGTCCGCTCGACCGCGGAGGTACTAGGCTTCTGAGCGCCGCTGTCGAGCGACTGTCGCTCAGCGCGCGCGCCTACGATCGGGTTCGAAAGGTTGCCCGGACCATCGCCGATCTCGGCGGATCGGAGACGGTCCAGGCAGATCACGTTGCGGAAGCATTGCAGTTCCGGATGTCGATGTGAGGCACGAGCCACGAAAGGTCGGAAATCGGATGGCACGATTACCAGCGCCATTCGCAGCGAGGGGTCTCGCCTCGGCGAATTGCCGCTGCTCTCTGTTGTGCAACGGGCAACTAGAAAATTAAAGGAGAGGGTCCATGAGCCGCGCGCGAGAGGCAGGACTAAAGTCCTGCGCTACGAGTACGGCGTGCGCCGGGCAGGACTAAAGTCCTGCGCTACGAGTACGGCGTGCGCCGGGCAGGACTAAAGTCCTGCGCTACGAGTGCTCGTAGTGCGGGGCTTCAGCCCTGCCGGTGTATCCAGGAACTACCGGGACGAGGAGTAGATCGTGAGGCGCTCGCCGGCTCGGATTTGGCTGCCGGGAATGCGGTTCCAGCTCTTGATCGACGCGACCGACGTGCTGAACACGCGAGCGATCGACGACAGGGTGTCGCCTCTCTTCACCCGGTAGATGATCTTGCGGTCGGTGTTCGAAGTCGAGGTGGTGGTCGATGCGGTGGTCGATGGAGTGGAGACCGCGGGCACCACGACGTCGGCAACGTCGCCGACAAGGGCAGCTGACTCCACAGCCGGGACGGGTCGATCGGTTTGGGCCGCCATCAGCACGGTCGGCTGCTGCGGAACGACCAGCTGCTGGCCAATCGCCACCTTGCTGCTCGTCTTCAGGAAGTTGGCTTCCGCCAGATCCGTTCGGCCGACCTTGAGCTTCTTCGCAATCGTGGCGAGCGTTTCGCCCTTCTTGACCGTGTACCACTTGAGCGAGGCGAGCGACGTGGAAGAAGAGGGATCGCCGGTGATCATCTCGTCAAGCCGGGCGTTGACGACGCTCGCGCGGCCCATCGGCACCTTCAACTCGTACGCCGTATCCTTGAGCGGCGTCGTCCATCGGCGCAGCTCGGGGTTCAGCGACTGAATCTCGTCGATGGTCGTGTCCGCCCACTCGGCGACGCGGCGCAGGTCAACGGGGGTGGGAAGGGTGACCGTCTCGTACTCGAATGGCGGATCGGGCTCGAGGGTGAAGCCGTACTGCTCAGGGCTCCTGGCGATGACGACGGCGGCCAGAATCATCGGAACGTAGTCGCGTGTCTCGCGCGGCAGCGTGCGGCCCTTGGCGGCGATGACCCAGAAGTCGTCGGACTTGGCGTTCTTCACCGCGCGCTGAATACGGCCCGGCCCACCGTTGTACGACGCGAGCGCGAGGTGCCAGTCGCCATCGAACATCTCGGCCAGCGTGCTGAGGTATTTCGCCGCGGCGATCGTTGCTTTTTCCGGATCTGACCGCTCATCCACGTACCAGTCTTGTCGCAGACCGTTCTCGAGGCCGGTGCCGCGCATGAATTGCCAGACGCCCTTGGCCTTCGCCCGCGACAGCGCATTCGGCTTGAACGCACTTTCCACGAGTGGGACGTAGGCAAGATCCAGCGGGAGGCCCTCGGCGCGGAACACACCCTGAATCATCGGCAGGTACTTGCTGCCACGCTGCATCCCTTCCTGCAGGAAGTCGTGGAGCCGGCCCTGGAACAAGCTGATGAACGAGAGCACCTTCGCATTCAGCGGGATCGGAATGTCGTGTTCGACGGTTTGAAGGTCCGTCTTCACCGCTTCTTTCAGCTCGGGAGTCGGTGGAGCCGGTTGAACCAATGTCGCCGAGAGCGCCAACAGTTCGTCAATCGAGGCTGGCTCGGATTTCTTTTCCGTGAAGCCGTCGCCGTCGGCGAGTGCCTTGATCTCGTACGTGCTGATGCGATCCACCAGGCGGTCGAAGTGTTCCCGGATGCGCGGCTCGGTTCGTCCACCATAGGGCGATTCCAGTAGCACCGCGACGGCCTTGTCGAACTCCAACCGGGCGGCCTCGACGTGACCCTGCTGAAGTTCCCGTTGTCCGGCCTTGAAATGGGTGTCTGACGCAGCGATGAGCGTGAGCACCGGATCTTCAACCGGGGGAGCAGGCGGAGGCGTGATCACGGGCGCCGGCGGACCGACCGCCTCTACGGATTCGGGAACGCTAGGAGTGACCGTCGATTTCGAGCGGAGGCCTGAGCTGCAGGCGGCCGTAAACGCGACACAGAAAATGAAAAGCGGAAGCAGCGGTGTGCGATCGACTCGCTGCACTGGCCGTCGGTTCATCGGGCGCTCCGCGACTCGGCTCAAACTCTGAATGAGGCCGCCGAATCGTAAGTCGCCCCCCTTACGGGGGCTCCGGGTTATCACGTGGCTCGGTACGACCTGCTAGCCGCCGTACCGATCCGTGTATCGCGCGGAGGGCTGGGGCCCCCGCCGTCGGGGTACGAAGGTAAAAACCTTCGCGTCAATGGCTCAGGCATCCTAGCATCCGTCGCGCTGGAAGGTCAACCATAAGTCCATCTGGGTCACTAATAAGCGGCAGAGGTTGGCCGGCAGTCTTGAGAAAATCAGGGCCGCACTGTAAAGATGCGATGCGCCTCCGCCAGGTCTCGAGCGGACGGGGTGACAATGGCGCGCTCAGACACGACCAGCTGCCGACCATCTTTAATGGCCAGCCGCACATCCTCTTCGCAGACAAACGTCAGCGGGACGGAGGTTGAGCTGGCGGCAATACGCTCAGGGCCCAAAGTCGCCTTGTTTGCGTCCGCTGCGGCCGACACTGACAGAGTGGGCGCGGTCGAGAAGGCCGGTTGCACGGGCGGATGGGTTGGCGAGTCGGTGCGATAGCCGCGAGATCCGAGGAACTGATCGATGCGCTCGGTCAAGGCCTGCGCGCTGATGCCGCGCGGTCCGTCGCCATCGGCGCCGGCGCCCGACCTAAAGGTCGGGCCTCCGATCGAGCCCGCAGTCGATCGGACGGCCGGCCTAATCTCATAGGCCAGCCTCTTGATGTTCAGGAGATGGCGTGGCGAGATGTTGTCCGACGTGATGTTTCCGCCATAGCCGCCGCAACCCAGCGTCATCGCCGGATCCAATCCCGTCGTCAACCCGATTGATCCGTGGGTGGTGGGCGAGTTCACGACGATCCGGAACGCCGGCTTCTTCAGCCCGAATTCGAGGATGACCTGCTCGTTCTGCGAATGGATGGACATCGTGTGTCCCATCCCCCCGTAACGCAGGATCTCCTTGCAGCGTTCGCAGCCCTCCCGCCAGTCGCGCACGATATAGAAGGAGAGCACCGGGCAGAGTTTCTCGATCGAGAGCGGGTAGTCGCGCCCGACGCCCTCGAGCGGCGCAATGAGAACCCGAGTATTCGCCGGCACGCTGAGCCCGCACTTCTTCGCGACGATCGCGGCGGACTTGCCGACGAGCGCCGGATTCGGCAGTCGCTGCGGTGTGACCAGCCCGCGTGCCACCGCATCCATTTCGTTCTTCGACAGAAAGTAGCCGCCCTGTGAGAGAAACTCCTGTCGCACCGCGTCGGCGATGGCCTCGTCGACGACGACCGAGTTCTCGGACGAGCACAGCACGCCGTTGTCGAACGTCTTGCCCGTCACGACGTCGCGCACCGCTTTCTTCACGTCGGCGGTCCGTTCGATATAGGCCGGAGCATTGCCGGGGCCGACGCCGTAGGCGGGCTTGCCCGCACTGTAGGCGGCGCGAACCAGGCCCATGCCGCCGGTCGCCAGGATGACCGCCACGTCGCGGTGCTTCATCAATTCTTGCGTCCCCTCGATCGTCACCGTCGTCATCCAGCTGATGGCATCCTTCGGCGCGCCGGCGCGGCGGGCCGCCCCGTCCATCACTTCGGCGACGCGCGTGATGCACTTCACCGCTGCCGGGTGAGGGCTGAGGACGATGGCACAACGCGCTTTGATGGCAATGAGGATCTTGTAGATGGCCGTCGACGTCGGGTTGGTCGACGGTACGACGGCGGCGACGACGCCGAACGGCTCGGCGATCTCGACCACTTTGCGATCAGGATGGCGCGCCACGACGCCGACGGTCTTCATCGGCCTGATGAAGTCGTAAACCCGCTGCGAGGAGAAGAGGTTTTTCTGGATCTTGTCGGCGACGACGCCGTAGCCGGTTTCCTCAACGGCCAGGTGGGCGAACGCCTCGGCCTGTGCGGTGGCCGCGGCGGCCATCGCGTCGACGATGGCGTCGATCTGATCCTGACTGAGCTCGGCGAGCGTGAGCCATGCCTGCTTGGCGCGGCGCGCGAGCGCTCGCGCCTCGGCGATGGAGGCGAGATCGCGATCGGATTGTGAAGGGCTGCTGTCCGACATCTTCGTAGGCCCGACCTTCAGGTCAAGCGCTCTGCTTCGCGTTCGTAGGCCCGACCTTCAGGTCGGGCGCGTTCCTGTGGTCTACGTGCCTTTCGGAAGTATGCGTTCCACTTCGCTGTGCGGTCGGGGGATCACGTGCACAGCCACGAGCTCGCCGACACGACGGGCGGCAGCGGCTCCCGCGTCGGTGGCCGCCTTGACCGCGCCGACGTCGCCGCGAACCATGATCGTGACGTAGCCCGCACCGATGTACTCCTTGCCGACGAGCGTCACGTTCGCGGCCTTGACCATCGCATCCGCGGCCTCGATCGATCCGATGAGCCCCTTGGTTTCGATCAGGCCCAGTGCGTCCTGCGACATGCGGGTTCCTCCGGCGGCGAGAACTGTAGCATACGGGTCGGCTGTATTTCCGTCTATGATAGGCGCATGACGCGACAGTTCCAACGCGGGGCGGTGCTCTGCCTCGCTGTGCTCGTGACTACGATCGGCGCCGTCGGATGCAGCAGCAAGGAGCCGGAAACTCCGGCGATCGCAACGCCGACCGTGACGTTCGATCACGATCGGGTGCCGGCCGGCAGCGCGCTGGAGATCACCTACAAGTTCGTGGTGGCGGATGGCGCGACATTCGACCAGGACTATCGCGTGTTCGCGCACGTCAAGGATTCAGACGGCGAACGCATCTGGGACGACGATCACAACCCGCCGATCCCGACGTCGCAGTGGAAGCCGGGACAGACGGTTGAGTACACGCGCACGATCTTCGTGCCGGTGTTCCCGTACATCGGCGACGCCACGCTCGAAATCGGCTTGCATTCGACCACCGGAGAAGAGAAGCGGCTGACCATGAACGGCGAGAACGTGGGCCAGCATGCCTATCGTGTGGCCCGGCTTGAACTGCAGCCCCAGACCGAGAACCTGTACTCGGTCTTCAAAGAGGGCTGGAACATGGTCGAATCGGCCCAGCAGAACAGCCTCGTGGAATGGCAATGGACCAAGAACGACGCCGCGCTCGCCTTCAAGAACCCCAAAAAGGACGCTACCCTCTACCTCGACCTCGATAGCCCTGGGAGTCCGTTCGACGCTCAACAAGTGCAGATCATTCTGGGCGGGCAGGTGGTCGATACCTTCCAGGTCACCCCAAAGGACCGGTTGATGCGGAAGGTCAAACTACCCGCGGGCGGGATGGGTGCTGGGGATATGGCCGAGTTGCATATACTGGTCGATAAGACATTCGTGCCGGCACAGGTCAATCCAGGTGCCTCCCGGGATACGCGCGTGCTGGGCGTGCGCGTCTTCCATGCGTACATAGACGGACGATAACCAGAAGTTAGAAGTTAGAAG
>Ga0111538_10010065_pt1 | contig 12591 bp, 11 predicted proteins | sample SoiMethybrSBSTD1_FD_79669 | JGI IMG/M metagenome (GOLD analysis project Ga0111538, IMG submission 79669) | Bulk soil microbial communities from a Populus tree surrounding site in Tennessee, USA - Soil MetaG P. TD hybrid SBSTD1 (version 2)... | ecosystem: Environmental > Terrestrial > Soil >...
GCACCGCCGCGCTCGCCGACCTGCGGGCGCACTTCCGGCATGCCCGCATCACCGTCCTCGCCCCGGAAGGACCGGTGCAGGTGCTGCGCGGGCACCCGGCGGTGGACGCCGTCGTGCCGCTCCTGGAGCGCCGTCTGCCGCCCGAGCTCGTCGGCAAGTTCGACATGGCGATCGACCTGACCCCGGACGAGCGGCTGCTCGGGGCGCGCCTCGCGGCCGCCACCGGGGCGCCGTGGCGCGCCGGCTTCGCCGCCTGGGGCCGGCAGGCGTTCTTCACCCTGCCGACGGCGCCGGCGCGGCAGGACCAGCACATCGTCGATCTCAACCGGGAGCTCCTGCGCGCCCTCGGCATCCCCTCCCCCACGGCCGAGCCGTCCCTGCACCTCAAGCCCGAAGAGCGGGCGGCGGCGCAGGCGCGCGCCGCCGCGCTCGGCGCCGCCGCGCCGCGCGTCGTCGTCCATCCGGGGGCGCACTACGCCTCGCAGCGCTGGGCCACCGATCGCTTCGCCGAGGTCATCTCCCGGCTCACCGAGAGCGTCGGCGCCGCCTGCATCGTCGTCGCCGGCCCCGGCGAGGAGGGGCTGGCCGAGGCGATCGGCGCCGCCACCCCCGACGCCCTCCTCCCCGGCCCGCTCGACGTGCGCGGGCTGATGGGGATGATCGCGGCGGCCGATCTCTTCCTCGGCAACAACTCGGGACCGCTGCACATCGCGGCGGCGCTCGGCGTCCCCACGCTCTCGGTGATGGGGCCGACCGATCCGCGCCGCTTCGCGCCGCGCCGCGCCGTGGACGCGATGGTGCGCCTCGATCTGGCCTGCTCGCCCTGCGCGCGGGCCCGCTGCTGGCACCACACCTGTCTCGAGAAGATCCCGGCGGCGGCCGTCACGGCGCGGGCGCGTCAGATCCTCGCGGCGCTGGCGCGCCGGGAGGCGGCGTGAGCCGGAGCCTCCGCGTCCTGCACGTCATCACCCGCCTGGAGCGGGGCGGGGCCTCCGACTGCACCCTGTGGCAGGCGATCGGCGCGGCGCGCCGCGGGCACCGGGTCACCCTCGCCTGCGGGCCGTCGGACATCGAGACGCCTCTTCTGCAACGGGCGCGGCGGCAGGGCGGGCTCGAGATCCTGACGCTTCCGGCACTGGCGCGGCCGCTGCGCCCGGCCGCCGATCTGCGCGCCCTGACGTCGATCGCGCGGCTTTTGGCGCGGCGGCGGTTCGACGTCATTCACCTGCACACCTCGAAGGCCGGGGCGCTCGGCCGCATCGCCGCGTTCCTCCTGGGACAGCGGCGGCGCGTGGTGCACCAGCCGCACGGCCATCTCTTCTACGGTTACTACGGGCGCGTCGGCGGGGCGCTCGTCCTCGCGGCCGAGCGGATGCTGGCGCCGCTGGCGCGGCGGCACGTCACCCTCACGGACCGCGGCGCGCGCGAGCACCTCCTGCGCGGCGTCGGCCGCGCCGACCAGTTCCGCGTCATCCCCTCGGGAGTGGAGTTCGGGCCGCTGCGCGAGGCGGGCCGCCGCCACGGCGACGCGCGGCAGCGGCTCGGATACGCGGACTCCGACTTCGTGGTGATGTCGCTCGCCCGCCTCGAGCCGGTGAAGGGGGCGGAGGAGACCCTCGCGGCGTTCGCCGCGGCCTGCCGGACCCGCCCCGATCTGCGCCTCCACCTGGGCGGCGACGGGCCGCTCCTCGAGCCTCTGCGCGCCCGCGCCAAGGCCCTCGGGATCGCCAAACGCGTCCGCATCGACGGCGTCTGGATCGCGCCTCAGGAGGTCCTGCCGGCCGCCGACCTGTTCGTCCTCGCGCCCCGCAACGAAGGGATGGGGAGGGCGGTGATCGAGGCCCTCGCTCTGTCGCTGCCGGTGATCGCCACCTCCGTCGGCGGGCTCCCCGAGGTGCTCCAGGACGGGGCGGCCGGGATCCTGGTTCCTCCGGGGGATGCCGCGGCGCTGGAGGCGGCGATCGGCCAGGTCGCCGACGATCCCGCCCTCGCCCGCGCCCTGGGACGCCGCGGCCGCGCCCGCGCCGTCGAGTTCGGCGCCGGCCGCATGGTGCACCGCATCCTCCGGCTCTACCGGGAGATCGCCGCATGAGGCGTGACGCCGCCGCCCGCGCTGTTGCCGGGCCTGGGAGCGGTCCTTATGTTGCGCTGCGCGGTAGTCCGCGGCGGAGGGAGGAGTCTTGATCCTGGCGGCGCACCAGCCTCAGTACCTGCCCTGGCTCGGCTACTTCGACAAGATGGCGCGTGCCGACCGGTTCGTCCTGCTCGACACCGTGCAGTACAAGAAAAACGAATGGCAGAATCGTAATCGGATCCGGGCCACCGCGGGCTGGCAGTGGCTCACCGTGCCGGTCCACGCCCGCTTCCCGGCCCGCTTCGACGAGGTGGAGGCGGACGCGACCGCCGCGTGGCGCCGCAAGCACGCGGCGACCCTGCGACAGGCCTACGCCCGGGCGCCACACCGCGACGCCATCCTCCCCCCCCTGGAGCGCCTGCTGCAGCGCCCCCTGCGCCGCCTGGCGGAGATCAACATCGAGGCGATCCGCCTCCTGGCGGACCTCCTGGAGGTGCGTACCGAGACCATCCTCGCCTCCACCCTCTCCGGCATCCCGGAGGGACCGGACGAACGCCTCATCGCCCTCTGCCGCCGCTTCGGCGCCGACAGCTATCTCGCCGGGACCGGCGGGCGCGACTACATGGATCTGGAGGCGTGGCGGAGGGCCGGGATCGAGGTGATCTTCCAGGACTTCCACGGCCCGGTCTACGACCAGGGACGGCCGGGGTTCGAGGCGAACCTGTCGGCGGTGGATTTCCTGATGCACTGCGGCCCCGGCCCGATCGCGCGGCCGGCCGCGGAGCTGCGGGCGGCGGCATGAACATCCTGGCGATCGGCGCCCACCCCGACGACATCGAGTTCGGCTGCGGCGGGACGCTGATCAAGTACGCGCGCAATCGCGCCCGCATCGAGCTGCTCGTCATGACCGACGGCGCGCGCGGCGGTTCTCCCAAGGTGCGGCGCAGGGAGCAGGCCGCGGCGGCCAAGGTGCTCGGCGCGACGCGCGTTCACTGGGGCGGCTATCGCGACACGCTGCTGCCGTCGGTGCGCCACATCATCGACCGGATGGAGACCATCCTGAAAGCCGCCCGCCCCGACTTCATCTTCGTCAACTACCCCGACGACACCCACCAGGATCACCGGCTCGTGGCGCGCGCCGCCATCTCGGCCACCCGCTGGGCGCGCAACGTGCTGTTCTACGAGGGGCCGACGACGGTGAACTTCACGCCGACCGTCTTCATCGACATCGCCGCCCAGATCGACCGCAAGGTCGAGGCGCTGCACCGCCATCAGAGTCAGATCGGCAAGACCCGCATCGAGGGGACGCCGATCAGCGAGATCGCCCAGGCCTCGGCCCATTTCCGGGGCGTCCAGGGACGCGTGCGCTGGGCGGAGGGATTCGCGCCGCTGCGGCTGTTCATCAACGTCACCGGGGATCCCGAGGCACTCTCCCTGGACGAGCGGGAGGCGGCATGAAGCCCGCCGCCGCGCGGCGCGATCCCCGGCCGGCGGAGCCGGCGCCGCCGGAGCGGCCCGGCGCCTTCGTGCCGCACGCGCGCCCCTCGATCGGCGCCGACGAAGAGGCGGCGGCGCTGCGCGTCCTGCGCTCGGCGCGGCTCGCCCCCGGCTCCGAGGCGGCGCGGCTCGAAGGCCTCCTGAGCCGTCTCGCCGGCGCCGCCGACGCGGTGGCGCTGCAGTCCGGCACGCTGTCCCTGACCCTGGCGCTGCGCGCACTCGGCGCGGGTCCCGGGGCCCGGGTGGCCGTCCCGGCCTACGGCTGCGCCGCGCTGCTGCACGCGGTCTTCGCCGCCGGGTGCACGCCCCTCGTCGCCGACGTCGATCCCGACACGCTGGCGATCGACCCCGACGGGCTCACGCGCCGCGCCGGGCCGCAAGGAGTGCGGGCAATCGTCGTCGTGCACCCGTTCGGCATGCCGGTGGCGGTCGAGCCGTACCGCGCCGCCGGACGCCTGGTCATCGAGGACTGCGCCCAGTCCCCCGGGGCCCGGCTCGGGCTGCGGCCGGTGGGGGGGACGGGGGACGCCGCCGTCTTCTCGTTCGGGCCGACCAAGCTCCTGACGTGCGGCGGGCCCGGCGGGGGCCTGGCGAGCGGCGACCCGGCCGTCGTGCGCACCGCGCGCGACCTCGCCGGCCACGACGAGAAGGAGGACGCGGCCCCACGCTTCAACGGCCTGATGGGGGATCTGCAGGCCGCCATCGCCGCGGCGCAGATCGGCCGGCTCCACGAGATCGTGGCGCGCCGCCGCGCCGTCGCCGCGCGCTACGACGCCGCCTTCGGCGCGGCGCCGGCGATGCGTCCCCGCCTCGCGGGCGGGGCCCGCCCGGTGTTCCACCGGTACCTGCTGGGCGTCCCGGCGCGCGCCGCCGCGGTGCTCGACCGCCTCGGCCGGCGCGGCATCCAGGCGCGCCCGCCGGTGCACCGGCCGCTGCACCGCCTGATCGCGGGGGCGCCGGCCTGCCCCGGCGCGGACGAGGCGCACGCCCGGTGGATCTCCCTGCCCCTGTCCGCGGCCTTCAGCGAGACGGAGGTGGATCGCGTGACTGGAGAGGTGACGGCATGCCTGTCGTCGCGCTCCTGACCGCGGCCGTCTGGTTCCTGCTCCGCCCCGCGGCCGCCGGCCCGGCGGAGATCGTCGCCGCCGCGTTCCTCGCCGCGTACGGTCTGACGCCGGGCGCGCGCCTGATGGCGCTCGGCGCCGGCGCGCTCGATCATCCGGAGGAGCGCCGCTCGCACCTCCTGCCGACGCCGCGCCTCGGCGGCGTGGCGGTGATCGCCGCCTTCCTGCTCGTCCTCGGACGGCGCGCCCTCGACGACCGCGAGCTCCTGGCGATCGTCCTCGCCGCCCTCGCCCTGATGACCGCCGGAGCGATCGACGACACGCGCGGGCTGCAGGCGCGCTACCGGCTCCTCCTCCAGGTCGGCTGCGCCCTGTTCGTGATGGCCGCCGGGGTGCGCCTCCACCTGCTCCCGGGCGAGGCCGGCCGGATCGCCGACGGGGTCCTCACCGTCGTGTGGATCGTCGGCCTGACCAACGCCTACAACTTCATCGACGGCATCGATGGACTCGCCGCCAGCCTGGGCGCCCTCATCGCCATACTGCTCGGTGTCGCGGCGGCGGCGGGCGGCCAGGCGTTCCTGGTGCCGGCGACGGCGGCGCTCGCGGGGGCGCTCCTGGGCTTTCTCCCCCACAACCTCCGCCCGCACGGCCGGCCGGCGATGATCTTGCTCGGGGACTCCGGCAGCGCCAGCGTCGGCTTCGTCCTCGCGGCGCTGGCGATCAAGGAGGACTGGGCCACGGGGGATCCGCTCGCGGCCCTGGCCACCCCGGTGCTGATCTTCAGCGTCCTCATCTACGACATGGTGCAGACGACGCTGGCCCGCATCGCCTCGGGGAAGGTGCGCACCTTCCGGCAGTGGATCGACTACACCGGGCGCGACCACATCCATCATCGCTTCGCGGACGTGCTCGGCGGCCCGCGGCGGGCGCTGGCCCTGATCCTGACGCTGGCGCTCGGCGTCGGACTGTCGGCCCTGGGACTGCGCCATGCCGGCAGCGGGCTGGCGCTGCTGTTCCTCCTGCACGCGGCGCTGGTGCTGCTGGTGGTCGAGATCCTGGTCGGGGCCGCGCGGCGCCGACGCGCCGCCCCGCTCGGCGAAGAAGGACGATGATCGCCCGCGCCGCGCGAGACCCCAGGGAGGCCGCGACGCTTCTGGCGGCCTTCGACTTCCCGCCCACGCTCGGCGGGGAGGCGACGCTCTACGCCGGACTGGCCCGCCACCTGCCGCCGGACGAGGTCGTGGTCTGGGCGCCGCGGCTTCCCGGTGACGCCGAGGTGGACCAGCACCTCGCCTGCCCGGTGGTGCGCGGCCGCGTCCCCGCCCACGGCGGCACGGCGCGCCGGCTGGCGCGCGGCCTGCTCGCGGGGCTGCAGCTGTCGGCACTCCTCATGCAGCGCCGGATCCGCTATCTGCTGTGCGGCCAGGTGCTGTCGCTCGGCGTCCCGATGCGCCTGCTGGCGCGCGCACACGGTCTCCCGTACGCAGTGTTCGTCCACGGCGCCGACGTCTTCGACTTCCGTCGCAGCGCCCCCTGGGCGTCGCTCATCGGCTGGGTCCTCGCCGGCGCCGACGCGGTCATCGTCAACAGCCGGTTCACCGCGGGGCTCTTGGCGCGCGAGTACCCCGGCGCCGCGCGGCGCATCCTGGTCCTGCCGATGGGCGTCGACCCGCCCGCGCCGGTCGAGCCGACGGACGTGCAGGCGCTGCAGGCGCGCTACCGCCTCGGCCCGGGGCCGGTCCTCCTCACCGTGGCGCGCCTCGTCGAGGCGAAGGGACACGACATCGTCCTCGACGCCCTGCCGCGCATCCTCGCGCGGGTGCCGACCGCCCGGTACCTGGTGGTCGGCGACGGCCCGCACCGCCGCGCGCTCGAGGAGCGGGCCCGGCACCTCGGCGTCCGGGAGCAGGTCGTCTTCGCGGGACGCGTGCCCGAGAGCGAACGCGCCGCCCACTATCGCCTCGGAACTCTTTTCGTCCTGCTGTCGCGCAGCACCGGCCGCTACGACGGCCTCGAGGGGTTCGGTCTCGCCCTGCTCGAGGCGTCGAGCCACGGGCTTCCGGTGATTGGCGGACGCACCGGCGGGATCCCGGAGGCGGTGCGGCACGGTCGGACCGGCCTGGTCCTGCCACCCGATGACCCGGTCGGGTTCGCGGACGAGGCGCTGGCGCTGCTGGCGGATCCGGAGCGGCGGCGCCGCCTCGGCGAATTCGGCCGGCGGTTCGCGGCGGAGCACAGCTGGCCGCGGACGGCGGCCGCCGTGCGACGGCTGTGGGCAGGAGGAATCGACGCGGCGAGCGCCGGACCGAGGCGCGCAACGATCGTCGGAGGGAGGGCGGAACGATGTGCGGCATCGCCGGCGCCCTGAGCCTGGGCGGCCCGCCGATCGGCCACGACGCGGTGCGCGCCATGACCGACGCGCTGTCGCACCGCGGGCCGGACGAAGGGGCGGTGCGGCTGGTCGGCGCCGGCGCACCGATCGGTCTCGCCGCCGCCGCCCTCGGCCACCGCCGCCTCAAGGTGATCGATCTCTCCTCCGCGGCGGCGCAGCCGATGCGCGACGCGCAGGACCACGGCTGTCTCGTCTACAACGGCGAGCTGTACAACACGACCGAACTGCGCCGCATCCTGATCGAGGCCGGCCGCACCTTCCGGTCGCGCTCCGACACCGAGGTGGTGCTGCACGCCTTCCTCGAGTGGGGGCCGGAGGAGGCGCTCGCCCGCTTCAACGGCATGTTCGCCCTGGCGTTCTGGGACAACCGCGAGCAACGGCTGGTCCTCGCCCGGGACCGCTTCGGGGAGAAGCCGCTGTTCTACGCCGAGTCCGGCGGCCGGCTCCTCTTCGCCTCGGAGATCGATGCGCTGCTCGCCCACGGCGGCATCCCGGCGGAGATCGATCCGGAGGCGGTGGAGCTGTACCTGACGTTCGGCTGGATCCCCGCGCCGTGGACCATCTACCGCGCCGTGCGCCGGCTGCCGCACGCGTCCTATCTCGTGGCCGGATCCGATGGCCGGGTGCGCTTCCGGCGCTACTACCGGCTGGAGGATCGCCTGGAGCGCACGCCCCCCGCCGACGCGCCGGAGGCGGTGCGCGCCGCCCTGGAGACGGCGGTGCGCCGGCGCCTCGAGGCGGACGTGCCGCTCGGCGCCTATCTCTCCGGCGGCATCGACTCCTCCGCCATCGTCACGCTGATGTCGCGGCTCCTGCCGGAGCCGCCGCGGACCTATTCGATCGCCTTCCCGGGCCACGGGTACTTCGACGAAGGGCCGCAGGCGCGCCGGCTGGCGCGCGAGCGCGCCACGCGTCACACCGAGGTCGTCCTCGACGCGGCGCGGCTGCGCGACGAGATCCCGGCCGCGCTCGGCGCCTTCGGGGAGCCGTTCGCCGACTCGAGCGCCCTCCCCTGCTCCGCCATCGCCCGGGTGGCGCGCAGCGGGCTGACCGTCGCGCTGTCCGGCGACGGCGGGGACGAGCTGTTCGGCGGCTACCGCCTGTACCGGGCGCTGGCGGCCTCGCGCCACCTGCGCCGCGTCCCGGCGCCGCTGCGCGCCGCCCTGGCGCGCCTGGTCGCGGCGCTTCCCGCCCGGCACGGCGGCGGCGTCGAGGGGACGGTGCACCGGACGCGCAAGCTGCTCGCCGGGGTCTCCTCGGAGCTGGCCTCGACCCACGCGGCGTGGATGGCGATCCTCGGCCCGGCGGCGCGCCGCGCCCTCCGGCCCGGGATCGAAGATGGCGATCTCGGCCGCGCGATCGTCGAGGAGCGCCACCGGCGCTTCGGCGGCGGCCTCGACCGGATCCTCGCGGTGGAGGTCGATCTCCCGCTCCCCGACGACATGCTCGCCAAGGTCGATCGCACCAGCATGCGGCATGCGCTCGAGGTGCGGGCACCGTTCCTCGATCCGGATCTCGTCGAGCTGGCGCTGTCGCTGCCCGCGTCCACGCACTTCGGCGCCGGATCCGGGAAGCGCCTCCTGCGCCGCGCCCTGCGCGGGACCGTCCCGGATCGGATCCTCGACGCCCCCAAGCGCGGCTTCGAGGTGCCGGTCGGTGACTGGATCGCCGGTCCGCTCGCGCCGCACTTCGGCGAGGTGGTCACCCCCGCTGCCCTGGAAGCGGTCGGCGGCCTGGCGCACGCGACGGTCGAGGCCTGGCGTCGCGATCACGCCGCCCGCCGCGCCGATCACGGGCGGAGCCTGTGGGCGCTCTTCGTCCTCTGCCACTGGCACCAGGTGATCCGCCCGGGGCAGCAGGCGGCGGCCCGGCGCGTCGATCCCCCCCGTCTCGGCCTGGTCTCCGCGCCCGCGCTATCCTAGGCCTCCTTCCGGGAGGTCTCCGATGCGCAGCGCCACGCTGGTCCTGGCCCTCATGCTCCTCTTCTTCGCCCTGCCCGCCGCGGGGGCCGCCGACGAGGCGATCCGCGCGGTGCGGGTGGTCAACTTCCCCGCGGTCCAGAAGGTGCAGGGGGAGGTGACGATCCCGGTGGCGGTGCCGCACGCCTCGCTCGTGAGCCTCCGGGACGTCACGGTGCCGCCGGTCGAGCCGTCGGAGCGCGGCCGGCTCATCGACGCCGGCGTGGTGGCCGCGGAAGGGTACACGGGCGTGGTCCTGAGCCTGAGCGGGCGCGCCGCCGGGCGGGCGCTGCGCTCCGGGGCGGTGGGCGCCTATCTCATCCCGGACGAGGAGACGGTGATGCAGGCGTACGAGGAGGACGGTCTGCTGCAGTTCCCGATCGAGATCAGCGCCCCTTTGACCCAGGGGACGTTCCGGATGCACGCCTCACAGCAGGAGCGCCGGACGCTGGCGTTCCCGCGCTACCGGGTGCGCCTCTACAACACGACCGACAAGACGGTGAGCGTCAACCTGTTCGCGTACCTGACCCAGTAGCGGTCTCGCGCGCGATGCCGTCGCGCAGAGCGCTCTGCAGCAGGTCCTGGCGCGCCGGCAGCTCCGGGAACCGCTGGTCCACCAGGTCGCGCCCGCGCGCCAGCTCCCCCTTGAAGATCTCCAGCACCTGGCCGGTGCGCAGCGCCTGCGCGAAGCGATCGGGGTTGTAGAGCTTCAGATCGGACAGCATCAGCCGCGCCAGGCGGCGGATCTCCTCCTCGGCGTGGCCCGGTCCCGGCATGTCGCCGCCGTCGCGATCGTCTTCGTCTTCGCGATCGCCGCGGTCCGGCCCGGCGGCGGGCGGACGGGGCACGAGCGCCGCGAGCACCGCGCGCAGCGACTCCTCGCTCATCGTCTCCTCGAGGTAGAGATCGGCGCCGTACGCCAGGGCGGTGTCGCGGTTGAACAGGTCGGCGGAGAGATTGGATCCGAGGATCGCGACCCGGGTGTCCTTCAGGTGCGGACTCCCCTTCACCCCCTCGCAGATCGCCACGCCGGAGAGCCCGCCGAGGTGAACGCTGGCGACGATCGCCGCCGGATGGCGCGCCACCACCGCCTTGAACGCGGCGGTGCCGTCGTCCGCCGTCTCGACCCGGAACCCGAGCCCTGCCAGGAGCGGCCGCAGCAGGCTCCGCACCGGCCGGTTGCCGTCCGCCAGAAGCACCAGCGGGGCATCGCCGCCGACCGGTGCGAGCTCCGAGGCCGGCGGCGGGGCGGCCGGTGCACGGTGCATCCCTCCCTTGGCCGGCGCCGGCCGCTCCGGCGCGCCGTCGGGCCGCGCCGCGAAGGTGTGCCCGCAGCGGGCGCAGCGCAGCTTCGATCCCGGTCGCACGCGCCCGTCGTCGAGGCGGAACTGCCGGCGGCAGGAGGGACAGGCGACGATCATGCCGCCCGCTCCACAACCGGCCCGCCCGACTCGAGCCTCTCGAGGCGCCGCTTCAGCAGGGCGTTCTGCAGCGTCAGGCCGGCCTGCGACAGGAAGATCTCCAGCGGGCGCAGATCGTCGAATGGCTCGCCGCTGACCGCGTTGTCTCCGTAGAGGACGCCGAACACCTCGCGCCCGCCGTGCACCGGCAGGACGGCGGCGGTCTTCGGTTCGGGCGGACCGAGCCGCGCCCGGAGCGCCACGTTGCCGGCGTCTTCCGGCAGCGGCCCGACGGCGGCCTCGCCGCGATCGACCGCGAGGCGGAGGATCGAACCCGCCTCGAGCGGGAAGGTGGCGCCGCGCATCCGCTCGTCCACCGGCTTGCCGAAGGCCCCCCGGCAGATCGCCCGCCCGTCGGCGACGGCGAAGAGCGCGGCCCGCTCGAAGTACTCCGACGCGAGCCGCAGCACCAGCAGCGACACGTCGCCCTGCGGCTCCGCCTGCAGCTCGCCGATGAGACCGCGCAGGAGCTGCAGCGGATCGGCGACCCTCACGGTGCGACCGCCGGCGCTCCAGTCGATCTGCGCCAGCTGGTCGGAGAAGCACAGGGTCGATCCGAGCTGAACGCAGAAGTCGCGCACCCGGACGCCGACCTCCTCGAACGCCACGTCCGAGAGATCGGGCAGGGTCAGGTAGCCGGTCGCCCCGACGGCGCGCGCCATGGCGGCGGCGGTCGGGTGGCGGACCTCGCCGACCATCACCGCGATGAGGCCGGGGATCGCAGAGCAAAGGGCGCGGACCAGATCCATCGCGCCGCCCCAGCCGGTTCGGGTCGCGTCCGGCAGGATCAGGTCGCAGACGAGGAAGAAAGGCTCGCCGCGCGCGGCGAGGTCGCGCCCCAGCGTCTCCCCGCGGGCCGCCGACTCGCAGGCGGTCGCCTCGAATCCGTCGCGCTCCAGCTCCTCGCGCAGCGCCAGCGTCAGGAACGACCGCTCGCTCACCAGCAGCACGCGGCGCGGCACCCCCGCGGCCGGGATGTCCGGCCAGCGGGGCGGCGCCGCCTGCGGCATCCCGCCGAGGATCGCCTCCGGCTCGAGCCCGGCGGCGGGGGCCTCCTCGAGGGGCACGGCGTCCTCCTCGGGCTCGAAGCGGAACTCCCCTTCCTGGAGCAGGACGAACGATCGGACCAGATCCCGGAGCTCCTCGCGCACCACGCGGTCGAGGGTTTCCTGCGACAGCGCCCCGAGCGCCACCAGCGCCGCGGCCAGCGACTCGCCGGTCGAGGCGGCGCGGGCGCGCGCCGGCTCGAGGGCGGCCGGAGCGACGAGCCCGCGGGCGATCAGCAACTCGTCGAGGCGCGGCTTCCCCACGCCGAGGCTGGCGTCGCACACGAGCCCGTCGCGGAAGCGCACGCGGCGCTCCCCCTCCTTCCCGGAGAGGATGAGCGTGCCGGATTGCCGGCTGAGGTGGACGACCTGGAGGATGTCGGGGAACGAAAGATCTTCGAGATTGCCGACGACGCTCAAGAGTCCCTCGGCTCCATTCCCGTCCGCGACCGGGCACGGGTCAGTCGCCCGCCCAAAGTGGCTTGCGGCCGTCCCGGCGGGGTGGGCGGCCAGAAACCAATCTATTCTTTTGTGGGGGAGTCGCCAGCGGGGGGGGCGTCGATCACGCTTTCGTGATCGGGGGCGGCGGGGCCGGGATCGGCGGGCGCCTCGAGGCGCTTCCTGAGCGCGTCGAGGATCCCGTTGACGAACTGCCCCGACTCCTCGCCGCCATAGCGCTTGGCCACCTCGATCGCCTCGTCGATGACGACGATGCGCGGCGTGGCCGGCTCGTGCAGGAACTCGAAGACCGCCAACCTCAGAACGGCCCGGTCGACCGCCCCGAGGCGTTCCAGCCGCCAGTTCTCGATCCCCTCGCGCAGGAGGGCATCCACCTCCCCCTGCGCCTGGGTGGCGCCGAGGGCCAGGTGGGCCGCGAAACGCCGCACCTCTTCCGGCACCTCCTCGTCGGCGCGGAAGAACCCGGCGACGACGTCGGGCATGGGCATGCCGCCGACCTCCGCCTGGTAGAGCATCTGCAGGGCGTACTCGCGCGCCTGGTGCCGGGAGGGCATCGTCAGCCCCTCCCCGCGCCGGACGCCGCGGCCCCGGGCAGCCGGCGCAGGAGGGTCGCCATCTCGATGGCGGCGACCGCCGCGTCC
>Ga0111538_10010066_pt1 | contig 12591 bp, 11 predicted proteins | sample SoiMethybrSBSTD1_FD_79669 | JGI IMG/M metagenome (GOLD analysis project Ga0111538, IMG submission 79669) | Bulk soil microbial communities from a Populus tree surrounding site in Tennessee, USA - Soil MetaG P. TD hybrid SBSTD1 (version 2)... | ecosystem: Environmental > Terrestrial > Soil >...
ACGGAAGGGCTCGCGCGCCTGCGGATTGGAGATGTGCACTTCCACCACCCGGCAGCGCGTGTCGTCGAGCGCATCGCGCAGCGCGACACTCGTGTGGGAGAGCCCGCCTGGATTGATGATGACGGCCTGCGCCGCCGGCGCTTCCGCCTGCAGCCAGTCGATCAGGGCGCCTTCGTGGTTGGACTGAAAGGCCACCACCTCACCGCCGTGCCGGCGCGCGGCGTCCGACACCGCCGAGACGATCTCGGCCAGCGTGACCGTGCCGTACATCTTCGGATCGCGCCGCCCGAGGCGGTTCAGATTGGGCCCGTGCACGAGCAGGACGCGCATCAGGCCGATGTTTCAACCTCGGTGCGCCAGCGCCAGGCGCCGCCGCGCTTCACGCGGGACAAGTTCACCGAGTAGTGGTACTTGTCCGCGCGATAGAACGTCTCCACGAGCTCGAACGGCCGGTCCTTCGTGGTGAACATCACGCGCTTCATGTGCATCACAGGAAACATGACGGCGATGTTGAGCTTGCTGGCGATTTCCGGATCTGCCGGCGCGGCTTCGATCGTCTCGTGCGCGCGCACGATGGGGATCTGCAGATCCTCGCGCAGGATCTTGAGCAGCGGCACGCTGTGGAGCTGCTCCACGGAGATGCGGTCCCCAATCGAGGCCGGCAGGTAGTTGAGCGTGTACGAAAAGGGCTCGCCCTCGATGTGGCGGAGGCGCTTGAAGACCACCAGCTCGGTGGCAGAGGCGCCCAGCTGCAGCACCGTCCGCAGCTCGTCGGTCGGCGAAATCCGCGTGCTCTCGACCTCCGCCACTGTCAGGCTCAGCACACGCTCCTGCAGGTCCTCGATGAAGCCCGCGTACTTGACGCGGGTCAGGCGCTTGCCTGGTTCCGGGGTCACGAACGTGCCCTTGCCCGCGACCTTGACCAGGAGCTTGTCCTCGACGAGCTTGCGGAAGGCCTCGCGCAGCGTGACGCGGCTCACGTGGAACTGGCGGCACAACTCGTGCTCGGAGGGAATCTGCCGGCCGTACGGATACTCGCCGGTGCTGATCCGGTGGCGAATGAGCTCTTGGATCTGCTGGTAGAGCGGCATCGGCAGATGCTTCGTAATCCTCGACGCACTCTGCAGACGCTCAGCGGGACGTGGTTTTCGCCTCGGCATCAACGGCCGAGCATACCATCGCCCTGTGAGACGGCTGGAGGCGGGTTCCCGGGCTAGCTGCGCGGCGGCTCGCCGTCGTACTCGACCGGAATCCGTATGCGCATGGGCTTTTCGCGCGTGTATTCCTCGAAGACCTGCGCGGTCAGCCCGGCCACCCGGCCGATGATGAAGATGAACTTGCCGAATACGGGCGGAAAGCCCAGATCGTGCAGCACGGCGGCCAGCGCGCCGTCGATGTTGATGGGCAGCGGACGGATGCGATCCCTCGCCGCCTGCTCCAGCTCGGCCATGAACGCGATGCCGTCGGCGGCCAGCCCGGCGCTCCGCGCCTGTCCGAACAGGACCGCCGTACGTGGATCGACGGAGTGCGTCCGGTGGCCCATGCCGGGCAGCCGCACCTTGTCGCGCACGGCCTGCTCGACGACATCGCGCGCCACCTGACGCAGCGACACGCCTTCGTCGCGCGCGCGGCGGACGGCATCGCCGATCATCTCCATGCACGCGAGCCCCGCACCGGCGTGCTTGTCGCCAATCGCGAGGACGCCCGCCGCCACGGCCGCTTCGGGCGCCATGCGATTGCCCGTGGCGACGATGCGCGCGGCCGCGGCCGAGGGCGAGCCGGGACCGTGATCGGCCACGGCGATCAGGATGGAGTCGATCAGCCGGCGTTCGGCGTCGCTGGGCAGGCGGCCCTGATGCAGCAGAAAGACCGTGTCGGCAAACGTCGCGCGCGACATCAGCTCGGTGACGTCGTAGCCCCGGAAGCGGATGCTCAGGTCATCCGAATCGCTGATCGCGGTTTTCCACGCCGGCTGTGGCGCGGCGGTCGGCGTGCGGCTCATACGACGCCCCTTTCCCGCAGCCCGGCCAGTTCCTCGGGGCTGAGGCCCAGTTCATTCAGGAACACCGCGTCGTTGTCGGCGCCCAGATCGCCGCCCGCCGATCGAATTTCCCCGCCCGTCTCCGAGAGTCGCGGCACCACGTTGTGCATGCGCACCTTCATCTGTCCGTTGGGCACGTCCACCAGCAGGCGCTGTGCCTGCCAATGCGGATCGCGCTCGATCTCGCGAATGGTCTGCACCGGATGCGCCGTGAGGTGGTTCGCGTCGATGATCGCGACGTTCTCCGCGAGCGTGCGATCGCCAATCGCGCGACACACTTCGGCATCCAGTTCGCGCGCGTGCTGCACGCGCGCCTCGTTGGTCGCGAAGCGCGGGTCCTGCAGCAACGCGCCGAGTCCGTAGCTTTCGAGGAACCGATCGGCCATCTTGGGCGTCGAGCCGCTGACCGCGATCCAGTGGCCGTCACTGGTGGCGTAGCAGCCGCGCGGTCCCGAATTGGTGGACCGGTTGCCGGTGCGCGACCGGACCTGCTGTGAGAACGCGTACTCGGCCGGCACCGGACCGAGCAGCGAGAACAGCGACTCGAACAGCGACACGTCGACGACCTGGCCTCGCCCGCCGTGCACGTCGCGATGGTACAGGGCAAACATCGCGGCGTTGACCGCGTAGAGGCCCGACGTCATGTCCGCCAGCGGGAAACTCGGAAGCGCCGGCTGCGCGTGCTCGGGATCGCCGGTCATCGCGGCAAAGCCGCTGGCCGCTTCGACGAGCGTGCCCAGACCCGGACGCCGGCTGCCCGGTCCGGTTTGTCCCCAGCCGGAGATGCGGATCAGAATGAGGCGCGGGTTGGCGGCCTGCAGCGTGCTCCAGTCGAGCCCCCACTTTTCGAGCGTGCCGGGAATGAACGACTCCAGCAGGATGTCGAACGCCGGCAGCATCTTCAGCAGCAGCGCCCGGCCTTCTTCCGCCTGCAGGTTCAACGTGATGTGGCGCTTGTTGCGGCCGTAGACCTTCCACCAGAGCGGGACCCCGGACACAGTCCACTGGCGCAACGGGTCGCCCGTGCCCGGTTGTTCGAGCTTGACGACCTCGGCGCCGAAGTCCGCGAACAGCATGCCGGCGAGGCCGCCGGCCACCATGCGCGAAACGTCGAGGATGCGGATGCCTTCCAGTGGTCGCAAGACCGTCACTCCCGGCCCGGTAGCCGCAAGAATACAACATTCAACGCCCCTGTCCATACTTGTCTTGACATTAAGACAAGGGCAGCGGATAGTGCAGGCGCTCGGCTCTCGTTCCCGGTACAAGGACGCTATGACCGCCCGCACCCGCCCGTTCCGCGGCCCCTGGATCGTCGCCGGCTGCTTCCTCACGTTCGGCGTGGCAAGCGGGTTTCCCTATTACAACATCGCGTTCTTCTTCGACTACTTCCGGACCGATCACGGCTGGACGCAACAGGCCATCACGCTCGGCGCTCCGATCGCGGTGCTGCTCACCATCTGGGCCGGGCCGCTGCTCGTCCCGCGCTTCAGCCCGCGGTGGCTCATCGTCGCCGGCACCGGACTGACCTTCTGCGCGTTTCAGTGGTTCGCGCATCTGGGCGGATCGCGCACCGAGTACTACGCCGCCTGGTGCGTCTACATGCTCGGCTACTTCCTGTCGGGCCCGATTCCGCATCAGATCATCTTGTCGCAGTGGTACAAAAAGGGCCGCGGCCGGGCCATGGGCCTCGCGTACGTCGGCGGCGCGCTCCTGGGTGCGATCGGCAACAAGCTGAATCCGTGGCTCGTGTCGTTCCTGCCGTACCAACGCGCCCTCGAGATCTCCGGCCTCGTGCTGCTCCTGGCCTGGCCGGTCGCGATCTTCGTGCTGAGAGATCGTCCCGAAGACGTGGGACAGACGCCCGACGGACTGCCGGTGGCCGTTGACACCGAGCCGGTGACGCCACTGCCCTACCGCGCGCTTCTCCACCGGCGATCGTTCTGGCTGCTGCTGCTCGGCAGCGCCGCCTCGATCGGATCGATCGCGACGGTCAACTTCCTGATGAAGTTCGTGCTCGAGGAGCAGGGATTCGTCAATCAGGCCCTGCGCAACCAGATCTGGAGCACGGCGTCGTCCACCGCGCTCTTCGCGGCGATTGCCGGGCGCATCCTCGTCGGGTTCCTCGCGGATCGCTGGCCGCGCCGGCCGTTGATGCTCGCCATCTACGCGGTGGTCGCGGTCGCGATTCCGCTCCTGTTCCTGGTGCGGCCCTCGCAGCCGAACTTCGTGTACCTGTTTTCGATCGTGTTCGGCTTTGCGATGGGCGCCGACTACATGCTGATTCCGCTCATGGCCGCGGACCTGTTCGGATTGCGCAGCCTGGGCCGGGCGATGTCCGCCATTCTGCCGTCGGACACGGTCACGCAGTTCTGGTTCCCCAATCTCATCGCGCAGCTTCGCGCCGCGTGGGGCGGCTATGGCTCGGCACTCTGGGTCTCGTGCGGGATGGCCGCACTCGGCGCCCTCGCCATCGCCGGCCTTCGAAAGAACGACGGCAAGGGTGAGCTCGTCGGCGCCAGTGTCGAGAGCGATGCACCGAGCCTCACGCCTGCGATCCGGAGTCACGATTCATGACCGCAGCCATGTTCATCGCCGAGTGCCTGAAGCAGGAAGGCGTCACGAAAGTCTTCGGGCAGTGCGGGCACACGAACTACGCCTTGATCGACGCGTGCTATCGCCTTGGCATCGAGTACGTGTCATTCCGCCACGAGCAGCTGGCGGCGCACGCGGCAGACGCCTACTACCGCGTGACCCACAAGCTCGCGGTGGTGAACGTGCACCTCTCGCCGGGGCTCACGAACGCGTTGACCGGCGTCGCCACGGCCGCGGCGGACTCGACGCCGATGGTGGTCTTCGCGGGTAACACGCCGTCGTATCACCACGCGCGCGAGCCGCATCAGGGCATCCGCTTTCACGCCGACGCGTCGCAAGGCGACATCTTCCGGCCGATCTGCAAGCGCGTCTGGCGCGTGGACGACGCGAAGTTCCTGCTCGACGTCATGCCTCGCGCGCTGAATCTGGCGCAGACCGGACGGCCGGGGCCCGTGCTGATCGACCTGCCGATGGACGTCTTCTCACAGCAGATCACGACGCGCGTCGACACGACGGCGCGCCGCCCCGAGTACACACGCTTCGTCGCGCCTGATGACGGCATCGCCGACGCCGCGCGCCTGCTCGCGGGCGCGACCAGTCCTGTCATGTTCGTCGGGAATGGCGTGCTCCTGTCAGAGGCCTCCGACGAAGTACGTCAGCTCGCCGAAATGCTCGAGATGCCCGTCGCGACCACGCTCATGGGCAAGGGCATCTTTCCGGAGCGGCATCCGCTGGCGCTCGGCATGTCGGGCATCTGGGGCACGGCAACGGCCAACACCGCGACCCGCGCCGCCGACGTCGTGCTCGCGGTCGGCACGGCGTTCGGCGAGGCCGATTGCAGCTCGTGGGATCCGCGCTTCACGTTCTCGTTTCCGCCTTCGCGCCTGATCCAGATCGACATCGAGGCGCACGAGATCGGCAAGATCTATCCGGTCGAGGTCGGTCTCGTCGGCGACGCCAAGGCCACGCTGCGCGAGCTCGTCCGCCATCTGCGGGCACAGAAGCCCGCGGCCGTCAGCGGCACTCGCACGGCCCGGCTCGCCGAGGAGCGGGCGGCCTGGCAGGCGCAGCTCAAGACCAGTCAGGAAGACAACACCAAGCCGATCCACCCGGCGCGACTGCTGAACGAGATCTCGAAGGTCGCGCCCGACGACGCGATTTTCGTGACCGACGTCGGCTGGAACAAGAACGGCGCCGGCCAGCAGCTCCAGGTGTCGCGGCCCGGCACGTTCATCACGAGCGGCGGCATGGCGACGATGGGCTTCGCGCCGGGCGCGGCGATCGGCGCGAAACTTGGCGCGCCCGATCGCAAAGTAATTTGCCTGGTCGGCGACGGCGGCCTGCTCTCGGCCGTCGGCGCCTTCGCGACCGCCGTCGAACTCGGCGTCCCCGTTCTGTTCGTCGTCTTCAACAATTTCTGCTTCTCGACGATCCGCACCGTGGGTACCACGTACTTCAACAACAGCTACGGTACGGAGTTCACGACGCCCGATGGCCGGCCCTACAACCCCGACTTCCCTCTCCTCGCCAAAGCGTTCGGCATGGAGAGCGATCAGGTCATCGATCCAGCGGATCTCGCGGGCGCGCTGAAGAAGGCGTTGGCCTCGGACGCGCCGTACGTGCTCGAAGTCCAAACGCGCGGCGACGTCCCGATGCCGCGCACCGGCCACTGGGACATCGCGGAATTCCTGCGTCTCGGCAACGACTGACTCCGGAGCGGCACATGGCAGTGATGGATCGGCGGGAACTGCTGCAACTGGGCGCGGCGACGATCGCGGCCGGAGCATTTGCGAGGCCGGGCTTCGCGCAGGCCACGCAGGCGGGCGCTGGGGCAGGCCGCCTCAAGATCGACGCGTACTCGCGGACGCTACATTGGCTTCGTACGCCGGAACAGGTCGCCGAAGCGTGCCATCAAATCGGCAACACGACGATCGATCTGACGGTGCGCGCGTTGCCGGGACACGTCCAGCCGGACAAGGTGAAGACCGATCTGCCGCCGTTCGTCAAAGCCCTCGAGCGGAACGGCATCACGGTGACGTCCATGGCCGCCGACATCGGCGATGCCAGCACGCCGTTCGTCGAGGACATGCTCGGCACGGCGTCGTCGCTGGGGATCCGCTATCACTGGTGGCGCGGATTCGGCGGCTTCGACAACACGAAGCCGTACGCGCCACAGATCGATGCGATGAAGCCTCGGCTTGCCGCGCTCGTGAAGCTCGACGAGAAGTTCGGGATGAAGGCGATGTACCACCCGCAAGGAGGACCCTTCTTCGACTACCTGGAACTCGTTCGAAATTTCGACCCGAAGTTCGTCGGGCTCCACTTCGACACGGGGCACTGGATTCAGGTGTCGCAGTCGAACCTGGCGTCCATGATCATGTGGGCCGGCCCGTACGTCGCCGGCTTCGTGTGGAAGGACGCGGTCGTCGAGAAGGCCGAGCCGGCGCCCGCCGGTGACCCGGCGGCGGCCGATGCGGCCCGCGGCGCCGATGCCGGACGAGGTGACGCCGCGCGCGGTGCGGGCGGCGGTCGCGGTGGCGGCGGCGGTCGAGGCGGTGGCCGAGGCGGATCGGTGAATGGCTGGCGTACCCGTCAGGTGCCGGTCGGCACGGGCATGGTGGACTTCGCGCTGGCGGCCCGCGCCTTGAAGGCGATCGGCTTCGACGGTCCGACGGAGTGTCAGCCGGAATGGACGGGACTCGGCGGCGCCGAATCCGGACGCGACACGCTCACGCTGCCGCGCGAGACCGTGATCGGTCTGCTCAAGCGCGACTACGACACAATTCGGGCGGCGCTGACGTCCGCCGGTGCGTAGGCTATCTCGACGGCGACGGTTTCCACGCCGCGACTCGGCGTGCCGCGTCGGCGACCTGCTCGGGCGTCATCCGCGCCGCCGCGATGTTCCGCAACTCGATCAGCCCCTTGCGGTTGTCCACGAGCGGCGTTTGTCCTGCGGCGAGCGTGAACCAGACATAGGCGGCACCGTAGTCGCGAGCGACGCCGGTGCCATCGAAGTACAGCTGCCCGAGCTGGTACTGCGCACGCAGGTCGTCACCGTCTGCGGCGCGCTGGTACCACCGCGCGGCTTCTGCCAGGTCTGCCGGTACGCCGCGGCCTTTCTTGTAGAAATCGCCGACCGCTCGTTGCCCTGCTGCGCTTCCATGCGCGGCGGCTTTGCGATACCAGTCCAACGCTTGCGCGTCGTCCTGCGTCACGCCAAACCCGAAGTCGTACAGCTGCCCCATCTGAAACTCTGCCGGCCCGTACGACTGCACGGCCGCCCGCCGAAACCAGCCGACGGCTTGCGCGGTGTCGTCTGCGCCGTAGTACAGTGCGGCGCCCAGCGAGAACTGCGCGATGACATCGCCCGATTCCGCTCTTGCGCGCACTGTCATCATGGCGCGATCGACGTCCGGGGTCAGATCTTGGGATGCAAGGTCGCCGCGCGACCTTGCATCCCAAGATCTGACCCCCGGCAGCACCGCCAGCGTCGCGAGCACCCAGAGAACGGCCGGCACGACCCACAGTGTATGGCGGCCCTGGGACGATCGCATTGCCTGATATCGTGATGCCGATGAGATGGCTTCGCCTGATCGCCGTGCCTGCCGGCGCCGCCGCGGCGCTGCTGTTCCTGGCCGCGCACTCGCCGTCGGCCCTCGCGCAATCACCGGCGACCGAACCGGACGTGCTCTACATCCCGACGCCGCAGGTGGTCGTTGACGCGATGCTCGACCTCGCGCAAGTCAAGAGCGGCGACACGGTTTACGATTTGGGATCCGGCGACGGCCGCATCGTCATCACGGCGGCGAAGAAGTACGGCGCAAAGGGTGTCGGCGTCGAGATCGATCCGACGCTGGTCAAGAGGGCGACGGACAACGCGAAGGCCGCCGGCGTCGCCGATCGCGTCCGGTTCGTGACCGGGAATCTGTTCGAGACGGACCTCAGCGACGCCACGGTCGTCACGCTGTATCTGCTGCAGAGCATCAACGAACGTCTTCGGCCGAAGCTGGTGCGTGAGCTCAAGCCCGGCACGCGCGTCGTGTCGCACGTCTTCAACATGGGTCCGGAGTGGCCGCCAGAGAAAGTGATCGACGTGGATCGCAGCCGCGTTTTTCTCTGGACGATCGCGCCACGTTGACCTACGCTGGGAGCAATGTTCAATACAGGTTCGGACAGGTACGTTCCACGATGGTTGCTCGCCGGCGCCTACGTCATGATCGGCGCGAGCGCGCTCACGGCCGGCGCGCTGCGGCAGGAACCCAAGCCCGCTCCAATGCCGGCGGCGCCGGCGCCCCAGGCGAAGACGGTTCCGGATCCCGTCATCACGGATGAAGACGAGCTTGCGAAGGTCGGCGAGGAGACCGTCAACAAGACCTGCGACACCCAGTGTCACGGCCTGGAAAACCTGGATTCGCGGCGGACGATCCGCGAGTGGAACGATATGGTCGCTCAGATGATGAACAAGGGCGCCACCGCGACGGATCGCCAGGTGGCGATCATCAAGCAGTACCTCAATCGCTACTACGGCCTCGTCGCCATCAACACGGCAACGGCCGAGGAGATCTCGGCCGTGCTCGGCCTGTCGGCGAAGGACGCGCAGGCGATCGTCGAGTACCGGACCGCGCACGGCAAGTTCGCCGATGCCGCCGCGTTAGCTGAAGTGCCCGGCATCGACAAGATGAAGCTCGAAGAACAACCCGACGCCATCCGGTTCAGGTAGGCGTCGCGCGCTCACTCGGAGCCCTGCTTGGATACCACGCTGGCTTTAGCGGACGGCCGCGAGCGTTTTCGCTTCGCGGGCTTTGATGGCGTCGAAGCGGCGCAGCAGCCGCTCGGCGCGCACGACGACGGGAACGTCGATCATCCGTCCGTCGATCTGGAACGAGCCGCGTCCCTGAGCCCGGGCTTCCGCGTCGAGGGCGATCACCTTGCGGGCGTACGCGAGCTCTTCCTCGCGGGGCGTGTACTCCTCGTTGACGATGCGGACCTGCGCGGGATGAATGCAGCCGGCGCCGTCGAATCCGAACCGCCGTGCGCGGCGGACCATCAGGCGGAATCGCTCGAGGTCGCTGAAGTCGGCCAGCGTGCCGATGAATCCAAGCGGCATGACGCCTGCCGCGCGCGCCGCGATGATCATGCGCTGCTTCGGCTGCAGCAGCACGTCGTCGTCGGGCTCGGCGCCGAGGTCGAGCGCCAGGTCTTCCCCGCCGATGCTCATGGCGACGACGCGCGAACTCGCGCGAGGGATCTCGTCGATGCGCGTGAACGCGTCAGCGGTCTCGATCATGACGATGAACTTCGTGTGGCCCGCGCGCATGCCGCGTTTGCCCTCGAGATCGGTGACGAGCTGATCCAGCAGCTTCACGTGCGACGCGCTGTCCGCTTTCGTGATGGCGATGCCGTCCACGTCGGGCGAAACGGAGTACTCGACGTCGCGGACGGCGAGCGAGAGCGGCTGATTGATGCGCACGACCACGTCGGCGCCACCGCGCCGGACACGCGCGGCGGTCGCCTCGACGAGCGTGCGCGCCCGCTCCTTCTCGGCCGCGGGAATCGAGTCCTCGAGGTCGAGCTGGATGACGTCGGCTCCGCGCGTGTGGGCGGCCTGCACGTACTTTTCGACGTTCACCGGCACGTACAGCAGGGAACGCCAGACCGGCAAGTCAGGTTTCATTGCCCTTCCTCCGACGCCACGAACCACACCGAGCCTATTGTCGATCGAGACGGCCGCGCCCAGGGGACAAGTTTCGCGGGTGCACCGCATCCAATTCAGGAATGCGACAGGAGATGATAGTCAAATGGCCAGAGCAATTACGGATGACGAGAAGGCCGAGGCGCAGGACCTGCTGAGCCGCGCGCGCGCCGCCATGGCGGCCGCCAACGCCTACGACCAGCAGACGGTCGATCGGCTGTGTCAGGGCATCGCCTGGGCCACGGCGAACGAGCAGACGTTCGGCCGGCTCACGCGCATGAGCGTCGAAGAGAGCGGCATGGGCAGCGCCGAAGGCGTCCCCGCCCGGCGGTGGAAGATCCTCGGCATTCTGCGCGATGCGCTGCGGACGAAGAGCGTCGGCATCATCGAAGAGCTGCCGGAGAAAGGCATCGTCAAGTACGCGAAGCCCGCCGGGGTCATTGCGGGTCTGCTACCGGTGACGAACCCACTCGTCACGATGGTCAACATGACGATCAACGCGATCAAGTGCAAGGACGCGGTGATCTTCTCTCCGCATCCGATGAGCAAGCGGACGGCGCTCGAGATCACGCGCGTCATTCGCGCCGCGCTGAAGAAGCAGGGCGCCCCCGAAGATCTGATCCTGTGTCTCGAGAAGCCCAGCATCCCGCTGGCGCAGCAGCTGATGTCGATCTGCGACCTGACGATCGCGACCGGTGGCACCGCGATGGTGAAGGCCGCGTACAGCTCCGGCAAACCGGCGTACGGCGTCGGCGCGGGCAACGCCACGGTCGTCATCGACGAGACGGCCGACATCGCGGAAGCGGCCATGAACACGCGCATCAGCAAGACGCAGAATCACGGCTCCGGGTGCTCGTGCGACGGCAACCTGCTGGTCGAGGCGACGGTGTTCGACGCCTTTCTGAATCAGCTGCAGGTCGAGGGCGGTTACCTCGCGAGTCCTGAGGAGAAAGCCAAACTGGAAGCGGCGATGTGGGACTCGGAAGGACACCGCACGATCGAGACGGTGGCGCGCGCCGCGGGCGTCATCGCGGGCAAGGCCGGCTTCACGCTTCCGCAAGGCAAGACGTTCATCATCGTGAAGGAAGACAAGATCGGCAAAGCGCACAAGTTCTCGGGCGAGAAGCTGTCGCCGGTGCTGGCCATCTTCAAGTACAGCGGGTTCGACAACCTGTTGAAGATGGTCTCGGACATCTTCGAAGTGGGCGGCAAGGGCCACTCGGTCGGCATCGCGTCGTTCGACGACGACCACATCCACCGGCTGGCGTCGATGGCGCCGGTGAGCCGCATCATGGTGCGGCAGCCGAACGTCCGCGGCAACGCGGGGTCCTTCACGAACGGCATGCCACAGACCGCGAGCCTGGGCTGCGGCACGTGGGGCGGCAACATCACGAGCGAGAACATCAGCGTGAAGCACTACATGAACACGACGTGGGTCAGCCGGCCCATCCCCGAGGACAAACCGAGCGAGCAGGAGATCCTCGGCGAGTTCTACAACTCGGAGACGTTCGATCCCGAGCCGGCGCGCGCGTAACGACGCGCATGCAGTCAGAGTTCCGCCTGTCGCTCGCGCACGCGACGCTGCTCTCGCTCGCGCCCGCGGATCTCATTCGCGTGGCGCACGCGGCGGGCTTCTCGGCGGTCGGACTGCGTCTGATCCCCATCGGCCTGCCGGGCGAGCGGCCGTTCGCGATCGAGCACGACCCGGCCGGCGCGCGCGCGATTCGCGACGCGCTCGACGAGACCGGCGTCCGGTTGCTGGATGTCGAGCTGATCCGCATCACGGACAGCACCAACCCGCAGAGCTATGGCCCGGCACTCGAAGCGGCGGCCGCACTCGGCGCGCAGTTCGCGCTTGCCAACGTGTACACCGCCGACAACGGACGCGCGTCTGCCACGCTCGCGCAGTTGTGCGAGCTCGCGGCGCCGCTCGCCATCACGCTGCTACTGGAGCCCGTCAGCTTCTCGGACGTGCGGACGTCAAGGCACGCCGCCGAGATCGTTCGCGCGTGCGGGCGGCCCAACGCGGGCCTGCTGATCGACACGCTGCACCAGCACTCGTCGGGTGAATCGCCAGCGGTTCTTGAAGAGCTGACGGTGCCGGTGCCGCTCGTGCACATCAATGACGCGCCGGCCAAGGTGCCGGTGGATGTCGAGGCGCGCCGGCGGATCGCACGTGAAGAACGGTTGCTGCCAGGTGAAGGTGGAATCGATCTGGCCGCGATGCTGCCGCACTTGCCGCGCGACGTGGTCTATGCCGTCGAAG
>Ga0111538_10010070_pt1 | contig 12587 bp, 12 predicted proteins | sample SoiMethybrSBSTD1_FD_79669 | JGI IMG/M metagenome (GOLD analysis project Ga0111538, IMG submission 79669) | Bulk soil microbial communities from a Populus tree surrounding site in Tennessee, USA - Soil MetaG P. TD hybrid SBSTD1 (version 2)... | ecosystem: Environmental > Terrestrial > Soil >...
GGGTTTGTTTAGTCTGATTCCCCCATGAGAACATTAGCCCTGCTCACCGTACTCCTGGCGTCCTGCGCCTCCTCCCCGACCGACGGGGATGAGGAGGGATTCCGCCGGATCTTCGACGGCAAGACGCTCGACGGCTGGAAGGCGCCCGACATGAGCTACTTCTCCGTCCAGGACGGCGCGATCACCGGGGAAGTCACCCCCAAGAGCCTCCCCCCGCGCAACCAGTTCATCGTCTGGCAGGGCGGCCCCGTCCGGGACTTCGACCTGCGGTTCCGCTTCCGCATCTTCGGGGCCAAGGCCAACTCGGGCATGCAGTTCCGCAGCACCGCGAAGGAGCACGGCCTCGTCTGGGGCTATCAGGCCGACATCGCCCTCAGCGGCCCCTACCTGGGCGGGATCTGGGACGAGTACGGTCCCCGACGTTCCCTCGCCGCCCGGGGCGAAAGCGTCGTGATCGACGAAGACGGCAAGCGCACGGTCACGAAATTCGCCGACGCCGCCGAGCTGGTTCAGGGGGTCGATCTTTCGACCTGGACCGACTACCGGATCCTGGCCCAGGGCCCCCGCCTGATCCTCGAGATCAACGGCCGAAAGGTCAGCGAACTGGTCGACCGCGAGCGTGGAAAAGCGGCGGCGGAGGGGATTCTGGCGATGCCGGTGATTCCGGAGCCCATGAAAGTCCAGTACAAGGACATCAGGCTCAAGGTGTTACCGTAAGGCGGGTCCGGCCAATTCGCTCTTGCCTGGGATAGCCGTCGCCCCTTAGAATCCACACCCCATGTTGAAGATCAAGATCTGCGGCATCACCAGCGCCGCCGATGCCCAGGCCGCCGCCCAGGAGGGCGCCGACTATCTCGGCCTGATCTTCGCCAAGTCCGCCCGCCGGATCGACATCAAGAAGGCCCAGGACATCCTGTGGACCCTCCCCAAGGGGGTCGAAGCGGTCGGCGTCTTCATGAACCAGCCCATCGAGGAGGTCCGCCGCATCCTGGATGCGACCGGCCTCAAGACCGCCCAGCTCCACGGCGACGAGTCGGCCCGCTTCTGCAAGGAACTCGGCGTCCCCGTCATCAAGACCTTCGACACCTTCAGCGACGGCTCGCTGGAGAAGCTCAAGAAGTTCGACGCCTTCGCGTTCCTGCTCGACCTGCCCAAGGGCGGCGGCGCGGGGGCGCGATCCCAAGTGGATCCCGAATGGGCCAAGCTCGCCAAGCGGTACGGCAAAGTCCTCCTGGCCGGCAAGCTCACCGCCGAAACGGTCGGCGAGATGATCCGCAAGGTCCGCCCCTGGGGCGTCGACGTCTGCAGCGGGACCGAGAAGGCTCCCGGCGTCAAGGACCGCTCCAAGCTCCGCGACTTCGTCCAGGCGGCCCGCGAGGCGTACAAAGAGACGACGCGCATCAAGGTCCGAACACGATAGAGCCCCCCGTGAAATGGTCCTACCCGGACGTTAAAGGAAAATTCGGCCCCTACGGCGGTCGCTTCGTCCCCGACACGCTCATGGCCGCCTGCTCCGAGCTCGAGAAGGCCTACGAGAAAGCGCGGAAAGACCGCTCCTTCTGGAAGGAATTCGGGCACTACAACGACACCTTCGCGGGCCGCCCCACGCCGCTCTTCCTCGCCGAGCGGTGGACGAAGCGGATCGGGAAGCCTCAGATCTACCTCAAGCGCGAAGACCTGAACCACACGGGCTCCCACAAGCTCAACAACGTCCTCGGCCAGGTGCTCCTCGCGAAGCGCCTCGGCAAGAAGCGGATCATCGCCGAGACCGGCGCCGGCATGCACGGCGTGGCCACCGCCACCGCCTGCGCCCTCTTCGGCCTCGAGTGCGTGGTCTACATGGGCGAAGAGGACTGCCGTCGCCAGTCCCTCAACGTCTACCGGATGAAGCTCCTGGGCGGCACCGTCGTCCCCGTGACGAGCGGCACGAAGACGCTCAAGGACGCGTGCAACGAGGCGATCCGCGACTGGGTCACCAACGTCGACACGACCCACTACATCATCGGATCGGTCGTGGGTCCCCACCCCTACCCCGTCATGGTCCGCGACTTCCAATCGATCATCGGCCGCGAAGTCCGCGCCGCGCTCAAGCCGAAGCTGCCGGACGCCGTGGTCGCCTGCGTGGGCGGCGGCTCGAACGCGATCGGCATCTTCTATGATTTCATCCGCGAGAAGAAGGTGAAGCTCTACGGCGTCGAGGCGGGCGGCCACGGCCTCGACGGCACGATGCACTCCGCGTCGCTCTCCGGCGGCCGGCCCGGCGTCCTCCACGGCTCGCTCAGCTACCTGCTCCAGGACAAGTTCGGCCAGGTCGTGCCGACCCACTCGATCTCCGCGGGCCTCGATTATCCGGGCGTCGGCCCCGAGCACTCGATGCTCAAGGACGCGAAGCGCGTCACCTACACCGCCGCCACGGACAAGGAGACGCTCGCGGCCTTCCACCGACTCTCCCGCGAGGAAGGCATCATCCCCGCCCTCGAATCGTCCCATGCCGTCGCGTTCGCCGAGAAGCTCGCCCCCACGATGAAGAAGGGGCAGATCCTCGTGGTCAACATCTCGGGCCGCGGCGACAAGGACATCGGCATCGTCCAGGATGCGGAAAAAGACGGCAACCATGGCTAAGCTGCTCATCCCGTTCGTCACGGCGGGCTACCCCACGAAGGCCGCCTGCGTCGACCTGCTCACCGCCTGCGCGGCCGGCGGCGCGGACCAGATCGAGCTCGGCATCCCGTTCAGCGACCCGCTCGCCGACGGTCCCGTGATCCAGGCCACGTCCCACAAGGCGCTCACGGGCGGCGTCACCACGGACGACGCGTTCTCGATCGCCGAGGGATTCACCGCGGCGCCGCTCCTCTTCATGACCTACATCAACCCCGTGATGCAGTACGGGGAACGGAAGTTTTTCGACCGCGCCGCGAGGGCGAGGATGAAGGGCGTGATCCTCCCCGACGTGCCTCCCGAGGAGGCGAACGGCGTCTCCGCCGCCTCGGACGCGAGCGGCGTCCCCATCGTCTTCCTCATCTCGCCCACCTGCACCGACGAGCGCATCCGGATGATCGACAAGCTCACGAAGAGCTGGATCTATCTCGTCTCCCTGAAGGGCGTCACCGGCTCGTCGAAGAAGTCCGACATCGGCGCCTTCGTCAAGCGGGTCCGCAAGTTCACGAAGAAGCCGCTGTGCGTCGGCTTCGGCATCTCCACCCCCGACGACGCGGCCCGCGCCGCCGAGTTCGCCGACGGCGTCATCGTCGGCAGCGCCCTCCTGAAGATCGTCGAGAACGGCGGCACCCCCAAGGACGTCGAGCACTTCGTCGCCGGACTCCGCAAGGCGATCGGCTAAACCCCCGTCCTGATTCCTATGATCCGGACGGCGGCGCTGGCCTTCCTGCTGGCGTGGGGCGAGGAGATCTCGGGACCGGTCGACTACACGAAGGACGGAGTGAAGTCCCGGGACAAGCTCACGCCCTGGAAGAAGATCTCGACGCTGGACGAGACCGACCCCGAGCCCGCCGCTCCCCAGGATCCGTTCGCCGACGAGGAGGGTAAGTCGCTCGTCCGCAAGATCGTGGAAAACGGATTCGACAAGGAGGCGATCAAGGGGATCGGACCCCGGATCGCCCGGCGCGCGCCGCAGACCCTGCTGGCCCCTCCTTTTGAAGGCCGCTGGGTGGCGGTCGACGACAAAACCCGACATCACCAACTCAAGGCGTTCGCCCTGCACGCGCTCGACTTGATGAAGGTCGACGCCGAGGGCCGGGTCCATCAGGGGACCGGCCGGGAATTGACGGATTATTTCGGCTGGGGCGCCACGATCCACGCGCCGGCCGACGGCGAAGTCGTCGACGTCGGGGATTCCTTCGAGGACCTGCCCGCGGGGAAAGGCGGAAAGTTTTCCGAAGCCAACTTCGTCACCCTCCGTCACGCGGGCGGCGAGTGCACCACCTTCGGCCATCTCCAGAAAGGAAGCGCGAAGGTGAAAGCGGGCGAGACCGTCAAGAAAGGCCGGGTCCTGGCGCAGGTCGGCAATTCGGGCGCGAGCAACTTCCCCCACTGCCACGTCTCGATGCTGCTGCCGGTCCGGGACGATCAGGGCCGGGGCGCGTGGATCAGCGTCCCGTGGAAACTTCAGGACTTCCGCCTGGTCCAGGTCGGCAAGACCCCCTGCGACATCCAGGTCCGCCAGGCCCGGCCGCAGGAGGGCTGGATCATGGCGTTCCCCAAGCCCGAATAGGCTAGAATGACGCCATGAGGATTCTCACGGCGGTCCTCCTGCTGTTCCCCTTCCAGGCGTCGCTGGACGACTTCTACAAGTTCACCGCCGGGACGACCTGGACCTACAAGCGGGTGGAGAACGGCGCCGAGCGCAAGATCACCGTCAAGGTGACCGGCGAGGAAGAGGGCAAGATCAAGATGGACTGGAGCGACCCCGACAAGGACGGCAAGTCCCTCGTGACCTGGTCCGTGTCGGAGAGCCTCCTCACGGTCGATGCGCGCAAGGAAGGGGATGCCTCGGGGCTTTCGTTCGCCCTCCTCAAGGCCGACTCCAAGAAGGACGACGGCTGGAAGAGCCCGGGCGGCGAGGTCACCCACAAGGGAAAGGCCGACGTGACGGTCCCCGCGGGCACCTACAAGGACGCGGTCTGGACGCGGTACCGGACGTCCGGCGAAGGCGACGTGACCGTCGACTTTTATCTCGCCCCCAAGGTCGGACTCGTGAAGGTCGAGATCAACGCCGACAACGGCGGAAATACGTTCGAGCTCACGGAGTTCAACGCAGCGAAGAAGTAAACCCACCCCGCCCCGACTGTTCTCCCACCGAACAGTTATTTTTCGAATCAACCGGGGATTCCCCGGCGACAGCCCCTCTGAAACACCCCCGCGTTGCCCGCGGCCGATTGGCATGGGCCTTGCGATGCGGGGGTACAGTTCGTTGGTTGGGGGAAGAACCATGAAAAACTTTATTGCGCGAACCGCGATCGGCGTGCTCCTGATGCAAGGGGTTCCCTTTGCGGATCCTCGACAGGAAGCGGACCAGGAATACACCTGGGACTGTCCCGGATCGGGATTCCTGCCGTACCGGCGGAACCTCCTGGTCTCCACCCGGGAGCTTGCCGAAGGGATCGAAACATCCGAAGTCACCATCATCCACGTGGGGTTCGAACCGTCCGGCTCAGGGATCCGACGGGCGAGCTACGAGGACGGTCACATCCCGGGAGCCCGGCATTGGAAGTGGTCGGATCTCAAGGGACCTCTGGAGACCCTGCGCCCGGCGATGAGTCGGTGGCCCGCGCTGGCGGCTCTGGGCCTTCCCCGGGAAGGTCGCGTGGTTCTGTACGACACGGGGCTGGGCCTTGAAGCTGCGGCGGCCTTCGTCGTCCTCGAATCTCTGGGGCTGGCCGGCCGTGTGGCCCTGCTCAACGGCCAGTGGGTGAAGTGGGTGGCCGAGGGACGTCCGCTTCGCCGTTGGGGGGAGGAGGGAGTCTCTGAGGACCTGGCGCCCCGCCCTTCGGGCGTGGCGCTCTCTCCCTCCGAAGCGGCCTCCCTTCTTCTGGAAGCCGGACAGTCCATGCCGAACGTCACGCTGCTGGATGCCCGGGTGCGGGGAGATGACGGTCGGCATTTCGCGGGTCCGACGCCGATCATCAGGAAGGCCTGGCTCGACCATTTCGCCAGTCTGAGCATGCCGGTGCTGAAAAGTGAAGTCGAGCTCCGAACTCTTTGGGCCTCGGTTCCCCCTCGACCCGATCAACGGATCGTGGTCGCGGCCCGGCATTGGCGGGAGGCCGCCCACGTTTACTTCGTCGCCAGGCTGCTGGGCTATTCCGTGCAGCTCCTGGATGGTTCCTTCGAGGATCTGGAGACGCTGGAGAGAGGGTCCTGACGCGTCCAGGGGATTCCGCGAGGACCGCCGGACGGACCGGCGGTCCTTTGCGTCTTCGGGGAAAGTTCACGAGGAGTTCGGAACTTTCCATGCGCCTTCAGCCTTTGTCCTGGAATACCCCCCGGCGAACCGATTGGCATCCTATTTGCATATGAAGTTGGAGTAGACGCCAATCATGGAGACCAGAGTATGAATGCCGCCTCCGAAAAGGGCACGATCCCCTACCTTCCCAGCGATTCCGATCTGACGGATGAATTGGTGAGCCTCATCGACCGACTCCGACGGAAGGGGTACGGTCCCATCACCGCGGAATTCGACCTGGCCCTCGAAGGCACCGCCAACGGGTTCATGGAGCACCTGGCGCGCCACCTCCTTTGCGAGGAACGAATCCTCTTCCCCGCGCTTCGAGAAGCGGATCCGTCCTCCGCCGGAGTCTTTGACGGGCTGCAGGTGGAGCACTCCCGTCTGCGTCGGGAAGCCGAGCTCCTGGCGGAATACGTCCGGTCGGGGAAAGGCACGCCGGCCTTGTCCCAAGGCCGGGACTTCCTGGCCACCTTGTTCGACCACGTTCACCGGGAAGCCGAGGCGATCCGGCTCGTCGCAACCAAGATGAGCCCCGAGGCCGCCTTGCGCCTGAAGGACCTTCTGGAGTCGGAGGAGCGCGACCGGTGACGGTTACTTCCCGCCCGTGACGCGGACGGGCCAGTTCTTCCGGGCGTGGGCCTTCATCTCCTCCAGCACCGTCGCCTGCTTCGGGTCCGACGCGAGGTTGACGTACTCGCGGGGATCGCTCTCGCGGTTGTACAGCTCGACGCCTTCCTTGCCGCCGTCCCACTCGATGTAGCGCCACTTCTCGGTGGACACCGCATGGCCCGGGAAGCCGCCGCGCTGGACCTGGGTGAACGCCGGACGGTCCCAAGCCTTCATCGGGTCCTCAAGCAGCGGCCGCAGGCTCGCGCCCGCCAGGTCCTTGGGCGGCGTCAGCCCCGCGTAGTCGGCCAGGGTGGGATAGAGGTCGAGCAGCTCCACCGTGCGCGGGGAGACCTTCCCGTTCCCCTTCGCGCCCGGCGCGACGATGAGGAGCGGCACCCGGGCCGACTCCTCGAACAGGCTCTGCTTCATCCAGAGACCGTGCTCGCCCAGGTGGTAGCCGTGGTCGCTCCAGAAGACCACGACGGTGTTCTCCCACAGCTTCAGCCGGTCCAGGGCGTCGAGCACCCGTCCCAGCTGGGCGTCGAGGAACGAGATGCCCGCGTAATACGCCTGCTTGCACTGCCGCGCCTGCTCCTCGGTGCAGCCGAAATAGGGCTGCGGCGTGGAGGCGAGCGCCGGCTTCGGAATCGACTTCCGATGGTCGGGCTCCTGCGGCAACTGGATCTTCTCCATCGGATAGAGGTCGAAGTACTTCTTGGGCGCGACATAGGGCGTATGCGGCCGGTAGAAACCGCACGCCAGGAAGAAGGGCTTCTCCTTGTGCTCCTCGAGGAGGGTGATCGTCTCGGTCGCGACCTTGCCGTCGGTGTGGTCCTCGTCCTTGCCTTCCTTGTCGGCAAAGAAGCACATCGCCGAGCCCAGCCCGCGCTTCGGCGTGTGGTTGATGATCTCCTTCTCGATCTTCTTGTCGCGGCCCGACGGGTTCACGACCCGGGTCCACGACGGCGCGTCGTCGAGGCCGTTCGTGCCGATGTCTCCCGGATTGCCGTAGTGGTAGATCTTTCCCACGCGTCCGGCGAAGTAGCCGTTGTTCTTGAACAGTTGCGAGAGCGTGACGACGTCCGGCAGGCCCTTCCGGAAGTGGTAGGCCAGGTCGAACACGCGCGTCGTGTCGGGACGGAGGCCCGTCATGAGGGAGGACCGGCTCGGGCTGCAGAGCGGGAACTGGCAGTACGCCCGGTCGAACCGGACGCCCCGCTTCGCAAGGCGGTCGATGTTCGGCGACTGGACGACGGGATGTCCGTAGCACCCCAGGTCATTGTTCATGTCGTCGACGGCGATGAACAGGACGTTCATCTTCGATGGGCCGGCGTCGGGCCGCGCCCCGCAGATGAACACCGCCGCGGCGATGAGCGATAGGAATCTCATGAATCCAACCCTCCGACTCTTGAACCCCCTTCCGCGCCCCGGGTGGCGCGGGTAATCTACCCTATGCCTTCGGAGCCCCACGTCGTCATCGTCGGAGGCGGATTCGGCGGCCTGGCCGCCGCGCGGGCGCTGGACAAGGCGCCCCTCCGGGTGACGCTCCTCGACCGCCGGAACCACCACCTGTTCCAGCCCCTGCTCTACCAGGTCGCCACCGCGGCGCTCAACCCGAGCGACATCGCCGTGCCCATCCGCTCGATCGTGCGCCGGCAGAAAAACGTCACGGTGCTGATGGGCGAGGCCGTCGCGGTCGATCCTGCCGCCCGGAAGCTGACGCTCGCCGATGGCGAGCTCGCCTACGACTTCCTGGTCCTCGCCACGGGCGCGACCCATTCCTACTTCGGCCACGACGAGTGGACGCCCTATGCCGCCGGACTGAAGACCATCGAGGACGCGCTCGAGATCCGCCGCCGCGTGCTGATCGCCTATGAGTATGCGGAGCGCGAGACCGATCCCGACCGGCAGCGCGAGTGGCTCACGTTCGCCATCGTCGGCGCAGGCCCCACCGGTGTCGAGCTGGCCGGGGCGCTGGCGGAAATCTCCCGCCACGCGCTCGCCCGCGACTTCCGCAAGATCGATCCCGCCCGCGCCCGCATCCTCCTGCTGGAGGGCGGCCCGCGGGTCCTCCCCCCCTTCCCGCCCGAGCTTTCGGAAAAAGCGCGCGAGCAGCTCATCCGCCTGGGGGTCGAGGTCCGGACGGGCGGCCAGGTCACCGCCATCGACGCGGAAGGAGTCTCGATCGGGACGGAGCGGATCCGCGCAAAGACCGTCCTCTGGGCGGCCGGGGTGGCGGCGTCGCCGCTCGCGAGATCGCTCGGCGTTCCGCTCGACCGTGCGGGCCGCGTCCACGTGACCCCCGAGCTGACGGTCCCGGGACATCCCGAGATCTTCGTGATCGGCGACCTGGCGACGCTCCTGCAAGACGGCAAGCCGCTCCCGGGCGTCGCGCCGGTGGCGATGCAGGCGGGACGCCACACGGCGGAGAATCTCCGGCGCGCGGCCCGCGGCGAGCCGCTCCTTCCGTTCCACTATAAGGACAAGGGGTCGCTGGCGATCATCGGCCGGGGCGCCGGAGTCGCGGCGTTTCCGAAGTCCAATTGGTCCGGCGCGATCGCGTGGTGGGCGTGGCTGCTCGTCCACATCTTCTATCTGATCGGATTTCGCAACCGCATGCTGGTGCTGCTCGAATGGGCGTGGGCCTACGTGACGTACCGTCGCGGCGCCCGCCTCATCACGGGCGGGAAATCTACTTCCGGCCGCGCTTGAGCCACTCGCGCAGAGCCTCGTTCACCTGGCGGTCCATGTCCAGGCCCTTGGCGTCGGCGAGATGCTTCATCGATTCCCAGACGTCATGGGCGAGCCGGACGCCCGCCTCGCCCTCCGGCGTGGGCGCGACCGGCGTGTAGCGGGCCGTGGAGCTCTGGGCTTCCTTGTAGGTCCAGTCGGGATTCTTCGTCTCCTGCCGGACGTCGTAGAGGAACTTCTTCGTCGCTTCGTCGTAATCGGCGATCTTGGGGAGCCGCCATTTTCCCGGCCCCCCCTTCGGCCGCGAGAGCTGCGCGTCGAACTCCCCCTTGAACCGCCCCAGCAGGCTCGAGAGGACCAGCGAGCCGCCCTGGGGAAGGTAGCATCGGTTGCCCTGGGGCGCCGACCGCGCGCCGAACAGCGCCCGCTCGTAGTCGTCCGGCGTCGCCGTCTTCGCGGCGAACAGCTCGTCGATGGCGCCCGACGCGGTCCGCAGGCCGTGCTTGCACGCCGTGCACTGGTTGCACGACTCGACGTAGAGAAACCGCGCGACCGCCTGGGCGACGCGGGGCATGCTCGCCTCGTCGTCGAGCAGGATGAATCCGCCGGAGCCCAGGTTCGCGTTGATCATCCGGAGCGAGCCGAAGTCGGCGCGCGTCTCGAACTTCTCGGGGCCGATCACCGCGGCCGACACGCCGCAGAGGGCCGCCTTGAACGACCGGGGCCCGCGCGGCCCGCCGCCCAGCCGGAAGAACAGCTCGCGCAGCGGGATGCCCGCTTCGGCCTCGTAGACGCCCGGTTTCTCGACGTCGCCGCAGAGCGTGAAGAGCACCGTTCCGGGCGTGTCGCTCGTCCCGAGCTTCCGGAACGAATCGGCGCCGTGGCGCACGATGCTCGGCACGTGGGCGAAGGTCTCGACGTTGTTCACGAGCGCCGGGTTGGGCGATTCGGGCGTGGCGAGGAGCCCCCGCTCGTACGGCGGGTAGTGGGCTTCGCGCGGGAGCGGGCCCTGCCCCTCGAGCACGTTGAGGAGCGCCTTCTCCTCGCCGAAGAGGTACTCCTCGGGCCCGGGGACGATCCGCAGCGTGAAATCGTCGAGCAGCCCGGCGGACTTGAACTCCTCCACCGCGTGGCGGAGCCGCTCGATCTCCTTCTTGAAGGACTCCTTGATGGCGATGTACAGCTCCTGGGTCTGGACGACGTGGGCGGCGATCAGCATGCCTTCGAGGACCGCGTACGGATTGCGCCGGATGAGCCAGCGGTCCTTGAACGTGCCGGGCTCGCCCTCGGCCGCGTTGCAGATGACCGTTCGCTTCGGGCACTTGTGCTTCCGGATCGAGCCCCACTTGGTGCCGGTGGGGAAACCGCCGCCGCCCCGCCCGCGCAGGCCGGACCGCTCGACTTCCGCAAGGATCGCGTCGGGCGTCGCCTTGCGCGCCTTCGCGACCGCCGACTCGCCCGTCGCCTTCGCGTAGGCCCCATAGGACTCGTAAGGCGCGTTGGGGATCAGCCAGTGGTGCTGGTGTTTCGTTGCCATCGGGCCCCAAAGAATGCCCGATCGAATGATAACTTTCAAGACCCGGATGCCGAATCCCGGATCCCGGGCAGAGGGGTCCCCATCCCGGCCTTCCCCGGGGGAAGGCACCCGTCTCCCCGCCCTCCGAGGGCGGGGCCGGGGGCGGGTGACGGTTCTTCCCGGGATGCGGGATTCGGGGCTACTTCGGGATCAGGGAGGTGATGTAGAGGTCGATGCCGAGCCAGAGACTGCGGGAATAGCGGAAGAACCAGAGGGGGAAGAGGACCGCGAAGGTGCCCAAGGGCCAGCTGAGCGTCGCCATCGGCACCCGGTCGGCCAGCGGGATCCCCACGGCCAGCATGATCAGGGCGGTCAGGCCGTAGTTGATGTACATCGCCCCCACGTAGTAGCCCGATTCGCGACGGAAATCGAGGCCGCAGAAGGGACAGGCGACCTCCATCCGGAACAAGCCCGCGAACAGCCGGCCTTCCCCGCACACCGGGCAGCGGAGCCTCAGCCCCCGCCCGAACGTGCGCCAGAACGTCATTTTTCCACCGACTCCCATCCGCCCCCCAATGCCTTGTAGAGCGCGACCAGGTCGAGCGTGACCTGGGCCTGGCTCCGCGCCAGCTCCGACTGGGCGATATAGAGCGCCCGCTGGGCGTCGAGCACGTCGATGAAACTCGTCAGTCCCTTGCGATAGAGATCATCGGCCAGGTCCACGGCCTTCCGATCCGCCGCGACCGCCGCTTCGAGCGCCTTGCGTCGGTCCCCCTCCCGAAGATACGCGACCAGCGCGTTCTCCACGTCCTCGAGCGCGACCAGGACCACCCTCTCGTACTCGGCGAGCGCCTGCTCCGTGCGCGCGTCCTGGACGGCGACCTGCGCCCGAAGCCGGCCCCCCGCGAAGATCGGCCATCGGATCGAGGGCCCGAACGACCACGCCCGGCTCTGCCAGCTGAAGAGGTCGGACGAGCCGAGGCTGTCGAGCCCGAACGCGCCCGTCAGCGAGAATCTCGGATAGAGCTCCGCGACGGCCACGCCGATGTTCGCGGTGGCCGACGCGAGCCTCCGTTCCGCGCGGCGCACGTCGGGCCGGCGCAGCAGCAGCTGGGACGGCAGGCCGACGACGACCCGGTCCGGTGCGGCCGGGATCGGCGCCTCGCGCTCCAGCTCCGAGGCGAGCGCTTCCGGCGGAAGCCCCAGGAGGACGCTCAGGCGGTGGACCGTCTGCTTGAGCCCGGCGTCCACCTGCGGGAGGGCGGCCTGCGCGGAGGCGTGCAGCGCCTCGGCCCGGGAGACGTCGAGCGTCGTCGCCACGCCCGCCGCGAGCCGCGCCTGCGTCAACTCCACGGTGCCCTTCGCGGTGGCCACGTTCTCGCGCAGCACCGCCAGCAGCAGCTGGTTGCCCCGCAGAGCCACATAGTTCACCGCCACGTCGCCGAGCAAGGTGACCAGCACCGCGCGGCGGTTTTCATTCCAGGCCTCGAGATCCGTGAACGCGGCCTCGACCGCGCGCCGCCCGCCGCCGAAGATGTCGATCTCCCACGATGCGTCGAAGCCCACCGTGTAGCGGCTCTGATAGATCTGGTTCACGTTGAACGGCTGGGCGTTCGGGCTCACCCGCCGCTTCGACCAGTCGGCCGTCGCGTCGACCTGCGGAAGCATGTAGCCTTTGACTACGCCCAGCTGGGCCCGAGCCTCGTCGACGCGCGCCGCGGCGATCTTCAGATCGTGGTTCGCCCGGACGGCACGCTCGACGAGCTTGTTCAGCATCGGGTCGTTGAACACCGTCCACCACGTCGA
>Ga0111538_10010071_pt1 | contig 12587 bp, 12 predicted proteins | sample SoiMethybrSBSTD1_FD_79669 | JGI IMG/M metagenome (GOLD analysis project Ga0111538, IMG submission 79669) | Bulk soil microbial communities from a Populus tree surrounding site in Tennessee, USA - Soil MetaG P. TD hybrid SBSTD1 (version 2)... | ecosystem: Environmental > Terrestrial > Soil >...
GGCAATGGCCTCGCCGCGTCCGGTGGCGTCCACGCCCTCGTTGGTCTTGCCCTTGATGCTGATGCACGACGCGTCGACGCCCATGAACTCGGCGAGCCTGGCGCACATCGCGTCGATATACGGCGCCACCTTTGGCTTCTCCGCGACGACAACGACGTCCACGTTGATCACCGAAAGCCCGCGGTCGCGCACAATCTCCATCGCCTGCCGCAGCAGATCCAGACTCGAGGCGTTTGCATATCGCGGGTCGGTGTCGGGGAAGTGGCGGCCGATGTCCCCGGCACTCGCGGCGCCGAGCACCGCATCGGTGATGGCATGGCACACGACGTCCGCGTCGGAGTGTCCTTGCAAGCCACGGTCGAAGGCAATCGGCACCCCGCCGAGAATCAACGGGCGCCCGTCGACCAGGCGATGAAGATCGTAGCCGGTACCGACGCGAAACGGCGCCGATGATGTGGCGGAGCCTTCGCGCGCGATGACCTCCGCGACCGGCAGATCGGCGGGCAGCGTGATTTTGATGTTCGACAACTCGCCCTCGACAACTCTCACGGGATGGCCGGCCCGCTCGGCCAGGGTCGCTTCGTCGGTGACGTCGTGTCCCTGCTCGACCAGCGCCAGGGCATCGCGCAGAACACGACGGGTGAACGCCTGCGGCGTCTGCGCGAGATACATCTCACTGCGGGGCAGCGTTTCCTGGACGAAGGCCGCCGAAGCGTCGCCGGCGTGGCGAACCCGCTTGATCGTGTCGCGCGCGGCGAGGGCGGCGACGGCCGCTCCTGATTCGACCGCGGCGGCGATCGTCCGGCTCACGAGATCGGCGCTCGCGAAGGGCCGGACCGCGTCGTGGATGACGACGACGTCGATGTCGTCACTCGTCGCGGCAAACGCATTCGAAACCGAGTCCTGGCGCCGCGCACCGCCAGGCACGAGCCGCAACGGCTTCACCGACACCCGCAGGTACGGCGGCGGGTCGGCCAGCACTTCGGGCGGCAACGCCACCACGACTTCATCCACGGCGGGGTGCTCGAGGAGGAGCGCGACGCTGCGCTCGAGTACGGCGCGGCCGCCGACTTCGTACAGCTGTTTCGGGCGAACGCCGCCAAATCGCTGACCGTGTCCGCCGGCCGCTACGATGGCGGCCGTCCGCACGAGTCGCTCGGCATGACGAAGGGGCACGGCTTCAAGAACTATAGGCGATCAGGCGGCAGGCTGCCGGGCGCGCACCGTCGCGGCGACGATGGCGTTCACGGCAGTGGCCAGCTTCTTCGCGTCGCGCGCCGTCGGCGTGGCAAGCGCCGGCGCCGGAATCGGATCGTGAACGATGAGCTTCACGTCGGCCGGTTCCGTTCGAAGGCGGCCCTTCGGCATGACGGCGCGCGTGTTGATGACCGCGAGCGGCACGATCGGCAGTCCCGCTTCCATGGCGAGCAAGAAGCTGCCGGCCTTGAATCGGCCCACCTGACCATCCCAGCTGCGCGTGCCTTCCGCGAAGATGATGAGCGACAGCCCGTCGGCGACGAGCGCACGCCAGCGGGCGAGGATGCCGCTTCGATCGGGGTTCTTCCGGTCGACGAACAAGTGACCACCGCGCTTCAGATGCCAGCCGAGGACGGGGAACCGCGCCAGCGACGCCTTCGCGATGATCCTGAGCTGGTAATCGAGCGAGGCGAAGATGACCGGAATGTCGTAGATGCTTTGGTGGTTCGAGACGAAGATATAAGTCGTGTCCGGCCTGATGCGCTCGAGGCCTTCGACGGTCACCCGGACACCTGTCGTCTCGAGAATCAGCCACGACCACGCCCGCGCGCAACGATGAGCGAAGTGCCCGCGCCGATCGACCAGGCTCGAGACGATCGAGGCGGCGCCAAGCACGATGGTGTAGACGCTGATCGCCGGGATCAGGAAGAAAACCGTCCGCCACCAATGGTAGGGAGGCACACGCGGGCCGCCAGACGCCTGTGCCGACTCAGGCCTGTGGCGTAGCCCGGACACGCCGGCTGGCATCGTCTCGCTCGGCCACCGTCGGCGCGACCGTCGGCACAGGCTGCGGACCGACGGCCGCCTCGATGTAGCGCCCGAAGATCATCTTGCCGGCGGTCGTCTGCAGCACGCTGGTCACGACGATCTCGATGGTCTTGCTGATCATCTTGCGGGCGTTGTCCACGACAACCATCGTGCCGTCATCAAGGTAGGCGACGCCCTGGTTGTACTCCTTGCCCTCCTTGAGGATGAACACCTTCATGATCTCGCCTGGCAGGACGACGGGCTTGAGCGCGTTGGCGAGCTCGTTCACGTTCAGGACGTCCACGCCCCGCAGCTGCGCCACCTTGTTCAAGTTGAAGTCGTTCGTGATGATCTTCCCGTGCAGCGTGCGCGCCAGCTCGATGAGCTTCAGATCGACTTCACGAACCTCCGGATAGTCGGCGTCGGAAATCGTGACGTCGACGCCTGCCATCTTCTGGATGCGCTGCAGGATGTCGAGACCGCGCCGGCCGCGGTTCCGTTTCAGCGAATCGCCCGAATCGGCGACCATCTGCAGCTCCTTCAACACGAACTGCGGGATGACCAGCGTCCCGTCGATGAACCCTGCCTCGCAGACATCCGCGATGCGGCCGTCGATGACCACGCTGGTGTCGAGGATCTTGTAGCGGCGCTCCGGGCCGGCCGCGCGGAAGAGCGACATGAACCGCACCGGCTCGAGCCAGTCGCCGTTTTTCGCGCCGAGCATGAGTCCGAGATAAGGCAGGACGATGATGAGGAAGCTATGGAGGAACTCGACGCGGCGATCGCCGGTGTCGGCCCAGAAGAGGCCGGCTTCGATGGCGCGCGCCAGCGTCAGGCCGACGACCGCGCCAAGCAGTGCACCGAAGATTCGTGTCGGCGGCGTCTGCCGGAGCTGGCCTTCGAACGCCAGAACCAGCCCGGCCAGGATGAGCGCGAAGCCGACGTTTACCGCAATGCCGCCCGGCAGCGGCTGCAAGACGGCGGCCGTATAGCCTACTGCCGCTACGATGAAGACCCGACCCAGCGCGAACCAAGCCATCATGGCCCCCAGGCTCCGTTGCCTCCTGGACCTGCTCCGTGTCCCGCCGGGCACGAAGCCGGGCGGTTTTCGCAACCATACCACGGCTGGCGGGCCGTCGTGGCAGACCGGAGAACGTCTCCGGCTTAGGCAAACAGCTCGTCCAGCGCTTCTCCAACGGTTCGGATGCCGACGAGCTCACACCCGCCGGCAGGTCCGCGATCAGACCGGTCGATGTTCGCCGCGGGCATCACACAGCGACCGAACCCCATCTGCGACGCCTCCCGGATGCGGAGCGACGCTTGGGGAATCCCGCGAACTTCGCCGGCCAGACCCACCTCGCCGAACATCGCGGTCGCCTGCGGAATCGGCCGGTTGCGCACGCTCGACGCGATCGCCGCGATGATGCCCAGGTCGGAAGCGGGCTCGTCAATCGACATCCCACCGGCGACGTTCACGAATACATCGTCTCCGCCGAGATGGAGGCCGGCCCGCTTCTCGAGCACGGCGAGCAGCAAGGACAGCCGCTGCTGATCGATCCCGTTGGCCATGCGTCGTGCGGTGCCGTACGTACTGGTGCTGACGAGCGCCTGGATTTCGACGAGGATTGGCCGCAGGCCCTCGACAGCGCAGAGCACGGCCGAGCCGGGCGCATTGACTGGACGCTCGGCCAGGAACAACGTCGATGGATTGGGCACGGGCTTCAGCCCGCTCGAGGTCATTTCGAAGACGCCGAGCTCACTGACGGCGCCAAAGCGGTTTTTGACCGCGCGCACGACGCGATGGGAATGATGACGCTCGCCCTCGAAATACAGCACAGTGTCGACGACGTGCTCGAGTGCCTTGGGTCCGGCTAGACTGCCTTCTTTCGTCACATGGCCGACGAGGACGACGGGAACGTTCCGGCCCTTGGCGGTGAACAGCAGTTGCGTGGCTGCCTCGCGAACCTGGCCGATGCTGCCCGGCGCGGACTGAAACTTCAACGAGAAGACTGTCTGAATGGAATCGACGATCACGAGCGCGGGTTTGAGACGACCGATTTCTTCGAGAATGCGCTCGAGACATGTCTCAGCGAGCAGATACAGCGGCGCGCCACTGACGCCAAGCCGCTCGCCCCGTGACTTGATTTGGTGCTCAGACTCTTCGCCCGAGCTGTAGAGCACCGGTCCGGCCGTCCGCGCCATGTTCGCGGCGGCCTGCAGCAGCAGCGTGGACTTGCCGATCCCGGGCTCGCCCCCGAGCAGCACCAGCGATCCCGGCACCACTCCGCCGCCCAGCACCCGGTCGAACTCGCCGATGCCAGTGGTGAGTCGCGCGTGCTCCTGCACCTGGACCTCGGCGTAGAGACGTGCGACGCTGGGCGAGCCGGTGGTGGCGTAGCGATGTGCGCCGCCGCCGCTGCCCGTGTCGATCGGCCGTTCCTCGACGAGTGAATTCCAGGCGCCGCAGTCAGGACAGCGCCCCAGCCACTTCGCGGACTGGGTACCGCATTCCTGACAGACGAACACGGTCCTGGGCGGTTTGGCCATGGTCAATCGTACCGGCGCTCGATGCGGCTGCCCAGCCGGCAGACGATCTCCCAGGGGATGGTGCCGATGGCAGCGGCCATCTCGCGGACGTCAATGCGATCACCGCTTTGCTCGCCGATAATCACGACCTCGTCGCCGGGCGAGACGGTCATGCCGGTCACGTCAGCCATGAGCATGTCCATGCACACCGAGCCAACGACCGGTGCGCGGCGACCGCGGATGAGCACCGCGCCGCGGCCGCCGAGGCGCAAATCCAGCCCGTCAGCGTACCCGGCGGGAACCACGGCCAGCGTCGTCGGCCGCTCGGCGACGAAGCGGGCGCCATAGCCGGTGGACTCGCCCGTCCGCATGCCTTTCACCGCCACGACGCGGCTCCGCAGCGTCATGACCGGTTGCAGCGCCAGGGCGGACGCCGCCAGCGGCGGCGGCACGAGACCGTACAGCAACAGGCCGGGACGAACGCGATCGAACCAGACGCGCGAGTCGCGCAACAGCGCCGCACTGTTGGCGGCATGGCGATAGCGCGGCCTGGCGCCCAGGCCAGTCAGGTCCTCGAGCACCCGCGTGAACCGGGTCCGCTGCCGCTCGAAGAGCGCGGACTCAGGATCGTCAGCCGTGGCGAAATGCGTGTACACCGCGTCGAGCTCGAGATTCGGACTCGCCAGCAGCCCGGGCAACGTGCGGCGCAGATTGTCGAACCGGAAGCCAAGACGGTTCATCCCGGTGTCGATCTTGAGGTGATAGCGGATCCGCTGACGGTACCGCTCCGCGGCGGCCTGCACCGCCTTCGCCGCTCCGGGAGTGGAGATGGTCGGCGTCAGGCTGCAGTCGAAGATGCCGTCGAGATCGCTGACGCTCAGTGCACCGAAGACGAGGATTCCGGCCCGCACACCGCCCGCTCGCAGCGCCGCTCCTTCTTCAATATCGGCGCAGGCCAGCAGGTCTGCGCCGGCGTCTTCGAGGGCCCGCGCCACTTCGACCGCCCCGTGCCCGTAAGCGTTGGCCTTGACGACGGCGATGATGCCCGGTGACGTGGCGTCGCCGAGCGGCTCGCGCGCGATGAAAGCGACGATGTGCCGATAGTTCGACTGGAGCGCGGCGAGGTCGATGCGGGCAACGGTCGGACGGATACTCACGCGTGAGTGGCGAGGTTCTCGAAGCGCGTGAACTCTCGCAGGAAAGCGAGCTTGACGACACCTGTCGGCCCGTTGCGCTGCTTGCCGACGATGATCTCGGCGACCCCGGCGTTCTCGGTCGGCGGCGCGCTCTTGTCGGCGTACTGATCCTCACGATAGATGAACGCCACGACGTCCGCGTCCTGCTCGAGAGCCCCGGATTCGCGCAGATCCGACAACTGTGGACGGTGATCCGATCGGGATTCGGTCGCGCGGCTCAATTGCGACAGGACGACGATCGACGCCTGCAGCTCTTTTGCGAGCCCCTTGAGCGAGCGTGAGATGGAGCCCAGTTCGAGCGTCCGGTTTTCGAATCGCCCACGGCCCTGCATCAGCTGAATGTAGTCGACGATGACGAGGTGCAGGTCGTGCTCGGCAGCCAGCCGCCGGCATTTTGCGCGCATCTCGAGGACCCCAATCGACGGCGTGTCGTCGATGAAGATCTTTGCGTCACTGAGCGTCCCAATCGCCTGCGCCAGGCGTCCCCAGTCGCGCTCGCCGAGGAACCCGCCGCGCAGCCGGTGGGCGTCGATCCGCGCTTCTGACGTCAGCATGCGCAGGAAGAGCTGCTCCTTCGACATCTCGAGGCTGAAGATGCCGACGGTCCGGTCGGTTTTGGTGCCAACGTGCTGCGCGATGTTCATCACCAGGCTGGTCTTGCCCATCGATGGACGGGCGGCGACGATGATGAGGTCCGACGGCTGCAGCCCGGAGGTCATCTCGTCGAGGTCGGTGAACCCGGTCGGCACGCCGGTGACGAGCTCCTTTCTCGAGTGGAGCTTCTCGATTGTGTCCAGGCTGGTCTGTGCCAGATCGCGCATCGAGACGAACCCGTCGCGAACCTTGTTGTCGGCAATGGCGAAGATCGCGTGCTCGGCCTGGTCGAGGATGACGTCGGCTTCCTCCTCCGCCTGATAGGCGTTCGCGAGAATCTTGTTGGCGGAGAAGATCAGGTTGCGGAGGGTTGCCTTCTCTTTGATGATGCGGGCGTAGTGCTCGACGTTGGTCGAGCGCGGGACGCCGTCGACGAGGGCGGCGATGTAGGCCGGCCCGCCTACGTCGTCGATCTCGCCGGCTCGTCCCAGTTCGTCTTTCAGCGTGACGAGATCGATGGCGTGCCCGCGCTCGACGAGGCGCACCATCTTGTCGAAGATCCGCCGATGCGCGTCGCGGAAGAAGTCACTGGCGTCGATCACTTCCGCCGCGAGATTGAACGCATCGTTGTGCAGCAGGATGGCCCCGAGCACTGACCGCTCAGCCTCCAGGTTGTGCGGCAGCGTGCGTTCGGCAGTCGCGATGTCGGCCATGTGTGGAAGGCGGGCGTAGGAAGTGTAGCTCAAAAAAAAACGGAAGCGACCGCAGAAAAAAGTCTGCGGCCGCTTCCGTCAGGATTGGTCGTTAGTCCTAAGTCGGTTGGTCGTCAGTCATTGGTCACAGTCGTTGGTCGTTGGTCACTGAAACGAACGACGAACGACCGTGACCAACGCCCAACGACTATCCCTGTGCGCCTTCGGGTACCACGCGCACCTTGACGGTCGCCGTCACGTCGCGGTGGAGCTTCACCGGCACGTCGAAGTCGCCGATGCGCTTGATCGCTTCATCGAGCTGCAGCTTGCGGCGGTCGATCTCGAAACCCTTGGCGGCCAGCGCGTCGGCGATGTCGCCGGAAGTCACCGAACCATAAAGGACCTCGGTTTCTCCGACCCGCCGCGAGATGATGAGCTCCAGGCCGGCGATGCGATCGGCCACGCGCTGCGCGCCCTGCCGATCCTCGGCCTCCTTGGCTTCGAACTTGGCGCGCTCGCGCTCGACCTGCTTCTTGTTGCCGTCGGTCGCCAGCAGAGCCAGCTTCCGCGGGAGCAGGAAGTTCCGGGCATAGCCGTCGGCGACCTTCACGATCTCACCGCGCCGCCCGAGATGGTCCACGTGTTCTCGCAGGATCACTTCCATAGGTGCCTCAATGACATTGAAGATTGAAGATTTAAGATTGGAGATTGGGCGGTTCGCTCGCGCCACGAAGCGCGAACGACGGACCTAAAATCTTCAGTCTCCAATACAAGTCCTCAATCCGTGACGTAGGGGATGAGCGCAATCTGACGCGCCCGCTTGATGGCCGTCTGCAATTTGCGCTGGTGCATCGCGCAGGTGCCCGAGATGCGGCGCGGCAGAATCTTGCCCCGCTCCGGCACGAACGCGCTCAGCAGCTTGACGTCCTTGTAGTTGATGTCGTCGATCTTGTCCGCGCAGAACTTGCAGACCTTGCGGCGCCGGAACATCGGCCGGCGCTGACCCTGCTGCTTGTCCCCGCCCTTTTTGTCGCCGCGGCCACGGCCGCCTGAACGTCCTTGTCCGGGTGCCACGTCAGACCTCCACTCCCTCAAAACGATCATCGTCGGCATCGTCGCTGTCGGCGGTCCGGCCTTCGCCCGGCTGGCGCACCGGCGGCAAGCCGCGGCGGACACGGCGGCGCTCAGACTCCGTCTGCCGCTTGGTCCGGATCCGGTCGACGACCTTCTTTTCCTCGTCCGCGCGCACGACCATGTGGCGGATGACCTGGTCGAGCACCTTCAGACGGCGATCGATTTCCTTCATCAGGTCGCCGCCGCCGTTGATGACTTCGAGGACGTACACGCCCTCCTTGAAGTGCCCGATTTCGTAGGCCAGCTTGCGACGGCCCCAGTTCTCGGTCTTCTCGATCTGCCCGTGCAGCCGGGAGACGACGGCTTCGACCTGTTCGTGGATTTCGGCGGCCTGCTGCTCGGTGCTGTCAGGCGGAAGAATGTAGACGAGCTCGTACTGTCGATCTGCCATTGCTGCTCCTTCTGGACGTCCGGGCGCTGCCGGACGGCCGCCCGCAGGCGGCAAGAAGAGTCGAGTTGTTACGCGTCGATCCGATCGTCGGCGGCGTTGAAGCGGTTCATGACCACGTCAATACCGCTGGCGATGAAGGTCTCGGCCGCATCGGCGGCCCGCTCCATCATCATCTGAACCTCGTCGGCCTCGTCCCGGTCGAACTTCGCCAGAACGTGGTCGGCGAGATCCCGCCGCGCATCTCCGCGTCCGACGCCGACGCGAAGCCGGGCGAAGTCCGGCCCGAGGTGCTCCACAATCGATTTCAAACCGTTGTGGCCGCCAGCCGACCCCTGCGGCCGCGCCCGCAAGCGCGCGAGCGGCAGCTGGACTTCATCCACGATCACGAGAACGTCGGTCGGTCCGACCTTGAAGTATCGCATGAGGCCGCCCACCGCCTCGCCGCTCCGATTCATGAACGTCAAGGGCTTCGCCAACATCACCGGCTCGCCGTCCGGCGTCCGGAAGCGCGCGATGAGCGCGTCGACCGGCGACGATTCGAACCGGACGCCGGCGCGCCGCGCCAGCTCGTCGACCACGGCAAACCCGATGTTGTGCCGCGTGCCCTGATACTGCGGTCCGAGGTTGCCAAGACCAATCAGCAGCTTCACCGCCACCCCAGCCTAGCCCCATTCCGCTATTTCTTCTCGGCGCCTTCCTCTTCCTTCTTGCCCTTCTTGATGACCTCGGGCTCGGCCGCCGCCGTGGGAACTGCCGCTGCGGCCACTTCAGGCGTCGCCGCCGGCGCCTCCTCGGCCTTCGGCAGGATCACGTGAACGAGCATCAGGTCGGGTTCGCTCATCGGCTTCCACTTCGGGTTGGTGGCGATGTCGCGCACGCGAACGCCCTGGTGAAGCATGAGCTCGCTGACGTCGATCTCGACGTTTTCCGGAATGTCGGCCGGCAGGCACTCGACCTCGATTTCGCGGCGAATGAACTCGAGAATGCCACCCTGCTGCTTGACGCCCTTCGGCTCGCCCTTGACCGCGACCGGAATCGTCACCTGAATCGCGCGATCCATGGCGACCTTGTAGAAATCCGCGTGCAGCACGGCATGGGTGACCGGATCGAGTTGGTACTCCTTGACGAGCACCTTGGACTCGGCGCCGCCGTCGATCTTGAGCGAGATGAGCGTGTTCGCCCCGGTGTGGAGAATCCGCAGCAGCGCTTTCGGGTCGACGGCGATGGGCGTGGCGCTGCGGTCGGTCTGGCCGCCGGCTGCCGCGCCGTAGACCACGCCGGGCACCTTGCCCTCGCGACGCGTGCGTCGCGCTTCGTTCTTGCCGAATGTTCCGCGCGCCTGTGCTTCGAGTATGGCTTCCATCTGTGTTCCTTCCTACACGAACAACGACGAGACCGAGGTCTCCTCGTGGATGCTCTTGATGGCCTGACCGAGCAGCCGCGCCACCGACAGCACGACGATCTTGCTGCACGACGCCGCCGCCTTGGACTGTGGAATGGTGTTGGTGACGATCATCTTGTCGATCGGCGACTTCTCGATCCGCTCGATCGCCGGCCCCGACAGCACGCCGTGCACGGCGCACGCCAGCACCCGCGTGGCGCCGTTGTTCTTCAGCGCGATCGCCGCCTTCGTGATCGTGCCGGCGGTGTCGACGATGTCGTCCTGGATGATGCAGGTGCGTCCTTCCACGTCGCCGATGACGTTCATCACTTCGGCCGTCCCGTCGTCCGATCGGCGCTTGTCGATGACCGCCAGTTCGCCACCGAGCCGCTTGCCGTAGGCACGGGCGCGCTCGGCGCCGCCGGCATCGGGGGAAACGAGCGTCAGGTTCTTGGCTTCGAGGCGGGCGAGGTAATCGATGATGACGGGCGCGGCAAAGAGGTGATCGGTCGGGATGTCGAAGAAGCCCTGAATCTGCGCCTTGTGCAGATCCATCGTCAGCACGCGATTGGTGCCCGCGGCGCTGATCAGATTGGCCACCAGCTTGGCCGAAATCGGGACGCGCGGCTTGTCCTTCCGATCCTGCCGCGCGTAGCCGTAATACGGCAGAACGGCCGTGATTCGCGCCGCCGACGACCGGCGGAACGCGTCGACCATGATCATCAGCTCCATCAGGTGCTGGTCGACCGGCGCACAGGTCGGCTGAACGACGAACACGTCGGTGCCGCGGATGTTCTCATCGATCTGAAAGGACACTTCGGAATCGGGAAACCGACGCAGGCGGGACTGGCCGGGCTGAACGCCCAGAAACGAGGCAATCTCCTTGGTCAGCTCGGGATGCGCGCTCCCCGAGAAAACCTTGAGCTCGCCGAAACCAGTCGCTGCCATGACGGCTTCACCAATCACTGCGGCCTCGCGAATTTGGCTGGGGCGGAAGGATTCGAACCTTCGAATACGGGATCCAAAGTCCCGCGCCTTACCGCTTGGCCACGCCCCATCGGTCTCCACACGGGTCGCACGACTCTCCGTCCCCCGGCTTCGGGCGATGCGCTCCCCAGACCTCGACGCCGGCCGACCGCATGGACGGCATCTGCGTCTGACTCGTTCCCGACAAGCATTAGGAGAAGCGGACCTCAGGAGTGGTCGAAAACCACGTGGCGCAAACAGAAAGTGTATCCGATGGGCTTGGCGCCCGGCAAGTCACCGTGGCAGCGCCAGTTGGACGGGCGCGGAGCCCCGCGCGAACTGCCGAGCCGATTGAGTTCGCGTCACCCAGGTTGCGCAGCGCGGCGATGTCAGGCCGTCCGCAGCCGCCCGGGCCGCCTCAACGTTTTCGAACATCCCGAAGCAGGCTGATCCGCTACCCGACATGGCAGCCCAAAAAGCTCCGCTGCGTTTCAGGCCTCGAATCAGGGCAGCGATCCGCGGATGCCGCCGCACCACCGGTCCCTGGAGATCGTTGCCGCCTTCGCCGTACGGACCCTGAACCCGCTCGCGCCCGGCGCGCCGTCGAGCGTTCGCCGGTTGTTCATCGAACCAGCGATACGCGTCCGGGGTGCTCACACCGAAATCGGGCTTCGCGAGCACGATCCACGCGGGCCGGGCATCGGCCAGCCGGAACACGCGATCGCCGCGGTCGACGCCGAGCGCAGTGCCGCCGGCCAGAAAGAACGGCACGTCGGCGCCAAGCCGCGCAGCGATGGCGGCCAACTGGCCCGCGGTGAGCGTCGGACACCAAAGGCGCGACAGCGCTCGGAGCGTGGCTGCCGCATCGGCGCTTCCGCCACCCAGACCGGCCTGAAGCGGGATGCGTTTGTCGATTCTGACGCCGAGGCCATGCATCGGACCGGATCGACCGGCTGCCCGCCAGACGAGCGCCGCGGCCCGCCACACCAGGTTCGTGCGATCGGTGGGCACGTCCGGATGGCTGCACTCGATGACCAGCGGCCCCGACCGGGCGCAGAACGAGAGGCGATCGTGCAGGGCGATCGACTGCAACACGGTCCGGAGATCGTGATAGCCGTCGGGCCGGCGGCCGAGCACCTTCAGCGTGACGTTGATCTTCGCGAACGCGCGGACGCAAAGACCCGCGCCCCTACTCACGGGACTCTCCAAGCGGACCCGCCCGGCGAAGTTCGTCGAGCGTGATAGGAGATGCAGAGGGTGGGATGCGGACTTCGAACACCTCGGGGCCGAGTTGCGGATTCACCTCGACCTGCGACAATGCCAACGTGAGATCGAATCGCCGGCCGCCATCTCGACTGACGAGATGCACGGTTCGCGGCAGGTCGGCGGCAAAGTTCGCGTAATCCGCACGCCAGCCGTCGCCTGCCGATCCTTCGCGTGTGACGGCCACCACGCGCCAGGGACCGGTTGACGAGGCGCGTTTCAAATAGGCGCTCCCCGACGGCAGCGAGATGACACGCCACGAGTCGCCGAACTGGCGTCCGTTCACCAGCGTTGAATCTGACGCGCAGCCGGTCATGGTGTGGCGAAGGTCGCTCGCGTCGAGCGGCACGCCGGCCACCGCCTCGAGCACCGCTGCCGGGTCGCCATGTTGAAGCACGCGCTGGTCTCGCGGCAGCAGCAGCGTGACCTCGCGATCGCGA
>Ga0111538_10010072_pt1 | contig 12587 bp, 7 predicted proteins | sample SoiMethybrSBSTD1_FD_79669 | JGI IMG/M metagenome (GOLD analysis project Ga0111538, IMG submission 79669) | Bulk soil microbial communities from a Populus tree surrounding site in Tennessee, USA - Soil MetaG P. TD hybrid SBSTD1 (version 2)... | ecosystem: Environmental > Terrestrial > Soil > Tree...
TACACGAACACGACGCCCGATGACGTGCTCAAGAAGCGGAGCCTCATGAAAGGCCTCTTCAGCGACGCGATGGCCGACAACGCCCCGCTCTGGGCGATGACGCGCAAGTACGTGACCGCAGACGTGCTGCAGGAGGTCGCCGCGGAGTACGCGAAGGGCCGCTTCTTGCTGATCGGCACCGCGGACATCGATGCCCGACGCCCGATCATCTGGGACATGGGCAAGATCGCGTCCCACGGCACACCCGAAGCGCTAGATCTGTTCGTGAGCATCCTGATGGCCTCGGCGGCCATTCCGGTGGGCTTTCCGCCCGTGATGATCGACGTCGAAGTCGATGGGCACCGTTACCAAGAGATGCACGTCGACGGCGGCACGATGGCGCAGGTGTTCGCGTATCCTTCGGCGATTCGCCTCGACCGGTCGGACGTGGACCGTGAGCGCCACCTTTATGTGATCCGCAACGCGCGCCTCGATCCCGATTGGGCGCAAACGGAACGAAGGACGATGAGCATCGGCGGACGCGCGATCTCCTCGCTGCTGCAGACGCAAGGGATCGGCGATTTGTTTCGCATCTACGCGACGGCTGCACGCGACCGCGTCGACTTCAACCTGGGGTTCATCCCGGCGACCTTCACGACCCCGCACCCCGAGGACTTCGACCAAACCTACATGCGCGCCTTGTACGACGTCGGGTACGGTCAAGCTACCCAAGCCCAAGGCTTCCCCTGGATGAAAGCCCCGCCGAACTTCGATCCGATCGGCTGATGCCGGTGAGGCGGGCCGGCCGTGTAGTATTGGACATCTACGCGTAACGCGTTTGGGGGAATGTCATGAACGGCCGCTTGCTGTCCGTAGGTTCCGCTCTATGGGTGTTGCTGGTCCCGCTCGTGTTGTCGCCCAATCATGCGGGCGCCCAATCAAAGTGGCAGAACGATGCTCCCGGACAGACGCATCGCATCGACGTCGCGAAGCTGCCGGCGCCGTTTGCGACGCCTTCGGCGCGCGACTTCCCCGCGATCGCGGCGAAGCCCGGTGAGGCAGCGCTGAAGCTGCCGCCCGGATTCAAGATCGACGTTTTCACTCGCGACGTCGACGGGCCGCGCGTGATGCGCGTCGCGCCGAACGGCGACATCTTCGTCGCCGAGTCGGGACAAGGCCGCATCAAGGTGCTCAGGCCCTCCGCGGATGGCGCGAGCGTCGCAAGCTCGACGATGTTCGCGACCGGATTGACCCGGCCGTTCGGCATGCAGTTCTTCCCTGCCGGCGCGAATCCGCAGTGGCTGTACGTAGCCGAGATGAATCGCGTCGTTCGCTACGCCTACAGCTCGGGCGACGGCCAAGCGAAGGGTGAGCCGGAGGTCGTGGTGAGCCAGCTCGCAACGACCGGAGAAGGACACTACACGCGCGATCTCGTGTTCTCGCCGAACGGTCGGCGCATGTTCGTCGCGGTCGGCTCTCTCTCGAATGTCGCCGAGGACATGCCGAAGAAAACGCCGGACGAGATCAAGGCGTGGGAAGCCGAGCACGGTGTCGGCGCCGCCTGGGGCCGCGAGGAAAATCGCGCGGACGTGCTCGTATTCGATGTCGGCTCGAGTCGACCGGGCAAACCATTCGCGACCGGCATCCGCAACTGCGTGGCGCTCGCCGTTCAGCCCCGCAGCGGCGATCTCTGGTGCACGGTGAACGAGCGCGATGCGCTCGGCGACAACCTCGTTCCCGACTACTCGACGCGCGTGCGCGAAGGCGGCTTCTACGGCTGGCCTTGGTACTACATGGGCGACAAGGAAGATCCGCGCCACGCGGGCGAGCGCGCGGACTTGAAGGGAAAGACAATCACGCCCGATGTGCCGTACGAGGCGCACTCGGCGGCGGTCGGCTTCGCGTTTTACACGGCCACGTCCGGGCGCTCGGCGTTCCCGGCCGATTACGTCGGCGACGCGTTCGCCGTATTCCACGGCTCGTGGAACCGCGCGGACCGCACCGGTCACAAGGTCGTGCGCGTGCCCATCGAGAACGGCAAACCAACGGGCGAGTACGTCGATTTCCTCGTCGGCTTCATCGGGCCCGATGGCAAGCCTTGGGGTCGACCGTCGTATCTGACCCCGCTGAACGACGGCTCGCTGCTCCTCGGCGACGACGATGGCGACGTCATCTACCGCATCTCGTACGCGCGCTGACCCGACTCGGAGGCTCATCGATGAAAGACAGAGTTTGGATGTTGCTGGCGGGCGCGCAACTCGCGCTCGGCCCTTCGGTTGCGTCCGCACACCATTCGTTCGCTGCCGTGTACAACATGCAGCAGCCGATCACGGTCAAGGGCACGATCGTCGAGGTGCGCCTCACGAATCCGCATTCGTGGTTCTACCTCGACGTGAAGAACGACGCCGGCCAGGTCGAGCGCTGGGCGTTCGAAGCCGGAACACCGAGCGGCATGATCCGTAACGGCTACAAGTCGAGCGTGATCAAACAAGGCGAAGAAGTCACGATCACGGGATTTCAGGCGCGGGATCCGTCTTCGCACATCGGAATGCTGCGCGAGCTCGTGATGGCCGACGGCACCAAGTTCGGATTGTTCGGGCCTCAAGAAGGGCCAAACGCGCGCTAGCTCGCGCGACCAAGGGGGATTTCGATGCACGAGTCAGTAGCACCGCGCACCACGCTCCACCTCGTCGGGATGATCGCCTGTCTGCTGGCGGCACCCGTCCTCGCGCAGGACAGCGCGAGCTCGAAGCCCGGTCCTGCGCCACGCATGGCGGACGGCCACCCCGACTTGTCGGGTGTGTGGTGGGGAGGCGCCGACATCGGCGCCCGCGGCTCACGCCCGCCGGCGGCGCGCGATCCCAACGCCGTGACGTACACGAGCTTGTACCAGCCCTGGGCCGTCGAGAAGGCGAAGACGCTGAGCGACAAGGACGATCCCACTCTGCGCTGCGTGGGAACCGCGTTCGGCACGCTGAACGTGCGGATGTGGAACGTCGGTGCGGTCGGCCAGATCGTGGCGACGCCGAAGCTCGTCGTGCTGCTGTCCGAAACGTTTCACGACTACCAGCTGATCCCGACGGATGGTCGGCCGCATCGCGACGATCAACCGCCGACTTATCGCGGCGATGCGGTCGGTCGTTGGGACGGCGACACCTTCGTCGTCGACGTCACGAATTTCACCGACGACACGTGGCTGTCGGCCGAGGGCCGCGTCTCGTTTCATTCGGACGCGCTCCGCATCGTGGAGCGTTACCGACGCGTCGACGCCGAGACGCTCGAGATCGAGGCGACCGTCGAGGACCCCAAGGTGCTCACGGGCCCGTGGAAGGTGCCGAAGCAAACGCTTCGACTCGCACCGTTCGACGCGCTCCTGACGCTCGACTGTGCGTCGGACGAGGCCGACGCGATGATTCGCAGCGCGAGTCAGCCGAAGTAGTGCGTTCCCTTCCGCTGGTAGCCAAAAGTCGCCATGCCGCTGGCTGGCACGAGACCTGCATAATGTTATGTCGCTTACGTGATAGATCCTTCAACAGGTCGTCATAAGGAGTTGACTGTCAGATGATTTTTAGTGAACCGGTGCCACGAAAATTTCATCTCTAGCGCGCAAGTTAGTGACCAGCCTACGAACCAGCGGGCCCTGCGCTATGCACGATTCGCAAGCTGGAACGCGCCTCCTGCAGAACCATCTAGCATTCGCGCGGCGCGCCGCGTTCACGGTTCTCGCCTTGACCCACATTGGGCCGATAGCGGCGCAAGGCCCGCTCGGCGATGGCGACGTCGGCGGGGGGATTCCGCGGCTCTTGGCGCAGTACTCCGAGCAAGGCGATCTGCGTCTCCCGAACCTGTCCCCCGTCGAGCTGGGGACGCTCGCCACAGGTACTCCCCTCGTCATGCTGTATCGCGACCCGACCGCAGAGCCTGGCGACAAGGTCCACGCGATGGGCGTAGTCGGTTGGCAGGTCGTCAGGGCGCCGCGGTTGCTCGTGTGGCTTTCGCTGCTCGGGGCTCGCGAAGACTCTTCTGCGCGGCGCCAGCATGTCGTACTCACTCGGCGCCCCGCCGGCACTTACATCAGCTACCACCACATCGATTTGCCCTGGCCGTTCAAAGATCGCCATTGGCTGCTGCTCTCCGAGAAGAACCTGAGTCTCGCGAGCGACAGCCACGACGACATCTGGGAGCATCGCTGGTCGTTGCTGCCGCCCGATGAGTCGCAACTCGAAGCCGCGTACGACACCGGCCGCGTTCCCGGGCTCACTCGCAAAGCGTTCGACGACTCGGTGTATCTGATCGCGAACCAAGGAGCGTGGATCGTGTTCGACCTCGGCGCGGAAGGAACGCTCGTGGCCGCGACGATGGACATCGATCTCGGCGGGCGTTTTCCGGACGCGCTCGTGCAGTCCTTTGCCAAACACCAAATGCGAGAGTTCTTCGAGTCGTTGAATACGCTGTCAGGCGCTGACTATGCAGCGAACCCCGTGATCGACGACGGCCGCGGTGTCCCTATCACCGAGGAAGCCGCGCTGCGTGAGGCGCGCTACTGGGCCGAGAGACCTCCGTTGGTAGCAGCGTCGGAGACGGACGACAAACCGTAGTGAGAGAACTAGCGCCGCCGGACCCCGAACGGCATTCCGAATCCGATCTCGTAGTTCGGAGCGATCCACGTTATGCGACCTTCATGCAACGACTGAAGCTGCCCTGAAGCGATTCCCCGCTGGCACACGCGCGGCAGCGGTCAGTTGTTCGGCGCGGCGCCCTCGACCCAACGCAATAGCGTCTGATATCGCGGGTCCGAGCTCACGAGAAACGCTCCGCCCTCGTGCGGGCAGCTTTTGGGATCGCTTTTGATCAACGGCTTGCAGAGCAACAAACTCCGCAACGGTGTTCCTGGCTCGAGGCGTCGCGGTACCACGTCGGTGGCGTCTTCCGCGAGCTCGGCTACTACAAGGTCGGGAGTGCCGAAGAGCGTGAGGCCGCCGGCGGCCGCGCGATGGCAGCCGACGCAGCCGGTCGCCCGCCAAAGCGTATCGGTGCCGGCGCCCCAACCCGTCTGAATGTTCCGCCGCAACGACGGCATGACGGACACGACGCTCTCGTTCGACAAACTCGACTCGCCGCCGACATCGCGCGCGGTGACGCGATAGATGTAGGTGGCGTTCGGCGCGACCGTGGAGTCGACAAAACCGACCGGAGTGCGCGGCGCCGCCGTGCTCGGCACGAACGCGAGCAACACGCCATCGCGGTACACGTTGTAGCCGACGACTTGCACGTCGTCGGTGCTCGCGAGCCAATCGAGCTGCACCGCAAACGCACTGGCGGCGGCCGCTGCCTTACTCGCGTCGACGCCCGCGAACGATGTCACGGGGCCCGGGCGCGTTGCGGAATCGGCGGCGTTCAGCAGAATCGTCGCCGACGCCTGTGCGGTGCCGCCGTTGCCGTCCGTGACCTGGTAGCGAAACGTGTCCTTGTTGGGCGGTGTGACCGGTCCGCTCGTGTAGGCATACGCGAACCGCCCGTCCGGGCTCACGGTGACGGTGCCGGACGCCGGCTGCCCGCCCGGCGCGAGCGCCGCCGTCAGCGCGTCGCCGTCGCGATCGAAATCCTGATGCGTGCCGGCGAACAGAGAGTCCCGCAAGTCGGAAGACGACGTCAGGTCGAGGCTGTAAAGGTCGTTGACAGCCACCGGCGCGCGATTGTTCACCGCGACGGTTTTCGTGATGCTCGATTGGTCAGGATCCCCTTCATTGACCGTCAGCGTGACCACGTAAGTCCCCGGCCGGTCGACGATGAAGGCGGTCTGCCGCGCGTTCGCGTCGGACAGCGTTGCCGCGCTGCCGAGTGGAGGGCGCAGCGACCAGCTGTGGCGCGTTGCGAACGCGCTGCCCCCGCCGTCGAGGTAAACCGTGTCGCCACGGTTCGGCGCGAGCTCGAGACCGACGATGTCCGCAACCGGCGCGCCGGGGCGCGCGTCTGGCAAGTCGTTACGCACGGTCGCCATGTATGCCGCGAATTGCTCGCCGGGCGGCACGCCGCCGTTGAACGGCACCCAGAAGCGATCCATCGTGAGCCGCGCGGCCGGCATCGTGCCGGCGCGAAACACCGTTTGGCGAATGAAGTCGCGCTGAAAAACGAGCTCCTGATAGGTGTCGAAACGCAGCGGCCCGTCCGGCATGCTCGTGTGGCACATGCGGCAGTGGCGGGCGTAGATGTCGTGGTAGAGCTGTTCCGTCGTCGCCGGATTCGCGAGGAACCCGCCGGGGTTCGTCGGAGACGGATCCGGCACCACCTCGCCGTTGCGCCAGCCTGGCACCGTCGTGGAGTCGTCGAACGTATCGCTGATCAGTCGGCCGTTCACGTCGACGCCGCCGTACCAGCTCTCGACGAGCCTGCGCTGCGCATCGTTCGTGGCGGAATAGGTCCGGTAGACGGCTTGGTTGAGCTTTTTGAGCTGGCCAAGCTGAGCGGCGCGCGAGAAATTGCCGTACTCACGCTGCAACTCGGCTTCGAGCGATACGCCATCGAATTTGACGGGCGCCTGCCGAATGGCAGGATCGGTGTCGGCGAACAGCAGCGACGGTATGTCCCACGGCAGAAGCGTCGCAGCAAGATCCCCGTTGGCTATCGTGGCACCGTCGCGGTTGCGCGCCGGCCAGCTGTAGCACATTGCGTCGTCGCGATTGCCGCAAGGCGCGTCGAAGACGAGCTCCGACACGCCGGGCGGCCGCTGACCGCCGTGACAGACGACGCAGTTACCGGGTGTGAAGCGCTCGCCGCGTCCGTCGAAGTCGAAGCTCGCGACGCGCGGCGCATCGCCGCTGCCGTCCTCGACGAAAGTGAAGAACTTGACGAACTTCGGCGTGGGATCCGTGTGGTTGGCAAGCGGACTGAATTCCGTGACGACTGTTGCAAACGAGTCGAGCTGCCGGATCGCGCCTTCGAGCGTGGCGTAGTTCTTCACGAACGAGAACACATTGCCGAATTCGTCGGTGCGCGTGTACATCTGGCGCCCGAACCCGAGATCGAAGTTGTTGACGTACACCGCGTGAGCGAACTCGCCCGTTCCGGCGACGGCTTGCGGCAGCAGCGTGCCGTCCGCCGCCAGGAAGCCCGCTTGGCGCAGCCACGCGTTCAGTGACTTTCGCGTGCCGCTGGGATCCACGATGCGGTAGTACACGGCGGAGGTCAGTGCCGCTTCGCGGCCCTCGATCGCGGCGAGCACGGTATCGAGCGGGACGAACCCTTCTGTCGGCAGCCCCACGCGACCGTTCACGAGACTGCTCGTGGGGGCTTGCGCACCCGGCCCGAACGTCTGCGCGGGTAGCGCGTTCGGACCATAGACGAGCGCCGGCAAGATGATCGTCGCGTCCTGCTGATTCTCGGGAGCCGTCAAGCGGAGCGCGAGCACTATGCGGGCGTCATGCGCCACGAACGAATCGAGCAGCCGGCTGCGTTCGCGGCTGTCGACGAAGCGCTGGTTGAACTCCTGGACGTCGAGCCGCGGCACGCGCAACGTGAAACGCTCATTCCACCAGCGCGTCATCCGAACGGCATCCGGCTCGTCCGGCGCCGTGACGGCTGCGGGCCATTCGCCCGCCAGCCCCCCACCGCCGGCGGCTCGGCCCGGCGTCAAGTCCTCGAGCCACTCGACGAGGCAGCCCGTCGTCGTCGATCGCGGCACACCACTTGCGAACGCGGCCTCATCGAAGCTGCAATCGGCCGCGGGCGCGGAGCGCGGCGGATAGACGAGGTACGCCGTCGCTTCGAGCGTGAAGGGGCGCGGCACGTCGCGCGTGCTCGCGCCGCCCGCCAGCGCGGCGACGACCTCGAATGTATCGAACGACGCACCGCGCGCGACGTCGAGAGTCAGGAACTTGTCGGAGTCGCGCGAGGGAAGCACCGTGATGTCCGTCGATGTGCTGCCCTTGTTGCCCGTCGAGTCGGTAACCGTGAGCTCGAACCCGAGTACCGTCGGAGCGGCCACGGCCGGCGCCGTGAACTTCACCGTCGTGCTATTGGTTTCGAGCAGCCGCACGCCCGGTCCCGACGTTTGCCTCCAGCTCCACGCGATTGGCGGCCCGTCGCTGTCCTCGCTCGCTTTGCCCGTGAGCAGCACCTCGGAGCCTTCGCGGAACGTGCGGTTGGCGGCGCCGTTCAGCACCTGAACTCTCGCTGTGGGCGGCGCAGCGGCGTGAGCGCCGACGTCGCTGCCGCCGGAGCCGCTGTTGCACGCTTGCAGCAGCGCGACGAGCGCGAGCAGCGAGCCTACGCGCGCTGCGCCGAGTCGCGCGAAGGCGATTCTAGAACTCATAGCGAAACCCGCCCGTCGTGACGTTGTCATCGTAGTGAAGAAGGTCTTGGACGGTTTTGATCTGCACAAACGCGGAAAGCCCGCCGACGATGGCGCCGCCGGCCTCGCGCTGACGGCCGCCACGCAGAACGATCGAGAAGCCGGCACTCGCAACCGTGTAGCGCTCATCGGGCGCGTCGGTTGGAACGACAAACGTGCTCGTACCGAGGATGTCCGCGACCGCGGCGTATCCCGCCGTGATCGTACGCGAGTCGTCGGCGAGCTCGCGGTGCGCCTCGAGCGTCAGGTAAGGCACGATCACGCCGAAGCGCGGCGTGACGACATACTGGAAGCGCAGCCCGAGCGCCGTATCGAGGCTGTCGAACCGTTGCTCCGAGATCGAAAGGTCGAATCGCTTGCTCACGCCGTCATTGCTCAGCAGGTTGATGCTGCGCTCTTCGTCGAAGGCGTCGACCGTCGCGTCGAGATACTCGGCATTCACATACGGCTCGAGCGTGAACTTCCGCGAGCCGAACGCGTAGCCCAAATTGAAAGTCGACACGCGCACGTCGGTTTCGGGGTGACTATTGGCGATCGAGTTCGCACTTTCGAGCTCGGGATTGAACGACGGGTATTTGATGTTCCGGACGACGTCGTAGCGGAGCGATTGCTCGCCGATGGACCCGCTCACGTTGAGACGTTCGCCTTGAAACAGCGCGAACAGAATCACACTCGTGCCCTCGGCATCGATGTTGCCGTCGACGACGCTGACGTTGCTCGCGGTTTCGTCGAAATCGATCGCCTGGTCGCTCGAGCCGAGCATGCCGCCAACGACGATGTTGCTCGGCAAGCGATAATCGACGCCGAGCGTGAGCTCCGAGCCGTCGAAGTCGAACGCGTCCTCGAGCGGCGTAGGCTCTTTGCTGCCGTAGCCAAATGCGCCGCTGAGAAATCCGCCCCAAGGGCTGTAGGTTTCGCGCGCCGGCTCGTCGGAGCCCGCTCCGGCAGCATCCTGCCCGTCCGCGCTCGCGAAGAGGCGGTCGCGGCGGGGATCAACTCGATATAGATTGGCCACGCCGAATCCGCGTGCTCCGAACCGCAGCGCGCTCAGACGCGCAGCGAGGTTCGAGAGCTGCCCGTTCGAGAACTCCGTCGCCATCGAGCCTTGCACGGCGAGCTCCTCGGCGGCGGTCCAGCGCAGAGCGCGCCCGAGTCCCTCGACGTTCTGACCGAGGCTCGCGATCGTCGCGCCGCTGCCCCGAATCTCGTTCGCCGTATGGACGAGCTCGGGGGCGTTCAAGTACACGAGGAACCGGCCTTCGTCGCTGCACGATGTGCCTGCCGGCGGCGCGCCCGGCTCCGGCACGATGTCGAAGATGCCGCCGGGGTTGCAACTCGCGTCGAGCGCGTCGAAGACCCGTTGGTTGGCTTGCGCCGCGGCCCGCTCGACGTCGTTGGCGTAAGGAAGGCCAACGAGGCCGGGGCCGGGATCCGCCGTTTGTGCACTCGCCGCGAGCGGCACAATCGCGGCGATTGCAAGCCCGAGCACCCGTCGCGCACCCGCACGTCGGGCGCCGAACCGGCAAGGGGTGGTTGCGGATTCTGTGCGCATTCGTCGTCAACCTCGGGTCGGCACGAAGAAAAAATCCCCGACCTCGTGTCCCGCGTCCTTGAGCGCCTTGAGCTCCGGATCGGGCGCGAGACGCGCCTCGCCCGCCGCGCGCCGAATCAGACTCCTGATCCGCAGGAACAGCTCGGGAGCCGTGAGCACTTGGTCGTTCGATTCGAGCGTCTCGAGCAGCGCGCGCGCGAACACGGAATTCAAGCGTTCGGCATCTTCGACGATGGGATAGTCGCCGCCGGAAGAGATCACGAGGCGCGAACGCTTCGGCATTTTCCACTTGATGTACTCGTCGGTGTAATTGCCCTCGCCGATCATGACGTAGCCTGGATCGTCGCCGAGCAGCCCCGCGAAACACGAGTCCGCAAGCACGAGCACGCGCCGCGCGTCGATCCTGCCGAGATGCCGGCTCACGAAGTCGTTCGGCACCCACAGAGTGTCGTTGGGCGACGGCTCTGCGTTCGTCGGCAGCCAGTAGCCGACTTGCCGGTTGCCGCTCGCGAGACGACTACCGTACCCGGAGAAATAGATGAGCAGGTTGTCGTTTTCGCCGAGCCTCTCGTTCAATTGATTGATCGAGCGCATCAAGGTCACCTGGTCGGGATTCGTGAGACTGATCACGCTGAACCCGTACCGCTCCTCGAGGATGGCCGCGATCCCCGCGACGTCGTTCGCGGGGGATGTAAGGTCGTCGAGAAGCTCGTACTGCTGCACGCCGATCAGCAGCGCATAGAATCGGCCGAACTCGCGTTGCCGATACCTCAACTGCTCGGGGTTCTCGAACGCGACCAAGGCCGCGTTCGGTGTGGGCTGCAGTCCCGCGGCAGCGATCGCCGCCAGGGCTAGCCGTTCGGCACCGCGGTCGGACTCGACTTGCGCGAGCCGCGCACGCACCGATGCCAACTCTTCGCGCACGGCGGCGTCTTCGCTTGCCTCAGCAAGGCGGCGGTTGAGCTCGGCAATCTGCCGCTCGAGCGCCTCGACCTGCCGGTCGCGCTGCTCGATCTGCTCGGTTAGCTGAGCTCGCTGCTGCTCCTGCTCGGACGCGGCGGCGGAGCGAAATAGCAAGCTGTCTTCCGCAAGACCGGACGCACGCCGGTACCAATTCAATGCCTGCAGCTTGTCGACGGGAACGCCGAGGCCTTGCTCGTAAAAGGTGCCGAGATTGAATTGCGCGCGCGCGTTGCCTTGCTGCGCCGCTCGGCGATACCACTCGGCTGCTGCCACGTAGTCCGGCTCCGCGCCGATTGAGCGCTCGTAGATTTCGCCGACGAGTGTCTGCGCCACGGCGTCCCCTTCCTGCGCGGCGGGCAGCCAGACCGCGAGCGCCGAGCGATAGTCGGCGCGGTCGTACGCGAGGTACTCGCCGCCGCGCGCGGCGCAGTCCGACGCCGTCGTGCGCGTCGGCCGCCGCGGTGTGGGGTACGTGCGACCACCGATCACGCGCACCTGGCCCGGCAACAGACAATCGACGATCTGCAGGGCTTGCACCGCGGCTCCAGCAGGAGGCGGCGCAGGCTGCTGTGCCGCGACACGCATTGCGGCGCACGCGAGCGCAGCCAACGCCACGGCGACGAGCGAGATCATCCGAGTCCCTGGGCGCGTCATCGGCTATTTCCCGGCGCCGGCGTCTGGCACCGTGCGGCAATACTCGCGCACTGCGCCTGCCCGAGAAGCCGGGTGCAGGTCGCCGCCACCGGCGCATAGCTCGCCAAGTAGTCGCTGCAATAGAGCAAGCCGAAGACTTCGGTCCGCGTGGCCGCATCTGCATCCGGCAACATCGCGAGGAAACGGTCTCCGACGGTTTCGAGCCCGCGCACTGCGCGCGGATTGTTGCGGTGCAGCTCGTAGGCATTCGAGAAATAGTGCAGCGCGTCGTTAATGCCCGCGGCTCCGAACGACAGCGCCGTCTCACCTTCGGCCACCTCTCGATCGAATTGCGCGCGGACCTCCGGAGCTAGATCCTCGAAGGCCACTGTCGGCTCGCCATCCGGCGTCGAGAGCCAGAGGGCGACGATCGATACCGCGAAAACTGCCGCCGTGCCCATTAGCGCGGCTCGTTTGACCTTGCTCGGCCCGTCGAACTCGAGCAGGAACTCGCCGGCGTTCTTCTGCCGCGCGCTCGACTCCGCGCTGAACGCGCGCATCAATGCGTTTCGCTGCAACCGCGAAAGCCCGGGCAGCGGAGTGGACTTCACGGCCGGAATTCGAGCCACATCCGGGCACTCGTAGTCGAATGGGTGGCGACCCGTCAGCAGCTCGAAGGCCACGATCGCGAGCGCGAACACGTCGTCGCACGGAGTGGGGTCCTCGCCATCCTGCACTTGCGGACTCGCGTAGGCGGGGGTCATGCCGCCGAGCGCCGGCGAGTCGAGCAACGAGCCTCCATCGGCTGGCAGTGCAATCGGGTTTGCCCGCGCTAGACCGAAGTCGAGCACCTTGATCTGCCTTTTGCACGTCAGAAATACGTTCGCGGGCTTGAAGTCCGAGTGCACGATGTCGTTGTCGTGCGCATACGCCAGCGCTTTGGCCATGCTGCGGATCATTGGTACCGCCTCAGCGGCAGGCAGGCCCTGTGACTCTGCCTCCGCGACGATCGAGCGCAGCGACTTTCCGTCGAGCAGCTCCATCGTCATGTACACGAGGGAGCCGTCGCGATCGAAGCTATGGACGTTGATGATGTTCTCGTGCGCGAGA